>Ga0224555_1001825_pt1 | contig 27416 bp, 18 predicted proteins | sample 714S23034metaG_FD_180687 | JGI IMG/M metagenome (GOLD analysis project Ga0224555, IMG submission 180687) | Peat soil microbial communities from Stordalen Mire, Sweden - 717 S2 30-34 | ecosystem: Environmental > Terrestrial > Soil > Wetlands > Peat | place: Sweden: Norrbotten County, Stordalen...
CGCTACCTACTATTGAGGAAATTGAGAGCGAACTGAGCGAATAGCGAACAGCTATCGCAAGCGGTGGTGGGGGGGCGAGAGCACCGCTTTTGCCCGCGGCCTCAGCCTCAACGCCGCTGCCGGAGGGTCTCTGCCTGAGCTTCGACCGGCACAACGTCGGCACACATCGGCTTGTTGCGAAGACGCGATTTCTGGTGGGGAATACAGATTTACCGCCTGACCACCAGTCAGTCTGCAAATCCGAACCAAGACGACCCGTTTTGAGCAGGGACATCTATACGCCCATCAATGTGACCCAGCAACCGGAACCTGGTTTTTGTCTGGACTAGGCTAACTTCCATGCGATTGCATGCACGAAGTGCGCTTCCGCTAAGGTGTGCCTATCCTCGGCATGCAGGGGTTGCGCAGGGCTCTTGATCAACTGACGGGCGGCGAGCCCGCAGTTGTGCAGATCGAGCGACACGGCCAGTTTCTTTATATCGGAACGGGAATTGGAACAGCGGCCGCCGGAATCGGGTACGGAACCGGCCCGGGACAGGCGTTGAACGGCGCCGGAGTTCAGCGCAGCGACAGCGGAAGCACGCCGCGTCATGAGATAATCAGGCGGCCGCGTGGGGCTCACTGAAAAGCGATGACGCACCGATGTTCGTCGATCGATTGTGACACTTGCCCAAACGCGGCTCTCGTAAGTTGATCAACTCGTTTCATTTGGAATCCAACGTGCTAGATTCTCAGACTACAAACGCAACACAAAGGAGAAAAGCCGTGGAAACTCTTTTGTCAGGAATTGGCCGGCGTTGGCCGGGTTGATGGAGCGCACGCCCGCGTTGCCCGGCAGCGCCAGCATGTAATCGAGCAGTGCGTCGGCGGCGCGCGGAACATCCAACGTCGATGTCAACAGAATCGGCGTCTCGATCTCGCCGAGCTCGTCGACTTGCGTCGAGCCCGCAAGCTTCCCGAAGCCGTTGCCGACGAACACCGCGCCTGCAACCTTGTCGCGAAATAGGTTTCCTGCGTGCGGCAAGACCGCGGTGACGCCTGTTCGGATCTTATCGCCGCGAATCAAAGTCGTGTGGCCGACGAGCACTCCCGCCACGTCGGTAATTGCGTTCAAAGGCCCTGTGGGAAGGGTGCCGGTGACAATGCCAAGATCGCGAGCGCGTGGACGCGTTTGGCCGGGAGCCAAACCCGCCATCGCACAGAGTGAGCAAATCAGGGCCAGCCGCATGGGTCCAATGTAGCAACCAGCGTCTCGAAATGCAGGTTCGGTTGACGTTTTGAAGACGAGGAATCGGATTGTGCTACTTCGCGGCGGCTGGCGTTGAACGGCGATAGATGAGCTTGTTGCCGCCACGTCCGGTAATAGCGCCGATACCGGCGCCGATCGCTGCCCCGCCGCCTAATGTCACAACAGTGATGTCCCGACCTTCATTGGCAAAGCGCGCGCCCAGCGTGGCGTTGACAATCGCACCGCCTCCCAGCCCGATCGCCGCGCCCAGCAACGCCCTCATGGTTCGGCTCAGGCGCGGTCTCCGGTAGATGCGGATGACATCGTCCCTGCTCACTGTAATCTCGCGATAAGCCTGGTAAGTAAGATCCGCCTCCGAAGCACGCGTAAATCGGCCCTCAACGCGCCGTTGATCGGCCAGATCGATCGCAATCCTGCTCCCGGTGCGGAGCTGCCGTACGAGGCTCCACTGGCTGGTATCTCCCGCGACGGCCGGCAACACCGCCAGTGCGAGAGCGCTAACGATTAGGGCAACTCGCTTCACCCGATCTGCACTCCCTAGGTCCCGTTCAGTGTACACCCGGCCGCCATCTGGATGCCTCACGCTATCTGACCGCGCCGGACCTGTGCTGGAACTCGGCCCGGAACATGAAGAAGAACCGTCACTTTAATCGACATTCATGAAAAAGCGGGCGTAGCGGTTGGGCCGCGCTGGCTTGCGTGGTACTCATTGGCGCGTCGACGCGCTACAAGACATGCTGCCAGGCGACCGGTGCGGGTAGCGCCGCTCAAAAGATTTCAAGCGGTGGTAGATCGGCGGACGGCAGTGAAGCCCCAAGATACTTGGCCAGCGTTGGAGCGATGGAGCGCATGTCGATTTCACCTAAGTCCGTGCCCGCCCGGATACCAGACCCCTCGATCAGGAACGCCGCCAGCATTTCGGGGTGCGTCGGTGCGTAACCATGCGTGCCGCCGGGCTTGATTGCCGGCACGAGCGGCCCATCCATGGCGGCGCCGATCGAATAGCCGGGCTTCATGTCGATCGCGAAATCCGCCATCCCAGACCCTCCCAGCCGCGCGATTGCCTCGCGGTCGAGTATGCCGGCGATTCCGTTAGCCGGGTCGCCGGCAAGCTCGCGAAGCAGTTTCGCCAAGGCCTCGCGGGTGACTTCGTCGTGCGGGTCGTGGAGCACGATCATGGCCGAGCCTCCGGTTCCCCAGGACGCGGCTTTCCATTCCGTCACCGCCGGTGCCTGCAGCGAATCCCGCTTCGGGTTGGGCGTCATCAAGCCTGCCTTCACCAGCGCTACTCTGGGGTTGAACTGGCGGTCGATGCGCGCAAAGCCGTGATCGGACACGATGCAAATAGCAGCCCCGGGATTCTCGCGTCGCATGGCATCGTTCAGCCTGCCCACCATGCCGTCGATCTCTTCCAGCGTTCGATTGGCTTCCGCGCTGAATGGGCCGGTCTGGTGTTCCAGTTCATCGAGAGCGGCCAGATGCACAGTCATCATCCGCGGGTGTTTGTGGACGATGATGGCCCCGGCATAGCGCGTGCGGGACCAGTCGCTTGGAATCGCGTCTTCCAGGTCGGTGACATAAGGGCCGAGTTGGCCCTCGAACTCCCGCAACAGGCCGGGCGTTGACAGGGCGCGCAACAGTTTCAAATCGTCGGGCGTCGTGGCGCGCCAGTATTCGGGGATGAGATCGGTCACGCCCGGCGCGCCCACGCTCACCGGCCAGCTCACGCTCCCCACCCGGTAGCCCGCCTTTGCCGCGGCCTCCCAAAGCGTCGGCGAGTGGATGTCTTCGCTATACCAATACCAACCTTCGAAGTTGGTTCCCGCCGGATCGAAGGTGAGGTTGCTGAAGATGCCGTGCCGGGCGGGCCACACGCCGGTGAGGATGGTGGTGTGGCTCGGATATGTTACCGTCGGCAGCACGCCGCGGACGCCGCTCGCATGGGCGCCCTGGGCCAGTATACGGCGCAGGTTCGGAATCTTGAGGCCGTGCGCATCGGCCGCCGTGACGTAGTCCGGCCGCATGCCGTCGATGGAAATCAGCAGCAGGGCGCGATGCCCGGCCGGCTGGCCGGCCATCTGCCCGATTGCCAGGCTGCCTAACAGAACGTTGATGAAGAATCGGCGCGACAGAGTCATGGTTCTCTTTCAGGCACTCGTCCAAATGTACCAGTTGATAAAGCAGCGGCGGCCGGCGCGGGTTCGAAAACCCGAACTGGCCGCCGTCGCGGGGAGAAGAGAAGACCCGGCTAGAACTGAAACCGCAGCATCATCTGTATCGAGCGAGGTCCGGCTTGCTGCACAAGCTGGCTCTGGCTGATCAGCCCGAAAGAACCGCTGGCGACGTTCATATTCGGGGCTGCCTTGTTGAGAATATCGAACAGATTCGCAAACTGCGCCTCATAGCGCAGGCCGACCTTCTCCGAAATTGCAAACGTCTTGCCAACGGAAGACGAGAACGTTCCAGTTCCCGGCCCCTCCAGGATTCCCACGCCGCAGTTGCCGAAACGGCCGATGTCGCTCGCAGGAACTGAGAAAGCGCTCACGTTGAAATAATCGGCCGTAGTAGGGTTCGACAAATAGCCAGTTCGACCCGACGCACAGTCGGGCCGCTGCTGGCTCACGGAACGAGACGAAGGGAATGTTCCGGACGGATCGGAGAGGCTGCTCGGGAAGTAGGGCGTAAGCCACGGTCCGGTCTGAACGAGAGCGATTCCGGTCACCCGCCATCCGCCGAGGACGGCGTTCGCAGCGCGGCTCACGCCGCCGAAGTACTTTTTGCCGCGCCCGATTGGCAGGTCGTACACCAAGGTGCTGACGAACCGCTGCCGCGGGAGGTAGTATGCGTTCCCCTCATCGGCGGCGATATTGTAGATGTTATTCACGTTGTCGCCGTTGTCGCCCTGGCCGCCAGTAGGAATTGCCGACGAAGGAGCCACCCCGAGCGCATTAGTTATGCTCTTTGCCCAAGTGTAGCTGTTGGAGAACGTCAGATCGTGTGCGAAACGGTGATTGGCTTCCAACGACAACGCGTCGTATTTCGCGCTTGGTCCGTCGGCGCGAGTCAGGACTTCGCGGAAGTTGGGGTACTTCAGGTTCTGCGCGCGGAGGGCCGGCGTCGCGACCAGTGCCGCGTAACCGACGGTATTTGGCACTACCTGGTTGAGATCCGGGCTATAAATCAAGTCATAAGTGTGCGATCCGGTATAGCTGGCACGCACCAGCGTGTTCCATCCAAGGTCGCGATCGATCGAGAGGTTCCATTGAATCACTCTCGGGTCTTTCAGGTTGTATTGATTGGCGCGGCGGTATCCGGGGTAAGCAGCGGCACTGCCCGCGCCGCTTGGAAATGCGTCAGGGAAGAACGTTGTGCCGTAGTCGGCGTAGTAGCTCGTGTCCACACCCAACAGGGAGTACAGAACCGCACCCAGGACCGGAACCGAGTATAAACCCGCCGAAGCGCGAATCGAAGTTTTGGAATCGGGACCCCACGCCAAACCAAGGCGCGGTTGAATGTTACCCCAGTAGGTCGCACGTAGCGTGTCGGGCCAGCCAACCTGGCTGGCTGTAACGAACGGCGTGTTTCCCACGGCCCCTCTCCACAACGGATTAATCAGGCCAGTCTCTTCGTTCTGGATCACCAACTCTCCGCCGGGAACATTCGTGTCGAAATTGCCGAGCTGGTGAGTCGCATCGTCAAAAGGTGTGTTCACTTCGTACCGCATGCCCACGGTCAACGTGAAATTGAAACGAACGCGCCACTCGTCCTGCGCAAAGCCGCCGTAGTGATAGCCGAATGGCTTGCCGTTAGGCCCGTTCTGGGCCTGCACGGCGTCGTCGACTCTTCCCTGAAGGAACGTAGCGAAGCCCTGGGCATCACTTCCGTTGTAAAAATAATCGCCGTACTCGTCACCCAGGTTGAAGGTGATATTGTCCAGATAGCTGAGACGGCGCAATTCGGCACCAACCTTGATCGTGTGCGGGCCGCGTACCCATGATAAGTTATCACCGATTTCGGTAGTGGCATTCTTGTTTACCCTGGGATGTCCGTACGGGTTCGTCTCACCTCCCATAATGTCGCCGATGTAGAACACCGGAACGCCGCCCAAGCCGTTCTTCGGTGGTCCCGGCAAACCTTGGATTCCCGCGTTCTGGACGATGGAGTCGCCCTGCGCCGCCTGAGGGTACAGAAAGGTGAAGTTCGCTCGCGTATATCCGAAGCGGAGTTCATTGATCAGGTTAGGCTTTATGATCCAGTTATAGGAGGCGGCTATGTTTGTAAGATCGGAGTCGGTTGAAAACGAGCCCATCAGCGGGTTATAGGTTGTATCGCCTGCTCCTCCGGCGCCGAGCGCCGCATCGGTTCCGACCGAGGCGATTGTCTTTTGTGTCACTCGCGCCCAGATGTGATGATTGGCGTTGAAGTTGTGATCCATCCGCCCGTCGAAGCCGTCGTTGGAGTAAGTCCCTGGGAATGACGTCACCAGGTTGGGAGACGTCAGAGCAGTTTCGCTGCTTGTGGGCGTTGGGAATACGGACGGAATCAGCTTGGCGGAAACCGCGTTGATCTGCGAAGCGGGCACCTTGTTGCCCGGCAGGGGCTGGCCGTTCAAGCCGTCGATGATCGCTCCCGCGCCACTGAAGTCTCCATTCACCCATGCCGTGGGCGGAGTATTGGCCGAGATCAGCGTGTTGGAGTCGAGGCGTACGCCTTCGTAGTCGAAGTAAAAGAACGTCTTGTTCTTGCCGTCGTAAACATGAGGCAGCAGCACCGGACCGCCGATCGACGTGCCGAAGGTATTGGCGTCGCCTTCCGGAATGATGCCGCTGATGCCGTCCGCCGAATTCCAGTTCTTCTGCTGAAAGTACCAAAATGCGCCGCCATGGAAATCGTTCGATCCGCTCTTGCTGATAACCGTGATGTCGGTCGCTTGAGAGAATTCCGCACTGTTGGCAGCGGTATTCACGCGAAACTCGGCGATGCCCTCCACTGATGGGAAGAGGTCGTGCGTGGGTCCGCCGTAACGCGGAAGCTGAGTCGAGATTCCGTCCAGAGAAAACGATGTTGCCGTCGGTAACTGCCCTGAGATTGTAATGTTGCCGCCGCTGTCGGATTCAACGCCCGGGGCAAGATCCGCAACTACAATCGGGCTGGGGCTCCCGGTCGCGCGAAAATTCAGCGCCAGATCGTTGATAGCGTCGCCCGATTTCGAATCAGACTGGGTCAGTTGTTCGGCGATCACAGGTGTCCCAATTACCTCAACGGTGGTGGCCGCTGCGCTCGCGACCGCCAACTGGAACTCGACCGGGAGCTCCTCGCGCGCCAGCAGGTTCACGTCTTTCCGTTCGGTCACGTTGAAACCGGGAGCGCTGGCTGAGACCGTGTAAACGCCAGGATCGAGATTCATGAACCGGTAGCGTCCCTCGGTATTCGTGACCAGACTGTGCTTGACCTGCGTCTGCTGATTGGTAGCCTCAACCGTCGCCCCGCGAACCGCCGCGGACGACGGATCCGTCACGCTGCCGTTGATGGTTCCATATGTCGACTGGGCAAACGCTCCAGTCGAGGTCACGAGACTGAGAACCGCGAAGGCAACTATGCGTCTCAAAATAGAATGTCTGCTGAGTTCCAACAGGAACCTCCTCAAATGTCATTAAGGACGGCGCGCGAAACCGGTGCACAGCGGAGTGTCCTGGTCCGGAACGCCGGCGAATACCCTTCCTCGGCAGCATACTAACTGAGCGATTTCATCGATGTGACACTCCGCTCACGCGATGGTTACAAAAACAGAGTTCTGCTCCCCCCTTGTTTCGTCGCTCCGTGACATGGAATTGTCATCAAGAAATCCACCAGGGGCAGTTATCCTGACCGTGATGAAGAGGAAGACCAAGCGCGCTAACCTGTTCGAAGCAGTACACAGCACAAAGGGATTCCTGGTGTTTGGCCTGGCGGATCGCGCCGTGAGGCCGATCGGAGCATGAAACTCCAGGGTGTAGTCTTCGACTGGGCGGGCACCATCGTCGATCACGGCAGCCGGGCGCCCGTTGCCGCTTTGCAAGACGTGTTTGCCGGAGCGGGGGTCGCGGTCACGGTCGCCGAAGCGCGCCTGTCGATGGGGATCGCCAAAAAGGACCACATCCGCTGCATCCTCGAATTGCAGCGTGTGACGGAAGAATGGCGGCGCAAACGCGGGGTCGCGCCGGCCGAAACGGATGTGGAGACGCTCTACGCCGAGTTTGTCCCGAAACAGACCCAGTGTCTCGGACGCTTCTCGGGCGCTATCGCGGGCGTACCCGAAACTTTTGAGGGACTGCGGTCTCGCGGCGTCAGAATCGGATCCACCACCGGCTACACGCGACCGATGCTCGAGTTTCTCGTTGACCGCGCACGCGAACAGGGCTTCGCGCCGGACTGCGCAATTTGTCCCGGAGATGTGCCGGGAGGTGGCCGCCCTGCGGCGTGGATGTGCTACCTGAATGCGATTCGGCTCGAGGTAAGTCCGCTCTGGTCGACCGTGAAAATCGGCGACACGCCGAGCGACATCGAGGAGGGTTTGAACGCCGGCATGTGGACGATCGGTGTCACCCGAACGGGCAACGAAGCCGGTTTGACCGTGGAGGAATGGAACTCGGCGACCGCCGCCGAGCGGAGTGAGGTGATTACGCGGGCGCGGACGCGTCTGGCGGATGCGGGCGCACACTACCTTGTCGAAAGCGCGGGCGAGTGTCTGGATGCGATCGATGAGATCGCCGGCCGGATTTCGTCGGGCGAACGGCCGTAAGCCGGTGTTACCCGCGAGCGTGGTGCAGCACTCCCCAGCGCAGCTCCAAACAGTTGTTCCCGGCCGGTTCGAGAGATGGCGCGCGCTCACTGTCGCTCTGATAGTGACTGGCTACGCCGGATATTATCTCTGCCGCTCGGACCTGGCGGTAGCCATGCCACTGCTGATCGCCGAGATGGGGAAGAGAGGCATCGCGCCCAATGATGCCACGATTCGCCTGGGCACGATCGCATCGCTGGGAGTGCTGGCCTACGCGATAGGCAAGTTTCCCAGCGGGTGGCTGGCCGATTTTCTGGGCGGCCGGCGCAACTTCCTGCTCGGCATGGCGGGGTCCATCGTGTTCACTACCCTGTTCGGTCTCGCCGGTGGCATTCCCCTGTTCACGTTAGCCTGGATCGGTAATCGGCTGACTCAGTCGATGGGTTGGGCCGGAGTGGTCAAGATCACGTCTCGCTGGTTCTCTTACTCTTCATACGGAGCTGTGATGGGCATCGTCAGCCTGAGCTTTCTCTTTGGCGACGCCGCCTCGCGTGAGTTCATGTCCTGGTTGATCGCCGCCGGGCTCGGCTGGCGGGGCATATTCTGTGCAGCCGCTGCAACTCTCAGTCTCCTGTTGCTGGTTAACCTTGTTTTGCTGAAGGAAACGCCGGAACGAGTCGGCTGCCCGGAACCTCCGGCCAACCCCGCCAACCTATTCCAGTCTGAGGGAGATCGCCATACGCCGGAGAGTCTGCGTTCGCTGTTATCGACATTTGCGCGCAGCCGCGTTTTCTGGCTGGTGTGTCTGCTATCCTGCGGCATCACCATCCTGCGCGAGACCTTCAACCTGTGGACGCCAACTTATTTCACGCAATCGGTGGGACTCACGGTGGCAGACGCCGCACAGAAGAGCGCCCTGTTTCCCTTGTTTGGTGGTATCTCCGTGCTGGTGGCGGGCTTCCTGAGCGATCGCCTCGGCAAAGGCGGACGCGCCGCGATTATCTCTAGCGGAATGCTGCTCGCGGCGCTGGTGCTGTTCGTGCTGGCGAATTCGAGTTTTGGAGGATCGAAGGTTGTACCCGTCGTTCTGGTCACTTTGGTTGCTTTCGTAATGACCGGGCCATACTCCTACCTGGCGGGCGCCATCTCGCTCGACTTCGGCGGCAAGCAGGGAAGCGCCACGGCGTCCGGGCTGATTGACGGTGCCGGATACCTGGGAGGAGTCCTTGCCGGAAACAGTTTCGTCAGTGTTTCTGTGACGTGGGGCTGGAAAGGCGGTTTTGCCTCACTAGCTGCCGTGGCGCTGCTCTCGAGCTTCGCCGGCGTGGCCTATCTCAACCACCAGAGACGGGCAGTGTGATCGATGCCAGGCGACTGCGACAAAGACGAGAACTTACTTTATGACGACCACTAAATTGCTATTCACACCCGGACCCCTCACGACCAGCGTTAAAGTGAAGGCAGCCATGTTACGCGATGCGGGTTCGCGCGACCCGGATTTTCTCCAAACGGTGCGCGAGATTCGCGAGAGGCTACTGGCGCTCGGCGGGGCGGCCACACCCAAAGCCGCAGACGAATACGAATGCGTTCTGATGCAAGGCAGCGGCACCTTCGCCATTGAATCGGTGATTTCCTCGGCGATTCCTCGCGAAGGCAAGCTACTGGTCCTGGTGAACGGGGCGTATGGACGCCGCATCGCGCAGATGGCGCGTGTCCACGGGATTGAAACCGAAATGGTGGAAATGCCGGAGAATCGCAAGATCTCGCCCGAAGCCGTGGCGGAGCGTCTCGCAGCATCGCCGAACATCACGCACGTGGCGGTGGTTCATTGCGAAACCACCACCGGCATCCTCAACCCGCTCGAAGCGATTGGCGCCACGGCGGAGCGGGCGGGCGCGGTGTACATCGTCGACGCCATGAGCAGTTTCGGCGCAATCCCGCTGGATCTCGCCGCGGCGCGGATCGATTTCCTGATTTCTTCCGCGAACAAGTGCATCGAGGGCGTTCCCGGCTTTGGGTTCGTCCTGGCGCGGCGCCGCCGGTTACTCGAAGCGAAAGGCCGCGCGCGCACGCTGAGTCTCGATCTGTATGCGCAGTGGGCCGGATTCGAATCCGACGGCCAGTTCCGCTTTACTCCGCCGACGCATACGTTACTGGCATTCCATCAAGCCCTGCTCGAACTGGAAGCAGAAGGCGGCGTGGCCGGCCGCGCCGCTCGCTATCGCACCAATCACGCCGTGCTGATGCGCGGCATGGCTGAGTTGGGACTGGAGGCCTACCTGGCGCCGGACGATCAAAGCTATATCATCACCGCGTTCCGCTATCCCGAGCACCCGCGGTTTCGGTTCGAAGAACTATATGGGCGGCTGAGCGAATTGGGATTCATCATTTATCCCGGCAAGCTGACGACAGAACCGTGTTTTCGCATTGGAACCATCGGGCGGTTGTCGCCTGCGGACATCGACGCGCTTCTCTCGGGCCTGCGGCGCGTTCTGCAGGAGATGGGAGTCTTGCCCGCCGTCCGCGCCGTTCACTGATCGCCGTCGTCTTCCCTCGCGGGACGAGCCTCGCGCATGAAAGCGGCCCTCACCCCAGTTCCGGACTCCGAAGAACCCCGAGAGCGCTGCCTACTGAAGGCGGGGGACGGCAATTCTGACGGCCGGACCCCTCAATGCCTGACGGAGACCCTAGCCCACGCTTGTCAATGAGCCGGCGGCTGGAGATCCATCCTGCTGACGCGAGTCGACTGCAAGCAAGGGAAACACAACCTTGAAGACGGAGCCCGCGTTCTCTTTGCTGTCGGCCGAAAGAGATGCCTGATGGACGTTCGCGATCCACGTGGCGATGGAGAGACCCAGCCCGGAACCTTCCACCTGGCTTCTGGACGGGTCGGCGCGATAGAAACGGCCAAAGATATATGGCAAGTCGGCCGCCGAGATCCCTATACCGTTATCCTCGACCGTGACCGTTACCTTCTCCCAACCGGCGGCCAGTGTCACCTGGATTGTGCCTGGCGCCAGCGTATACTTCGCGGCGTTATCCAAGAGTATCCACAGTAATCGGTTGAGACTGGAGTAATCTCCCCATACAGTTGCGTGGCAACTGTTCCCGACATGGATCGTCAGGGTGTGTCCGCGTTCATCGATGAGTGAACGAGCTCTGGAGCAAACCACTTTCACCAGTTCAACCAGATCGACCGGTTCGAAGGCGAGCCGGGAATTGCCGGCGTCGGCGCGCGCCAACGTCAGCATGTCTTTCAGCAGACGGCTGGCTTTCCGGCACTCCGCGACAATCTCTTCGAAAGCGCGCTGGCTGGTGGCATCGATCTGTTGGTTCCGCAGCGCAAGCTCCGCGGTGGTCAGCACGAACGACACGGGATTGCGAAGCTCATGCGAGGCGTCGCCGGTGAATCGCTTGATTTCGTTCACTGCCGATTCCAGGCGCGCCAGCATCGCATTATAGGTTTCCGAAAGCCGCTGTAACTCATCCCGCGTCTCCGCGACCGGCAGCCTCTCGGACAGATTCGAGACACCGATCGAGCGGGTGGCCGCGATAATCTGGTCAACAGGCTTGAGCGCTCTTCGGGTGAGTACGTATCCGCCGAGTGCCGAGATGACCAGCAGAGCCGGGATGGCCCATAGCAGGCCGGCGGAGAAGGCATGCAAGACGGTCCGGTTACCCTCCAGCGGAGCGGCGGCGCACAGAACAAGCGGTTCCGAACCCGAAGGGTAGGGATGCGCCAAAACGCGATACGGCTGCCCCAGGAACGTGACCTCGGCGAAGCGGTCGCGATCGATCGGTGTGACGCGGGGCCACGGGAATGCCTGCGCGGCTGCGGTCGGAGAAGGGAGAGCGCGAGTCCCATTGGTTTGGAAAACCTCGATCAGCCCCCCACCTGTCGCGTCCGCGAAGCCTCGAAACTTTCTGGCGCGCTGTTCGGGAGGGATAGCCCGAGTCTCGCGCAGCAAGTCGCCCAACCGTTCGGCACGCCTCTCCAGAGTCCGGGATCGTCCGGATGTGAGAGTGTCTTTCAAGTCGAGCCACATGACCGCGCCGAACAGAGCCAGTCCCGCGAAGAACACTGAGGAGAACCAGATCGTGAGCCGGAGTGAGATGGAACGATAGGCCATCAACAGCTTTCACTCCGGATGGAGTAGCCCACGCCACGGATCGTGTGCAGAAGTTCGGCTTCTCCGGGCTGCGTGATCTTCGACCGCAAGGAACGCACAAAGAAGTACAGGTTCGCGTCGCTAACGTCGGACTCCATTCCCCAGCCTTCTTCGATCAGCACCTCTCTCGGTACCACCATGCCGGCGCGTCGTATCAATGTTTCCAAGAGGGCATACTCGGTGCGCGTCAGGGACACGGTCCGGTCGCCGCGCTGCATTTGGTAGGTGCCTGGATTCAGTCTCAAGTCCCCGAATCTCAGGTCCGTGGGCTGTGGCGCCTGAGCACGGCGGGCAACGGCTCTGACCCGTGCGAGAAGAATGTCCAGTTCGAATGGCTTGGTGAGATAGTCGTCAGCGCCGCAGTCGAGCCCGTGTACGATGTCGGGCCCGGCATCGCGCGCCGAAACGATGATGACGGGTGTGTGAAGCCGAGCCTCCCGAAGCCTCCGCAGCACGCTCAGGCCATCCAGCCGGGGAAGCATGACGTCGAGCAGAATCACGTCGATGTCGGCCGCCATGCCCAGCTTGAGAGCCCGCTCTCCATCGTAGGCAAGCAGGACCGAATGCCCTTCCGTCTCGAGCGCACGGCGCAGCAGATCGGCGGTGTTCGGTCTGTCTTCGGCTATTAAGATTCGTATGTCCCGATTTTGAATCGCGCAGGTTAATATCCGATGACGATACGGTAAAATTCCCGCGTCCAGGCCGCTTCCTCAGACTGCCCTCAGACTCGCTTGTTCTAATACCGCTGTGGCACTCTCGCTTGTGCCGCGAAAGAGAAGGAATCGTAACGGAAGGACTGTTATGCGCATGTTCATGAGTTTTGTACCGGGCACCGTATGGTGCCTTGTTGCAGCCCTTGTTCTCACGGGCTATGTTTCGTCCGCCGCTGGGGTAGACACAAAAGGAGTGATCGCCGGACGAGTCGTCGACAGCTCCGGCGCAATTCTCCACGGAGCTCAGGTGCAGTTGCAGTCCAAGGGCTTGGCTGTGGCGTCCGACGAGCGCGGGGAATTTTCTCTCGCCGATCTCGCCCCTGGAAGCTACAAAATCCAAGTCTCTTACGTGGGTTTCAAGCCTTTCGAAACCGACGTCACCGTGGCAGCCGGCGAACTCAAGCGTGTGGATGTGCGTTTGGAAGTCGCTTCGCGGGCCGACCAGGTCCTTGTGACGGCCGAACGGCCGCGCGGCGAAGACGAAGCCATCAACCGCACCCGCATGGCCGACAATCTTCTCCAGGTACTGCCGGCGGAAGTCATCACCTCATTACCCAACGCCAACGTGGCCGACGCTCTCGGTAGGCTCCCGTCCATCACGTTGGAACGGATCGAAGGCGAGGGCGTCTACGTGATGGTGCGCGGTACCGAAGCGCGTCTCACCAACGTCACCATCGATGGCATCACCGTTCCCTCGCCCGAACCCACCGTGCGCCAGGTGAGGCTAGACGTGCTTCCCGCCGATCTCGTGGAGTCCGTCGAAGTGAATAAAACCCTGGCGCCCAATATGGATGGCGACGGTATCGGCGGATCGGTTAATATGAAAACCAAAACCGCCGGCGAGTTCCCTACGATCAACCTCTTTGGCCTCGGCGGCTACAATCCCATCCTCGGTGGCCGCGAGAATACCGAAGACGGCGGGACCATCGGCCATCGCTTCGGACGGAACCGGAAGCTTGGCTTCCTCTTTGGCGGATCGTTCGACTACAATGGCCGCGGCATCGACAACTGGCAGCCTGCTATCGATCCAAAATCCACGTTCGCCCAGCCGATCTATGACGACAACACCATCCGCGAATACCGTTACTATCGCAACCGTTGGGGCTACGCAGGCACGGCCGATTACAAGTTTAACGACTTTACCGGCATCTACTTCAAAGGCTTCTATTCGAACCTTAAGGATTACGGCGATAAGTGGTATTATGAGCCGCAGCTCAGCGGCAATCCGAAGTTTTACACGTCCAGCAAGCGCCCGGACGCTTCTGTCAGCAGTTATACGTTTGGCGGCCATACGCAATTCGGCCCTTCGACAGTCACTTGGGCAGTCTCGGCGTCCAACTCCTATGAGCTCGATTCCGCCGGCAATCCCAAGGCCGACTTCTCCTGGCTCGGCGCCTCACTAAGCTGCGGCTACAACCCTGCGGCGCAAACCAATCCCAACGTCCCCCACTTTGGCAACAATTGCGATGGACCCAATTCTCCGCTTCAGGTGGCTTCCAATTGGGCCTTCAAGGACATCACTATTTCCACCGGAAAAACCGCGCAGATGAACCTCACCGCTTCCGGTTCCTATGCCACCCTTTACCACATCGGTTCCCACTATGGCGTCTTTGAGTTTGGCGCCAAGATCCGAAACGGGCACAAATACCAGAACTCCACTGAAGACGTCTACGACGGCTGGAAGGCCGCCAACTATCCGATGACCCAGTTTTTGAGCACCTTCAGCAGCAATAACTACCTCAGCGGCGACTATTTCGGAGGGCACTTCGGACCGGTTTCCGCTTTCACTCAGATCGAGAGCTATACGCTTTCCAATCTGGCCAGCCACCTGGATGGTTACAAGACCGCAGCCGACGGTTACCCAAACGTCTTCGATATTATCGAGCGCATCTCGGCCGGCTACCTCATGGACACGATGGATTTCGGCAAGCTGCATGTGATGGCGGGCGTCCGCTTCGAAGGCACGCAGATGGATACGCTCGGCTACAACGTGACGCTGTATCCCGCGGGCAGCCCGAATTGCGCTCTCGCCACGGGCTGCGGAGTTCCCGTCCCCACCCGCAACAGTCCCTCCTACGTCGATGCGTTGCCCAGCGTCTCGCTCCGGTACGCCTTAGACAACGAGTCCGGCTTGCGTCTGGTCTACGCCCGCGGCGTGGCGCGTCCCGACGCCTACCAGTTGGTCCCCTACATCACGGAAGACGATTCCACCAATCCTGCCACGGTCGGGCTGGGTAATCCCGCGCTCAAGCCGGAGCATGCCAATAACTACGATCTACTCTACGAGCGCTACCTCAATCCCGCGGGAATTCTCCAAGCCGGCTTCTTCGCTAAGCAACTCTCCGGCACCCTGATCAGTACCTCCTACACGTCTAATAGCGGCCCCTACTCGGGCGACCTGGTTTCGCAGTGGCTCAACGTGAGCAACGCCGACCTATACGGCTTCGAGGTGTCTTACCAGCAGCGTCTTTCCCGGCTGCCGGGCCTGCTGAATGGCCTCGGCGTCATGGCCAACTACAGTTGGACTGGCTCCAAGGTCTTCCACATCCCCGGCCGTCTAGATAGCCCGGCTTTGCAGCAGCAGTCTCCCAACACCTGGAACGTCAGCCCCACTTATGACAAAGGCCGCTTTTCCATGCGCGTGGGCCTCTCTTACAACGGACCGTGCATTTTCCAGTACGAGTACCAGACCTCCGCGGATGTGAGCGAACTGGGCCCGAAGGGTCCCAGTGGGGATATCTACACCCTGCCTCACCTGCAACTCGACGCTCAGGCCAGCTTCCGGATCGGAAAAGGACTCTCCGCGGTGGTTTACGGCCTGAACCTCACCAACGAGGTGTTCGGCTATTACCAGGGCAGCCCGATCTTCGTCAATCAGCGCGAGTTTTACAAGACCGATTACGCTGGCGGCTTCCGGTATACCTTCAATCGTGAAAAGTAACCCGCTCTTCGCCTTCATACTTTGGGCGCTGACAGCCGCCTGGCCGATGGCCGCCGCGCCACGGCTTGTGTATGTGGTGATCGTCAGCCGCCATGGCGTCCGCGCCCCCACTTGGGATACCGCGCGCCTAAACCAGTATTCGGCCGAGCCATGGCCCGAATGGGGCGTTCCTCCCGGCAATCTCACGCCGCACGGGCGGGAACTCATCCGGCTCATGGGCGCTTATTACCGCGACTGGCTCTCTGGCGAACACCTGATCCGCCGGGATGGGTGCCAGGACGCCCCGCACGTTTATATTCGGGCCGACAAGGATCAACGGACTCTCGAAACCGGCCGCGCCCTCGCCGAATCGATCGAGCCCGGTTGCGGAATCGGCATCCACGCGCAACAGGAGGGCCAGAGCGACGCCCTTTTTTCCGGCACCGGCACTCCCGATCCGGAACGTTCGCTCGCCGCCGTACGTGATCGCCTCGGCCCCGATCCGCAAAAGCTGATCGCCGACCACCGCGCGGCCCTGGACGCTCTGCAGTTCATACTCCGCGGGCGTACAGATATGCCGGACGACATCAGCATCTCACTTAAAGGCAAGTCAGTCGAGCTGACGGGCCCGTTCGCCACCGGGTCAACCTTCAGCGAGAACCTGCTGCTGGAATACACCAACGGAAACGCGGGCGCGGCGCTCGGCTGGGGCCGGCTGACGCGCGAAAATCTGAACCGCGTCTTGGAGCTGCATACGGTGTATACCGACCTGATGCGCCGCACGCCTTACCTTGCACACGCCCGCGGGTCGAACCTTCTGGCGCATGTCTTGCGCTCGATGGAGCAGGCTGCATCCGGCAAGTCCACCGCGGGCGCTTTGGGTCAGCCGGGTGACGTTCTCCTGGTCCTCTCCGGGCACGACACCAACCTGTCCAATCTTTCGGGAATGCTCGGCCTTTCCTGGAATCTGCCGGGATACCAGCCTGACGACACGCCGCCTGGCGGGGCGCTGATTTTCTCCTTGTGGCGCGACTCGGGCACCGGACAATTCTCGGTGAAGTTGCGCTACCTCGCACAGACGCTCGACCAAATGCGCAACGCAAGCCCCCTATCCGTCGCCGCTCCGCCGGCGAGCCAGGATGTGTCTTTGCCCGGCTGCGAGGCGGCACAAGGAGATGAAGGCTGCCCGTGGGAGACTGCCCGGTCCGTGCTGCAAAAGGCGATTGATCCGGAGTTCACGTCGTGGGAGCCGCACCCGCCAGACTCCGGCGCCCACTGACATTCAGGGCCTCGCCCGTCATCTGCAGCAGGATGCGCTGCGGCTCTGCATCCCCACCCGCGACAGTGGCGGTCTGGCAGTTGCAGACAAGATCGCGTCCATTGGTGGGAATCCCGTTTCACGCGCAGCTTAACCCGATTGCGCCGCCAGTAGGCAGAAAAATGTCCGTGACCGCGATTGTGAACGGCCGGTCGTACATGCACTGGACCGAGCCGTTTGCGAGATTCATCGCCGATCAGGTTCGGCGAAGCGCGAAAGCGCGCGAGTAAAGTCGGGGCAGCGGGTATCGGCGCACGAGTTTGACGCATCCGTCGGAGGTCTGTGCCCGATGTTCTGTCCATACACCAGAAGATCAGGTGTTCGGATCTGATACCGCCCCAACAGGCGACCGTAAAGGGCGTCCTTTTCGGGGGGAACCTGTGTCGCGCGCCGAAGCTTCTCGCGGCGCCGGGCTCGTCTTCGCCACCGTAGGGATCTTTACCAGATCCAACCTGCCGTGAACATCGGTCGCCGGCACCAGATAGCGCATTGTCGTTTCGAGCGACTTGTGTCCCATCCAGTGTTGCACCGTGCGAACGTCGAAGCCCTGTCGAAGCATACGGGTCGCATAAGTGGAACGAAAGGTCTTTAGATCGAACTTTGCGGGATCGAGGCCGGCACGCTTGGCGATGGCTTTGCAACGATCGAGCATGTGCTGCTCCCGATTTCCGGTAGGCGAGGGAAATACGAACTGGCAGTTCGGCCGCCGAGTGTGCTTCTGAAGCTCGGCGATGAGTTCGGCCGCGGCAGGGATTTGACGCTCCTCGCAGCGCTTGGGATAGAACCCGAGTTCCGGCTTGGCGGTTACGCGCACGGTCTGCAACTGAAGATTGATGTCGCTCCAGAACAGATACATCACTTCCTGCTCGCGGAATCCGGTCAGCAGGAACGTGGAGAACAACACACGCTCCGAATCGTAACTGGCTTCAAAGAACCGCCCGAGATCCTCTTCACGATATTCCTTGGGAAGAGACGTGATCCGCTCCGGCAACTGCAACTCACGAGTGATGCCGCCCCTTCCATGACGCTTGAGGAATTGCGCGACGATTACGGCGTTGTGAAGGACCGTATTGGCGCCCAACTTGTGATCCCGCTTCAGCGCCACGACGAAACGCGTCAGATCGTCACCGGAGATCGCGTCGATCGAAGTGATATCGCGGAAGAACTCACCGAAGCGGTTGAGCACAGCTTCGTATTTGCGATGGGTATTCGCCTTTTTTCGCGTGTCAATCTGCTCCAGGTTTTTGGTGATGGCGACGTGGAGCGGCTGTTTCTTGGTTGCTTCGCCGGCCGTTTCAAAGCCGGGTACGCCGAGTTTGCGGCCTTCCAGCTCGTGGTGCTTGCGCCGCTGCGCCTCCAACGCCTGGGCTGTGGTTACGCCGGCACTTGCACGGCGCCGCGTCCCGCCGAGGTACCACTCGACGTAGTAGCGGCCGCCGGGAAGAGCGTTCCAATCGTAGTTGCCTTTGGGATTTCGGGGGATGGAAAGCATCTTCCATCGGCCATCAGATTTGATGCGTTTGACGATGTTGACTCGCGATACATTATCTCTCCTGCGAGCCGCATCTTAGCGGACAGCAAGGGAGACAGCACACGGTCTAAACGATAGAAAACAAAGGGGAGCCAGGAGAAGCTGGCATTCTTCCAACTGAATTACTCCCGCTCGGATGGACTCTTAAATTATAGCAAAAACAGCCATTTGCGCGCTAGTGCAAAATCGCCCGGCCTGAGAAGCTAGATTCTACCGCCGGAAGTACCGTTATTCATTCTAAAAGACGAAGCGCAAAGAATCCCTGCAGCCTTGTTGGAGAAAAAGACACCAACACACCTCACGATTTCCCTGCGTCATAGGCAGCCAGGTTCCGTTTATCTGCTTTCTGCGAGATGAACGGCGTGTCCCGCCTCAGCTGGAAATGGAAAGAGCGCTCAACCGTTAAGATAGCGGAGAGAGCGCGTGACGAAACCACGAAAGCATTACAGCGGAGAAGAGAAGGTCGCCATTTTGAGGCGGCACTTGCTGGAACAGGAGCCGGTTTCCAAGCTCTGTGACGAGTTTGGACTGCGGCCGACGGTGTTCTACCGTTGGCAGAAGGAGCTGTTCGAGAACGGGGCCGCCGCCTTCCAGGCCAAAGGCCGCTCCGACCACCAGGCCGAACAGGAACGCATCGAGTACCTGGAGAAGAAGATCCAGCGCAAGGATGAGGTGCTGGCCGAACTGATGGGGGAGCACATCGCACTAAAAAAAGAACTTGGGGAACTCTGAACGGGGTCTGGGTGCCGCACGACGTGCGGGACCAGATCGTGGATTTCGTGCGGCGCTGGTCGGAAGCCAGTGAGATCGGCGCCGGGCGATTTGTTGGCTGGTTGGGCGTGGCCGCGAGTAAGTTCTACGATTGGCGAGAACGCTACGGTCGTGTCAACGAGCACAACGGTTGGGTTCCCCGGGACTTTTGGCTGGAGGATTGGGAGAAGCAGGCGATCATCGCCTTCCACTTGAAGAACCCGTTGGAGGGTTATCGACGGCTCACATTCATGATGCTGGACGCCGACATCGTGGCCGTGAGCCCGTCCAGCGTGTGGCGAGTGCTGGGCCAAGCGGGACTGTTGAGTAAGTGGAAAGGTAAGCCATCGAAGAAAGGGACTGGCTTCGAGCAACCGCCCGCGCCGCATCAGCATTGGCATATCGACGTGAGTTACATCAACATTTCAGGTACGTTCTACTATTTGTGCAGCGTGCTGGACGGCTATAGCCGGTCCATCGTGCATTGGGATCTGCGCGAGTCGATGACGGAGTCTGACATCGAAATCATTCTCGAAGCAGCCAAGGAGAAACACCCCGCGGCGAGGCCGCGGATCATTTCCGATAATGGCCCTCAATTCATCGCGCGGGACTTCAAAGAATTCATCCGGATCTCGGGTATGACGCACGTCAGAACGTCGCCCTATTATCCGCAATCCAACGGTAAGTTGGAGCGCTGGCACAAATCGCTGAAAAGCGAGTGTATCCGGCCGGGAACACCGCTGACGCCGGAGGACGCGCGGCGCCTGATTCAGCAGTACGTGGACCACTACAACACCGTGCGGCTGCACAGTGCGATCGGCTTCATCACGCCGGCAGACATGCTGGCGGGCAGGCAGGCCGAGATCCACGCGGCGAGAGACCGCAAGCTGGATGAAGCGCGCCGGTTGCGTCAACAACGCCGGCAGCGGGTGGCGTGAGGATGCGAGCTACAATGACCTTGCCAGGTGAAACGGAAGCGGGCTCTGCAGGGATGCAACCATGCCGAGGGATAACTTGGTGGGCTCATCGAGACGATGTTGGGCGCGGAGGCTCGCCTTTCGCGCCCTTCCCCAAAACACATCGGATCGGTAGACCCCTATGCCTTGAAAATCCCCGCCCCGAAGGGGCGGAATACTTACTAGCGGAGAGCGCTCCCGCTCCATTTCACGCTGAGCCGGGACACTACGACGCTATGGACTGGATTGGCTCGACGAACGCAACGAGCCAGTTCAGTTTGGCTTCTTGCTGAGGGATGGCGGAGGCTCCGAATCGGCAAGGCCGCTGCCAGCCCGCGCGCCGCATGGCGTGTCATTCTTGAGGGCGTTAGTCTGAATCCGCCCATGCAACCAAAATGGCATCCAGCTTCGTTTCTGGGGAGTGTTACTCTTCCTGGCGGTCGCGGGCGTCGCTTCGGCCCAAGTCTCCTTCACCGAATAACCCTATACTGACGGCAAGCGGCAGCCCGTATTTCATCGCTGCGGGACCGGATGGGGCGCTGTGGTTCACGGGGGGCAACAGTGGAAATCTCGGGCGGATCACCGGTCCGATGCGAACCGTGCCGAGGCTTTTCGTCAAACCGCATTTGAATCGTAACCTCAGCGAAATGTTCGCTCGCTATACTGCAACTCTAGTGCGCTATGCATAAATGCCTTAACGCGGCGCTCCCATTCATCTTGTTTGCTATTTCGGTTGCCCTAGCGACCGGGCAGTCGCAGCAGAACAACAAACTGATCGGCCGATGGCGATCCACCGAAGTCTCGCCCGCCGGTGTAAGCGCCGTCTTCGAGTTCCACGGCGATAGCCAGTTGGATTCGTACTCGGCTGCAATATCGGAAGAGAAATACCAGATGATCGGAACCGATACGATCCTGCTTTTGTCCGGGAATGGCCGGGAGAAGCAGGAAGTCGAGTGGGACAGCCAGGATCGGGCGCGAATCGAGGATGAAGCGGCCGGCAAGTCCATCGAATTAACTCGACTCGGCAAGATTCCCGATACCAAGAATCCCTTGACCGGTGAGTGGAGTACCACGCGCGAATGGAATGGCGCCAAATATCCCGCCCGCGTTCGGTTCTTTCCCGATGGAAAAGCTGTCTGGATTACCACCTTGCGGACAGAGCATGGGCGCTACTCTATACACAGCAACGGCATTCGGCTGGAAGTCGCCGGCCGCCCGGTGTTGGAAGGCAGTTTTACCGTTTCGGAAAGCCGCTTGACCCTCCCGAATCCCAAGGGTAATGGATCGTACAGCTTTGACCGCTTCTGAAGCCTAGTTCTCATCGAAGTGTCAATACTCCGACACTTGCGGCTGATAGCCTGTCAGTTCCGTACTTCAAATCATTGCGGTTCACAGGAGCAAAAGATGGAAAGAGAAAGGCTACGAGTGTTGCCAATTGGGATTTCCATGCTGTTGGTCTTGCAGCCATTCAGCTTGGGATTGGCTCAGGAGAAAGTCACTGTTCCCGCGAAGGACGCCGCTCGGGCGCACTTCCTCGAAGCTCACCGGCAAGCGGCGAACGAGGCACGTCTGCGCCGGGAGCTCCGGCCAGATCCCGTGGTCAGCCCTGAGGACCTGGTGAGCCTGATTCAACAGAACATCAAGTACGTTTTCGTGATCTATCAGGAAAACCGGTCGTTCGATTCCTATTTTGGCACCTTCCCCGGCGCCAACGGGCTATACAGCCAGGCAGCCTCGGCTACTCCGGGCTTTGTGCAAACGATCGTGAATACGGACGGAACCACCGGGACGGTTTCACCTTTCCTGATCGGTCCCACGCAGTATGCCTCCGACACGGACGATGTGGACCACTCGCACACGCTGACCGTCAATAAGATGGACGTCCAAAACGGCGTGGCTCAGATGGACAAGTTCGCGGCCATCGAGGAGCTAAAATACAGCCCAACCGGCAACCCGTCGCTCGAGGCCAAGCAGATGGGCGAATTGACGATGGCACACGAGGATTGCGACACGGTTCCGCTGCTGTGGGCGTATGCCGACCGGTTTGCCCTCTACGACAACATTTTCGAATCGATGACCGGACCGTCCACGCCGGGCAATCTCAGCATTATTGGAGCGCAAGCGGGCCAAACGCAGTGGGCTTTGCACCCCACCAACACAACGGCCACCGTGCCGTTGCTGGTCGATGACGATCCGTTCTGGGGCTCGCCTTCGGATAAGTCAACCTCTCCGCTCCCGGTGAATCCCGGCGATTATCCGGGATACCCCGTAGCTTCGAATCTGACGTTTGCAACACTTCCGCTTTCCATGCTGCTCAGCTCCGCGGGCACGGTTACCGCGACCGACCCGACCGCCGCCACGGACCTGGTGGACGTACCCGATGACATCGCATTCCTCAGCAAGCTGTCGCAACCGGCAGTCGCCTTCGGCTGGTATCAGGAGGGATTCGACAAGGAGGAAACCGATACGGCCGGGCCGGTGACCGCGAACGGATCGCACGCATCCTACGTCACCCACCACAACGGTCCGCAGTATTTCGGCTATGTGGCGAACACTCCCGCGATCCGGTCGGAACTGCATGGACTGGGCGATTTCTTCACGGCCATTCAGAATACCAGCCTGCCGAAATCCGGCGGCGTGTTCTACGTGAAGGGCGGCTATACCAACACCTTGGGGATTACCCCCGCCGATCCCGACGCAACGGTCCAGAAGAACTTCCTGGGCGACGACGACCATCCGGCCTATTCCGACGCGCAGATCAGCGAAGCCATGGTGGCCACCACCGTCAACGCGATCGCCAACAGTCCTTATTGGGGGCAGAGCGCGATCATCATCACCTGGGACGATGCCGAGGGCGATTATGACCATGTCCAGCCGCCGATCGTTAACTTTGGGCCCGACAAAACGGCGCTCAGTTTTGGGCCGCGCGTGCCGCTGATTCTGATTTCTCCGTACGCCAAGCTGAATTACATTTCCCACGATCAAGGAAGCCATGCGTCGGTGGTCAAGTTCGTCGATACGGTGTTCGGTCTTCCGCCGTTGGCAACGCTGCCCGACGAATTGCTCGGCCGCTATCTTGGCCTCGCCCTACTCGGTCAGCAGGACCTAGGGCCGCAGGACGCGATCACGCCTGGAATTTCGGATCTGACGGACGCATTCAGCGTTTCGCGCTTGATGGGGCTATCGGTCCCGCTGGCGCCGGACTACGCCATAGTGGCCCCGAGCTACGTGACCAGGATTCCGCAAGTCACTGGCCTCGGCTGCTCGGACCTGGGTATCCTCACCACGGACCGCCAATTGGGCATACCCAACAACATACCGGCGGACTTCAATCCGCGTCCCAAGACAAACCCGACGCCGGCAGGTAGTTTGTAGACGCACCTTTCGACGGGCCCTCATACCGTGCCACAGTCGAAACTGTGGCACGGTTTTTTTATCGGGGCGGCACGCGCGTCTGGGGTTCGTAAACGGATTGCGCCTTGTAACTAATCATTCATCTTTGCTTAGCAAACACGTGGGAAACTTGGCTATTCATGAAACGCTCTCGTCAACTCGCGCCGTTTCTTCTATTCCTTTTCCTCCAGCCGCAAGGTCAGATTGCCTTGCGAGCGCAGGTGGACCGCACGGGCATCACGGGGACCGTCACCGACCAGCAGGGCAATCGCGTGCCCCAGTCCAGTGTGCGAGCGACCGAGACTGGCACAGGCTTTCAGCGAGAGACGTCGACAACGTCACAAGGCACTTATGAGCTATCCGGCCTTCCGCCTGGCGTTTACTCGGTCCAGTTTCTCAAGACCGGCTTCTCGGCCTTCACCGCGGAAAACGTGAAACAGTTGGTTGGGCAAACCAGGACACTGAATATCAGGCTGGAACTGGCGCAGGGTAGTCAGCAGACAACCGTCACGGAACCTCTGGTGCAACTCGACAAGGTGGACGCAACAGTCGGCGCCGCAATCGAGCGCGAGCAGCTAAGCGATTTGCCGATCAACGGCAGGAACTGGGCGACGTTGACCGCGCTCGCGCCGGGCGCCATCGATAACGGAGCCGGCGATCAAAGAACCATTCGGTTCGCGGGGCACGGATTGGACGATAACAATCTGACGCTCGACGGAGTCGACGCGACCGCCGTCTACAATCAGGAACAGAGGGAATATATGCGCCTGAACATTCCTCTCGATTCCATCGACGAATTCCAGGTACAGTCGCAGAATTTCGGCGCGGACACTCAGAGCGGCACGGCGGGCGGCCAGGTGTCCGTGGTGTCACCCTCCGGTACGAACACTTTTCACGGGCAGATCTTCGACTATTTCCGGAATAATGCCTTCGACGCGCGTTCGCCGTTCGACGCAGCTTCGCCCGACCCGTTCCTGCTGAATCAGTTCGGAGGCGCGCTCGGGGGGCCCATCGAACACGGCAAGACTTTCTTCTACCTCAACTATGAGGCTCTGCGCCAGAGACTGGATGGAACGCAGATTGGTTTGGTGCCGAGTCCGACTTTTGCGGCCCAAGCGGCGCTTACCTCGCCCGTGTTGGCTCCCATACTGGAGGCTTATCCCGTGGGTACGGCAGCGACCTCCAATCCCAGCGTATGGCAGTACAAAGCACCGGGCAGACAAATTGACAACGAGAATTCGGGGATGATCCGGCTCGATCATTATTTCTCCGAACGCACAACGGCATTTGTTCGCTTTAATGCGGATGAGGCAGTCGAATCGACTCCCAGCGGCCAACTTATAGTCAAGACACTGTACGATACCAAATTCAACAACGGAGTCGTTGAACTTTCGCACGTGTTTACGCCGTCACTCATCAACGAGGCGAGATTCGGGGTGAATCAGACGATCTACCACACGGCGAACCTTTCGCCGGTTCCGTTCGGAGTCGCCGTGTCCGGCTTCAGTTCCCTCACCGGATCTTCGACAACCGACTATCCGTCGAAGACGTTCGATCTCATAGACGACCTCGCCTGGGCAAAGGGCAGACACATTATCAAGTTCGGGTTTGAGACAAGATGGATTCGGCTCAACCAGGGTACGTCCCAAAGCGGAACGTTGACCTACACCTCGACGGCCACTTTCCTCAACAACAGCATGGGCTCGGCCTCCTATACTGCGCTTCTTCCTCTGGTACGGCAGCGCAAGACTCAGTATTGGGGTTATGTGCAGGACGAATGGAAAGCGACTTCCAATCTTGCTGTCACGGCCGGAGTCCGCTACAACTTCTTCAACGCTCTGCATGCGTTAGGCGACGACGATGTCCCGTTCGACTTCGGCACTTGCGGCGGGTATTGCCCGCGTACCGACGCCTTCTTTCATCCCCGATACGACGACTTCGACCCGCGCCTTGGCATCGCATGGTCACATGGCGAGACGGTTTTACGCGCTGGAGCCGGCATTTATCATACCGATGGCCAGGAGGACGACCAGAACCTTCCGATCTCGAATACCGTCGACCGTTACTCGTTCAGCAACACTTCGTTCCCCACGCTTTCTTATCCTTTGACTCCGTTTCTTCAGTACGCGGAAGCCGGGGGTCTGGGCGTGGTTTCCCCGCGTGATCTGGATCGCAACCGAAAAGATGACTACGTTGCGTCATGGACCGCGTCAGTTCAGCGAAAACTACCGTTCAAAAGCCTCGGAACCGCCAGCTATCTCGGGAACAAAGGAACGGATGTGTTGACCACCACCTACACGAACCTGGTGAATCCGCACACGGGCGTTGCACCATTCCCGGCATTCGGACCGGTCTCGTGGCGCGGCGACGTTGGAAACAGCACCTTCCATGCGTTCCAGCTAAACGCTAGGAGAGCCTTTCAGGATGGCTTGCTCTTCTCGGCGAATTACATGTGGTCTCATTCGATCAATGACGGAAGCATTGGCGGCGGGGAATCCGACACACCGCAGGATTCCTTCTGCAGATCTTGCGATAAGGGGAGCAGTGACGACGACGTTCGCCGATTATTCAATCTCTCCGCCGTCTACCAGTTGCCATTCGGAGCGGGCAAGCCACATCTTAGCATTCCCGGTTTTGCGCGGACGGTGTTAGGCGGCTGGACGCTGAGCACCATCGGATCGTCTCAAACCGGCCTTCCGTTCAACATCACCATCGATCGTTCCAATGGGTCCGTGCCTGGTGACTACGCAATCAGCGGGAACGAACGGCCGAATTATGTGTATGGTGCCGCGCTCGCGCCGCCGGACGGATCCATTCCGGCTGAGTGGGTAAACCGGGCTGCATTTTCCACGCCCGCTTCCGGGACGTTTGGCAATCTCGGCCACAACGCATTCCGCGCTCCAGCCGTTTCAGAGGTGGAACTCGCGCTGGCGAAGGATGTCTCCATCGCGGAACGCATGAAAGTGCGCTTGCGGGCCGATGTGTTCAACGTTCTCAATCGCGCTCAGTATGGCGCTCCCAACGCAGACTTTTCTCAGACCAACTTCGGCACAATTACCACCACGATCAGCAACTATGCGACGGGGCGAGGCACACCGCGAGAGTTTCAGCTTTCGGCCAAGATATCGTTTTAAGGCAGCGGGTAAGTCAAAAGTCATCATATATTAGCACTGTTATGACACCATCCGGAGTCGGGAGGATTTCAATGGCACGTTTTAGCATCTGTTGTATCTGGCTGATCGCGGTGAGCTCAGTTGGCATCGTGTCTGCTTAGGGCAGGCCGGAGCGCTCGCCGGGAGCCGGCAGCACTGTGGCGGCACAGAACCTGCCAAACTCCAGTCAGCAAATAACGCCCACTGCGCCCAGCGATGCGCGATTTGAACCCCTCAATCCGGGGCTCGCGGGTTCTCCGGACTACGCCGCCGGACAGGCAGTTACCACAGTTACGAGTCCGGATCACAATACACTGCTCATCCTGACCTCCGGTTACAACTTGGTGAACGCCACCTCCGGCCCGAATCTGGGCAGCGAGATCAACGCCGATTCGAACGAGTACGTTTTCATTTACAACATCGCGAGCGGGAATCCAGTCAAGAAACAAGTCATTCAGGTCCCGAATACGTACCAGGGAATCGTTTTCGATTTTACTGGCAAGAC
>Ga0224555_1001826_pt1 | contig 27404 bp, 21 predicted proteins | sample 714S23034metaG_FD_180687 | JGI IMG/M metagenome (GOLD analysis project Ga0224555, IMG submission 180687) | Peat soil microbial communities from Stordalen Mire, Sweden - 717 S2 30-34 | ecosystem: Environmental > Terrestrial > Soil > Wetlands > Peat | place: Sweden: Norrbotten County, Stordalen...
CAGATCATCGTCGAGCAGTTGCAGGTGGACGAAGCCGAAGTCACACCCGGCGCGAGCTTCCAGGAAGACCTGGGCGCCGATTCGCTGGACGTGGTCGAACTGGTGATGCAGTTCGAAGAGGCGTTTGACATGGAGATTCCCGACGAAGACGCCGAGAAGATCAAGACGGTGAAGGACGCCATCGAGTATATCGAGAAGAATGCGAAAGGCGGCAAGTAAGCGTTGACCCAGGCAACCAACCGCAGAGTGGTCATCACAGGCCTGGGGCTGATCTGCGGTGTAGGCAACACCGCTCCCGAGATATGGCGGCAACTGTTGGCCGGCGCCAGTGGCGTTTCGGCGATCAAGGGTTTTGACGCCACGGGATTCCCGGTCACCATTGCTGCTGAAGTGAAGAACTTCGATCCGCTCGAATTCCTGGACAAGAAGGAAGCGCGCAAGATGGGGCGCTTCATCCACTACGCCTTTGGCGCAACCCAGGAGGCGATGGAGCAGTCGGGCCTGAAGGTGACTGCAGAGAACGCCGAACGTGTGGGCGTGTTCATTGGCTCGGGGATCGGCGGATTCGAGGTGATCGAGCGCGAGCACACGAATTTGCTGCAAGGCGGCCCGAGGAAGATGTCACCCTTCTTCATTCCCGCGGCGATCGTGAATATGGCCGCGGGGCAGATCAGCATCCGGTATGGCGCGCAGGGCCCGATTTCGGCGACGGCCACGGCTTGCGCCACCAGCGCCAACTCCATCGGCGACTCCGTGCGCATGATTCTGCACGGCGATGCGGACGCGATGATCGCGGGCGGCGCCGAGGCGGCAGTGACACCGATGTCGGTGGGCGGATTCGCGGCCATGCGCGCGCTTTCCACGCGCAACGACGATCCCACACACGCCAGCCGGCCCTTCGACAAAGACCGCGACGGATTTGTGATCGGCGAGGGCGCGGGCATCGTGATTCTCGAGGAACTGGAGTTTGCGAAGGCGCGCGGAGCGAAGATCCTGGCTGAGGTGATCGGCTACGGGATGAGCGCCGACGCCTATCACATGACGGGCATTGCGCCCCAAGGCGCGGGCGCGCAACGCAGCATGCGGGCCGCGCTGAAAGACGCCGGCATCCGCCCTGAAGAAGTGGGGTATGTGAACGCGCATGCTACGAGCACGCCGGCGGGGGACGGCAACGAATCGCGCGCGATTGAAGGTGTGTTTGGCGAGCACGCACTGAGCCACAAGCTGAAGATTTCTGGAACGAAGTCGATGACCGGGCACCTGCTGGGCGGCGCGGGCGGACTGGAAGCCGGCATCTCTGTGCTGGCGCTGGTGAATCAGCAGATACCGCCGACCATGAATCTTGAGAATCCCGATCCCGAGTGCCGGTTGGACTACGTGCCGAACAAGGCCATCGCGCATTCATTCGACATTGCGTTGTCGAATTCCTTCGGATTCGGCGGCATCAACGCCACGCTAATCATGCGGCGTTGGACGGAATAAGGCAGGGACCAAGCCACCCCAGCGGGCAGAAATCACCCGATGGGGACCCCGGCAGGGACCAAGGGAACGAGGGGCCAAAGGAACGAGGGAGCAGGGAATAGGGAATTGAGAAACTTCAGGGGCCTGGCGAATGCCAGGCCTTTGCTCGTTTTGTGGCGAGCCGAGCGCGACGTGTGTTCGTCAAGTGAGCGCGAGTGAAGGATCGGCGGTGAGGTCCTGCGGCGCGAAGTCGCGGGCCAGCAGGCGCGGCCACGCGGCGGCGGCGATCATGGCGGCGTTGTCGGTGGAGAGCGCGAGCGTGGGGAACGCGATGCGCAGGCCGCGCTGGTCGGCCTCGGATTTAAAGCGGGCGCGAAGCTCGCGGTTCGCGGCGACTCCGCCGGTGACGAGGATGCGTTTGGCGCCAAGCGACTCAGCGGCAGCGAAGGTTTTCTTCATCAGGTCGCCGACGACCGCGTGCTGAAAGCTGGCGATGAGATCGAGCGTCGGTTGCGGGCAGAGCGCGAGAGCCTCTTCGCGAGTTTGGGGCGGGCGGAAGTTGGCGAGCACGCGACTGACGCGGGCTTTCGATTCGGCGCGAAGGCCGTGGAGCTCGACGTAGCGCAGGACCGCAGTCTTGATTCCCGAAAATGAGAAGAGAAAATGCGGGTCAAGGCGCGCGATGGGGGCGGTTCTTGCTGCTTTGGTGCGTGGGGCCTTGCCGCCGAGATGAGCTTTTGTTTTGATTTGCGCGAAGGAGAAGGGCACGGCGTGCGGGTTGCCGTATGGAGCGAGCGCGTCGATCCATGGACCGCCGGGATAGCCGAGGCCGAGGAGCTTGGCGACTTTGTCGAAGGCTTCGCCTGCGGCGTCGTCGACGGTGCGGCCGATGAGGGTGTAGGCCCATGTGCCGTTGGCAGGGTGCGCGAGAAAGAGGTGGGTATGTCCGCCGGAGACGACGAGGGCGAGGGCTGAGTTCGGGTTGAGGTATGTGCTATCCCAGGTCTCCAAATCGAGACCTGGGGCACCCTTGTTCTGTGCATGGGCTGCGGACTCGCGCTCCTGGAGGAGGACGGCGTGAATGTGGCCTTCGAGATGGTTGACCGCGATGAGGGGAAGGTTGTTCGCGAAGGCGAGGGCTTTGGCGTAAGTGATGCCGACCAAAAGCGCTCCGGCGAGGCCGGGACCGGAGGTGACGGCGATGGCGTCGAGGTCGGCGAGGGTGAGCCGGGCTTCAGCGAGCGCTGCGCGGACCACGGGAACAATGGCGCGAAGATGCTCGCGGCTGGCGAGCTCCGGAACGACGCCGCCGTAGCGCGCGTGGGTGGCAATCTGCGAGGCGACGACTGAGGAAAGCGTGCGCGCTCCGCGCTCGACCACGGCCGCGGCGGTTTCGTCGCAGGACGTCTCAATGCCGAGGATGAGGCCGGAGCCGGGCATGAGTCTAGTTTAGTGGTCCCGAGTTAGCGGGGTGCAGCGCGGAGAGCGAGAATAGAAACACTGACGATGGCTGGAACCGAACAATTCGAAGCGGCGCTGAAAATTGTGGAGACGCTGCGAGCGCGGGGGTATGAGGCGTATCTCGCAGGCGGATGCGTGCGCGATCTGCTGTTGGGGCGCGAGCCGGCAGACTACGACGTGGCGACGAGCGCGACGCCGGAGGTCGTGCTGGACTTGTTTCCGCGGACGTTTGCCGTGGGAGCGCATTTTGGAGTGGTTTTGGTCGCACCTGAGGCCGAGGATGCCGGATTTGTTACCGAGGTTGCGACGTTTCGTTCGGACCTGGCGTATTCCGATGGGCGGCATCCCGATGCGGTTCAGTACACAAAGACAGCCGAGGAGGATGTGAAGCGGCGCGACTTCACAATCAATGGATTGCTGCTGGATCCGCTGCGTGTGATCTCGCAAGAGGCAGGCAAAGAATCTCAGTCACGTTTTGAAAGGGCAACCGCAGATCCTTCGACTCGTCCGCTTCGCGGACTCGCTCAGGGCGGGCGTTCGACTCGTCCGCTTCGCGACCTCGCTCAGGATGACAGTTCAGTGGGAGAGAGGGCTGATGTGCGCGGGGCCGGACCTTTGGATGAGGGTATCGCTAACCCGAAGTTACTTCGCGGGGCGGTTCTGGATTATGTGGGCGGGCTGGCGGACCTGGATGCGGGCGTAGTGCGTGCGATTGGGCGCGCGGAGACCAGATTCGAAGAAGATCATCTGCGCATGTTGCGCGGGGTGCGGTTCGCGGCGCGATTTGGGTTTGAGCTGGAATCGGAGACAAGGCGCGCGATTCGGTCGCTGGCTTCAAGAATCGATGCAGTGAGCCGTGAGCGCGTGCGCGACGAGCTGACCAAGATGCTGACCGAGGGCCATGCGCGGCGGGCCTTCGAGTTGCTGGACGAGACGGGGCTGCTGAATGAAGTGCTGCTGGAAGTGGCGCGAATGAAGGGTGTGGAGCAGCCGCCGCAGTTCCATCCCGAGGGCGATGTGTGGGTACACACGCTGATGCTGTTGGAGCAATTGGAGCCGGGATGTTCGGAGACGCTGGCGTGGGGAGCGCTGCTTCACGACGTGGGCAAGCCGCCGACGTTCAAGCGCGCGCCGGATCGGATTCGCTTTGATGGGCACGTAGAGATTGGCGTGGCGATGGGCGCGGAAATCTGCCGGCGATTTCGGTTCTCAAATGAAGAGACGCGGCAAGTGCTGGCGCTGATCGAGAATCACATGCGGTTCATGGATGCGCAGCGCATGAAAGAGTCGACGCTGAAGCGGTTCTTCAGGCTGGAGCGGTTTGAGGAGCACCTGGCGCTGCACAAGATGGATTGCATGGCCGCGAGCGGCAACCTGGATCATTGGGAGTTTGTGCGCGAGCGATTTTCTTCGATGCCGGAGGAGGCGGTGAGGCCGCAACCGTTGATCACGGGACGGGAGCTGATTGCGGCCGGTTACCCGCCGGGTGCGCGGTTCCGCGAGATGCTGCGAGCGGCCGAGGACGCGCAGTTGGAGGGGACGATTGCGACGGCGGAGGAAGCGCTGAAGCTCGTGAGGGAACGATTTCCATTGGGAACGGGTCGATGATTTACCTGGGGCCGCGGCGTGGCTGCAATTGAGGAGAGATGATGAAGCGAATGGGTTGGGTGGTGATTGTGAGTATGTTGTTTTGGGCGCGAACAGCAAGCGCAGGGGGCAACATGATTCGCGTAGCGATTGTGGACGGGCAGAGCGCCGGTGCTTATCACAACTGGAGATTGACGACTCCGGTCCTGAAGATGGAACTGGAAGAGACTGGGCTGTTCGAGGCGACGGTGATTACAGCGCCGCAGGCGGATGGTGACTTCAGCAACTTCAAGCCGGAGTTCGAGCGCTACCAGGCAATCGTGATGAACTACGACGGGCCCAGTTGGCCGGCGGAGCTACGCGCGCAATTCGAGCAGTACGTGGCCGGCGGCGGAGGGCTGGTGATTGTACACGCGGCCGACAATGCATTTCCCGATTGGCCCGCATTTAACGAGATGACAGGAATCGGCGGCTGGCGAAATCGCAACGAGCAGGCCGGCCCATACTGGTATTGGAAAGATGGCAAGCTAGTGGCGGATGCGTCGCCGGGGGCCGGCCGGGGAGCATGGAACACGGCTGCCGTTCCAGGTGACGACGCGTAACCCCGAACATCCGATCATGAAGGGATTGCCGACGTTGTGGATGCACGCGAGCGACGAACTGTACGCCGGACTGCGCGGGCCGGGAAAGAACATGACGGTGCTGGCCACTGCGCACTCCGACCCGAAGAACAAGGGGACGGGGCGCGATGAGCCGCTGCTGATGGTGTTGCGTTACGGAAAGGGAAGAATCTTTCATACAACGCTCGGCCACGATGTATTCGCGCTGAGTTGTGTGGGATTCATGACGACGTTTCAGCGCGGCACAGAGTGGGTGGCCACGGGACGCGTGACACAGAAGGTTCCGGCAACGTTCCCGACGGCGAAGACGGTGAGTTATCGCGCGGACATTGCCCAGATGGATCCGGCGTTTTTGGGCGGGGCGTCGCCAGTAGTACCGCCGGCCCAGTGAACGGTAGTCAGTTGGAGGCGGGGCGGATCATTTGAAGACCTGTCCCGACGAAGCGCCCGGCAACGCTGCCCGAAGAGCGAACCACGAGCGAAATTCCTAGAAGCGCATGCGCAGGCCGAGTTGAATCTGGCGCTCGCGGTAAAAGTCGCTGCCATTGATGTTAAGCGGCCGACCAAAGGCGGGAATGAAGATTCCAGAGCCGGTTGTCGTGGTGGTTCCACAGCCGGAAGTATCGAGAACCGAGTTGATGGTGAGATAGCAGAGCGTGGGAAATGTGCCCGAGGTGCCGCTGTTCTCGATGGAGTAGCCGGTGGTTTCCAGCTCGGTCACGTTCTGATGGTTGAAAAGATTGAAAGTCTCGGCTAGCAATTCCAACTGGCGCATTTCGCCCAGGTCGAAGCGCTTGGCGAGGCGCAGATCGGCCTTCCATGTGTTGGGATAACGGAAGGTGTTACGGCCCAGGCCGTACAAGCGGTTGTCGCCGCCGGAACCATTCATGCTTGGCCCAAGGCCGAAAAATTGTGGATAGGAGCCGGTCTCGGGCATTGCAGGAATGGGACCCGTGACTCGCATGGTGTAGGGTAGGCCGCTGCGGAATTGCCCGATGCCGGAGAGCATCCAGCCGTTGGCGATGCGGCCGGCGAAGTCGCGGAGTTTCCAGGGCGCCTCATAGATCAACATGACGGCGGCCGAGTGGCGCACGTCGAGGTTGCTGGTTCCGTACTCCTGGCTAAAGTGGGCCGGGTCAAACGGGCTCTCGTTCGGGTTCCAGTCCATGGCGTGCGCGTAGGTGTAGTGGGCGTGGAGGCTGAGGCCGCGGCTGCCATAGCGCGTGAGTTTGACGATCGCTGCTTCGTAGGTCGAATTGGCCTTGCTCTCAATGTTGTCGATCTGTTGGTAATCCGGGCAGAGACGCCCGGGAAGGACGTCTCCTGTCGCCGGTGTGTAGTACGGGCAAGTCCCTCCGCTCGCCGGCCAGGAAGCATAGAAGGGCACCTTAATCTGCGTGGTCTGCGTGACGTTGATGGGGCCCTTGCCAGTGGGGTCTTTCACGCTATAGGGAATATCTCCAGAGTCCGCGTTCCCAATAATGTTGGTGTTGATATTGGTGTCGACGAAGACGGGCAGACGGCGGCCGAGGCTGAGCATTGCGCTCGCCGTGAGTTCGATGTGGCCCGGCAGCGGCTGCTCGATGGCGGCGACGGCCTGGTGGACCTCGGGGTTGCGGAAGTTGGGCGCGAACTCGACTGCGCCCGGCTTGACGACGCTGGCGGGGGGGCCGGTGAGCACGTAGGGAAACGGTGGCGCGCCTCCCGAGCAGTGTTGGCAATCGTCGGAGGGCCGCATGAAGAAGTTCAAGTCGCCTTTGAGCGAGCCGGTTTGGGTGAGCGCGGTCTCGATGGTGGCGTTTTCAGTGCGGCCGTAGTACATCCCGTAGCCCAGGCGCAACACCGGCCAGCGACCTTTGGCTTCTCCAATGGCAAGGCTGATGCGCGGACCCCAGTTATTGCCCAAATCCGGCAGCTTTTCCGTTAGCGGGAGTTCCGGGTTGGCGAGCGCGTCGAGCGGCGGCGGCATCTGCTCGCGCTCCCAACGCACGCCTGCGGAGAAGACAGCGATCTTACCAGCCTGCCGCTGCGAGGTGACGTAACCGGCCCAATCGTTGGTGCTCAAGTGCCAGTTGGTGGGGCCCATGGTTTGGGAGTAGTAGGAGTAGCATGGCTGGCTGCCCCAGGTGGTGTCGGTTGCGCCGCAGTTGTGCGGATTGGCCGGGTCGAGCGCATCGGCGAATCCAAATTTCTCAAAGGCCAGCGCGTCGGAGATGAAGCCGGCGACTGTGGAGTAATGATACGTGCCGGTCTGATTGCGCAGCTCGGTGAGCGCATCGGAGTTGTGGTCGAACTCGAAGCCGGCCTTGACCAGCAGCTTGTTGTGGACCCAGTCGAGCATCTCCTGGCCGTCGTAGAGGCGCTCGTCAGGGTAGCTGCCCTGGCCGAAGCGCGAGGGATTGCCGATGGTGAAACCGTAGCGCGAGTCGACGACGATCTGCGGCAACTGGCCCCAGGAATTGCCGCCGAGGAACGATTGCTCGAAGGCAGATGGCGCATCGGGCCGTGCGCTGAGGATGGTGCGGCCCGCGGAGCCTTGCGTGACCGCGAGCAGATTCGGCGTGAGATACGCTTCCCAACGAGCGAGGAGCCACTGCTGGCTGGCCTGGCTGGAGCCGAAGCTGTGGCTGCCATAGGTTTCTGAGACGCGGGTGAGGCCGCCGCCGGGAGCGCTCAAGTCCGCGCCGATGCCTTCGAGGGTGAAGTGATGGCGCTCGGCCGCCTGCCAATCGATGCGGGCAAAGCCGACCCATTGCGCGGAGGTGCGCGGTGCCGGCCCGAGGAGTGCGGCTAGCTGTTCGAGGCCTGCCGGCGCATAGCCGGATGTGGTGACGCCGAGGTAGTCGTTCCAAGCCTGATTCTGGCTTTCGCCGAGTTGCGCGCTGAGCAGTGTGACGGACGCGCTGGTCGGCTCAGGCAGATAAAAGAACTCGGCGGGATTCCTGACCGTGGAGAGGCCGGGGTCGTTGCGCCGGCCGCTGTCGAGAGCGGCAAACCAAAAGAGCTTGTTGCGCCGGATGTCGCTGCCCAAGCCGATTCCCCAGACGATTTCGTGATCGGGCGGGGTGAACGGGACGCCGGTGAAATTGGGCGCTGACGCGGAGCCAGTGTTCTGCATCCATTGCGTGAGGGGGTTGCGGGCGCCCCAGGTGTTTTGGCGGTCGAAGAGGAAGCCCTGGCCGTGAAGAGCGTTGGCGCCGCTCTCGGTGCGGATTGAGGTGCGTCCGCCAGCGGAGCGCATGCCTTCGGCTTCCACGTTGCCTGCAGTGGTGGTTACCTCGCGGATGGCGGCTTCGCTGACGCCGAGGCTGCGCCCACCGGACCAGGATCGGCCTCCCGATTGACTCATCGAGCGTTGCGGGTCCGAGGCCTCGCCTGAGGAAATGGAGCCGGCAGCGACGCCGAAGGCAAGGCTGGCATTGGCGCCGTCGATCGTGACCTCGGCGGATTCCTGGGAGCCGCGGTAGGAGGCTTGCGACGAGTCAGCCGATGCGCCGGCGGCAGGCGTGTCGAGCAGGAACTGCTGCCAGCGGCGCCCGCTTGCGGGCAGGGCCTGCAACTGTGTGGCAGTGACGGTGGTGGAGACAGCAGGCGTGACGGGGTCCGAAGTTTGTGGAGCGGCCACTGTCGCGGCGACCGGAGGCGGATTCAGCAATGCGGCCTGAACGAGGCTGGGGGGCACCGCGGTAACAGCAAGTGCAGGTGAGGCACCGGCCTTGAGCGGAAACACGCGCGGAGGCGCGGCAGCGAGCGCGAGTTCCACGACGGCGGATTGCGTTTCAAGTTCGGCGCGCATCGGCAGGACGAGGACGTGAGCCTGGGGTTGCGCGCGCTGTGGCGCGAATGGTGCGGGCGTCGCAGGCGGCAAAGCGATGATGGGGGATTTGGTTGGGGCCGAGGGCGGAGGCGCGACGGGCGGCGTCGCAGTGATCGGCGCAGCTTGCGATGCAGGAATGGGCCGAAGAACCGATTGAGGCTGATTCGGTGCGTTGGGCGTTGGCTGCGCAGAAGGCTTGATGGCGTCCGCGTCGGTCGAGATTCTTAGAGGAAGGCGACTCAGTGGTTCTTCCGCGATGGGGGCGATGGACGCGACAAGCTGCGGGCTGGATGTGGCTGGAGCGGGCCCGGATGTGGCTGGAGCGGGTCGTGGAGCGGCAGGCGGCGAATTCGGCGCGACGGTTGCCGGGCTCGGCGAGAGTGACGGCAGCGGTGTGGGCGGCACGGAGGCTGCCGACAGGATGGCCCCTGGCGGCATAGACGGAGGCGCGGCTGGGGAACCAGTAGCCTGTGGCGGCGCGGCGGCCTCGAGCAACGCGGGCGCGGCAGCCTGGACGGGCATAGCAGGCTCGAACCGAATCGCAGCCTGCACGCGGGATTCGATGCCTCCGGTGACGAGAATCCCTTCGATGCGGCCGTGACCAAGCTGGGCCGCGTCGGCATCAAGTGCGTACTCGCCCGCATCGAGAGAAGCAAAACGGAAGGCACCGTTCTTCGCGGTGGTGGTGCGGGCCTCAGCGCCTGTGGCCTGGTTGCGCAGGACGATGGAGACGCCGGCCAGCGGCGCCGAATGCAGATCGGTGAGGCGACCGGCAAGGGAACCCGATTGAGGAGATTGAATCTGAACGAAGTTCGACGGGAGGGAAGCGGCCGGACCCGATTGGGCGAGGACCACCGCATGGGCGCTCAGGCACAGCGCTCCCAACACCAAACCCTGAATCCCGTTCCACCTTATCTCTGCCATTGCCAGCGCTGCCCGGGCAGATGCTGGGAGAAAGGACAAATGAGTGAGCCGGTCCGCTCTGGCGGCGGTTAGGGTGCGGGCGGAGCGAAATCTATATTTGTTCGCTGCCCTGAAAGGGTCTGATCGAAGTTTGGCAGCGATTCTATGTCTCAAAACCGCCGCTGGAAAGTAGTCTGCATCACAATTGAATGTTTTTTCGGCGAAGAACAGAGGTTGCGGCGTCGCCTGCGGGCCGATGCGAGCGACACGAGCTGGGTTTGGCATCGGCGGAGATGAGGAGATGAGGAGATGCGGAGACGAGCGGAACGGTCCGATAGACTGAGAAGACGGCGGTTAGACGATGATCGCGTCCGTGTGAGCCAGCGCGCGAGGACCGGAGTGGCCGGCGAGAAGCATGTTTGGCGAAATCCATGTTTATTGATGAAGCCAAAATTCGAGTGAAGGCCGGCGGCGGCGGGAACGGCTGCATGGCCTTCCGGCGCGAGAAATTCGTGCCGCGCGGGGGACCGTCAGGCGGCGATGGCGGCCGTGGGGGCGACGTCGTGATGGAGTCCAGCCAGCGGCATAATACGCTGATCCACTTCCGCTACAACCCGGAGCATAAGGCGCAGCGCGGCGAGCACGGCATGGGCTCGAACTGCACGGGGCTGGATGGCCGATCGATCACGCTGCAGGTTCCGGTGGGCACGTCACTTTACGACGCCGAGACGGGCGAGCTGGTGCACGACTTTAAGGAGCCGGACGAGCGCCTTGTGATCGCCAAGGGCGGGCGCGGAGGCCGCGGCAACCAGCACTTCGCTACGAGCACGCATCAGGCTCCGCGAGAACATGAACTCGGGCGAGCAGGCGAGGAGCGCAGTTACCGGCTGGAACTGAAGCTGCTGGCCGACGTGGGATTGGTTGGCCTTCCGAATGCGGGCAAGTCGACGCTGATTTCGCGCATCTCGGCCGCGCGGCCGAAGATTGCCGATTATCCGTTCACGACGCTCGAGCCGAACCTGGGCGTAGTAACGGTGGGCGAGGAGCCGGATCTCGAATCCTTTGTGGTGGCCGATATGCCTGGGCTCATCGAAGGCGCGCACCTTGGCTCGGGCTTGGGCGTTCAGTTTCTTCGCCACATCGAGCGCACGCGGCTGCTGGTTCACCTGGTGGACGTGTCGGACGCATCGGGAAGGCCCGATCCGGTGGAAGACTTCAAGGTGATCAACAACGAGTTAGCCAGCTTTAGCTCGAAAGGGCAGGGCGCGGACGAGCACCCGCTGGCAAAGAAGCCGATGATCGTGGTGGCAACGAAGATCGACGCCGCGAATCCCGAGAAGCTGAAGAAGTTGGCCGCGCATGCCAAGCGAAAAAAGCTCGAGTTTCACGCCGTCTCGGCGGTGACGGGCGAGGGAATCGAAGAGCTGAAGTGGGCGCTCGAAAAAAGAGTGAGGCCGGCTGAGAGCGCGGCAGTCCGGTAACCCACTGAAAACAAGCGCGAAATGTTCGTCTAAAAGCGACCTCGACCCCTCGAAATAGTCGCTTAATCTTTCACAAAACCCCCCAAATGGTCGCTTAAAACTTCGCGAATCTTCAAGTGGTGCGCCAATTAATTTCGCGAAATGGGCCGAATTGGTCGCTTGGAATTTCACATTTTTGAAGTAATGGCCGCGAGAAATTTCGCACTTAGCGAGTTTGTGCGCGCTAACTGGGCCTTAGAGACGCCTAAGCGGCCTTTCGGTGCGCATTTTGCGCGTTTTTGCACTCCTAAGCGGGGTACGAGTTTCGCGGCGTGCGGCCACGGGCCTCAGCCGCGCGGAGTTTGCGCGCCGGTTCGCCCTCGGCCCTCGCGCTTTGCAGGACTGGGAGCAGGGACGGCGGGTCCGGATGGCGCCGCACGGGCCTATTTAACGGCGATCGCCAGGTATCCAGAGGCGGTGGTGGAGGCACTGGCGAGCTGAATCTCCGATACACCTAGTGACAGGAAGGCTGATCCTGGAACTCGTGACTTTCCGTCATGGATACAAAGTTTCGCGCGCAACTCAAAATCTGATCCTCAAGAGGAGTGCTGTGGAAAGTGTCCGGCGATATAAACGAGCCCTGCTTGCGAATCGCGATGTACTGCTCGCTCAGCGTTTGCATGTTGTTGAATTCGGCTGAGAGCAGCGGGTACGCGCTACGGTCGTCGTCAGTGGATGCGGCGGCGGAGGCGAGAGCCAGGTTCTTCTCTGCCAGCCGATGCTGCGTGGAAACCCAGTCTTCCGACACCGGAGTGTTATTCAGCACCGCGTTCACGATCGCAATTCGCCATTCCCGGATCACGCCCATCTCTTCGATGCCCGCGTCGGTGAAAGCTCGTGAGAACCCGGGCTTTGCAGGGGGCGTGGATGCCTGCTCCGTTGCATCCGATGGAGGAAGCGTGAGGATCGTCCCGTTGGCTTTGAACGAAAGGGTCCCTCCTGTCAAACGCGCAAGTGTCTCAATTTCGACATACGACTTTCCATTGACCTGAAGAAGCTGAGTTTCGCCTGCGTGTCCCGCGATGGTGAATGTGGAACCGGTTTTTGGCGCTTGGGCGTCACCATTCAGGGGCAACATCAGAGGGGCGGTCAACATGGTCGCAATCACGGCGCTGATCAATTTCATAGGTTTTCCCTCGAGCATCACCTCTAGTTTCCCAGTACCCGGCTCCGCATACTGTTCAATCTTGGGCATTGCGGGCGGGAGAGCGGCTGGCGACAGGGGATTCTAAAGCGCTTCCCGGAGAGCGGGCACGGTGGGGGCTTATCTGGCAGTGATTGCCCGGCATCCGGAAGCGGTGGCAGAGGCGCTGGCGAGCTGAATCCTCACGCCGCGCCAGAAAACTTCTCCACCTTGGGCCGTTTGCGCCGGGCGGCGTGCCACAGATCGTACTGCTGCTGCAGATCGAGCCACATGCCGGGCTCGGTGCCAAAGGCATCGGCGAGCCTGAGCGCCATCGCCGCCGTGAACGAGGCGCGCCCGTTCAGCAGACGGGAAAGCGTCGACCGCGCCACGCGCAGCCGTTTGGCCGCAATGGTAACCTGAACGCCGCCAAGGTATTCGCGGAGAATTTCCCCCGGATGGGCGGGGTTATACATCGTCATCGCCATAGTGATTCTCCTTACCGGTCAGTGGTAATCCTGGTAGTCCACAAAGATTGCGTTCTCGTTCTCAAACTTAAATGTCATACGCCAGTTTGCGTTGATCTTGACGGACCAATGATTCGCAAGCGCCCCTTTGAGCGGGTGCAGATCCCAACCGGGGACGTTCATTCGACTCGCGTTCTTGGCCGTGTTCAGCAGCGTAAGCAGCCTGCGCAACTTTACGGCATGTGCGGGTTGGATCCCCGCCTTGCTACCGGTGAGGAAAAAGGTCTGCAGACCCGCGTGCCGGAAAGACTGGATCATGCAACGACTGTAGCGCGTAGCGCCTCGCGCGTCAAGGGGGCAGCCTCAGCGCCTAAGTCGGGGAAGACTGGAAATTGCCGGCGGTTGAGATTCGTGGATTTCCAGCATTGCGCTGGAAAGAGGGCGCATGGATGGGGCACGCGGCTGGTGACGGGGAATCTGATGCGCTACCCGGAGAGCGGGTGCGGCGGGGTGACGGTGATCTCGCCGGGGGAGTATCAGGGGCGGCTGGGCCAGAACCCACCCCCGCAAAGCCAGGATGGGGCGCCCAGCGTCACTCTGCATGCGGTTTCGCGGGGATAAAGCAATTCTCGCCGAAGGTGTACTTGTTCAGCTCACGATCTACAAGGGCTTGAATCTCTGCGCTTCTGTTTAGTGCGTAAACGGCGCGATGAGCAAACTGCACGGTTGCAGTATTAACTTTGACAGTATCTTCCAGGCTGAGCACTTTGCTGCCCCAGCGGACCCCATTGCCAGCGAAAAACAGCATTTTCGGCGAGAGCGGGAACACTATTGCTGTGTTCTGATGGCCGAATCCACTGCCCATTGTTATAGGAGCTTTAGGTCCGTTCAAGGCCCAAGTTTGAACCGGGCAATCCGATGTCACGAACTCGCAGCCGGGCGCAGCTTCCAAAATGAACCAACGCTCTTTTTGGACGATGTTCTTCGTAATCATCTTGGCGCTGTCTTCAATTCCAGCAAGCTGACCGAATGCAGGCGCACGCATCTCCTCCAAGGTCTGCCTAACCTTTGCGCGGATGTCTTCTGAATCAACGAAGATGCCCTGCCTTAGAAAATCGCATTGCATTTCCCTAATTTGCTCTTCACTTTCGTAATTCTCTGCGTCCATCATCCGAGTCAGCGCCGGGCCGAACTGCTCGCGCACTTTGCGCGAGCGCAGGAACACCGTTGCAATGAACGATGACCATACGATCTGATGCTCGCCGGTAAGCGACTGGCCGGTGTGGATGGTGGGATACATCGCAGCCGCATCGGTCTCGAATCTCTGGAACCAGTTTTCGTACCGATTTGCGGTTGCTTCACCATTCACCATGTACTCAAAATAGTCCTCTTCAGATGACAGGCTCCTGGTTGATCTCCGTTGCGGATCACGACCCGGAACATACTGGAAGACGAACTTCGATGCATCTGCAAACTTGTTCAGGTAAAACCGTGGCACAATATGCGCGTTGCGCACCAACGTGCGAGCCGTTGATGTCACCGGGCGGATGACTGTCCTGAATTTGCTCACGGCCTGCCCATATTTCCTTTCTGTGTATAAGTATGCCGTGGTATCGAAAAAGACGCAAAGCATAGCGCAAGTGTGCGGAGCCCGGCCAACGGTAAATGTGCAGCAGATTCAGGCTGCCCTGACGGCGATGCGTGCGAGCGTGGCACGGACGAGAATTTAGGCCGAGGCTGTTCCGAAGAAGACCGCGGGCGAGACGTTGAAGCGGCGGCTGAGGCGCGCGATGTGGTCGCGGTTCAGATGACGCTTGCCGGAGAGAACCAGCGAGACGGTGCTTTCGCTGCCGAGTTCGGGAGCGATGTCGCGCTGCGAGAGGCCGTTGCGTTCAAGCAAGAACCGCAGGACGTCCGCAGGCTCGGCGGCCGGGATCGGGTAACGCTCCTACTCGTAGCGTTCGACCAGCAGAGTCATTAACTCGATGGCTTCCTCTTCTTCCGGTGTGGGATCGGGCTTTGCGGTGAGCGCGAAGAGAGCTTGTGTGTATTCCTCGAGCTCTTCATCGTTGTGAATCAGGCGAGGCGCGCCCTGCCGAATCATCTCCGTTGGATTGGCCAGCGTCGTGCTCATCTTTTCACTCCTTCGTCCCAGTTCGCTCGGTTGTCGTATTGACGATGCGTCAGGAAGGATTTCTAGATGAGAAGCACGCAGCTTTCACTTCCTCGTGTCAGGGCACGACTTTAGTCGTGCCATTCAGCCGCGGTCAAATCTGGGCTTTAGCCCCTGCGCGCTTTTGCTTTTTCAGGTAGGCCGAACCGCGCCTGTATTCCTCTGGCGAGTTTACCAAACCTGCTTTCACCGGGTTGTTCTCGATGTAGACACGATGCAGCCGAAAACTCTGCTCATCGGTGATGCGCACATCGGAAAATCCTCGTTGCCAAACCTCGCCTCGAAATTCAAGATCCTTTTTCGCGCGATAGGAAAAGCTACCCTTAATCAACTGCATCGCCTTCTCGATACTCATCTCGCTAGGAACGGTCATGAGAATGTGGACATGATTTGGCATGACGACGAAGTCGTGAATGACGAACTTCTTGGACTGAACGTAAGACCGCATGACGTCGATCAGAAGTTCTGCCATGCGATCTGTCTGGAATAGCGATTTCCCGCCCGCTGTGCGGGTGGTAGCAAAGAACGTTCGCGGGCATCCGGTGGCGCTTTTCGGGTCCGAGGGTCGGGAGCGTTTTGACATCGCAGGGGCTAAAGCCCACCGTTCTTTTGCATTGGCGTTCGGCACGACTAAAGTCGTGCCCTGACACTTCGTGCTGTCCCTAAAGAGATCTTCGCTCGCACTACAGGGGCTAAAGCCCACCGTTCTTTTGCATTGGCGTTCGGCACGACTAAAGTCGTGCCCTGACACTTCGTGCTGTCCCGAAGCAGTTTTTGCGCAATCTGTGAAATCGTACTCTGACTCTTCGTGCTATCCACAAGAGCTCTTCGTTCGCTGCGGCGGGTGAAGGTCGCCCAGGATGACGGCAGATGTCGCCTACTCTTCCTCTTCGTCGACTGGCCGTTTGGCGTTGGCGAGGATTTTTTCGGCGACCAGTTGCGGGACGATGTCGTAGTGGTCGACTTCCATGCGGTAGCTGCCTTTGCCCTGGGTCATGGAGGTGAGCTGGGTTCCGTAGGCGAGCATTTCGGCCATGGGAACCTGGGCGTTGATGACCGTGGTGCGACCCTTGGACTCCATTCCGCCGACGCGGCCGCGGCGGCCGTTGAGGTCGCCCATGAGCGCGCCGGCAAACTCGTCGGGAGCCTCGATTTCGACCTTCATGATGGGCTCGAGCAGGCAGGGCTTGCATAGCTCCATGGCATTTTTGAAGGCGAGGCGGCCAGCGGTCTTGAAAGACAGCTCGTTGGAATCGACGTCGTGGTAGGAGCCGTCAAAGACGGTGACTTTGAAATCGACGACGGGGTAACCGGCGAGGTAGCCGCGCGCGGCCGTCTCGACGATTCCCTTTTCGATGGCAGGGATGAAATTGCGCGGGATTGCGCCGCCGAAAACTTCGTTGGCGAATTCGAATCCGGCTCCGCGAGGCTGAGGCTCCATGCGGATTTTGCAGTCGCCGAACTGGCCGTGGCCGCCGGACTGCTTTTTGTGGCGGCCGTGGGCCTCGGCCTTGGCGCGGATGGTTTCGAGGTACGGGACCTTGGGCGCTTTGAGCGTGACTTCAGCGTGATAGCGCTTTTTGAGACGGCTGACGATGGCCTCGATGTGCGGCTGGCCTGCGCCGGCGATGAGGAATTCGTTGGTCTGCGGGTCGCGGTAAAAGCGAATGAGCAGATCTTCTTCCATGAGCTTGTGGATGGCGGGGGCGAGCTTGTCTTCGTCGGCGCGGCTTTTGGGCTCGATGGCATAGGTCATGGCGGGCTCGGGAGGCGCGGCCATATCTACCTGGAAGTCTGCGCCTTTCTGGCCGAGGGTATCGCCGGTGAGGGTGTCGCGGAGCTTGCCCACCGCGCCGAGATCGCCGGCGTGGAGCTCGGAGACTTCAACGGCCTTGCGGCCCTGCATGATGCTCAAGTGCGAGAGCTTTTCCTGGCCGCGGCGGGTGTAGTTCTCGAGGGTGGCGTCGTTCTTGATGACGCCGCTGATGACTTTGAAGAAGGTGATGCGGCCGGCGAAGGGATCGGACATGGTTTTGAAGACGATTGCGCCGGTTGGCCCGGAGTCTTCGATTTTGCGGACGACGGCGGGGGCGTCGTCCGCTGCGCCGGGAGTTTTGCCTGCGATGGGTTCGCGCTCAGTGGGCGCGGGCGTGTAGGCCTTGATGAAGTCGAGGAGATGATCGAGGGCCATGTTGGAGAGGCCGCTCGAAAAGAGCACGGGGAAGATGCGATCTTCGCGGATGGCTTCGTGGAGCGCTGCGATGAGGTGGTCTTCGGGGATGGTGCCCTTCTCGAAGTACTCTTCCATCAGCTCGTCCTTGCCTTCGGCGACGAGCTCGACGAGAGCTTCGTGGCGCGCCTTGGCGTCGGCAGCGAGCGAGGCGGGAATTTCAGCAGAGACTTTGCCGCGGCCGTCGCCGCCGGGCGTGTAGGTATAAGCCTCCATGGTGACGAGATCGACGACGCCGTGAAAGCCCTGCGCGTCGGAGATGGGCAACTGGACGGGAACACAGTTGCGGCCCCAGCGGTCGTTGAGATCGTCCATGAGGGCGCTCAGGCCGCCGCCGCCGCCGGCCTTGGGGTGGTCCATTTGATTGACGAGAACGATGCGGGGAACGTTGGCCTCTTCAGCAAAGCGCCAGACGCGCTCAGTGACGGGCTCGACGCCGGATTGGGCGTTGATGACGACGATTGCGGATTCGACGGGGAAGAGCGCGGCGCGGGCTTCGTGGGTGAACATGTGGAAGCCGGGCGTGTCGACGAGATTGATCTTGATGCCCTGCCACTCGGCAAAGGCGACGGCGTTTTGCATGGTGATGCCGCGGGCGACTTCTTCTTCGTCGTAGGCGGTGGCTGCCGAGCCGTCTTCGACGCGGCCCTGTGTGGGAGTCATTTTGGCGGCATGCAGCAGAGCGGCAATGAGGGTGGTTTTGCCGCAGTGAGCATGCCCCACTACAGCGACATTGCGGATCTCACTTCCCTGGTAGGATTTCATGGGCGTCTCCTTCGCAAGGCGCGCTTTCGGCGGGGGTTAGAGCGGAAGAACCGTGGTCCGGCGTGCGCCTTCTTGTCGAAAGACGGATGCTATCACAGCGAGAGTGTGAACGTCCTGTGACTGAACACACAGGGATCAGGGGTCAGGGATCAGGGGTCAGAGAACAGACATCAGTGACCGTCGTTCGTCGCGGGCGGCCCCACGCGTTGCGGGTGGGCAGCTAACATCGTAAAGTGGATTGCGGTTGAGTGCGCTAGACAGGAAAGAGTTTGGGAATGAAAGTACGGATTTGGGGTTGCGTTGTTGCTGCGGGGATTTTGATTTTGGCTGGCTGCGCGTTGAGGGCGCAGGTTGGGAGTGCGGCTGGGAACGGAACTCCGGCGGCTTCGGCGCAGACGCCTGCGGCTGCGCAAGCGCCTCCGGCCATGCCGGGATGGATGATGCCGGCACCGCACGAAAACGCGCCGCTGGGGAAGTTTGAGCGCTTCCCGGGCGATGGCGAGGGCGCGTACAAGACCGGCCACTATCGTGATCTGTTTGCCGAGCAGGGACATACGCCGGCGGAGACGCGCGCCAAGATCGAGAAGGCATTTCAGCAACTGTTTCATGGCGATGGGCAGGAAGAGCGGATCTACTTTGAGACCGGAGCCAACGAGAACGGGACGCTGGCGTACGTGACCGACTGGGCCAACAACGACGCGCGCACCGAAGGCATGAGCTACGGCATGATCATCTGCGTGGAGCTCGGCAAGAAGCGCGAGTTCGACGCGATCTGGAATTGGGCCCACACATATATGTTGATCACCGACCCGAAGGATCCGTCGGTGGGGTACTTTGCGTGGTCGATGAATACGGATGGAACGCCACGCTCGACGGGTCCCGCGCCGGACGGGGAAGAGTACTTCACCATGGCGCTTTATTTTGCTGCGCATCGCTGGGGCAACGGGAAGGGCATTTACAACTACCAGGCGGAGGCGGACAAGATTCTGCGCGGGATCAGGCATCACCCGGTGCTGACAGGGACGGGGCCGTTCCGGATTCATCCTGACGATCCGCCGTTTGTGCAGCCGGATCATCCGTGGCCGAGCCCGAATACCCACAGGATGGAGGAGGAAGCGAAGGCAAGCGGACGGCCGCCGTTCGTTATTCGATTCCCGCGCGGGCCGCAACAGGAAACCATCGGGCCCATGGTGGACGAGGCGCACAACATGATCAAGTTTGTGCCCAACTGGCCGGACGGGACGACGGATGCGTCGTACCATTTGCCGGCGTTTTACGAGCTATGGGCGCGGTGGGGTCCGGTGGAGGATCGGGCGTTTTGGGCGACGGCAGCGGACGTAAGTCGCGACCTCTTCAACCGCGTGACGGGACCGGAGACGGGATTGACACCGGACCGGAGCAACTTTGACGGGACGCCGGTGGTGGGACGCGATGGAACATCGGTGCCATTTGCCGCCGACTCGTGGCGCAGCGTGAGCAACTGGAGCGTGGATTATTCGTGGTGGAAGAAGGACACGCGCGAGGCCGTGCTGAGCGATCGAGTGCAGAAGTTTTTGGCAAGCCAGGGCGTCGACACGTTTGTGAACCGGTACACGCTGGACGGGAAGCCGCTGTCGAAGACGCACTCGCCGGGTATGGCGGCGACGGCTGCAGTGGGCAGCCTGGCGGCGACGGATGAGCCCACGGCGAAGGCGTTTGTGGATGCGCTGTGGAAGACGCCGGTTCCAACGGGCGACCTGAGGTACTACGACGGGCTGCTCTATTTGATGAGCATGATGCACTGCAGCGGGGAGTTCAGGATTATTGAAGCAGCTTCTAGCCATTAGCTATTAGGTGTAAGCTTCCTTGGTGCGCGCACCAGAAGGCGTGAAGTAGACCAAGTGCGATCCCACCCTAGGCGCAAGAACAAAGACCCGCCGAGGGTGGGGCACACACGATTCTGACGATGTGCTAAAGCAACGAGTTCAGCATGAGCTGTGGTACATTGTGCTCACGGTTTCCCTTTCTTCATTTCCCTATTTTTTCTAACTGAAAATTGCGATTCGCACGAGGTGAGCGCCCATGGCCGCTGCCGGTTCCGCGCACGAGGCGTATGCGACGCCAAGAGCGCCGGCGGACGATGAGTTGCGCCTGAAGGAGGTTGGCGAATCGGCAATGCGGAAGGCGAGCCTGCGGCTGCTTCCGGTGATCGGGGTGGGCTATGGGCTGGCCTACATGGACCGCATCAACATCAGCTTTGCCTCTTTGCAGATGAACCGAGACCTGCACTTCAGCGCATCGGTCTACGGATTTGGCGCGGGACTGTTTTTCATCGGGTATGCGCTGTGCGAGGTGCCGTCGAACCTGCTGCTGATGCGCTTTGGCGCCAAGCGCTGGCTGGCGCGAATCATGTTTACGTGGGGATTGCTGGCTGCGGCAATGATGTTTGTGCGCACGCCTCTCGAGTTCAACGTGTTGCGATTCTTGCTGGGCATGGCGGAGGCGGGATTCTTTCCCGGAGTGGTTTACTACCTGACGCTGTGGTTTCCGGCACGGGTGAGAGCGCGGGCGGTGAGCCGGTTTTATGTCGCCCTGCCGCTAAGCTCGGTGGTGATGGGCTCGGTGGCGGGTTGGCTGATGGGGCTTGGGGGGAAGCTGGGACTCTCGGGCTGGCAATGGCTTTTTCTTCTTGAAGGACTACCGGCGGCGGCATTCAGCCTGGTGATTCTGAAGATGCTGCCTGACAATCCGGCCAAGGCGGCGTGGCTGACGACGGACGAAAAGGCGTGGCTGGAAGGCCAGCTGAAGGCCGATGGCGAGAAAGCGCACCTGGGGCACAGCGCGAGCGTGGCGCGGGCGCTGCTTGAGCCGAAGGTTTGGATGATTGGCGCTTTTTTCTTTTTCGCGCTCACTACAAGTTACGCATACAGTTTTTCCGCACCGGCGATTTTGCAGGGAGTGACGGGCTGGAGCGTCAAAAATGTTGGGTTCCTGGTGGCGTGCATCGGATTGGCGGGAGCGGCAGGGATGCTGAGCAACGGCGCACACTCCGATCGCAAAGGCGAGCGGGCGATGCATTGCATCGTTCCATGCGTGGTGATGGCTGCCGGCTATTTGACGGCGAGTTATGCGAAAGAACCGTGGCTGGTAGTGGCCGCGCTGGCCGCAAGTTTCACCGCATTCATGTCGATGCAGGGTCCGGCGGTGGCAGTCCCCACGCAGTTTCTGGCGGGTCGCGCGGCGGCGGCAGGCATTGCAGCGATGACTACGATCTCGATGTTCAGCGGGTTCGTGGGGCCGAACTGGATGGGCGTGATGAAGGACTACACGGGGAGTTACACCGCAGGATTGAGAGGGCTGGTGTTGCCGAGTCTGCTGGCGGCGGGAACGATGTACGCGTTGACGCGAAGCCTGGCGCGGCGGCCTGTTGGAGCCAGGGCGGAATTGGCGAAAGAAACCGCATGAAGCATCGCCTGGAGGCAGGCAGAATCAGCTCGCCAAGGCCTCAACTACGGCCCTCGGCCGGCGAGCGATGACGGTGAGATAGGCGCGCGCGGCGCGGTCGGGGCGGCGGCGACCCTGTTCCCAGTCCTGCAGTGCACGTGGATCGAGTGCAAAACGCCGGGCAAACTCCGCCCGGCTCAGGCCGGTTGCCGTGCGAACGGCGCGGACGTCAACATCCGCTACCAATGGAACATGATGGACGGCGGCAGGGGCGATCTTGCCTTCGGCGATCTCAGCCGCCTCACGCAGGGATTCAATTAGCTCTTTTGCAACGTTTTTCCGCTTCATAATCCGAATCTCCTCATTTTTGCCGCCGCTTTAATCCTTGCGACAAACCCCGCGGCCTCTTTCTTCTGCTTCGGCGCGAGATCCGACTGTTCATTCTTGCCATAAAGAAGGAGGGCATAAAGCGGATTATCCGCGTCGACAAAGTAGTAGATTGCGCGGACTCCGCCAGATTTACCCCGGCCCTTTGCCGCAAATCGAACTTTGCGAAGCCCACCGGTGCCGGGAACGACGTCTCCGGATTCCGGATGGAGCGCGAGGTACAGAATCAAATCTTCGTACTCCCGGGCACTGAGTAACCGTTCCGCCCTGCGAGCGAAGGTGCTGGTTTCGACGACCGTCAGCAGGGGGATGCCCACGGGTTCAGTATGCGGCAATGCCGCACCTGAGTCAAGCGGACAGGTTCACTTGAATCGATCGCTCAGGGGTCAGATGGCCGCGCCAGCGGGAAGGATCTCTTCGACGTCGACCCACTGCGTGGGGTAGTTGCCGGTGTAGCAGGCGGTGCAGTAGCCGGTCTTGTGTTCGTCGCGCACGGAGGCCAGCAACCCTTCGAGCGAAAGATACGCCAGCGAGTCGGCCTCGATGAATTGACGAATCCCTTCGACCGAGTGATTGGCGGCGATGAGTTCGCTTTTAGACGGCGTGTCGACTCCGTAAAAGCAGGGCGAGATGGTGGGCGGGCAACTGATGCGGAGATGAACTTCGGTCGCGCCGGCGCCGCGCACCATGCGGACGATTTTGCGGCTTGTGGTGCCGCGGATGATGGAGTCGTCAATGAGGATGACGCGCTTGCCGGCGAGGAGATTGTGCACGGGGTTGAGCTTGAGCCGGACGCCGAAATCGCGCACGCGCTGCTCGGGCTCGATAAATGTACGGCCGACGTAGTGGTTGCGGATGAGGCCCATGCGGAAGGGCAGGCCCGCTTCTTCCGCGTAGCCGAGTGCCGCGGTGACGCCGGAATCGGGGACGGGAACGACGACGTCGGCGGCGACGCCGGACTCGCGGGCGAGCTGGCGGCCCATCTGGTCGCGCGACTCCTGCACCCAGCGGCCGAAGATGCGCGAGTCGGGGCGCGCGAAGTAGACGTGCTCGAAGACGCAGCTCGATTGCGGAAGGCCGCTCGCGTACTGGCGGCTGGTGACGCCGTCTTGAGAAACCACGACCAGTTCGCCGGGAAGAACGTCGCGGATGAATTCGGCACGGAGTAGATCGAAGGCGCAGGATTCGCTGGCAAAGACGATCGAGTCGGGGCCCTCGGCGTTTTTCATGCGGCCCATGGAGAGCGGACGGAAGCCGCGCGGGTCGCGGGCGGCGAAGATGCGGTCGCGCGTCATCATGACGATGGAGAATGCGCCCTCGACCTGAGAAAGCGAGTCGGCGATGGCGTCGACAAGCGTGTCCGCATGGGAGTGGGCGATGAGCTGGACGATGATTTCGGAGTCGGAAGTGGTCTGGAAGTAAGCGCCGTCGCGCTCGAGGCTCGCGCGGAGATTGCCGAGGTTGACCAGGTTGCCGTTGTGCGCGATGGCGATGAGGCCCTTGGTGGAGTCGACGCGAATGGGCTGCGCGTTGAGAAGCGCCGAGTCGCCCGTGGTGGAGTAGCGCGTGTGGCCGATGGCAAGGTGACCGGGGAGCTTGGCGAGAACGTCGTCCGTGAAAATCTCCGAGACCAGGCCCATGCCTTTGATGTTGGCGAGATGCGCGCCGTCGGCGGTGGCGATGCCGGCGGATTCCTGACCGCGGTGCTGCAGAGCGTAGAGCGCAAGATAGGCTTCGCGCGCGGCGTGCGGATGGCCGTAGATGGCGACGACGCCACATTCTTCGTGGAGTTCGTCGCCAGAGGCGCCGAACTCTAGGGACTGAGCCACCCCAGCGGACAAAAGCCGTCCGCCGGGGGCCCCGGCAGGGACTGAGGGACTAGGGACTAAAAGACGAGGGACCAGGGGAAAAGCAACCGCAGATCCTTCGACTCGGTCGTCCGCTTTGGCTGACGACCTTCGCTCACGATGACAAGCTCTTGCATTCGCACGAAAGCCTGCAGAGTTGTCGGCGACACCGGGGATGCCCTGGTAGAGGCGATGCGTCATGCGATGACCTCGCCATGGAGATTTGCTTCCAGGGCGGAGGCCGAGAGAGTACGAAGCTCGGCGAGTGCCGCGGAGATGAAGGACTCGCCGTCCACGGAGATTTCGAGGCGGCTGCCGCCGGTTGTGCCGATGCGCGCTGAGAAGAAGTTGTGCTGGCCTGCGATGGCGTCGATCTCAGAGAGGTTTTTGGGATCGGTAGTGACGATGATGGTGGAGGCCGGCTCGGCGAAGAGACCGAAAAGCGGGTGAGCGAGGAGCGACCGATCCTGCTCGATGATGGCGCCGATGCCTTTCGTGAATGCGGCCTGCGCGAGAGCGACGGCGATTCCGCCGTCGGAGATGTCGCGCGCCGAGCGGATGAGCTTGCGCCAGGCGAGGATGGCCAGCAGATCGTGCAGGCTGGCCTCGGCATCGAGATCGAGTGCGGGTGGAGTGCCCCAGAGCGCACCGAGGATAGCCTTGGCGTACTCCGACGAACCGAACGCGGTGAGATTTGCTGCGACCTCGGCGTCGGATGCGTCGGCTTCCGCGCGTCCTCTTGGTTCGCGCTCGAGCGCGGGCAGCGGATATTGGCTGATGGGCGGAGGATTCAGCGGAACTTTGAGTTTGGGGTTCGGCTCCTCGCCGCGAGGAATGGGCCATAGCAGGACGATGGCGTCCTTTTCGCGCTGAAAGTGCGCGGGGACGGCTTTGGTGACGTCATCGAGAATGCCGACGATGCCGAGAACTGGCGTGGGATAGATACCTTCGCCGCGCGTCTCGTTATAAAGGGAAACGTTGCCGCCGGTGATCGGGGTGCCGAGCGCGGTGCATGCTTCGGCGATGCCGTCGATGGCGGCCGAAAGCTGCGCCATGATATCGGGCTTCTCGGGATTGCCGAAGTTGAGGCAGTTGGTGGCGGCTACGGGCGTTGCTCCGGTGCAGGCCACTTTGCGGGCGGCTTCGGCGACGGCGTGCATTGCGCCGAGCTTGGGATCGAGATAGGCCCAGCGGCCGTTGCCGTCGAGGGCCATGGCGAGGCCGATCTCGTTCTTTGGGCTGTCTGCGCCACCGGGCTCGCCGGATCCTTTGATGCGCATCACGCCGGCTTCGCCGCCGGGACCTTGCGCGGTGTTGGTCTGCACCATGGAGTCGTACTGCTCGTGGACCCAGCGCTTGGAGCAGACGTTGGAGCTGGCGAGAAGCTTTTTGAGGTCGGCGGTGTAGTTGCGGTCTCTGGCTAACTCGGCGAGAGCTTCGGCGGGAGGGTCGAGCGGGACGGGAGCTTTCCATGTGCCGACGGGGCGGTGGTAGAGCGGCGCATCGTCGGTGAGCGATTGATTAGGAATGTCGGCGACGAGCTCGCCGTGATGACGGATACGAAGACGCGGCTCAGGCTCCACGGTACCGACAATCACCGCGTCGAGACCCCACTTCGCGAAGACGCGCAGCACTTCGTCTTCACGGCCTTTTTCGGCGACGAGCAACATACGCTCCTGGCTTTCGGAGAGCATGATTTCGTAGGCGCTCATGCCGGTTTCGCGCTGAGGTACGCGGTCGAGCTCGACATCAAGGCCGACACAGCCGCGCGCGCCCATCTCGCAGGTGGAGCAGGTGAGGCCGGCAGCGCCCATATCCTGAATGCCGACGATGGCGCCGGTCTGCATGGCTTCAAGGCAGGCCTCGAGCAGGAGCTTCTCCATGAACGGGTCGCCGACCTGAACGTTAGGCCGCTTTTGTTCTGACCCTTCCTTGAATTCTTCGCTGGCCATGGTGGCGCCGTGAATGCCGTCGCGGCCGGTTTTTGCGCCGACGTAGATGACGGGATTGCCTGTGCCGCTGGCCTTGGCGTAAAAGATTTCATCTTTGCGAACGAGGCCGAGGGCGAAGGCGTTCACGAGTGGGTTGCCGCTGTAGCACGGCTCGAATTTGGTTTCGCCGCCGAGATTGGGCACGCCAAAGCAGTTGCCGTAACTGGCGATGCCGCTGACCACGCCCTCGAGGATGGAGTGATTTTTGCGGATGGTCTCGCGGTCGGCTTCACCGGGCTCAATCGGTCCGAAGCGGAGGGAGTCCATGACGGCGAGCGGGCGCGCGCCCATGGTGAAGATGTCGCGCAGGATGCCGCCCACACCGGTGGCTGCGCCCTGATGGGGCTCGATGTAGCTGGGGTGGTTGTGCGATTCGATCTTGAAGGCGCAGGCCCAGCCGTCGCCCACGTCGATGATGCCCGCGTTTTCGCCGGGGCCCTGGACGACGCGATCACTTTTGGTGGGCAGGCGCTTGAGGTGGACGCGGCTGGATTTGTAGGAGCAGTGCTCGCTCCACATCACGCTGTAAATGCCCAGCTCGGTGAGCGAGGGGGTGCGGCCGAGCGCCGCGAGAATGCGCTCGTACTCCTCCGCGGTGATGCTGTGTTGCGCAAGCATCTGCGGAGTGATGGTGACTGGCTCAGGAACGACGGCAGAGGAGGCGCTGGTCATCGTTGATGCCTTCATTCTCGCACAGGGGCTCGAGCGCAGGTTGGAGAGCCAGATGTGGAAAGGCAGGCCGTAAGACAGATTCCTTTGGCCGGACCGCGCCAGAGAGAAGGCGCGCCGCTGGCTGCTGAGCAGTTTGGCTGCGGTGTGGCTGGCGCTGCGGCTGTGGCGAATCGGGCAAAGTCTATGCGATACTTTGGGAGCAGCCCCACCCGAGGCCGGGATGGCGGAATTGGCAGACGCAGCAGACTCAAAATCTGCCGGCCCTTGTGGTCATGGGGGTTCGACCCCCCCTCCCGGCACCAAATAGCGTATTGTATTTTCTGTGGTTTATGGCTTGCTTTTGGCTCTGTGCCCAAATTGTGCCCAAATCCGACAGGCAATCGGAATGACACCACTTTAAGCCTATTAGGAGCTTATCGAGAGTCGCCCGTACTGCGCGGATAGATGTGCCACGCTCATGCGGCGACCCAATCACAAGGCTAAACATGCAAAGTAAGGTCACGCACCTTGCAAGAATATTCGTATTCATCCCCCCAACTCAGGATTGCAACGATTGGGATTCCGTCGATTGGGAAGAAGAGCTCCTTCAGAGTGTGCCCGTCCATACTAAACCTCACTAGATCGTCAGCTGAAATTTCGAGAGAAAATTGGGCGACAATGCGCTCCGTCGTTTCACCTAGAAGCTGGTTAGATCCAAGCCTGTACCCAGACCTGTAGGCAGCTGCGAACCATGCCTGATTGTCCCCATTCTTGCCTACGTGGAAGAGGATGTTTTGCCCCACCGTTTGTATACTGCCCGCGCTAAAGAGAGGCTCACGTGAATCAAAATATTTGGCTCTATAGCACTATTTGTGGGTGAAGCGGACGGTGGAAGGAGGCGCTCCGAGGAAAAGTCCCAAGGAGCGGGACTTTTCCACCTCGCTTGGAAATCCCGCAAGAGCTTCGGGATTTCCACTT
>Ga0224555_1001829_pt1 | contig 27333 bp, 6 predicted proteins | sample 714S23034metaG_FD_180687 | JGI IMG/M metagenome (GOLD analysis project Ga0224555, IMG submission 180687) | Peat soil microbial communities from Stordalen Mire, Sweden - 717 S2 30-34 | ecosystem: Environmental > Terrestrial > Soil > Wetlands > Peat | place: Sweden: Norrbotten County, Stordalen...
GAATCTATCTCCGACACACTCCTAGGCTGCTCCCAAATCCTGTAACTTAGGAAAGTTTTTCAACTGCCGGGAGAGAACGCTCGCCGCAGGCTTTTTCAGAGGTGCTTTCGTCGCGTCTTCCGCCACAAAGCACCGGGGCCTCTCCATGTGTGGAGAGGCCCCGGTGGTTGAGACAGGTTGTTGGTTCGCCGGACTACTGTTCGGTGATAACCGTGAAGTCCGCAGTCTTAACTACCGGTCCGGATGTTGCAGTTACGGTAACCAGGGCTGTGGTGGGCTGAGTGGAAGACGACCCGCCGCACCCTGTGAACAGGCTCAGGCCGATGACGCTGACTGCAAGCAGAACGATCATCTGCAGGCGGCGGCGCTTCCTGAACCCAAAGAGGCATAGAGCAACTGCCAACGTCGCCCCTGGGAACAGGGCGGTGTTGTTGGGGACGGCTGCGGCAGCAGAGCCGCCGGATACCGTGAGAGTTGTTGTCGAAGTCAGGGTGCCAGTTGTGGTAACGCTTGCCGGAGAGAAGCTGCAGGATGCACTGCCGGAGCAGGCAAACGTAACCGGCGTATTCAACGGATTCTGAGGCGTTACCGATACGGTGATGGTACCGCTCGACTGTCCTTTTCCGATGATGACGAAGGGCGGAGTCAGAGCGAGCGTGAAGTTCGGCGGTATCGCGGATACGACGTAAGTGGAGGAGCCGACGGCACTGTTCGTGTAGCCAGTCTCCACCGCGATAGCGTTGATGACTGTCGTGACTCCGACCGTCGCCAGCGCGACTGGGGTAGTGTACTTGGTCGACGTTCCGGTGCCTGCTCCCGGCGTTGAGCCGTCGGTGGTGTACCAGATTGCCGCTCCTGAGGTGGTGGTTGAGATGGCGACTGTTGTTGCCGTCCCGTAGAACGTGCCGCCTGCCGGTGTGAAGGTGGGTGTTGCGACCGCGCCTTCGGAAGCGAAGGTAACCGTCACCGTCGCTGCCGCAGCTGCGGAATAGTCGGTATTGCCCAGCTGGTTAGCAGTCACAACAACGGCGCCGAAGGCGGTTCCCGTCGGTGTCAGTGTGGTGCCGCTAAGGGTTGCGATGGTACCGCCGGACGTGACGGCGAGTGTGACCGCATTGCCCGATGCGCCACCCGTTGCGGTGATCGCGGATGTGGTTGGATACGTGGGACTGGTTGGGGACGCGCTGATGGTGATGGCTTGCGCGGCCTGGCCGACAGTGATGGACGCCTGCACCTGGGTCGCTGCCGTGTAGTTGGCATTGCCCAGTTGGTTCAAATCGAGAACGATCGTGCCGATCCCGGTTGCCTTCAGGGTGCTGCCGGTGAGGGTTCCTGCTCCAGAGGTGCTTGAGCTGTCGATCGTATAGACCACCGGTTCGCCCGAAGCGCCGCCAGTTGCTGCCGGCAGGGTGGTCGATGTTCCGTACACCATTGTCGCAGGCAAGGTGGGCGGGGTGATGGTCTGGGTGGCCTGGGTGACCACGATGGACACCTGCAGGTAGCCCGCAGAGTAGTTAACGCTGTTGACAACGCCACCGGCCTGGTTGATGTCGATTACGACCGTGCCGACGCCGGTGATGGTCAACGTCGCTCCGTTCGTTCCGGTGATTGTTGCAGCGCCAGCAGCGCTTGTTGTGTCAAGCGAGAAGACCACCGGATTACCCGATGCGCCGCCAGTCGCGCTGAGCGTGTAAGGCCCACCGCCAAAGGCAACGGGCGAAGTGATCCCGCTGAAGCCGGTAATGGGTTGTGCGGTTGAGGCGAGGGCGGTAAGGGTAGCCGTACCAGAGCCGCCGTTGGTCGTGTCATCCACGGTCAAGGTTGCTGTAACGGTACCCGACGCAGCGGCGCTGGGGGTGTAGGTGATGGTCTGCGAGATGGAAGAAGCATCTCCAAAGGCCATAGATCCGCACCCTGGGGCGGTTGCGGGCACCGTGAAGTCCGTGTCTTTGCCGCTGCTGACGCCAGAGAAGCTGAAGGTCAGCACGGGCGATGAGACGCAGGAAAAGTTATCGAGCACGCTGATGGTGGCCGTAACCGGAGTTGTAGACGAGGCCGAACCGGTAAACGCCACCGAGCCGATGGAAGCGAAGCCGATCGTGTCGCCGCCGTTGGTGTTGTTGTAGGAGGCAAAGTAGAAGTTGCCTTTGCCGTCCGGGATGATGACCTTCGCGCCCTGGGCCACGACTGGAATCGGGTTGGCGTAATCGAGGGTTCCCGATTGGTTCAGGATCTCGTAGATGCCGGTGTACTGATCGGCAAAGAAGACGTCGCCCGCAGCGTCGGTCGCGACCCCGTCGAGCTCGTTGTTGTAGTCGCAAGGAGGCGCGCCGCAGCCCGGCGTCAAGGTTTCGAGAAGCGTCGGAGCGGCGGCATAACCCGTCGTCACCCCGCCGTAACCCGCTCCCGAACTGACAGGCAGTTCGTACAGATCCCCATAGTGGTTGTAGCCGTTACCTTTAACGTCGACGTCGGTGTCGGTGAAGAAGACATTGTCCGAGGCATCCACGGCAATGCTGCCGATGTAGAGCTGATCTCCAAGGGTATCGGGAGCAGGTTCAGTCCAGAGCACGACCGGTTGCGTCAGTGTGGCGCCATACAGACAGCTGGCAGGGCACTCAAGAACGGAGAATGCACCGCTTGTTGTAGCGGTCGAGCTGGTCTCGTCATCGCCGGTGATGAAGAGATTGCCCTTCGCGTCGAAGGTCAGGGCGGCGACGCCAAAGTAGGTGGTCCCACCGCCGGGAGTCATCTGGCAGATTCCCGCGGTGTCTGGGGCTAGTCCGTCCCCGGCGCAGGCGGGAATCTTAGCGATTAGCGCAGCGGTGGCAGGGATGGTTGGATACGTTCCATCGGCGGCCATAGGGAATTTCAGGATGTTGTTGTCGTACTCATTGGAAGCGTAGAGGTAGTTCTGGCTGTCGATGACCGTGGCACCCGCGCCGCCCCACTTGGTGCTGCCAATATTCGTGACAACGGTGCCACCGGCGGTGAACTCCAGGAGACTGTTTCCGTAGGAGCCGCCGATCACAAGGGTGCCCTTTGAATTGACGCCTCCCGAGCTGCCGCCCGCAGAGTCGCTGCCATAGACTCCTGAGCCTCCGGCGGGAATGAATTGCTGTCCCCACGTAATCTGGTCAACCGAGATAGGGGACGGGCCTTTAGCGCCGACGGTTGTCGAGGCGCCCGACGTGGTATCGGTCACAGTGAGGCCAGCGCTGGGCGCAACGGTTTGGCCGGTGCCCAGGGCCAAGGTGACGGTCAACGGGACAAAGGAGCCATTTCCCAGAATCGTGCCGCCGCAGGTTCCTTGAACGGCTGTGTAGTCGGTGTTAGAGAAGGCCGTGGTCAAAGTTGGGGTGCAGGGTTCCGAGTTATCCGCCACGATGAGGTTTGCAGTCGTCGTAGTCGGCGGATTGCCAGGGAAGGTCGGTCCGTCGAGCGAGACATAGAAAAGCGAGTCCGCGCTGTTCGCATTGCTGTAGCCGATAGCGAAGAAGTTGCCGTAGCCGTCCTGCGCCAGGAGGTTCGTGCCCAGGTTGTTGACCGCGTACAGGCTCGTTGGGTCGGCGACGCCATTGTTGTCGTTCAGCGCGAAGATGCCGCTGTTAGCGATGCCGATGTAGATTTTGTAGCTCTTTACGTTCGAGGTTGAAGGTGTTGTCGAGACGACGAGCGCATCGATTTCGTTGTTACTCGCAGGGCTGTTGGTGAGGGTCTTGACGACGGTCGGAGTCGAGCTGAAAGTTTTGCTGGTGGCTGTGTAGGCCAGTTCGTTCAGATCGGAGTAGAGGATGTTACCGCCAGTTCCCAAAGCGGCGGCATCGGTGAACCAGAGGTTGCCCCAGGGGTCAAAGGCGATGGCGCCGATAAAGAGCTGGCCGGTGGTTTTTGGAGTGGCGCTGTCAGGCTCATTGAAGATCAGGACGGGAGCCGTGAACGTTGGGCCATAGAGGCATGCCGTATCGCACTGATAAATCGCATAGGGTATGGCGGATGAACCGTACAGGCCGGCCTGATCGTCAGTGGTGAAGTACAGATTGCCCTTTGCATCCCAGGCGAACCCGCCCACGCCCAAATAGCCGAGCTTCCCTGGGCCAGGTACCAAGCACTCTCCCGCCGCCGTGTCGTCCGCAACCACACCGTCGCAGGTGGGCAGGGTGTTCGTCTTGGACGGATCGACGGTAAAGGTGTAGGTTCCATTGGTGCTTACCGGAACCTTTATGATGGTGTTGCCATACTGGCCGCCCACGTAGAGGAAGTTATTGCTGTCAATGCCGATATCGCCGGCATTGCCGTAGGGTCCAGCTTCGGTCTCGGCATAGCCTGGCCCGCTGAACTGGACAATTTCTCCGCCATACGTCGTGCTGGCGACGATGGTGCCACTCGAGTTGATGCCCCAAGAGCCGCCGGCGCCAACATCTCCGGCCATCACGCCGCCAGTCGGGAATGCCGGATAGGCGGTGACCTGGGTGACCACTATTTGTCCTGAAACCGAGCTCGCGGTAGCCGCGAACAGCAGAATAGTCAGTACCGACAGCAGGGCCGCACAACTTCCCCGCGATGAATAGGCATGATGAAATCTCTTCCAAATCGTTTGCATCTCTAATCCTCCGATGAGAGTTGTTTCAGAATGGGGAACGTGGTTTGCGTTCCGCGCTGTCGTTCGATCGCACATGCTAAACTCCGGCCATCTCTGGCTTCACCGGAGGCCCCGCCTGTGTCGATAGCTCAAGTTCCTACCCTCCATTGGGCGAGCGTCCCTTTTATTGCACCCCCCACAAGCCGCCCCTCCCTGCACTGCTGAATCCGACTCTCTGCCAGTGTGGTAACGATATCCAAGAACATGACAGATAGCCGCAATCTCAAGACAGAATCCACCGCTTCGCGATTTGCATTGTTCCAGGCAGGCCCCCTAAACCACAGCCGACACAATTGAACTGATGTGGAAACATGGAAGAACCCTGGCCGAGCAACTCACACTACACTCGCCAACCTGATCGTCGACGATCAGGCCGCCAAAGCCCCTCCACATTTACTGCCGAGGTGTGCCATAGAAAACAATGCAGGAGCATATTCAACTCCGCCAGCGTCATTGTCAAGTGGATTTTTTTCGCCGAAGGGGACTGAAGCCTGCGATTCACTTCGGAGGAACTTCAAGAAAATCAACAAGCTGCCGCGATTTCATCGAGCCGGGACGGCTTCTCCCCGGAGCCATTTGGCGCGCAAATATCGCAGAACCAGTATCTTGCAGAAAAGCGATTTAGTTAATGGAAGGCGATTCAAACGATCGAAAACGCTTGTTGCAGGCTGCGTAGAGGGTGAACTTTGGAGCCCTTTTGCCGCACTTCAGAGACTCAACTTCGGCTCCTGAATTGTGCACGGCAACCACCAGCCGATCCCTTTTGCTCTGAAGTGGACAGCCGTGGTGTGTACGATTTGTTCGATCCAGCATCGCTGGAAATTCGGTTGCGTGGAGTTGATAAATTGATTTAGTATCCACTCGCCGCAAGAAGTTGAACTGGATGGGCCTCTAAATGATCCATAGCAGGCCTAGGCGCTTGCTGGAATCAGAGGACGCCGGACGACGAGTTCAATGTCGAGCTAGTACGCAAAGGTTTCGTTCGGGGTTGCGAGCTGGACTGGCCATTCTCTCCGCCCATAGCAAATCCAAGGAGAACTCTTATCATGCGTCCCATGCGTCTCGGAATGGCTTGCCTTTTGGCGTCCGCGCTCCTGGTTTCAGGATGCGGTGGCTCATCTACGCCGCCGCCCGTCGCTCCAACGGTCACCGCGGTTACGCCTGCAACCGGGGCCACGAACGTAGCAGTCAATGCAACCATTACTGCAACCTTCAGCGAGGCGATGATGTCGTCCTCGATCACTGCTTCGACGTTCCAATTGACGGGGGCCGCGGGCGCGGCGGTTTCAGGAACTGTCAGCTACTCGAATTCCGTAGCAACCTTTATGCCATCGGCGAGCCTGGCTTACAGCACACAGTACACGGCGACCATTAACACTGGAGCTTTCAGCTCGTCGGGCGCGGCGCTGGGTGCGAATTATTCCTGGACCTTCACGACGGCCGCGGCTCCCGTTCCGCCCACTGTGACTGCAATTACGCCTCTTAGTGCGGCCACAGGAGTGGCCATCGGCACGACCGTGACGGCGACCTTCAGTCAGGCGATGAACTCGTCGACGATCACTCCGGCAACCTTTACGCTAACCGGACCGGGAACAACCCCAGTTTCCGGAACCGTTACCTATACCGCGACCGGCTCGGTGGCAACTTTCACGCCGTCGGCAAATCTGGCTTACAGCACCCAGTACACGGCGACCATTACCACCGGCGCTCAAGACTCGACAGGAACGCCGCTGGCCGCGAACTACACCTGGACCTTCACCACTGTCGCGGCTGCGCCCACGGTCACCGCTGTCACGCCGGCAAGCGCGGCCACGGGAGTGTCTGTAAGCACAACCGTAACGGCGAACTTCAGCGAGGCGATGAACTCGTCCACAATCACTTCTTCGACATTCACCTTGACTGCGGCTGGCGGCGCGTCGGTAACCGGGACTGTCTCCTACGCCGCGACCGGCTCGGTGGCCACTTTCACGCCGAACGCAAATCTGGCTTACAGCACCCAATACACGGCGACCATCACGACGGGAGCTCAAAGCTCTTCTGGACCGGCGCTGGCTGCGAACTATACCTCGACCTTCACCACGGTCGCAGCGCCCGCGCCGACGGTCACTTCCACGACTCCGGCCAACAGCGCGATGGGGGTGTCCGCAACCGCTCCGATTATCACGGCGGCCTTCAGTCAGGCGATGAACCCGTCGACGCTCACCTCTTCGACATTCACCTTGACCGCGGCCGGGGGCGCGCCGGTCACCGGGACTGTTACCTACACCGCGACCGGTTCGGTGGCCACTTTCGCTCCGAGCGCAAATCTGGCTTACAACACGCAATACACGGCCACCATCACCACGGGAGCGCAAAGCTCGGCGGGAGCGGCGCTGGCTGCGAACTATCCCTGGACCTTCACCACGTCTGCTGTTCCGCCCACAGTTCTTAGTGTCACGCCTGCTAGCGCGGCCACGGGAGTAGCAGTAACCACAACCGTAACGGCGACCTTCAGTCAGTCGATGAATCCATCCACGATCAATTCTTCGACATTTACCTTGGCGGCTGCCGGGGGCGCGGCGGTCACTGGAACTGTTACCTTCGCCGCTTCCACATCGGTGGCAACCTTCACGCCGTCGGCGAGCCTGGCTGTCAGCACCCAGTACACGGCAACCATTACCACCGGAGTTCAAAACGCGGCGGGAACGGCTCTGGCTGCGAACTATACCTGGAGCTTCACCACCGCCGCTGCAAATCCGAACCTGGAGACAGTCGATTTCACCGACACTCTTCAGACTATCCGCGGATTTGGCGGATCGACGGCCTGGCTCGGACAGATGCCCGCGGCCGTTGCCAAGGCTCTGTTTAGTCCGACGAATGGCCTCGGCCTCAGCATTCTAAGGGTGCGCATCGATCCCACGGGCACGGCGGCCAACAACTGGGTAACCACCAACCCCAGCGATGGTGGAAACTGGCTTGAAGAGGCCACCAACGGTGGGTTAGCCATCCTCAACAACCCAAATGCGATCGTCTTCGCAACGCCGTGGACGCCTCCAGCCACTTGGAAGCTTAATGGCACCAATACCACTGTTGGTGGCGTTGACTATAACGAAACCTTCAACAGCAGTTGCAGCCCAGCCGACTACTGCGGCGGTTACCTCGATCCAAATCACTATTCCGACTACGCCAACTATCTGGAGGATTTTGTCACCTACTTCAATTCCCAAAACTCCTTCAATCTCTACGCCATTTCGATGCAGAACGAACCGGAGGAGAATGTCTCCTATGAGTCCTGCGTGTGGACTCCTGCGCAGATGGACGCCTTCATTGACTCGCTGACTGCGGGCGGCGCAACGAACCCGCTGACGGCGAAGCTCATCATGCCGGAGTCAGATACCTTCAAAACGTCCTACACCAACCCGATCTTCACCGGCTCGGCTGTTGTGGACTCGGCCGCGTACAACAACATCGGCGTCATTGGCGGCCACATCTATGGAACCACGCCCTTCCTCTATCCGCAGCCGTCTGGAGTCACCCAGAAAGAAGTCTGGATGACCGAGTTCGGCCCCTTGAGCTCAGCGCAGCTTACCTGGCCCCAGGCCCTGACGTTTGCCCAGAGCATCCATCAAGCCATGACCATCGCCCAATACAACGCCTATGTCTGGTGGGGGATCTTCGGCGACTCCACCGGCAGTTGTGCAACCGCAGCCGGCACCTGTGGCTTAGTCGACAACAGCGGGAATCCATCTGTGGTGGGCTACGTGATGGGCCAGTACTCCAAGTTCGTTCAGCCGGGCTATTCGCACGTGGGTGTGACGGCCTCCGCAAACGAGTCCGCGAATGTGCTCGTCTCCGCCTACACCGGGACCGAGAGCGGGACTCAACACTACGTCATCGTGGCAATCAATATGGGCACAAGCGCCGTGACCCAGGCCTTCGCAATTCAGAACGGAACCGTGACCTCGGTGACACCCTACCAGAGCACTTCGGCCGCCGGCTTGGCGCTGCAAACTGGGGTCAGCGTGACGGCCGGCCAGTTTACCTACACACTGCCCGCGCAGAGTATCACGACGTTTGTCGAGTAAGCCGATTGTTCATCCAAACCGCGCTGAAGATTGTTCTAGCAGCAATGGAACGATCCTCAGCGTGGTTTTGTCTGCGCGCTGCGGAGAATGCTGCAAAGAGGCAGCCGCAAGGTTCGCGCCAAGGCGCCGCCAATGTTACTCGGGGAACCCCGCAAGAACAGAGTCTGAACCAGATCGCGGGCGGTTTCAGGGGCTATGCAGACGGCAGCCAGAAGTATGATCGCCGTACGGCAATACGTTACGTCCATGAGAAGGTCAACCATGTTGACCAAGATGTTCAGCGGCCAGGCTCCCACGCCAGACTTCAAGCCAGGCCGTTATCTCGATGAGCAGGTATTCCGCTTAGCAGACGCTGACCGCTTGGCCCTAGTGCGCCGGTAAAGGAGGGGAGCTTACCTGGGACCGGCTTATCTTTCTTTATTGCGGTCGTTCGTTTGAGTTTGCGCTACCTGGGTGCGGTAAAGCTGCCAGCCCCTCTCGGATCTTCTCAGGCTCCGCACCGTATTTGCGCATGATGCGAGCCGCGAAACTGCTTTCTTCTCGCAAGAGCCCCAAGAGCAGGTGCTCGGGGCCGGCACGCGAAGACCACAGCATATCGGCCTCTTCCCGCGCATGGGTTTGAGCTCGTTTACATTCTTCGGAGAGGGGCGGTCTCATCGCCGTTGAGGATACTTCCAGCGGCAAAACGATCTCGCCAGTGCGCAGAGTCTCTTCGATTTCCGTTGAAACAGCCTCCTTCGAAATCGCCAGTGGCATGAAGAGGCTCCAATGCTTTTTCTGCTCACGGAGGATGACCAACAGGAGGTGTCCGGTTTCTACTTCTGGTGAACCGGACCGTTTGGCTTCGAATTGAGCGAAGAAAATGAGCCGCCGCATCTTTTCACTGGTACGGTTAGACCAACCGCCGCCGTTTCCCGGGTCTCTACCGAGGCGAGCACCAGGCGCGGCCTTGTCCGCCATCATCTCCATAATCTGGTCGCCCAGGTCGCTGGCATCCTCGCCATCGGAGCATTCAAGCCGATTTCTGATCTCAGCGATCTTAGCGCTTTCAGAGGGATGAGAAGTGTCCAAGAGATTCACCATTCTGTTCAGCGCCCTGAGCTTATGCTCCTTTTCCGATGGTGGTTCGTAGGGAACTGCCGTTAGTTGGAAGCGGATCAGATCGAGGTCCGCGCCGCGCTCGCGGAGCATTCGCGCCGCGGTGCTGTTCTTCTCACGCAAGATGGCAATGAGCAAATTGTCGATGCCGATGTTTTCCTGTCCTGCCCGCTCTGCCTCTTCAGCCGCCATCGCGATTACACGCTCGTATTCCTCGGTGCGTTCCGGCCGCGCCGCCGATTTGGGGATTTCCTCGCCCCTGGCAAAGTTCCGCCGAATCGCTTCGAGAAAAGGGTCGCCAGTAACTTCGGTCTTCATAAAACGGTTCAGGAACCCAGGATTTTCGCGCATGATTCCAATGAGCAAATGCTCCGTCTCGATGTTTTGTGAGGCAGACATTTTGGCAATGCCATAGGCAATGACAGCAGCTCCTCGCGCCTCGGGCGTCAGCCGTTCGGACATCTTCTCCTAACCTCCAGCCAGGAGCTTCCGCACAATGATGTTGCCAGTCAATGCGCTCGGAAAAACTCTCGGCGAAACGATCATTGTAATCTGCGTTCTCCTTATTTGACCCCAAGACCCGATCAGGCCGCCTGTCTGGAGGGCGAGGCCTGGACGCTTAGGGCCAATGGGCCCTGACGGGCGCACAAATTAAAGCGGGAGCGATGGCTCGCTCCCGCTCGTTACAGTGTGGGTTCGGCTACTGACTAACTGTTACGTTGACGGTAAACGGCAGAGACACATCGTTTCCGTTCGCTTGCACGATGACGGTTTGCGCGCCAGAGGTTCCAGGATTTGTGGTAACCGTCAGAGACCCGGTTTCCTTGGCTGAAACCGTAACCCAGTAGCTCCCGGCCGGCGTAACACCGGTTGTTTTCGTCGAACCCAGAGTCGTGGTGCTGCATGCGGTGATGCCGGCCATAGCGGCTCCGCAAAGCAATAGACTGACGACCGTCAGAAGAACCCTCAATCGCGAGGCCCTCTTGCGGAATGCGAAGCCGAGGAAGCCCAACCCGAACAGCGTCGCGAGTGCGAGGCTGCTCTTGTCCGCTGCATTACGACTGGCAGTGAGATTTGGGCTTACGTTGGTATTGATGGTCACCAAAACCGTGCCGGGCCCAAGGCATCCATCAACGGCAGTGCAAGGCGTTGTCCCACTGCTCGAATGATTGGACGAATATCCATTTACGGACCCAGGCGCAGGGCCGATATCGATGGCGCAGTATGCGGGCGCCGCGGAAGTGCTCGTAGCGCATTCCAGTCCACCGGGGTTCGTCATGAAATTTGGATCTGCTGCATTCGGAGTTGGATAGGTAAAGGAGCACGTTGCGTACGCCGGCAGACCTTGGCACTGCAAGTCGATCGGCATCGACCAGTTAAGGTTGCTCGTGTCGTTGCGTCCCGCATATCCATATCCCAGGACCGAAGTTAACGTGAGCGTCGCCGACGCCGAGGATCCGGAAGCCACAGTCAGCGAGGCCGGGCTGGAGCTGATCTGGACCATCGGACTGCGCAGCGCCCATATTCCTATGGCGCTTCCCGTGACCTGCGTGAAGTTGGGATTGGTGCTGACAAGGTCGTTATAGGTCCCCGTATAGACCGGAGTAACCGTGTAATAGGTCATGATATCGGGGATTGTGGTGTTGCTTGTGCTGATCGTCGCGCATGAAAGTGCCATCGAGGCATCCCCGGTGTCAGACACGTCGATGATCGATGAGCTACCCGCATCGTTGCCGCAGAGGGACACGCCGCTCGCACTTTCATAGTTCACTGATCCATAGTTAAATCCTGTCTCCACATTCGAGCTATTGTAGATGGCTGTACCGATCATGGGAAAGCCGGCCTCTGTCGGCGCGACAGTAACAGGATAGGTGTAAAGCCAATCGTTGACCGATCCGTCGTATGGCTGATCGCCACCGCAACCCGCGGCGCACTCCCCTCCAAGGATCAGGTAACCCGAAGGATTCCCGGAGGGCTGCCCATAGCTATACGAGGTGGTGCAACTGGAGCCGGAGCCCGCCGTACACGGGAGCGTATAGGCCTCCAGTGGAATCGAAGGGAGCCCGGTCTGGGGCAACGTTAAGGTTGTGGGCTGGGTTATCGTGACTGCTACCGCCGCAGTGATGGAGGCGGCCTCCGTGTTGCTGGAGTGCTCGTAAATGTAGGTCGCATCTCCGTTGTATTCGGCTGTGAACGAATACGACCCAATGGGAAGCATGGTTGGATTGAACGAGGCCGCCGCATTGGTGAGTGGCAGAGTGATTGTGTACGGGTCTGGCAGAGCTGGATTGGTAACAGGAACATTGCTACCGGGAATGACCGTAAGGGTCACGGTCCCCGTTAATGGTTGGGTGTTAGCCGCAGTGGGCGCGACGACCACCGAAATCGGGATCCCTTCGATGCTGCCGTTGGCGCCCACAGTCATCGTAGTCGTTGTAGCGGCCAACGTCGGAGCCACGCCTGTGCTGTTCACGCCCACGGGAGTATTGGCCACATCGCCCTGAACCAGAACCTCGCCTGTCAGAGTGCCTCCGTCGCCGATACCGGAGCTGAAGGTGATGGTCACTGTGCAGGTCGAGTTGATGGCGATCGAATTGCCGATGCATGTGTCCGCTGTCTCGCTATAGTCGGCGGTATTTGAGTAACCCGTGACCGTCAGGGGTGCATTGCCATAGTTCAGGAGCGTCGCCGTTTGTGTCGTAGACGAACCTGCGGACGGAGCCGGATATGAGTCGGCGGTCAGGGTTCCGAAATTAATAGACGCGCTGGCGCTGGTCAGGTTGACGTCCAGCGCGCTCCCGTCCGCCACGTAAATGTTGCCCAGAGAATCCAGGGCCACAGACGCCGGATTCGTGACGGCGCTCGCTACGTGTGTTTTGTCGGCGATGTTAAGACTGCCGCTCACGCTGGGAACACGAATCGTCCCGCCCGCCATGGCAACGTAAACCGAGCCCGAGGGATCGACCGCGAGGCCGGTCACGCCAGCGAGGCCGCTGAGCACTTGAGTCTGGGTTCCGGTCGGCGCGACTTCGTACACGCTACCGCCGTCGACTACATAGAGATTATCGTTAGAATCCACCGCTATCGCAGAAGGTGTGCTCACCGCGGTACCGGAGACGTATACGATTTGCGAACTCAGCACGCCGGGCAGGCTGGTGTTCCAGCCTGTGCTGAAATTCTCCAGCTCATAGACTTTCTGGTTGCTCACGTCCGATACAAAGAGATTGCCAAGGCCGTCCGCAGCCAGCAGAACCTGTGAGCCGAAGGTCAAGCCGGTCTTCAGCGTCACCTGGCCCTTGGAATTCAGGCCCGCGGCGGTTTCCGGAACCTCATAGAGGCTGCCGCTGTCAGCGATGAAAACATCGCCGGCTCCATCGACCGCAACGCCCGTCGGAGCTTTGAGGCCTGTACCCACGGAAGTCCCCGCAGCGCCCGCTGCCGAACCCGCCGGGTACAACTCCACCGCGCCAAGGCCCGAATCAGCCACATAGAGATTGCCGGCCGCGTCCAGGGCTATTTGACTGGGCGTCTTGAGGCCGCCGGCGATTGTCGACTGCGCCGGCTCCATAAACTGCACAGCGGCGCTCGTTCCAGTGCCCCCAAGGGGGATGGAAGCCAGCAGATTGCCCTTCGCGTCCAGCATGACCAAGGTGGCGGAAACTTTACCCGCTGCGTGGGGATTGAAGCTTACAACAACAGGGCAGTACGTCAGTGCAGCATTAGCTGTACCGACGGCGCAGTTTGCCGAGCTGCTGCTGACGATCGTGAAGTCCAGATTACTCGAACCGGCTTCCAGCACCTCTATCGTGCCGGGAGTCGTGCTTGCATTGAAACTGAAGTTGATACTTTTCTGTGCGGGTTTGCTTGTCCCAACCGTCTCCGCGCCAAATGCGGCGGCGTTGAAGGCAACTTTCACGGGGTCGCTGGTGTTGTTCTGAATGGAAGGAACGAACACGTACCCGTCATTACCCGTCACCCCGACTGACCCTTGAGCGATCACAGAGGTCAGCAGCAGAGCCGCGCTGGACGAAGTTGAGCCGACGGGTAGCAAAAAGACGCCGTCCGTGCTGTCGCCGATATAAATATTCCCGGCACCATCGACGGTCACTCCCGTCACGCTGGGCAGACTGGGATCGATTCGCTTGAGGCCCGAATCCGACGTCAGTCCGGTTGTTCCGGCGGGAATCTCGTAAGCGCCAACCAAAGCGCCCGAACCTTGCTCGACAAAATAGATATTGCCTGTCGGGTCCTCGGCAATCGAGATTGCCGTTCCCTTCAGGCCTGTGATGATTGAGGTCGCCGCTCCTGCCACCGGGGCGGCCGGCGATCCAGAGACCGCGATACTGGCGATCCCGTTCCCGGTCGAGCCGCTGGTTCCGATCAGGACACTGGTATTGCCGATTCCGATTCCCCACGTCTGCACCCCGGTCCCGAAATTGTAGAAGCTGGGGGCGGTCGTGCCGCAGGCGCTTGAAGAAGGGGCTTTCGATGTTAACGCGGCCAGACCATCCCATGTGCCGGTGACAGTGTCGTAGGGATATATCAGCACGCAAGTGCCGCCCTCGATATACAGATTGTTGGCGGTGTCGATGGCGATTCCCGGGGTCACAATGCTGTTGGTGGCGCTACTGCCGGCGAGGCCGCCGGAGCCAACGAGCGTCTTGAAAGTTACCCCGCCGGCAGGCAACTCATACAGCGCTCCGTTCGTATCGTCCTCGACGAGCCAGTCCCCGAAAGTATCGGTAGCGGTGTTCGCGATACTCCCAATGCTGGTTTGCGCCGGCTGAGCCAGCCCGGTGGCGAAACTCGCGATGGCCGTCGGCGTGGTCTGCGCCCAGGCTCCCGCGCAAAACCCTGCGGCTAGGAACAGGAACGTCAGCGCAAATCCGGAGAACCGGCGCAGCGACATGGATGAATTGCTGAACATAACATTTCCCCCTGGAAGACTCATACCAACTTTGTTCGTAACCTCAAACCGCAGCATGAACGGACCTGAATTCCGCGGCTTGCGGAGGGCGGCTGCCCGCCCTCCATAAGCCACTTCGCACCGGCATCTATTGGGCCGCCTGAATCGTCACGGGTATTGTGAAGGGCAGTGACTCCTGCGCACCCGACGATGGATCCGTGACCAAAATGCTGACCTTATAAGTACCGGCCGGAGTTGTGTACACCGGAACCTTGATTTGCTGCGTGTAACTGTTGTTGGTGCAACCGCCAAAGCCCATGACGGCCCCGATCAGCAACAACGCAAGAGAGACACTGTTGAGCAGCTTGTGGTTGAAGATCGCCCTCCTTCGCAACGCCAGCCCGAAGAGTCCGAGACCGAGGAACCCAGCCGGAATCAGCGGTGAGGTGCCCGGCCGATTGGCCGGCACATTGGCTGCGGTCGCCGGCGGCAGGTTTACCGGGATGTTGGAGCTGATGGTAACCACGGTCGTAGTAATTCCGCTGCACGGAATCGCGGTTGTGCCGGGGGGCGCACAGATAACAGGGTTAGGAACGCTGAATGTACACTCGGAATAGTACGGAAGCGTGGAGTTGTTGCACGCGATGTTGGCGCCATTCGGGGCCGAGAACCCAGCAAGCGATTGCAAGGTGATGGTACTCGCCACCGGAGTCCCGGCTGAAGTCGAGACCGAAGTCGGGCTTGCCGTGATCAGCACGCTGCTCGGAATGACCTGGAACGCGATGGCCGAAGAAGTGACGGAAGCGAAATTCTGATCGCCGCTGAAGACGGCGGTGATAGAGTAGGATCCGTTCGCCAATGTGCTTGTGTTGAAGACTGCATTCCCGTTCGCATCCAGCGGGGCGGTTCCCACGGCCTGAGAGCCGTTCATGAAGGTAAAGGTGCCCGACGGCGACCCGAGCGACGAGGAAACGTTAACCGCAAGGGTGATTGAGTTTTGTCCGGTCTCGACATAGTAGATGCCGTTGAAGCTGTTGGGGCTGACGCCGAGGGGCTCGCTCAGTGTGATTGTCGGCGCCGCCGGCGCAACAGTAAACGTCACGGCGCTGCTTGTGCTCTTTTGCATCAGTTGAGCAACATTTCCGCCATATTGGGCCGTCACGCTATACCCGCCGCCCTCGATCCCAGTCAGGTTGAATGTTGCGGTGGTGCCCGCATCGGTACCCGAGGCGGTCCCTGTTTGCGTAATGGGTTGTTGCGTGCAGCCCACGGCTGTGCAGGCGACCGTCAGTGTGACCGGCCCCGATGGAATGTTGGTATTGGGGGGGGTGGTGGAAGTCGGTTCCGGCGTGACGGTCACAGTGACCGTCGTGCCCCCAGGGTAAGTCGTGGCAGCCGGGTTGAGGCTGACGGCCGTTTGAGTCGGCTCGAGGTTGGCTGTGGCCTGGCCCTCCAGCGCGGCAGTGATGTCACCCGCAGGAACGTTACCCGCGTTCGTTGGGACCGTCATGGAATCGCCGGAATAAGCGCCTTTCGTCGGCGGCGTGAACCCGATTCCCAGCGTGCAAGACGAGCCGGTAGCCACGGGCGTCGCGCCCGTGGTATCGCATGCAGTCCCACTGTTGGAGGCTACCACTGAGAAATCGGCGGCATCGTTACCGGAGAATGTGGGGTTTCCGGTCAACGTGAGAGGCTCGTTGCCGATGTCAAACAAGGGGACGTCCTGTTGGGTGAGAACAGTAGGGGTAAGGCCTACACCAAAATTCACCAATCCTGTGACGGCCAATTCGAACAGGTTCGGGGTACTGTTTGTCATGTCGGAAACATACAGATTTCCCGTCTGATCCAGGGCCACGCTAGTGGGCGCAGTGATGGTGCTGTCCAATGAGCCCGCACTGTTGACGCTGAGAGTCCCGCTAATCGAGGGGATGCGAAGGATGCCGCCGCTTTCAGATACAAGCACCGACCCGGACGCATCCACAGCCAGGCCGGTAACAGAACCAGCCAGGGAAGTGGTGATTGGGGTCTGCACACTCTCCGGCGTGACTTCATACAGAGTCGAACCATCGGCAACAAACAGGTCGCCGGAGGAGTCCATAGCGATCGCACTGGGTTGGTTGAATCCCGAGCCGACAGTGATGGTGGTTGAAGCGTTGATACCCGCCTCATCGCCGTTAGGAATCAAATTGGCTGTGGCGGGATTGGGAATCTTGACAACACGGGAGTTGTTGGGGTCCGCGACATATACGTTGCCGACGCCGTCCACCGCCAGATTGAGATCCTTTCCAAGGCCCGAGGCGACGACGGCCTGGCCCGCGGTGTTGAGGACGCCGTTTACCGCGGGAATCTCGATCACGTTTCCGGAGTCGGCAATATAAACATCGCCCGACCCGTCCACGGCAACGCCGGTGGGGGCCACCAACCCGCTCCCGATCGAAGTACCCGTTGCACTGGAGGAATTCGCCGGGAAGTAAAGAACTTTCTTGAGACCGGAATCGGCAAGATACGTATCGCCGAGGGAATCGGCAGCCACCTGCGCGGGGGACTGGAGTCCGGAAGCGATTGCGGTTTGCATGGGAGAGTCAAGCATCGCCGCTTCCGCGCCTTGCCCGGTTCCGCTCAGATAGACCTTGCTGCCCTGAATCATGTTGTTACTCGAATCCAACATCGTCACCTGACCGGAGACAGCCCCTGGGGCGCGCGCATTCAACGCTACCCAAATCTGGCAGCTAGATTGCGCCGTGTATGCTGTTGCCGCAGTGCATGGAACTGCCGGCGTTCCCGATTGAGGAGGATTGGGGTTTGCCGATGCGGCCGCGAAATCCGTCCCGCCTGCTGTCTGCGAGTATTGAATGGATCCAGGCGTGACCGCCTGGTTAAAGGTCACAAATACAGTACCTGACGGTCCCGCGGTTCCCGACCCCGAGGAGCCAAGCGTGAAATTCACGCCGTTGCTCTGCAAGGCGCCCACGATAACTACCACATTCCCCGTGGTCGCGTCCGGCGGCACCACCGCCACGATCGACGTGGGGCTCCAACTGGTGATTGTGGTCGTCGACGTCTGATTGTTGAACAAGACCGTGCTGGTACCCTGCGCCGCACCGAAGTTCGCTCCGGAAATCGTCACCGAGCTGCCTGCCACGCCGAAGTTAGGATTGAGGCTCAAGATCGTCGGCGAGTTGCCCGAGACGCCCAGGTTGAGAGAGCCCGGAGCCCACACCACGATTGCCCATTCGCCCGGATACGGCCCCGAGCCATTGGGAGTCCAATCATCATAAGAGGGGATCCAGAGGTATCCTCGCGGATCGATGGCAATGGCATTGTTGCTTCCCACGGGAGCGAGAAGGGAAATGTGATTGAAGTTCAGGCAGGAGGGGCTTGTCACCTTGCTTGGACTCCCGCATTCGTTGGGAATCATCCAGACCCCGTTGAAGGTCTCGTCATAGGTAGGGTTGTTCTCGGAGGCGAGATAGAGATTGCCGGCCGCATCCAGCGTCACGCCGCCGTACACGATCGTATTGGTGGGCGCATCGATGCGCTGCAGAGTCGCCTCTACATCCCCATCACCCGTTCCCGTAAGGCCGGTGGTACCGGCGGGGATGAAGAAAATTCCGTTAACGCGCGCCGTGTTCTTTACGGCGCGATTCTCGGTGAAATAGATGTTTCCGTTCACATCGATCGCCAGCTTTCCCTGGTCGGCTTTCAGGCCGGTGACGATGGCGTTAGCCTTGACAGATGTCTGGCTCGCGTTCCCCGTCTTATCCACCGCGAGCGAGTAGATGTTGTTCTGGGTCTCGGCCATCCAGTACAGCGTCCCGCTGCCATCCATCGCCGGGTTGTCCACCCACTCCACGTCGTCGGAGCCGTAGGAGTAGAGTTGGTCGCCCTGGGCATCAAATATATTGCCGCCCCAACCGTTGCTGGCCGTGGGTTGCCACGTGTTCTGACTGGCATTGTAGGGAACGCGCCAGAAAAGAGCGTCGGAGACGAACTTGGGTTCATAGCGAATGGTGAAATAGAGGGTGCCTTGGGCATCTATCGCCATGCCAATGGCGCTGTACCCGGTCCCGAAAATCCCAGGTGTTGCAGCAGTTCCGTCGACAAGGGTTGACCAGGATGTCGCGCCAGGGGAGAGCTGATACAGGGAGCCATTTCCCGCATCCAGCGCCAAAACGTTCCCCTTATAAAAGGCAATTTTGTAAATCTGGCTCCAGTTTTGGTCGGAGGGTACGATAAACACCGAGCCAGTCGTCACTGGCGGAGCCTGAGCTCCAGCGGTTCCGCACACCGACAGTGCCCCCATCATTAAAACAACCCCGGTGCGCGCCAGCCGGCGAAAGTACGTCTTAGTCTCGATGGCCATGATAACCCTCCCAAACAGTCTCATTCAAATGCCCCCGCGAACGGCATCGCCGCCAGCCCGCAATATTCAGGGTCACGCCAAAATGGCGGCCCTCTGATCCTTACCGTACAGCGGACAGACTTCCTGCCGCCGATTCACGCGCTCCAGGCGACCGTGCGATCAGCGCCGGGGCCGCCTGGAGCGATTTCTCAAAACGTGAACTTTCCACTCAGTTCCAGGAGGCGCGAACCGTACTTCACGTTCGCGATCCCGAAGTTCTTATGTCCCAGTTCCGACGTTGTAAGGGGCTGTCCCGCCCCCGCCTCCAGCAAGCCGCCCAGGCTCAGATTGGTACTGTCGTTGTTGTTGAAGGAAACCTCGGGGTGGTTGAGAAAATTGAAGGCGGCAGCTTTAAACTGGATCTTCTTGTTCTCTCCAACCCCGAATTCCTTAATCAGCGTCAGGTCGTTTTTCAGGAAGGCGGGACCGTGAATATAAGGAAGCCGATACTGGCCCTGCCCGCTGGGGTTCTTTGAGACCACATAACCCTTCCCCGAGGTGCCGCTGCCCGGCAGCGGGATACCGAAGCAGGTCGCCTGCATGTACTGATGCGTCGCTTTTCCACCTGCTGGATTGCAGTTCACTGTAGGCATCAACTGGTAATCGGGAGTGCCCATCCAGACCAGCGGGTTCAAGTTGGTTACGCAATACGTATGCCCGTCGGCGTCCGGTTGGACGCCATAGTTGTTAGCGCAGAATTTGTCGGCGTTGCCCGCCCCATCGATCTGCTGCTGCATGAAGACGCGGGTCCATTCAATACTGCCGTATCCAAATCCGAAGTTCTCGCCCTGCTCCGAGGGCAGGTCCGGACCGCTCGAAACCTGTGATATACCCGAAATCTGCCAGCCGTTCGCGGCCTTGGATAGAATGCGACTTCCGCCGTGGTAGCGTGTTCCCAGATTGACCAGATAGTGGATGTTGAAGACGTGGGTGCGATCGAACGGGGCCGGGTTGTAGTCGTTCCGCAGATTCAGGGGATCCGCAAGCGTGTTGTTGTAGGATGCGGCCGTCGCAAGATCCTTCGAGAAGGTGTAGTTCGCTCCCCAGCTCACAAAGCCCGCTGCTTTGTTCCACGACACCTGCAGGCTGTTGTAGTTCGAGTAATAGTCGTGCTTCAGCGCGTAAATGTGCTGATAGAAGGGGTACGTCCTGAAGAAGTCCTGGCACTGCGTGGTCAAAGAGCTGAGGTCTGCGCAGCCCGTCCCCTTGAGTGCGGTTGGTATATTGCCGATTTCGAAGCCGGGCGCAAAGAATCCGCCCAGAGGAATCACATTCAGATCCGACGCGCCGTTGTAGCCGCTGGCCTGGGTGTTATAGGTTGGCAGGTTGATGGATTTGTTTCCGACATAGGCGACCTCGAGCAGCGACTTCCACATCAGCCTCCGGTCAACGGTTACATTGAACTGATAGTAGATTGGCCGAACATTGTCAGTCGGAGAGACGGTGTAGACATTGATGTCTGGCGGGTTGATCGGCGACTGATTGTCTACCAGATCGAAGGTCAATTCCCCGATGGACTCGCTCGTCTTGTAGCCCTGCGCGCTCGCCGCTGCCAGAGCATAGGGCTGAAACTCCTCCTCGTTGCGATACATGCCCCATCCGCCGCGCAGAACGGTGTCGCCCCTCCCGAAGATGTCCCATGAGGCGCCGACCCGGGGAGTGAAATATACCGTGGGCGGGTTGCTTACCGAGTTCGAGACGGAGCTTTGTTGCCCGTGCCAGACGAGACCGGGCAGCGCCAAACTGCTGCAGTTTCGAACCGTACATTCGTTGCTGTAGAGCGTGGGAGAAAAGGTGGCCAGGCCGTTGTTATGACGGTCGAACCACGGGCCCAGATGCTCCACGCGAGCCCCAAGCATCAGCGTGACCCGGTGCAACTTCCAGGAGTCGTTGAGAAAACCGGCCAATGTCGTGTACTGCATGTCCACGATCGGCGAGAAGTTCGTCTGCGTGAAGCTATCTGTGTACCCCATATACATCATGGCCACGCCATTGATGCAGTTGCCGAAATACGCCGCACCCGAGCTGCGGCTCGTGCCATTCGGATCCGGGTTCTCGCAGTTGAGGTAATTCGCATTTTGACCCACGCTCGAGTTGTACTGGAAGTACCCATTGCCGGGATTGAACGTGTACTCTCCTTGCGGAAAAGCAGCCGCATAATCGGCGGTTCCATTCAGGATGCCCCGCTCGCCATAAATCCCGAACGAGAAGTTATGCGGTCCCTTCATCCAGTTCACCGTGTCCGCCAGCGTCGGGACGACCTTTTTCATCCTGATCTGGTTATTGTAGAAACCGCCCGGCATTAACATGTTGGGATAGCCGAGAGAGCTATAGTCCGAGAGCGCCGGCACCGAATAGTCCCCGTTGTTCTTGTATTCGCCAAGGTAGTTGAAACCCTGGGTGCCGCCACATGTACCCGCCGCCCGCTGCGTCGGATTCGCGCAGTCATACTGGCCCAACGAGAACCGGCTGACCGCGTTTGGGTTGCCCATATTACCCGGATCGCTGATGAAGGACATGGAGGCGCTGGCTTCGTTGGTCACGCTGGCGCCAAACGTCCGCATGTAGTGACCGGAGAAAATGTTGGAAAGATCGCCGGCTGTCACTTGCCCGGGATATTCCATGGCATAGTTGGGAGCGTATCCCCAGGCGACCGGCTCATCGCTTACCTGCTGCTGGCGGCCCCAGGTTGCATAGAGCTTGTTGGAGTCGTTCAGGTTGTAATCCATGCGGATATGAAGCTGATAGCCGTTCTGAGTCTGGATCACCGGCTGGACATAGTTGTAGCCCTGCTCGTTTATAAACGGATCGGCGTTTGGCAGCGGCAGCCAGTTGACCAGGGCCACGCCGGAAGAATTGGCATATGGACTCACGTTGCCATTGGCGATTGAGTTGCCGTTCGGCAGATAGTTGTTTGTTTCACACATCGGCAGGACCGCGTTCAGGTTCACGCCGCCGTCCGGACGCGCGCCGCAAAGCTGGGCGTTCAACGACTCCGCACTGAAATCACCGTTGCGCTCGGACATGGTCGGAACCCAGGAGCCAAGGGTTTCCGCCCAGAAATTCTGGTTGTAATATTCGTAGCCGGCAAAGAAGAACAGCTTCTCGTTGTGCGGGCCGAACCGGGTATGGGGAATCCATACCGGGCCCCCCAGCTGCCCGCCTGGATAAAGATAACGTCCCGGAGGCCGGGTCTGCTGAAGATAGTTGTTGTACCAGTCATTGGCGTTGAGCAGCGTATCGCGGACATACATGTATGCATTACCGTGGTACGCAACCCCGCCGGCCTTGGTCGTGGCATTCAGTACAGCAGGGCCCTTCGCATACTCGGCGCTGAAGGTCGATGTCGTTGCCTTGATCTCCTGGATCATGTCGGAGTTCACCGTCTGCACGGTTCCGGCATTTGTATCGATATCCTGGATCGAGACGCCATCGATGATCGAGGCCAGCCCGGTTGGGCCGGCGCCGTTCGCGGAATAGGATCCGGTGGCGCCGCTCATGCCCACTACGGCTGTGTTCGGCGCCTGGTTGTTGACGCCCGGGCTGATCATCGCCATTCCCGGCAACATCTCGATCAGTTCCGTTGCGTCGCGGCCCTCAAGAGGCAGCGTCTCCAGATCTTTCGCCGTGATTACATCGCTGCGCTCGGCCGTATCCAATGGCTTAAGGGCTTGGTTGGCCTCCGCTTCCACTGTGACATCCGCGGCCGCCTGGGCGATGTGCATCTTGATATCGGCGAAAGGAATTTGATCGCCGGGCCGCAGCGCAAAGGGCCGCGACTGCCACGTTTCAAAGCCCGGCGCCGTCACCCGAAGCTGGTATCGCAGCCCCGCCGTGACCGCCGTGAGCGCAAACTCTCCTACACCGTTGCTGACTGTCCTGCGCTCGGATCTGTTGTCGAGATTCGTCACTACCACGGTAGCGTTCGGAATCACAGCGCCAGTTTGGTCCTGCACTACGCCGGTCACGGTGCCTGTGGTGTCCTGCGCCAAAGCGGGCGATTGCCATAACAGCAGCACCGCGACGATAAGCCCCAAAAATGCGGATGCCGGCCTGAACCCAGGTAAAAACGTCATGTAATACCCCCTTGGCTGCACAATTCTTTGCGAGATCGGGAGTTCGTGTGGCGCTAAACGGTTCGCCCCAGCGAAATTCGTGCGCGCCACATAATTCCGACCTACGCTCACTTTGTGAATCGGATATACGCTACTCGACATGATTCAACATTGTCAAGAACTGCATAAAGCGATTTAATCAACCTTTGGTAACGCTACCTTGCGGGAAGTTCCTGCGATCTTCGTGTCGCACGCGGCGAAGCGGCAGGAATCAGGCTCCGCTTCCGATAAGTGGGGTAACTGGAGTCACTTGCGCTGGGACGGAAGGGAATTGCGGGATGCGCGCGCTGCCGCCGCGCGCGAATACGACAACCGCTTCTCGGGAATTCAATTCATGATCGCATTCGAGTCATGCACAGGGTTTAGAGACAAGCTCCGGCCGAGCATTCCAACAGTCTGAATTCCATGGTTCTGCGGAGTCTGAAACGACTGTCAATCAGGCCGCGAGATCTCAGAAACCCGCTGCCTGATTGCGCGCAACTGCGGAAGCCGGCCGCCGGCTACTGCGGGATCACGAAGAGGGTGATCGACTGCGCAGGGAACGTGTAGTTGGCGATCGTGCCGGTCGAGCTTCCCCCAGCCGGCGGTGTTACGGTTACTGCCGGTTGCGCGGCAATCGCATTCAGATTGGCGTTGCTGTAAAGATAGGCTTGCGCCGTGGTTGCGCTGGCCGACAAGCCGGTGAGCGAGAGCGTGCTGGTGAGTGCCCCGTAAGTTTTGTTGATGACCACCACAGTCACCGTGCCGGTGGCGGCGCCGGCGGTGTGAATCGCCCCATAGACCGCGAGTTGCCCCTCGGCATCGGCATTGGACGAATTGGTGCTTGCGGAGGGAAGTACCGTGTCGCCAAACGTGGATTTGTTCCCGTCGTAGTTGCGATAAATAGCGAAGGCCATCATACCCGGGATCTGCTCCGACGGATCGGTTGTGGGCCACATGGTGCCCAGGTCGAGACCCTGGCGGCCAAAGATGCCCAGAATGTCGGCCTCCGTCAGTGCACCGTTGATGGCCTCCATTCCGCCGAAGTTATATTCGTCGATGGCTGTTTTGGTGCCGGGATAATCTTTCGTAACCCAGGTCTTCATCATCGGAATCAGTTGCGGCGCCTGCTGTGGAGGTGAGCAGCTTGTGGTGTGGTTGGGGTCAGTGATGTAGTTCGGCTGCGGGTAATTATCACTGGGATCGGTATAGGTCGGATCCCAGAAGGCACGCGTTGCATTGAGCCGCGCCTGCTGCGCGCCGGTGTCTCCAGCCGGGGCCAGACCGAGGCCGGCGCCGTTGACAAAGGGATAATTGGGTGCGAAATACGTGTGCAGATCCACGTAATCAAGAAGGCGTATACCGTACGTAGCCTGCGCTGCCGCAAATTGCTGCAGATAGTACTCGATGAGCGGAACTCCGCCGTGCGCTTTGCGATCGACCGGATTGCTCCAAGGCTCATAGCAAGAGCCTGAGCTCCATCCGGACTCGATATCTTTCTTGGAATAGAAGTAGGCCCACCAGTAGTCGATCACCGGTCCGCTCACCTGCGCGGTTGGATCGACGGTCTTGATGGCCAGGGCAGTGCCGATCCCGCCGTTGGTGACCTCGTCATATGTAAAGGGAAGCGGATGAACGTCGCGATCTTCCGCGTCCCACCAGGTAGGCTCGTTGTCCAGATCGTAGATCGCCACGCCGGTGCTTGCTCCGGAAGCGGGATTCCCTGGGCCGAACTTGTTGACCAGGTAGTTTACCCAGCCGCCGGTCCATGTGGCGTCTGCCCATGCGGTGGTTACCGCGGAGGCGGCGGGTGGTGTTGGAGGAGGCTCGGAGATGCTGGTGAGAGCGGCTATCGTGCTGTTGCCATAGATGTCGCACCCACCGGAGTCGGTACAGCCCGCGGTTCCGTCGGGGTATTCGCCGACACCGCAATTGCCGTTGTAGCTTACCTGGCCTGGGTATGTCGACTTCAGGAAGCTGCATGAGGTGCTGTCCTTTGCCACATAGCCCAGCACAGGCACTGTGCCCAGAGTCTTGATCCCGTCGCTGTTGTTGGTCTCGACAAGGTAGTCGAATGCTTTTGTTCCGCTTACTGCGGGCCAACCATCCCCGCCATTGCCGGTAGAGTTTTCAAAGTACCAGTCGGCGATGGAACTGGTCACATCCACCTGATAGTTGTAGCGCTCGGTGGAATCGCCTCCCCAGCGATCGATGGTGATGTTGGCTTTTGCGACCGCTGCGGTATCAGCCGAAGTGGCATCGAGAAGATACGCGTCCATGCCGTAGATTTCGGGGCTGATGGGATTGCCGGGGCTGGCCACATTTACGGTCAGCGCCGGCCCGGTGGCCGTGGCCGGGGAATTGAGAGTTACGGTTGTGCTGCCGCTGATGTTCGTGAATCCGGTCTCGGTGCTGGTGGCCTTAACGGTAACGGTTGCCGGAGCCGGATAGGGCGTTGTATATAAGCCGCTGGAACTCAGCGTGCCTGGGCTCAGGCTTCCGCACGAAGGGCACGTGAGTGCCCAACTCACTGCGCTGCTGAAATTGCCGGTGCCGTTTACCGTGGCCACCATTTGGACCGTGTCTCCAATCGTCGCGGTATTGGGCGTAACCGTGATCGATGAGATGTTCGGCTCGCTGTACATGGCCGTAACGGTCGTATTGGAGTTCATCGTCACGTCGCAGGTGACGGTGCTGCTGCTGGCGCATCCATTCCACACAACAAAGCTATAACCGTCCGATGGGCTGACCGCGGTGAGCGTAACGGAGGTTCCCGACTTGTAGGTGCGCGTGAGCGGGGTCGTGCCGGAGCCGTTCCCATTCACATCCGAGGGGGACGCCTGGATTTCTACGCCGCTTGCGGGACTAGCCGAGTCAATGGTGAGAGAGTAAGTTGCCGGCGCCGCATAGTTGGCTGTCACGGTCATATTGCCGTTCAACGTTACTTTGCAGGTGACGGTGCTTGACGAGGTGCAACCGGTCCACGACAAAAACGCGTTGCCGCTTGAATTTGCCGGCGCCGTCAATACCAGTTGCGTGCCGGCCGCCGCGGTTTGCGTAAAGCTCGTGGTCCCCACGAAGGGATCGATGGGGGGAGGGTAGTCGACCTGGATCTGGACCCCGCTGGCAGGGTTGATCGAATTCACAGTGAGCACATACACCGGAGTAACAGTTACCGGACTCGTTCCCGAAGTACTGTTATAGGTCGGTGAACTTGCCGCATCTGGCGTGTAGGTGACGGTGAGCGTGTCGGTCCCCGTTGCCAGCGAGCCGGCGGCGACACTGATTGTCGCCGTGCCGCCGATCAGCGTGGCTGTCGCCGATGTATAGCTGCCGCTGCTCAGTGTAACCGCGCCGGTAGGCGTCGGGTTGCCGCTTCCGCCACTGACAGCAACGGTCACCGAGAGCGCTTGCGCCGGCGTGATGCTCGCCGGAGACGGCGTGACCGTTACCGTCGGAGTACTCTTTGCTACCGTGACCGAAGCAGTTCCCGAAGCGCCGGTGTAAATGGAGGAGCTCGTTGCATCCGGCGTATAGGTCACGGTCAGCGTATCGGTGCCGACCGGCAGTGTTCCGGCGGCAACAATAAAGGTTGCTCCGCCCCCGCTCAGCGTTGCCGCGGCGGAGGTGTAACTCCCGCTGGTCAAAGTTACCGTGCCGGTGGGTGTTGGATTGCCGCTTCCTCCGTTGACGGCCACCGTCACCGTCAGTGCCTGCGCGGTTGTAATGCTTGAGGAAGACAATGTAGCTGTCACCGTCGGTGTGACGATCACGGCATAGTTGGCCGTGACCGTTGTGTTGGCATTCAAAGTTACTGTACAGGTGACGGTGCTGGCGGACGTGCATCCGGTCCATGAACTGAATGGATTGCTGCCAGCCGTATTAGGAGCGGTGAGCGTGACCGAGGCGCCGGAGTCATATGTGCGGGCAAAACTTGTCGTTCCAGATGTTGCGCCGTTGTTGTCCTGCGGAGTTACACCGATGGATACGCCGGTAGCCGGGTTGGCCGAATCCACAGTGACCACATAGGTCGTTGGAGGCGGAGGCGGTGGCGAGCCGCTGCCCCCGCAGGCGGTCAAGAAAAGGCTTATCCCGATGGCTGCGAAGGCCGCTGCGTTCCATTGCAA
>Ga0224555_1001830_pt1 | contig 27303 bp, 22 predicted proteins | sample 714S23034metaG_FD_180687 | JGI IMG/M metagenome (GOLD analysis project Ga0224555, IMG submission 180687) | Peat soil microbial communities from Stordalen Mire, Sweden - 717 S2 30-34 | ecosystem: Environmental > Terrestrial > Soil > Wetlands > Peat | place: Sweden: Norrbotten County, Stordalen...
TAAGCAGACAAAAGCAACACCGCAACCGGAAAAACTCAACTCGAATACCGCCAAGCAACGGGGCAAACGGCGTTCTCACGCAAACACTAAAGCCCACGTTCATTTTGCTGATGTTGTGCCAGGGATAAATCCCTGGCCTACCGCCCGAGCAGGTTTTTCCGCAGCCTGCGAATTCGTACCGTGGTACAAAACAAAACCTGGCTTTATGCGGGATTTGATGAGCCGTCTCCGCATTGGTATTTGGCTTCGATGGCCAGGACCTTCTTGAATCGCCGCGTGAAGCGCTCTTCGCTGGAGATGAATTTGGCCCCGATGAAGGCATCCACCACTTCGTGAGCCAGCGCGGTGCCAATAATGCGCGCGCCGAGGACGATGACGTTCATTTCGTCGTGTTCCACGCCCTGGTGAGCCGAGTAGGTGTCGTGGCACATGCCGGCGCGAATGCCGGGAATCTTGTTGGCGGCCACGCAAACGCCGACGCCGGAGCCGCAGATGAGGATGCCGCGTTTAGCCACATCCTGCCTGATGGCGTCGCCGACCTTCTCGGCAAAGTCGGGATAGTCGTCGGGCTGGTCGCCCGTGTAGGCGCCGAGGTCGACCAATTCGTGGCCGGCGGCGGTCAGATAGGCGCGCACATCCTCCTTGAGAGGAAATCCGGCGTGGTCGGCACTGATGACGAGTTTCATGAAGCTCCTTCGGAGCAGTGGTCAGTGATCAGAGATCAGGGACTGGCCGCTGCTCTACTTCACCAGCTTTTTGGCTCGCGCGGCTATGTTTTCGCCGCTGAAGCCGAGTTCCTTCATTACGATTGGTCCGGGCGCGGAGGCTCCGAAGCGGTCGAGGCCGATTACGTCGCCGTCGAGGCCCACATATTTCCACCATCCCAGGGTTGCGCCGGCTTCAACGGCCAGTCTGGGAACGCCTGCCGGGAGCACGCTCGCTTTGTATTCCGGCGATTGCTCCTCGAAGATTTTCCAACTGGGGAAACTGACCACCCGGGCACGAACGCCATCGGCGGCGAGCAGCTTCGCGGCATCGACGACCGGCCAAACCTCGGAGCCGGTGCCGATGAGCACTACCTGGGGGTTGTCGACGTCCTGAAGCACATACGCGCCTCTGCTCACGGCGGTATAAGCGTTGTGGGCAGCGGGATCGATGACCGGCAGATCCTGGCGGGTGAGCGCGAAGAAGCAGGGGCTTTTGCGCTCGAGCGCAAGACGCCACGCGGCAGCCGTTTCGTTGCCGTCGGCGGGCCTGAAGTCGGTGAGGCCGGGAACGGCGCGGAGCATCATCAGGTGCTCGATGGGCTGATGGGTGGGGCCATCTTCGCCGAGGCCGATGGAGTCGTGGGTGAAGATGAACAGGGAGTGGGTTTGCATCAGCGAGGCGAGGCGGATGGCGGGCTTGCAGTAGTCGGAGAAGCAGAAGAACGTGGAGCCGAAGGGGAGCAGGCCGCCGTGAGCGGCCATGCCATTGACGGCGGCGCACATCCCGAACTCACGCACACCGAAAAAGACGTTGCGGCCGGCCGGATCCTCGTGAAAGCTGAAGCCGGGCTTGAAGATGGTCTTGGTGGAAGAGGTGAGGTCGGCCGCTCCGCCGAAGAGCTCCGGCAATGGCTCGGCAAGGGCGTTCAAAACCGCGCCACCGGCATTGCGGGTGGCCACGGGCTTGTCGGCCGGGAAGCTGGGAATTGATTTTTCCCAACCGTCTTTAAGCTTGCCTGCCTGGGTGCGCTCAAACTCCGCGGCCAGCTCAGGGAAGGCGGCTTTGTATCCAGCGAAGAGCCGGTTCCAATCGGATTCAAAGGCTGCGCCGCGCTCGACGGCCTTGCGCCAGTTGGCCAGGGCTTCATCGGGAACGAAGAAGCTCCGGTCTTCGGGGAATCCAAAGAATTTTTTGGTGGCTGCGGTGTCAACTGCGCCGAGCGCCTCGCCATGGACCTTGTTGGTGCCTGCCTTGGGGCTTCCGTAGCCGATAATGGTGCGCACGGCGATGAACGACGGCTTGCCGGTTTCGGCTTTGGCTGCCGCGATGGCTGCCTCGATGGCCTCGAGGTCGTTGCCGTCTTCAACCATTTGCACGTGCCAGTGATAAGCCCGGAAGCGATCCAGATAGTCGTCGGTATAGCTGAGGTAGGTGGGGCCGTCGAGGGAGATGAGGTTGTCGTCGTAGAGAAAGGTCAGCTTGCCGAGGCCCAGTGTTCCAGCCAGCGCGGCAGCCTCGTGCGATACGCCTTCCATGAGATCGCCGTCGCCGCACAGAGCGTAGGTGTAATGATCGACGACGTCGAAGCCGGGCCGGTTGTAGATGGCGGCGAGGTGCCTCTCGGCCATGGCCATGCCGACGGCCATGGCGATGCCCTGACCGAGCGGACCGGTGGTCACTTCCACTCCGTCCGTCTCACCCTTCTCCGGATGGCCGGGGGTGTGCGACTCCCATTGCCGGAACAATTTCAGGTCATCGAGCGAAAGCTTGTAGCCGGAGAGAAAGAGCGATCCGTATAAAAGCGCCGAGGCGTGGCCGTTGGAGAGCACGAAGCGGTCGCGGTCGGACCATTTTGAATGTGCCGGATTGTGCTTCATCAGCTTGTGGAAGAGCAGGTAAGCGATGGGAGCACATCCCAACGGTGCGCCGGGATGGCCGCTTTTTGCTTTTTCAACGGTATCGACGGCCAGCAACCGCAGCGTGTCAATTGAAAGCTGGTCGAGAGAGAGAGACGCGAGGCTGGAAGTCATAACGCTTGAAAAAATCCTTTCGGCTGGAGCGCGGATTGCACTCATGTTATGGGGCAGCATCAATCTTGACCTTCACATTGTATCCAAGCCAGGCGTCCTGGTCTGGCCAATGCAGGGTCCATTCGATTTCGGCGCAACCGTCGGGGGGCGCGATATCGGCGCTGAAGCCGGCGCTGCCCAGGCCGCGGCTGACGGTGGTCTGTTTCGATTGCCAGCCGTCGCTGGTCCAGAGCACCTCAAATTCCCGGTCGTCGAGAATGCGCAGGGTGCGGCCCGGGTCCATTTTGTGGATGGGCCGGGAGCGGCTGGAGATTTCGAGGCCGCGGCGGGGACGGTTTTGGCCTTCGGGTTCGCAATACCGCTGATAAACCGGCTCGATGCGGTCGAAGACCTTGCCGTCAACGGCGGAGCGGAGCAGCTTGAGGTATTCGGCGTGGGCCCAGACCAGGGGAACAGCTGAGCCGGCGGGCTGGCCGAGGCGCAGCTTTTGCTCCGGGCAGTCGGGCTCGTCCCACACCTGCTCGGGCATCATCTGGCCGCAGGTTGCAAAGCGCTCGTAAGTGCGAATCAGCGGGGCGATGTCCTGCCCGGCGGCCAGTTCGTAGTGAGCGCGCTCGCCGGTGAGCAGCGGCCAGACGCGGCCCTGTCCCCAGCCCTGGAAAGGGCCGCCGTCGGGGCGCTGGCCGTAGCCGTCCCAGTTGTAGCGGAGCCAGCCGGAACCCTGGGGCAGATCGCGCTTGAGCACGGCGTCAACCACTTTCAGGGAATCCACCATGAGCGGATCGCGGGCGTGGCGCACGCCGTAGCGCACCAGCTCAAGGAATCCGGCATCGATGATTTCGCGCGCCTCAAACTCGGAGCGCGTGCCGGGCGGGCGGTTGGCGAGCTGGATGGTCTCCGATCCGCAGCCTTCATGCGCGTAAGCCTCGCCGCACTCCGGGGGACGGATACGCATATAGTGGCGCTTGATCTCAGCATGGAGCACGCCGTTGTTGGTCACCGTCCAGTCCTCAAGGTGGCCCTCGATCCAGTCGGCATATTCTTCAAGGAATTCTCCGAGCTCGGCGGAATCGTGGGCGCGGGCCATCTCCGCGGCGCAGATCAGGCCGGCGATGACCGCGGCGAGGGTCGAGGGCGAGTAGCCGGCGTTTTCTTCCCAGCGTTCCTGGTGGGTGATGGGCGCGTTGCGAACCAGGAATCCGGCTGCGCGCTCCACAAACGGAAAGATTTCGAGCTCGCCCAGCCCGTCAGCCTTCCACAGCCGCCAGGCGAGCATAATGGGAAACGCCACTTCGTCGAGTTGCTTGCCGCTCCAGTAGGGGGTTCCGTCGATCCAGAAATTCTGCGCAAAGCCGCCATCGGGCTGCTGGGTGCAGGCCAGGTAGACGAGGGCCCGGCGCGCTGTTTCGGCGCGGCCGCAGGCCAGCAGCGCGGTTGCGGTCTGCACCATGTCGCGGGTCCAGACCAGGTGGTATCCGCCCAGGTCGTCGTCGCCCTTGACCTGGCCCCAGGGAATGGATGCGGAAGCCACGAAGGCGCCGGAAAAGGTCTTGTCCTCGTGGGCCAGCACTACGTTGTGGCTGGCGCGCATTAGCTTGCCTTCGTCTTGCGACTTTGGGGCGAGCCACTCGGGATTGGCGGCGCGCTGCCACTGCTCGATGAAGCGTTTGCGCATGTCCTGGTAAGGCGTGGCCAACGCTCCCATGGTTTTTTGCGCCGCGGTGTGATGACCTTCTCCGATGCCGATGGCGACCGTGAACTCTACCGAACTCTCAGAACCCTCGACTTGCGCGGTCTGTGCCGGCAGGTTGATTTCACCCATCACGGCGACGTTGCCGCCGGTGGCTGAGCCGAACTCCCAATTCATTTTGAAGTTGTCCATCAGTTCGCGCCAGCCGTCGCTCGCGCCGACGAAGCCGCAGCTTACGCGGGCGAATCCGTGACTGGCGCCCATGGCGAGCGACCACTCGTTTTTCCAGGCCATCAACGCTTTGTGGCCGGCAAAATCCACGGCGCGGGCCGAATTTCCCGCGCCGCCGCCGTCGAGGTGGGGCGCCAGCAGCGCAAACACCCGCAGGCGCGGCAACAGGTCTGCGTGGCCGGAGAGCCGCACCTGCATGAGGACAACGGCGTGATGCGGGTCGCAGATGATCTCCTTGGTGAGGCTGTACCGGCCTTGGGGATCGCGGTTCACGTAGCGCACGCCGAGAGCTTCGGGATGGATGTATTCGAAGGTGGAGTCCAGGTCGCGCTTTTCTTCGTGGGTAAAGGTCTCGCCGTCGGTGACGAGGAACTCCATGTCGCGGACCTGGGCGCGGTCGATGGTGGGGTGGTAGATCTCGTTGAGAATGCCGTGGGAGCAGGTGAACCAGATGCGGCTGGAGGCGGCGTAGGCGGTGCCGACGGCGTCTTTGACGCTGGAGGTCCAGCGGGGCAGCATGCCGGGAGCGCCAAAGGCTTCTCCCTGCTGATCGAGCCACCGGTACAAGGGCTGATTGCTCATGTTCACACACCGTTTCCGAGGGGGGGGAAGTTGGAGCGGAGCGCGAAGTTGGGGGGAAGACGCGCAACGCAGTCCATTCTATTGATGTTGGCCGGGAGTGGAAGTTTCGTATTGAGTGAAATTTGCGGGGAAGATGGTTTTCTGCCGGGTATGGTTTCCATTTGCCCGACCGCCGAGGCAACCACGCGAACGGCGGGGAGGGAGAGCTTCGCCGCGGCCCTGCGGGACGCGGAGACAGGCTGGGATGCTGTCCCCGGATTCCGCTTCGCTCCATCCGGGGCTATTCTCGTTTCTTCCCTCCGGGAAGATTGGGGCTGCCGAGGGTGCTGTTCTGGCGCCGCAAATTCCCCGCACCGCGCAAGGCGTTTCCGGCATCCAAGCATATGTCCGCGCAAAAGCGTGTGAAAATTGGGTTTAACGTCTTTGCAATCGACGGCCTGCCGCAGCGGAAGGCCAACACGTCACAGTACAATCTGAACGAAGGAGAATCCCCTTATGGCATACGAACTGGCACCGCTTCCTTACGACTACTCCGCATTGGAGCCGTTTATCGACGCTGAAACGATGAAGCTGCACCACGACAAGCATCACCAGGCGTACATCACCAACGTGAACGCCGCCCTGGCCAATCACCCCGACCTGGCCGCCAAGTCCGTCGACGATCTGGTTCGCGACCTGGCGCAGGTTCCTGAAGAGATTCGCAGCGCGGTCCGCAACAACGGCGGCGGCCACTCCAACCACAGCGCGTTTTGGAAGCTGATGGGCCCGGCGAACACGGCCGGCATTGGCGGCAGCCCCACGGGCGCCATCGCCAAACAGATCGCGGCCGACTTCGGCGACTTCGAGGCATTCAAAAAGACGTTCAACGAGACCACGGCCAAGCAATTCGGCTCGGGTTGGGGATGGCTGGTGTTGAGCGGAGACAAGCTCAAGGTGATCACTACCGCGAACCAGGATTCGCCGCTGACGCAGGGGCTGTTTCCCATCCTCGGCAATGATGTTTGGGAGCACGCCTACTATCTGAAGTACCAGAACCGCCGGCCGGAATACCTGGCTGCATGGTGGAACGTGGTGAACTGGGAAGAAGTGAACCGGCGGTTTGGGATCGCGAAAGGCTAAGAAACAGGGGTCAGGTTTCAGGGGTCAGTGAAACCTGAAACCCGACCCCTGATCCCTGTCTTTCGCAACCCTTTGGCGGTTTTCGGGTCTATATCTGTGATGATTCCAGCATACGTGCGTCCTATTGCCTTGTTTTCGTTGGTTGCCGGGGTATTTGGCTTCGCATCGGTTGTTGCGCCGGCCCAGTCGGGCAGCTTTGATGTTGCGCAAAACGGCCATGCGGTGGGCACCGCTTCGTTCCAGTTCACAGCTACGCCGCAGGGGTACGACTCGGCGTCAATGGTTCGCGTGGCGATGAAGGGGCTGGATTACGCGCTTTCGAAGACGGAACAGCTTTCCTCGGCAAATCATCTCAAGCATGTGCAATTGAGCGCCACGGTGAACGGATCGGCGGTGAACGTGGTGGCTGCGCCCGATGCGGCGGAGCAGATTCTGCTGAACACGTCTGCCGACGGGCACAGCACGACTACGCGGCTCGATGGGCACGCCGGCGCGGTTTTTCTTCCCGACTTCGACCCCGGCGCGCTGGAGACGCTGCTGGCCCTGGCGGTGACGCAGAACGGCCGCGGCCTGTGGGCCATTCTGCCCAAGGATGCCGGGTCGATTGAGCCGGTGCGGCTGGCCACATACGCCGACCAGCAGGGAACGCTGGACGGCAAGGCAATCGCGGTGCACCACCTGGTGGCTACCATTGCGGGAGCGGATACCGACCTGTTCTCGGGGCCTGAGGATCAACTGCTGCAGGCTGAGTTACCGCAGCAGGGATTTGCGCTGGTGCGGAAGGGGTTTGTGCTGACGCCGCCGGCCAAGCCGATTGCGCCGCCGGAGTAGGGCTGGGGATTTTCTTGCTGGAAACAATCAGGCGCTCTGCGGTTCGACGAACGGCGAATCTACTTTTATGCGATGCCCCCGGCAGATCACGTAGAGTTTCAAGCCCAGAGGGGTGGGAGTGATGTCGAAGCTTTCAGTAGGAAGATAAGACGTAAAGTCAAAATTCCTATCAATGATTCCCGCGTTGAACAGATAGGCCATATCGACAGCAATCCGGGTTACATCGTACATACCGGTAAGTCGAATCATCTGTTCGGGTGTCAGGTTGATTCGAGTCGACGGATCGTATTGACGTGCTGCCATGAGCTCCAATGCCCTGTTGCATGCGGCAACGAAGACCACGCCCTGAGAAGGCGTGAGATTGACGAGCATATCGACACATTCGCTATTGGAATCGTCGAACCTTCCTTCTGTGCAGGATGAGGCCAGGAGACCTACCCACAACTGTTTGGTCAAATCATCCTGCGCCCATGACCCGTACTTAATGATGCTCGCGACAATCGCTGGATGAGCGCGCATTTTGTCAGCGCCGGGTTCTGAAGCCAGGAGCTTTTCCGCAAGGTGCGCGACCTCCATTGCCTGGTTTGTTCTGAGGGGATCCAGTTCTCCGCCAAACAACAGAATGGCCTGGTGGGCCTCGACGTGGCATAGACGGGACAGGAACAGGACGGTCCGGAGCATCCTGAGGGTGTACAGGATGTCTTTTGGTTCTGTCATCACCACAGCGTTTCTGAGCAAGACCTCCCAGAGGATTGGATCCATGCCTTCGGGCTGGACGAACGATAGTCCGATGCCATCCTCGACATGCCGGGCAACGCGCGCCTGCACTGCAATCTCAGGCTCGGAATCGTCTGCCGACACCCCATCCACGTGGATTGTCAAAGGGATCAAGTCCCCGACAGGCCAGCGTTCTTCGGTGAGGAGATGGAGTCCGGAAGTGCTTATATCGCTGACGATGGCCGGTTTGGAAGCGGAGTTGCCGCTCCGCCGGGCGGCAAACCCCGTCGGGATTCGCCTTTCAGCTCGTGGCTTCTCCGGATAGCCCAGCTTCCGGATCCAGCTTTTCCAATCATGCACAGTGGTTATTTCCTTATATATTCCACTTAATCGCGGAGTTAGGGTGCGGCAACTGCCAAACCATTTGTAACATTACGACTGATAGTAATCCAGCGCTAAGTGCGGTGACGGATCGACGGGAGAGCAGATAGAAGCGTTCTTACTTCGAGAAGAACTCGCCGCGGCCGCCGTTGGCCCAGGGGTCGTAGTGGGCGGCGAAGTTGGCGCGGTTCTGAGTGCTGGGGTGGTTGTAGAGCCAGAACTCGATGAAGGGGCTGGGGCTGGGGTCGTCGAGCCACGCTGCGCCGAGATCGTTGAAGGCGGCAACGGTGGTTTTTTGCGGGTCGGGAACGATGCCGTGGATGGCTTCCTGGCCGTAGACGTCGGCCTGGTGTTCGAAGTGGCGGCTGAAGGCGTTGGAGGCCGGCTCAAGCAGGAAGCCGGCGAGGGAGACGGCAAACAGAAGCACGACGAAACCGGTACGGGAGGCGAGATCGGGCGCGTTCCAACGGACGCCGAAGCGGCGGATTAGCCAAGCGGCAAAGGCCGAACAGGCCCAGTAGACGAAGAACAGGCCCACGGCGCCCCCAGCGAGCCCTTTGGGAATGTGGTGCAGGACGTAATGGCCGCTTTCGTGGCCGAAGATGAAGAGGACCTCGTCGTCGGGGAGGCGGTCGGTTGCGGTATCCCACATGACAAAGCGCTTGGTTTGGCCGATGCCGGTGACGTAGGCATTGATGCCGTTGTACTTCACGCTGGCCTTCATGAGGTACATGCGGTTGGGAGGGATGTCGATGCCGGTGCGGGCGACCACCAGTTCGAGCTTGGTCACCAGTGCGGCGTGGTTGTTCTGGAGCGGCTCAAATTTGTTGAAGAGGGGGTCGATGAGCACCGGCTCGGCAAAGACGCTGATGAGGATGAGGGGCAGGCTGACGAGCCAGACGCCGAACCAGTAGCGGCGGGGCCAACGGCGGACGATCCAGTTGAAGAGCAGGAGCACGGGGGCGCCGATGAGCAGCGTGACCGCGAGGCTCTTGGCCTGGTCACCGAACCAACTGCCCCAGCCCTGCACGCTGATGCCGAAGCTGCGGCTGACGTGGTGAGCGTACAAATCGAGTGGCAGGCCGGCGAGGGTGGTGATGACGAAGAATAAGGCAAAGAAGAGGATGCCTTGAACCCAGCGGCGGCCGGCGGTGCGGATGGCCCAGGCTTCAATTTGGGCGGCGGCGCGGGTGGCCAGCAGGAGCCAGAGGACGGCGATGCCCCAGAGGGAGCCGGCGATGGCAAGAATGTTCTCAATGCGGCTGAGGGCGATGGCTTTGGCGAGCTTGTCAGGAGGCAGGGAGTAGGCTTGCCGCGGATTGCCGGGCTGAGGATTGGCGGGCGCGGATGAAACAGCCGATGAAGCGGGCGCGGACTGGGCGGCGAGGGGCAGCGGCGTCAGAATGGCCAGAAAAACGGCCGAGCCGAGCAGCAGCATCGAGCGGCGTACAAATGTCATGAACAGCACTCCTGACAGTAGATAACTCTGCGACAATCGATCATACAGATGCTCCTACTCGATTTTTCCAGAATCACGCCAAATAATTCTTTGATTTCTTGTGTTCAGCGCGCGCGGGGTTTGCGGGTTCCCGTGGCCGCGGCGGCTCTGATTGGGCTGTTCGCGATTTCAACGAGCGCGGGTGCGCAGACGGCTCCTGTGGTCTTGGACGCGATGACCACGGAATTGCACCGCGCATTCACGATGCTGGGCAAGCAAGGCGCGGCGGGCGGCGAGAAGCAGATGCCGCCGTACTTCCTCAGCTACTCGGTGAGCGATGCGAGTTTCGTAACCATCCGCGCGCAGTACGGCGGACTGGTTGACAGCGCGGCGAGCAGGGCGCGGGTGGCCGACGTGCAGGTGCGGGTGGGCGAGCCCAGGCTGGACAACACGCACGGGGAGCATCGCGGCTCGGCGGTGAACAGCCTGCAACTGCCGTTGGGCGACGATCGAGAGGCACTGGCGCGGTCGCTATGGCTGGCTACCAACACGGGCTACGGCACGGCTCTCGACAACTACCTGCGGGTGCAGACCGAGGCCGAGGTGCGGGCCAAGGAAGAAGACACGTCTCCGGATTTCAGCCAGGAGCAGCCGCAGACGCACATTGGCAGCGTGGCGCCGGCCGTGGTGGTGGATCGCGCGGCGTGGGAGCCGCGGGTGCGGGCGCTGTCGAAGGTCTTCCGCGAATATCCCGAGGTTTACCAGAACATGGTGCTGCTCTCGGTGCAGAACGAGACGGACTATTACGCATCGTCCGAGGGGTCGCAGATCGTAACGCCGCACACGCAGGCGCGGCTGGTGGCGATTGCGATTACGCGGGCCGACGACGGGATGGATCTGTTCCGCGAGCGCACCTTCGAGGCGGAGACGGTGGAAGGATTGCCTGGGCAGGCGGAGCTGGAAGCGGCGATGCGCGAGCTGGGGCAGAGCCTGGAGGCGCTGCGCAAGGCGCCGGTGACGGAGCCGTTCGACGGGCCGGCCATTTTGTCGGGACGCGCGGCGGCGGTGTATTTCCACGAGGTGCTGGGGCACAGGCTGGAAGGGCAGCGGCAGCGCGGCGACGAAGAGGGCCAGACGTTTACCAAAGATGTGGGCCAGGAGGTGTTGCCGAAGTTTCTTTCGGTGGCCGACGATCCCACGCAGACGCAGTTCGGCAACACATGGCTGAGCGGGAGCTACGCGTACGACGACGAGGGACAGAAGGCGCGGCGCGTGGATTTGATCGAGGACGGGGTGCTGAAGACTTTTCTGATGTCGCGGCTGCCGATTGCCAGCTTCAGCTCTTCAAACGGCCATGGGCGCGCGGAGACAGGCCACGTGCCGACGGGGCGGCAGGGCAACCTGATTGTGACCTCGACCAAGAGCGTGCCGGAAGCTGAGCTGCGCAAGGAACTGATTGCGGAAGCGAAGAAGCAGGGCAAGCCTTTCGGGCTGTATTTCGAAGACATTTCTTCAGGCTTCGCGGTGACTACGCGCAGTTCGCCGCAGGCGTTCTCGGTGGTTCCGCTGGTGGTGTGGCGGGTGTACGTGGATGGGCGTCCCGATGAACTGGTGCGTGGGGTGAGCATTGTGGGCACGCCGCTGGCGGCGATGAAGAGCATTCTGGCCACCGGCGACAAGAGCGAAGTGTTCAACGGCGAGTGCGGCGCGGAGTCGGGAACGATTCCGGTGAGCGCGGTGGCTCCGGCGATGTTGCTGAGCGATCTTGAGACACAGAAGCAGGAGCAGGGGACGGCGCGGCCGCCGATACTTGCAATTCCGTTGGAGAAGCAGTGAACCAGTGAATGAGTGAAATAGTGAACAAGTGAATGAGTGAAACAGCGAGCAGGGGTCAGGGGCGGCATCAATTTTCTTGTAGTGGAGGCGTGGTGAAGGTTATTCGTTCGGTTGGAAAGCTCGCGATCTCTCTTTCAAGTGTTTGCGCGGTCGTGTTTCTTGCGCCGTGTTTGTTTGCGCCGACGCTGTGCGCGGCGCAGCAGACTCGCGCGGATGCGGAGAAGGATCCGGTGCTGAAGGCGATGCTTACGGAGCTCGACCGGAGCATGAGCCAACTGCAACTGCCGGGATTTGCGAAGCCGTTTTTCATCCAGTACCGGATCGAAGACGTGGACGACTTTGAGACCAAGGCGGAGTTTGGCGCGGGCGAAGGTTCGCAGCGCAGCCATGAGCGCGTGGCGCGGGTGACGGTGCGGGTGGGCGACTATAAGACCGACAGCAGCGGCGGACGCGGGGATGGGTCGCTGGAGCTGGCTGGGCTCGATGACGATCCGATTGCGCTGCGGTCTGCGCTGTGGACGGCGACGGACCAGGCGTACAAGGGCGCGCTGGCCGCTTATGCACAGAAGCAGGCGGCGCTAAAGCAGGTGCAGACGCCGCCGCAGGCCGACGACTTCAGCCATGAGAAGGCGCTGATTTCGCTTGCCGACCGGGCGCGGCTGACGGTGGATGAAGACGCGTGGGCAGAGCGCGTGGCGCGTGCCAGCGGACTCTACCGGACGGACGCAGCGGTGAAGGGGAGCCAGAGCGACGTGGAGTATGCGACCGCGAATTTTCGCGCGCGGGTAACCACCACCTGGCTGGTTACCAGCGAAGGAACCATTGTGCGCAAGTCAGCGGCGGAATACCAGGAGGCGTTCGCGGCGGAGACGCAGGCCGGCGATGGAATGCGGCTGGACCGTTCTTATTCTTCCGCGGGAACCGCGCCCGGAGACCTGGAGGCGGAGGATGAGTTCAACAAGCACGCTGTCGAGGAGATCGCGTCATTGAGCGAGCTGCGCAAAGCGCCGCTGGTGGATGAGGAATATCACGGGCCGCTGCTGCTGAGCGCGGACGCGGGCGCCGATACGATGCGGACGCTGCTGGCGGGCGCGGTGGTGGCGACGCGGCCGAAGCTGGGGACGGAGGCGCGCACCAACGGTCCGTTTGCTTCGAGCTACCATGCGCGGGTGCTGCCGGAATTCATGAACGTGAGCGACGATCCGAGGCTGAAGAGCTACGGCGGCAAAGGGCTGCTGGGCGCGTACGACGTGGACGACGAGGGCGTGGCGGCGCAGGCGGTGAAGCTGGTGGATGCGGGGAAGCTGGAGAATTACCTCATTGGGCGCGAGCCGGTGAAGGATTTTCCGCAGTCGAACGGGCATGGGCGAGCCGGAATTGCCGGCGGACCGCGGCCCATGATCGGCGTGCTGAAAGTGACCGCGCAGGATGGGCTGACGGACGAGGAGTTGAACAAAAAGCTGCTGGACATGGCGAAGGACCGCGGGCTGAAGAGCGTGTATTACGTGGCAACGATGGCCGGGGAGATGACGCCGAGGCTGCTCTATCGCGTGAATGCCGACGGCACGCGCGAGCTGGTGCGCGGCGCGGTGCTCGACGAATTGGACCAGAGGGCACTGCGATCGAGCGTAGAGGCCGCGGGAAAAGATCTGTGGCTGGCCAACTACGATGGCGACGTGCCGCAAACGGTGCTCGCGCCGGCGCTGCTGCTGGACGACGTGACGGTGAAGCGGGCCAACGAGAAGAACGGGAAGCTGCCGTTTTATCCGCCGCCGGGGGAATAAAAGCAGGGGTCAGGTTTCAGGGAGCCCGGTGGTTTCGCATTCTCTGCGACGTGATTCCTTCGATTTGGCGGGGTGAGGCCCTGACTATCTCCGCATCGGCGCGAAGACGAAAGCCGCGACCGGAGCGGGCTCTACCCTGATCCCTGTTTTTCTCACTGCTTCTTTTTCCAAGCGCCTACGATTGCGCCCATGATGGTCATGCCGACCAGCCAGAAGCCGGTGTTGATGGCGAAGAGGGTGTAGGTGCGGACTTCGAAGACGTATTCGGTGGCCAGGGCGGGGAGCACGAGGCCGAGCCATAGCATGGCGGCCACTCTCATGCCGCGGAGCGCGGTCTGCGGGCCGGTAAGTTGCGTGACGCAGGAGATGGCTGTGGCGATAAGCGCCTCTGCGAGCAGCGCTGTGGCGAATTGGATGGCGAGATTGACGCCGATGGAATCGAGCCACTGCTGTGTGCGGCCGATGCCATGCAGCCACGTCTGAAGAAAATACGAGTACCAGCCGGCTTCAAAAAGGAAGCAGGTGATGGCTGCGATGACGATGGCCAGGTAATTCTGCCGCACGCGCGGCTGGTCGTTCAACATTCCGTCCTCCTATCCGATATTCGTACACGCTTGGGCTCCGCATCGGGAAAAGGGATTGCCGGCTGGAACACTTCGCGCAGAATAGGGTCGGTGGGAATTCTAAATTATTTTTGGCGGCTTGTCGCGGCGAGCTTTGAGGCGGCTGGAGTATTCTTCCTCTTCGGGAAGATTCCAGTTGCGAAAACGAGGATGGATGATGAAGCGGATACCGGCTGTGCTTTTTCTCATTGCATGTCTTGCTGTGCCGTTTGCCTGTGCGGCGGGAAACACGATCAAAGTTGCGATACTCGACGGCCAGAGTGGCGGCGCATACCACAACTGGAGGCTGACGACGCCGGTGCTGAAGGCGGAGCTTGAGGAGACCGGGCTGTTTGAGGTTACGGTGATCACCGCGCCCGCGGCGGATGGTGATTTCAGCAATTTCAAGCCGGAGCTGGGGCAGTACCAGGCGGTGGTGATGAATTACGACGGGCCGGACTGGCCGGCGGATTTGCGCGCGCAGTTTGAGAAGTATGTGAACGGCGGCGGTGGGCTGGTGGTGGTGCACGCGGCGGACAATGCATTTCCCAATTGGCCCGCGTTTAACCTGATGATCGGGATCGGCGGCTGGAGAAATCGCAACCAGCAGGCGGGGCCCTATTGGTATTGGAAAGACGGCAAGGTGGCACCCGACGATGCGCCGGGACCGGCGGGGCAGCATGGGGCGCGGCTGCCGTTCCAGGTAACGACGCGGGCGAGCGAGCATCCCATCATGAAGGGATTGCCGCCGGTGTGGATGCATACGCCGGATGAGCTGTATGGCGCGCTGCGCGGGCCGGGAAATAATTTGACGGTGCTGGCGACGGCGCACTCCGACTTGAAGAACAGCGGCACCGGCCGCGACGAGCCGATGCTGATGGTGCTGCGCTACGGCAAGGGACGGATCTTTCACACCACGCTGGGGCATGACGTGTTTGCGCTGAGCTGCGTGGGATTCATCACTACGTTTCAGCGCGGGACGGAGTGGGTGGCCACGGGGAAGGTTACGCAGAAGGTTCCGGCCGATTTTCCGACGGCCAGGACGGTGAGTTACCGCGTGGATATCGCCGAGATGGATCCGGGATTTTTGAATGGGGCTTCTGAGATTGTGAAGAGCGGGAAGTGAGGGGTGGGGAATCCCAGGTCCCAAAAGCGGGACCTGGGGCACCCGACTTATTTCCTGGAGCCTACGGGTTCGAGGTCGTCTTCGGCCAGCGCGTCCTCGTAGGCATGCTCGCCGAATTCGAAGGTGTCGAGCCCGGACTGCTCTTCCGACTCGGTGACCTTGACCGGCGTGAAGATGTCGATGACCCTCAACATGCCGAAGGTAAAGACAAACGCCCATACCGATGAGAAGACGGTGGCGGCGAGCTGCTTGAAGAAGAAAGTGTGATTTCCGAGTAGCAGGCCGTTGGCGCCGGCGGGGTTGAAGGCCTTGTCGGCGAAGACGCCGAGCAGCACGATGCCCAGGAATCCGCCGACCCCGTGCACGCCCCAGACGTCGAGCGCGTCGTCCCAATGCAGCTTGTTTTTCAGGGCCACGGCATAGTAGCAGACCACGCCGGAGATGATTCCGATGATGACGGCGGTGGTGGGCGAGACGTATCCGGCCGCGGGAGTGATGGTGGCCAGGCCGGCGACTGCGCCAGTGAGCAAGCCCAGGAAGGTGGGCTTTTTCTCATTGAGCCAGGCTACGACCAGCCAGGTGACAGCGGCAAAGGAAGCGGCCACGTCGGTGTTGAGAAAGGCTGTCGCGGTGACTGCGTCCACGCGAAACTCGCTGCCGGAGTTGAAGCCGTACCAGCCGAACCAGAGCAGGCCGGTGCCGAGGGCAACCAGGGGAACGCTGTGCGGACCGCGGTCGAGCACGCGCCGCCGGCCCACGTAGAGCACGCTGGCCAGCGCGGCCACGCCGGCGATGTTGTGGACCACGATGCCGCCGGCAAAGTCGAGCACGCCCCACCTTTGCAGAAAGCCTCCGCCCCAGATCATGTGCACGAACGGGAAGTAGACAAAGGTGAGCCATCCGGTTAGGAACAGCATGTAGGCCTTGAAGGTGACACGGTTTGCGAATGCGCCGGAGATGAGCGCCGGGGTGATGATGGCAAACATCATCTGGTAGGCGACATATACAAAGAGCGGAATGCTGTCGTTGGCGGGCGAGGGAGTGCTGAGCGAGATGTTACGCAAAAAGGCGTAGTGCAGATTGCCGATCACGCCGTGCCAGTCGCCGCTGAAGCAGAGGGAGTAGCCGTATGCGTACCAGATCACGGTGGTCCAGCCCATGGAGACGAAGCTCTGGATCATGATGGCAAGCACATTTTTGCGGCCTACGAGGCCGCCGTAGAAGAAGGCGAGACCGGGAGTCATCAGCATCACGAGGCTGGTGCATAGCAGCATGAACCCGGTATTGCCGGTGTCTAGATGGAGCATGAGAATTCCTTTCACTTCATTGAAATCAGAAGACTTGCGCAAGCAGGCCGGGAAGGCGAACGGGGAGCGGAACATAGGACGCATCCGGGTTCGATTTCTCGGGCCGCCGGTGAATATTCGACCTCAGAAAGGGCATAGTCTGTGCGCGGCCTCACACGAGGATGGAGGGCGTGGCGGGGATGTCAACGGGAGGGGATTTGGGGTGGATTTGGGACGGTTGGTTGGGGTTCGTGCTGTCCCACCCTAGCCACAAAAACAAAGACGTGGTGCCCAGAGGGCGCCTAGGTGGGGCACCCGGCAGTTCAGTCAGGCATGGGGTTTTCCCGATCGCTCAAGCAGTGACTCAGAATCTCATGCGCAGGCCGATTTGGATTTGGCGTTCGCGGTAGAAGTCTGTGGCGTTGATGTTCAAGGGCTGCCCGAAGGCGGTGGTATTGGCCTTCAGGCCGGTCAGGAAATTCAGGGTGGGGAAGGTCGAAACGCTGCCGGAATCGAGATAATAGCCGGTGGTTTCTAGTTCCGTGACGTTCTGGTGGTTGAATAGGTTGAAAGACTCGGCCAGCAGCTCGAGGCGGCGCATCTGGCCGAGGTCGAAGCTCTTGCCGAGGCGTAGATCGGCCTTCCACGTATATGGATAGCGATAGGTGTTGCGGCCGATGTTGTAGATGCGTCCGCCTGCGCCGAGACCGTAGACGCGGTTGTCGCCTCCGGAGCCGTTCATGCCGGGGGCGAGGCCGACGATGGCGGTTCCGTTTGACTGGTGCTCCTCGGCGAGCGAGCCAGAGGTGCGCATGGTGTATGGCAGGCCGCCGCGGAACTGGCCGATTCCGGAGAGCATCCAGCCATTGGCGAGGTAGCCGGCCAAGCCATGCAGTTTCCAGGGCGATTCATAGATAACCATGGCGGCGGCGGAGTGGCGGACGTCGAGGTTGCTGGTGCCGTACTCCTGGCTGAAGCTGGCGGGGTCGAGGACATCGCTGCCGGCTACCGTGGTGGTCTCGTTGGGATTCCAGTCCATGGCGTGCGCGTAGGTGTAGTGAGCGTGCAGGGTGAGGCCGCGGCGGCCGTAGCGGGTGACTTTGACCATGGCCGCTTCATAAGTGGAGTTGGCGCGGCTCATGATCTCGGAGATTTGCTGGTAGCTCGGATTGGGGCGGCCGAGAGCGCCGGTGGGGGAGGGCCAGGAGGCGTAAAAGGGAACCGTGATCTGGGAGGATTTGATGGGGCCGAGGCCGGAGGCGTCGACGACGCCGTAGGTGATGGTCTGGGTGCTGGAGAGGGAAGGAAGATTGGTGTCGATGGAGATGGGCAGGCGGCGGCCGAGGCTGGCCAGCGCGGCGGCGGTGACGAGGAGGTGTCCGGGCAGAGCTTCTTCAACTGAGACCACGGCCTGGTGAACCTCAGGGTTGCGGAAGTTGGGCGCGAACTGGACCGCGCCGGGCGCGACCACGCTGGCCGGGGGCCCGGTCAGCACAGAGGGAAACGGAGGCGCGCCGCTGGTGAGAGTGATGGGGTTGAGGCCATCGGTGGAACGAATGAAGAAGCTTTGATCGCCTTTGGCGGAGCCGGTCTGGGTGAGCGCGGTTTCGATGGTGGCGTTTTCAGTGCGGCCGTAGTACATGCCGTAGCCGAGGCGGAGCACGGGCCAGTGGTTCTCCGCGCCACCGATGGCGAGGCTGATGCGCGGTCCCCAGTTGTTGCCCAGGCTGGGCAGCTTTTGAGTCAGCGGCAGATCGGGATTCAAGAGCGCGGGGAGCGGCGGCGGCATCTGCTCGCGGTCCCAGCGCAGTCCGACGGAAAACACGGCGAGTTTGGCCGGCTGCCATTGCGCGGTGACGTAGCCGGCCAGGTCGCTGGTGCTGAGACGCCAGTTGGTGGGGCCCATGGTCTGCGAATAGTAGGAGTAGCAGGGCAGCGCGCCGAGAGCAGTCGCGGTGGGGTTGCAGTTGTGCGGGTTCTCGTAATTAAAGAGGTTTGTCAGGCCGAATTTTTCAAAGGCCAGCGCGTCGCCGATGAAGTTCTGGATTTTTGAGTAGTAATAAGTGCCGGTCTCGTTGCGCAGCAGGCTGGTGGCGTCGGCATTGTGGTCGAGTTCGAAGCCGGCCTTGAGCAGCAGGGTGTTGCGCACCCAGTCCACATTTTCCTGGGCGTGGAGGAGACGTTCGTCGGGATAGCTGCCCTGGCCGAATCGCGAGGGATTGCCGATGGTGAACCCGTAGCGCGAGTCGACCACGATCTGCGGGAGCTGTCCCCAGGCGTTGCCTTTTAAAAGACCTTGCTCGAATGGGGAGGGCGCGTCGGGCCGCGCGGTGAGGATGTCGCGCCCGGCGGAGAGCTGGGTGGTGGCGAGCAGGTTGGGCGTCAGGTAGGCTTCCCAACGGGCCAGCAGCCATTGTTCGCCGGCAGAGCTGGAGCCAAAGCTGTGGTTCCCAAACGATTCGGAGGTGCGGGTGAGGCCGCCGCCGGGCGCATTCGAGTTGGCTCCGATTCCTTCCACGGTGAAGCGATGGCGCTCCGCGGCCTGCCAGTCGACACGGGCAAAGCCAACCCATTGCGCGGTGGCGCGCGGAGCGAGGCCCAGCAACTGGTCCAACTGCTCGAGGCCGGCGGCCGCGTAGGCGGAATTGGGAACGCCGAGGTAGTCGTTGTAGGCCTGGTTATCGTTCTCGCCGAGTTGCGCGCCGAGCAACTGGATCTGCGGGTCGTTGGGGGTGGGCAAATAAAAGAACTCGGCGGGATTTTTTACCGTGGCCACGCCGGGATCGTTGCGGTGATAGCTGTCGAGGGCGGCAAACCAGAAGAGCTTGTCGCGGCGGATGCGACTGCCCAGTCCGAAGCCCCACACGGTTTCGTGGTCCGGAGGGGTGAAAGGAACAGGCGTGAAGGCGGGGGCAGCGGAGGTTCCGGTGTTCTGAACCCACTGCGTAAAGGGATTGCGCGCGCCCCAGGTGTTCTGGCGGTCGAAGAGGAATGCCTGGCCGTGGAACTGGTTTGTGCCGCTCTCGGTTTTGAGGTTGACGCGGCCGCCTGCGCCGCGCGCGCCCTCGGCCTCAACGTTGCCGGCAACGGCCTGCACCTCGCGGATGCCTGACTCGCTGATCGAAAATCCGCGGCCGCCATTCCAGGCCTGTGCCATCCCGCTTTGCGTGCTTGCGGATTGCGCAGAGGAGCCGGAGTCTGGCGCGCGGGGCTCTGAGCCGGCGGCAGCGCCAAAGGCCAGCCGCATGCTTGCGCCATCCACAGTGATGTCGGCGGGCTCCTGGCTTGCGCCGCGCAGCGAAGGCTGAGAAGAAGCGGCAGCGGTGGTGGAGGCGGGGGTATCGAGCACGAACTCCTGCCAGCGGCGCCCGCTTACGGGTAAGGACTGCACCTCCTGCGCGGTGATGGTGGTAGTAACGGCGGAGGAAACCGGATCGGGAATCCGCGCGGCGGCGACGATGGGACGGACGGGGACCGGATGGACGCGCAGGACAGGCTGAAGAGCGGTTGCGGGAGCGATGCCGGCTGCCAGAGCGGGCGCCAGAGGCGGGGGCGGCGTAAGCGCAGGGTGCATCGGAGCGGCAACGGCCGGATGGATGGCTGGTGGAATGGGTATCAAGGCGGCGAGTTGCCGCGCGGGCGCAACGGGCTGGGATGCGGAGGACGGGGGATTGGGTGCGGCAGCAGCGGGCTGGGCCGGCTGACTGAGTGCTGCCGGCTCGGATGCGATTTCGAGTGAGGGGGCAGGCGCAGTTGCAACTGCGAGCGGAAGCTGCGGAGCCGGAATTGGGGCTGGGACGGCGGCGAGCACGGGCGGCGGACGCTCGAACTCGATTGCGGCCTGCACATGCGCTTCATGCCCGGCGGAGACGAAGATACCTTCAAGATGGCCGTTGCCGAGCTGGGGGCTGTCAGCCTCGATGGTGTACTCGCCGACATCGAGCGCGGTGAAGCGGAAGACGCCGTTTCTGGCGGTGGTGGTCCGGGCCTCAGCGCCGGTGGACCCATTGCGCAGGACCACCGCAATGCCGCCCAGCGGGGAGGAGCGCAGATCGGTCAGCTTGCCGGAGAGGGAGCCTGTGGAGGCGGGACGCGGAGGTTGGGCGAACAAAGCCGCACCTGCGCCCAGGCACAGCGCAGCAAGCACAAGCGGCGTAACCGGACTCCGCCTTCGTTCCGCCATCTCAATACCGATTTCCGGGCAATTCCGATTTCCGAGCAAAACCAGGGAGAATACGCAAAACATTGCCGGCCCGCTCTGACGGCGGGTCCTGGATGGAACTGAAGGGCAAGGCGGGCTTTGTCCGCCGCACACTTCCGCGATGATCCAAAATGAAATTAGGAGACGATTCTATGCTGCGGCGCGACGGATATGCGTAATCTGCGTCACACAGCAGCCGATTTCTGAGAAATAGTTAAGAAATCGGGGGTTGGCGCGGGGATTCGAAGCCAGGGTGGCACAGTCCGATAAACTGGAAAGACGGCACTACGGATCTGGGAGTGCCGGAGAGGCTTCGATCACTGACCACTGACCACTGGAAAAATATGTTCATCGATGAAGCAAGAATTCGGGTGAAGGCCGGCGACGGCGGGAACGGCTGCATGGCGTTCCGGCGGGAGAAGTTTGTGCCCCGCGGCGGGCCCTCGGGCGGCGACGGCGGGCGGGGCGGCGACGTGGTGATGAAGTCGTCGCAGCGGCACAACACGCTGATTCACTTCCGCTACAACCCGGAGCACAAGGCGCAGCGCGGCGAACACGGCATGGGCTCGAACTGCACCGGGCTCGATGGGCGTTCGATCACGCTGCAGGTTCCGGTGGGCACGGCGCTTTACGACCAGGAGACGAGCGAGCTGGTGCACGATTTCCAGGAGCCGGACGAGGAACTGGTGATTGCCAAGGGCGGGCGCGGCGGGCGCGGCAACCAGCATTTTGCGACCAGCACACACCAGGCTCCGCGCGAGCACGAACTGGGCCGGGCGGGCGAGGAGCGCAACTACCGGCTGGAGCTGAAGCTGCTGGCGGATGTGGGTCTGGTGGGCTATCCCAATGCGGGCAAGTCGACGCTGATTTCGCGCATCTCGGCGGCCAGGCCCAAGATTGCGGATTACCCGTTCACGACGCTGGAGCCGAACCTGGGCGTGGTGACGGTAGGCGAGGAGCCGGACCAGGAATCGTTTGTGGTTGCCGATATGCCCGGCCTCATCGAGGGCGCGCACCTGGGCTCGGGTCTGGGCGTCCAGTTTCTGCGCCACATTGAGCGCACGCGGCTGCTGGTTCACCTGGTGGATGTGTCGGACGCATCGGGGCGGCCCGACCCGGTGGAGGATTTCAAGGTGATCAACCAGGAGCTGGCCAGCTTTACCAGCAGCGCCGTCGACAACGGGTCCGACCCCTTCTCCGACGACGCCGGCAAGCCTGACAAGCCGAACCACCCCCTGGCCCACAAAGCCATGATCGTCTGCGCCACCAAGATCGACAGCGCCAACCCGGACAAGCTCAAGAAGTTAGCGGCCCACATCAAGCGAAAGAAGTTAGAGTTCCACGCCATCTCCGCTGTAACCGGCCAAGGCATCGAAGAGCTTAAATGGGCGCTCGCGCGGCGGCTGCGGCCCATAGAGGACGAGAAGTAGCGCAGAGCTGGCCGTCGCAAGCCGGCGCATCAGCCGTGAATCCAGCAACGTACGTTCCCTTTCGATCAGACCCCTGTGTCTTTTTGAACAGAAGGCCCAACCCCTGACCCGATAGCTTTTTTGAGCGGACCCGATTCTCTGTGCGCGCATACGTGCAGCCACCCTGGACTCGAAGATCGAGATCCAGGCTTGGTCGATTGGCGCGCCATGCGGGTCAAGCTTCGCGCTCTCTCTGAAGGGGGGAAATCATGAAAATCATAGATCTCCGTGGCATCATTCCTGGGTTGTTGGCACTGGTCTGCTTTATTCCGTCTCCGCTCTCCACGGCACAAAGTCATGAGGCCACAATCTCAGCGAATCCCGGCACGCTGGTCCGCTGGGTAGCGCCGGGCACCGAGCGCTGCACCATGAGAGGCCGCTCCTGGGCCGCGTTGCAGGGAGCCTGCTATTACCCAATCGACTTGTTGGATAAGCCGGGTCCGATCGTCATTGCGCTGCTGGGCTCCGGCCCAAAGCAATTTGCCCACATCTCTGTCGAGCCCAACGATTACGGCACCGAGGAGGTCACGCTCCCCGACATTCCGCAGGCCAACCCCTCGCGGGAGGACCTCAGGCGCGACGCGGTGGACCAGGCTGCGCTGGCCAGGATCTGGGCGCGCAAAGAGGGGCCGGCGAAGTTTACGCTGCCTCTTGGGCCACCGGTGCGGCCACTGCCTGTGGGCAAGTCGTTCGGTGTCAAGCGGGTTTACAACGGCAAACTGGCGGAGCAGGCTCACATGGGGTCCGACTACGATTCGCCGGTGGGCTCAGCCATCCTGGCCGTTGCCCCCGGCACGGTAGTCTTCGCCAAGGAAATGTTCTTCGAGGGCAACGCCGTGTTTATCGACCACGGCGACGGCCTGATCAGCATGTACTTCCACCTCTCCGAGATCAAAGTCCAGGCCGGCCAGGAAGTGAGGAAGGGCGAGACACTCGGCCGCGAAGGAGCGACGGGCCGCGCCACGGGACCACACTTGTGGTTTGGCGTCCGCTGGCATGACGCCCGCATCAACCCCAAATTCGTGCTTGAGGAACCGGCCAGGATCCCGTCCGTGAACCATGTGACGCCATAAAGGTCGATTGCCATTTGGCTGCCGGCCGCGTGAAACGAAGATTGCCGCGAATGTTTCTCTGTTATCCGGGAATCGAAACCAAGCGAAGGCAGCATTTACGCATTTTTCATGCACGTTTTTTCTGGTATTTCGTCTGTGTTGACAGGAGCAAATCTAATTCGCTCCAGCCGGCAACCCTTCAAGTGAAGGCGCCATCTCAACAGGAACGTCGAGAAAAGAAGAGAGTTGAGGGATTTACTTATGCATTCCATCAAGCGCGATATAATTTTCGGCATTTGCCTGAGCGCGCTAGTATTTTTGGGCGCGCTGGCGTGGGGCGGTCCCTTCATCGGGGCAGGCACAGGAGCGACGCCGGTGCAGGCGCAACAAAGCCAGTCTCAAAGCGCAGTTTATTGTGGAACCGTGATGCGGAACGGGGAGCAGTTTTTGCTGCGCGAGTCTTCGGGCCAGATTTACCGCCTCGACGATCCCCAGCATGTGCAGCCGTTTGAGGGCAAAACGGTGAAGGTGACCGGGAAGCTGGACACGGATGCGAAGCTGATCCACGTGGAGCGGATCGAGCCGCTGATGGTGTGAACGGGCTTGACGGCTGACTGAGCGAGATTTGTCTTTGGGCGTTGTGGATGCTGCTGCGCCGTCAGGCGTAAACTTGCCGCGCATCCAGAATCAGCCATGAAATCGTTGCAAAGAGAAGGGTGAATCCCAAGTCCAGGAATCCGGAAATGGGACACCCTTTTTCTGTGTATTTTTCACTCTCAGGGCGAGGATTGCGGGGCGTCAGATCGACAAGGGTTCTTGCCCTTGGATAGGATTAGACGACTCGCCAATGCTTCCACGGATTGCATCGGTCCGCAATTAGCAAAATTTGCCTGAGGGGAACTGACACCATGAAGCGATTCAGTCTTGCTTTTGCATTCATCGCAATCTTTCTTGTCTTGAGCGCACATGCGCAAACGACGCCGCCCGCAACCGCACCAACGGCGGCTCCAGCAACTACGGTTACGCCGGTATCGGCACAAACGGGGGCTCCCACAACTGCGGCGCCGCCGGCAGCGGGAAAATTGGGGGATTGGTGGCACGGAGCCTATCTGCAGCGGCCACTGAACAGCCCGGACGGAAAGAAGCTGCCTCTCATCTCGGTGAGCGGAAATCGGTTTGTCGATCCCACGGGAAAGCCGATGCTGTTTCGCGGGGTGAACATCGCCGATCCCGACAAGATCGAGAGCCAGGGGCACTGGAGCAAGGACTTTTTCGTCAAGGTGAAGGATACGGGCGCGACGGTGGTTCGCATTCCCGTTCACCCGGCGGCGTGGCGCGGGCGCGGAGCCAAGGATTACCTGGTGCTGCTGGACCAGGCTGTGCAGTGGTCGACCGACCTGGGCATGTATGTCGACATCGACTGGCACTCGATCGGCAATCTGCACGCAGGCCTGTTTCAGGACCCGATGTATGAGACCAGCCTGACGGAGACAATGAACTTCTGGCGCACGATGGCCGCGCACTACAACGGAAACCACACCGTGGCGTTCTTCGAGCTGTTTAACGAGCCGACGCTGTTTCGCGGGCGGCTTGGAACCATGACCTGGGAACAGTGGCGGGAGATCAACGAGGACATGATTTCGCTGATCCGCGCTTACGACAAGGACACCATTCCGCTGGTTGCCGGGCTCGACTGGGCGTATGACCTGACTCCGCTGCGCATCAGCCCCATACGGGCGGAGAACATCGGATACGTGACGCATCCCTACCCCAACAAGAGGCCGCAGCCGTGGCCGCCGAAGTGGGAAGAGGACTTTGGATTTGCCGCCGCGACTTACCCGATGATTGCAACCGAGATTGGATTCAGCACGCGCTACGGCCCGAAGAACGAGGGCCTGGAGTACGGCGCGGAGATTACGAAGTATTTGGAATCGAAGGGCATCGGCTGGATTGTGTGGTGCTTCGACCCGCAATGGGGTCCGACCATGATTACTTCCTGGGACACGTTTGAATTGACCGACCAGGGGAAGTTTTTCTCCGATGCGATGCATAAGGATCCGGCGCCGCTCGAAACGGGGTCGGGGAAGTAGGGGCGAGGTCGAGGATCTCGTGAGCTACCATCTTTTGCGCCGGTTTTGGCATCGTATTAGGGGGAACCCTGTGACAGCATGACGCCAAGTGGACCGGCGAAGGAGAATTATGGCGAACCCCAAGAAATGCGCGAATGCGGCCTGTACCTGCGCAGCACCGGAAAAGGGGAAATACTGCAGCACCCACTGCGAGGGCATCGGGGATAAGACCGAGATCAACTGCCTGTGCCGCCACGAGGAGTGCGGCGGCAAGCCTGCTTAAGCCGGGAACCTGGCGCGGATTCGATCGGCGATGAGCGGTCGGCCTGAGCTCTCAGGTTGAACCGGCAGGTCTCTCCTTGACTTGACAACTCTCCCTGTGTGCCCGCGCCGTTTCAATGGAACATCTCATTGTTGAAGGCGGCTCAGATCTGAAAATTCGGATCTGGGCGCCCAATCTTGGCGGTCAGACCTGGGCCACCTGGCCCTCTTGAACGCCACGGACCGTTATCTCAGCGTATGGCCGCAAAGCTTGCAGTGTGAGTGGCCGTATGCACAATCCTTGCAAGTGAAGTGATCTTTGGCGCAGATCTTTCCACCGGCTAGAGGCTTATCTTTACCGCACGAAGCACAAACTCTGCTTGACGACATGTTCTCTCCTTTCAATTCGGATATCCTACCGCACTGTTACGAGGCCGAATTCGATTCACGCGCCGTTTTTCTGGCGCATGGATGGGCTGACCGCACTGCCGGTGGCTACTCTTCCTCTTCCTTCACCGGCCGCTTGGCGTTGGCTAAGATTTTGTCGGCTACCAGTTGCGGCACGATATCGTATTGGTTCACTTCCATCCTGTAGCTGCCTTTGCAATTCTCCAGACTTGCCGATCAATAACTAGAGGATGCCCCGAAGAAGACTGCCGCTGAAACTTTGAATCGCCGGCTCAGCCGCGCAATATGGTCGCGGTTCAACTGCCGCTTGCCGGAGAGGACCAGCGAGACAGTGCTTTCGCTGCCCAGCTCAGGGGCGATGTCGCGCTGCGAGAGGCCGTTTTGTTCCAGCAGAAAGCGCAATACATCTACGGGCTCGGCGGGGGGGATCGGGTAGCGCTCCTGCTCGTAGTTCTCGACCAGCAGGGTCATCAGTTCGATGGCTTCTTGCTCTTCCGGGGTGGGATCGGGCTTGGCTGTGAGGTCGAAGAGAGCTGCGGTGTACTCGGCCAGTTCTTCGTCGGTGTGAATCACACGAGGCGCTCCCTGCCGAATCATCTCTGCCGGATTGACAAGTGCGGTGCTCATCGATTCACCCCCTTATCCCAGTTTGCCCGGTTGTCGTATTGCTTATGCGTCAAAAATGACCGGATGTAAATGTGCCCCATCGTTATCCGGTCTTCATTCTCGCGCGAGTAGTGGATGATGGTGACCAGCCGGTAACGGTCCTGGCGGATATTGAAGATCACGTAACCATCCACATCGTCGGCATCCTTGAAGACCTGGCGAACCTCGACGAAATTCCGCCATCTGGACTCACTGACGATGCAGAACCAAGCCCGAATCTCTTTGGCGGCATCCGGATATTGCCGTTCGGCCTGCGTCAGATGCTTGCGCGTGACAACGTGCATGACTTTCTTTCAAAACTTCCAGCGAAGGTCCGGCTCCTGCACATGCTTCTATCAAGATACTTTGCATTTTGAAAAGTTGTCAAGAATATATTTGTGTTTTGCAAAGTTTCGAGATTCATTTATGTCCAGGCTCGGCCTAAAAGTTGATGGAGTCGGTGCGACTCGCCGAATTGTTTCAGGAAACAATTCGGCTTACAATCTCTTTAGCCGGATGTCTACGCAGAGCCGGCTCGTGTGGATGGTTTGCCGATGATTTTGAGTGCTGATGCCTTGTCGCCGGCGCAGAAGTCGGTGATTGAACAGATTCTGGGACGCCAGATACTGGACGCCGAGGCCATCAGCCTGCGCGCGTTTGCGCCGCCGGCTGTCGACCTCCCAGAGCGGCAGGCCGCGACGGAGAAGCTGCGCAGCTTTCTGAAAGGTGATCGTCCGTGTGCCGGCGTCTCCGATGAAGAGTGCGAAGCCGCGCTCCTTGAAGCCCTGCGCAGCGCGCGCCCGCATTACACGCCAGTTCCGTGAGACTCGTCCTCGA
>Ga0224555_1001831_pt1 | contig 27297 bp, 27 predicted proteins | sample 714S23034metaG_FD_180687 | JGI IMG/M metagenome (GOLD analysis project Ga0224555, IMG submission 180687) | Peat soil microbial communities from Stordalen Mire, Sweden - 717 S2 30-34 | ecosystem: Environmental > Terrestrial > Soil > Wetlands > Peat | place: Sweden: Norrbotten County, Stordalen...
TTCCTGTGATTCGCGGCTCGGCACTGCTGGCGCTGAATGGCGACCCGGTTTGGGAGGCGAAGATCGACGAGCTGATGGAGGCGGTGGACACGTTTGTGCCGCGTCCTGATCGCGCGGTGGACAAGCCCTTCCTGATGCCGATTGAGGACATCTTCTCGATCTCCGGCCGCGGCACGGTGGTTACCGGCCGCATTGAGCGCGGCAAGGTGAAGGTGGGCGAGGCGTGCGAGATTGTGGGCTTCCGCGAGACCCGGCAGACGGTTTGCACGGGCGTGGAGATGTTCAAGAAGCAGTTGGACGAAGGCATGGCGGGCGACAACGCCGGCATTCTTCTGCGCGGCATTCCGAAAGAGGATGTGGAGCGCGGGATGGTTCTTGCCAAGCCTGGCTCGATCACGCCGCACACCGTCTTCAAGGGCGAAGTGTACGTGCTGAGCAAGGAAGAGGGCGGGCGTCATACACCGTTCTTCAAGGGCTACCGTCCGCAGTTCTACTTCCGGACGACGGACGTGACGGGAGTGGCGCAGTTGCCGGAGGGCGTTGAGATGGTGATGCCGGGCGACAACGTGCAGCTCGAGGTAGAGCTGATTACGCCGGTGGCGCTGGAAAAGGGCTTGCGGTTTGCGATCCGCGAAGGCGGGCGCACGGTAGGCGCGGGCACGGTTTCGGAGATTATCAAGTAAGTCGTCAGTTCTCAGTTGTCAGTTCTCAGTTTCTTGCTCTGCCGGAGCGGCGTAAGAGCTGAATGACGCGATGAACAGACTGAGAACTGAGAACTGAGAACTGACAACTGAAAGGATTGGAAATGCGAGAAATTGTTACATTGCAGTGCACTGAGTGCAAGGAGCGGAATTACTCGACGACGAAGAACAAGAAGACGACCACCGGCCGTCTGGAGTTCAAGAAGTTCTGTAACCGCTGCCGCAAGCACCAGCCGCACAAGGAAACGAAGTAACGGCAGTTGTCAGTTCTCAGTCTTCAGTTCTCAGTTTACTCACTAGCCGGTTTAGCTTTATGGCTATTCCCGCTGATGCACAAACTGAGAACTGAGAACTGACAACTGAGAACTGTTTTTAGGGGCGTAAGCTCAACGGCTAAACTGTCGGTCTCCAAAACCGAACTTGGGGGTTCGAATCCCTCCGCCCCTGCCAGATTGATTCCTGATTGAGTCAGGAAATGCGCGGCCCGGCGCCGCGCGCGAAGGAAGCGCAAGCATGGCAACGAAGTTAGCAATGGCGGGCGGCGGCGACGGCCCGATCAAACGGCAGGGAAAGAATCCCGTGTCGAAGACCGTCGACAATGTGGTTGGGCAGTGGACGGAATTCGTCCAATTTCTGAGCGATGTGCGCTCCGAGATGCGCAAGGTGGTTACGCCCTCGTGGAAGGAAGTGAAATCCACGACCACGGTGGTGATCATCGCGGTTTTCATCTTTGGGCTGTTTTTCTTCGTGGTGGACTCGATCTTCAGTAGCGCCATGGACAAGCTTTTCCACAAGCTGGGCGGCTAGCACGCCTTGAGGCGCGAAACGAGAGCACAAGATGGCAGAAGAATTGGAACTGGCAGAACAAGCCGAACAAGTTGCCGAACAGGCCCCGCCGGAGCGCAACGAGCGCTTCAAGTGGTATATCCTGCACGCCTACTCGGGCTTTGAGCGCAAGGTGCGCGAGTCGATTCAAAGTCGAATCCAGGCCTTCGGGCTGGGCGACAAAGTTGGCCGGGTGATGATTCCCACCGAGCCGGTGACGGAGATCGTCAACGGCAAGAAGCGCACCACGGAGCGGGTCTTTTTGCCCGGCTACGTGCTGGTGGAGATGGAGCTGGACAACAACCTGTGGCACGTCCTGAAGGACACGCCCAAGGTGACAGGTTTTCTGGGCACGGGCGACAAGCCGGTGGCGCTGAGCGAAGAAGAAGTGAGTGGCATCCTCTTCCGCTCCGAGACCGCCAAGGACAAGCCGCGGCTCAAGATCAAGTTTGAAAAGAACGAGCAGGTCCGCATTACCGACGGGCCGTTTGCCAACTTCAACGGCGTGGTGGATGAGATCAACGAAGATCGCGAGACAATGAAGGTCATGGTGACCATCTTCGGGCGCTCCACACCGGTCGAGCTGGAGTTTGGCAAAGTGGAAAAGATTGAGTAGTTGCAGCTTTTAGCTATTAGCTTTCAGCTTCTAGCCGGTCAAGCCCACCTGGCGGGCGCCGGTTGAAGGCAAACGTTGAAGCGGCAACACCAAAATTTGCACCAGAGACAGATCAGCCGGCAGCTAAAACCAGGAGCTAAGAGCTGATTCCGAAGGAATCAAAATGGCACCTCCGAAGAAAATCACGGGTTACGTCAAACTGCAGATCGTTGCCGGCAAGGCTACGCCGGCGCCGCCAGTCGGTCCCGCGCTGGGCCAGGCGCAGGTCAACATCATGGAGTTCTGCAAGCAGTTCAACGCGCGCACCTCCAGCAAGGAGATGGAAGGGCTGGTTATTCCGGTCGTCATCTCGGTCCATGCCGACCGCAGCTTCAGCTTCATCACCAAGACGCCGCCGGCGGCGGTTCTTCTGATGAAGGCAGCCGGGATCGCCAAGGGTTCGGGCACGCCCAACAAGGAAAAGATCGGCAAGGTGACCGAGAAGCAGGTGCGCGAGATTGCCACGCAAAAGATGCCTGACCTGAATGCCGCCTCAGTCGAGACGGCCATGAAGAGCATCCGCGGAACCGCACGTTCGATGGGGATTGAAGTGGTGGCGTAAGCCGTTGCATTGTTTTCTTGCACGAAGGCCCTCCCGCAATGGGAGGGCCTTCGTGCGTTCGGGCCGTACGGGTCTCAAAACATTTTCAGAACAAACGCCCCAGCGTGAGGAAGACCTTGCGGTGGCCGGCGTCGCCGACGGAGACGCCGAAGGTGAACAAGCCGATGGGCGAGTTGGCGACCAGGCCGGCAAAGCCATCCTGGCGGAGAATCGCCCGCGCCTCCGGCGACCAGACTTCTCCGGCCCCATAACCGAAGAAGCTGTAGAGCCCCTGTTCCAGGCCGGTGGGCAGAGCCGCCAGGCGGTGCCGGTAGCCTGGTTGCTGGATTCAGGCCGAAGACGCAAAAAGGCTCTCTCCGGGCAGAGAGCCTTTCCGCGTTTCAAGCGCGGCGCTCTGGAGCAGGCAAACGGCGATGATCCTACTTGGGCGGGGCCGGGGTGAAGCCCTCGCGACGCTGGGCGGGTTCGGGCTTTGGCTTCGGCTTGGGCGCCTTTTTGACTTCTTTTCTGCCTTTATCTTTGCTTCCCATGTGTGCAAGTGTGCCACAAAGATGCGGCTTGAGGAAAGTCTTCTAGGCAAATTGGCGGATATTTTCCGGTGCAGGTTCCTTATCCGCCAATGGCCGCATCGCTGCGCGCCTGACCGGAGCGCGCACCGATTCTTCCGGTGGCGTAGAGATACCAGATCAGCCAGGCGGGCGTGGTCCACAGATAAAACGGGGTAGTGAGATATACGCCGGCGATCAACTCAATCAGCGCGGCTCCGGCGATCAACCCAATGGGCAGAAGAGAACGTCCGGAATCCACCGCTCGATAAACTCCCGCCAAAACGGCCGGAAACAGCATGGTCTCATCGAAGAACCAGCCGTAGGGCGCGCACATCGCGGCGATGAGGAGCACCAGCAGGCCGTGATCCATCCAGCTCCACCGGTTGCGCCGCGTCCAGAAATACCAGGGAGCCCAACAGCAAGCGGCAGCCTCGAGAATAAATTCTGTCCACACGACATTGCGGCTGAAGAGGAGGCGGGCGGTCGAGCACAGAGTGGGTGCATAAATGTTGAGAGCCACCCCGTTGTTCATCATCTGGAAGTATTGAGACCACACATGAGAATCGAGATAAGTTGTCAGCGCACAACTGATTGCCAGCGCAGCCAAAAATCCGGCAAGCACACGGTAGGCCTTCCGGCTCGCCACCCAAAAGAGTAGTGCGATTGCGCAAGGCAAAAACAGGTGCGGTTTCATTACGCAGGGCAAAAGAACTGCACCTGCAAGGAACGGTCTGGAATTGTGCAAATAGAGAAAAAGCACGATGCCAAGCAGAAGAAAGATGCCAATCTGCGCGAAGGATAGACAGGCCAGCGCGGGCGCAAAGAGGTAGCCGAAGAGGTGAAAACGGCTGTCCGGGCGTCCATTGATGAGCCAGAGAAGCCAGATGGACGCCGAGAAACAGCCCAAGAGTAGAAGCATCCATAGGATCAGTCCGGTCTTTGCGCTGACCAGGCTGAGCGGCACTAACAGGAAGAAGGCCACCGGCGGGCTAAACGATATCTTGGGCTCGTTGCGATCAAGCCCGGCGGCGCGCTGGAGGCGGAGAATCGCTGCGGGATCGTAAGGATTGGCGCCGCGCACGAGCTGCTTTCCGGCCGCCCAGTATTCGATGTAATCCCGTTGGCAGACGCTTTTGCCATCCAGTCCAAAGGAATAGAGGGCTACGATATAGCAGAGGGTGGCAGTCACCATGGAAGCAGCTGCAAGCACGCGCCAAGGGCTTTTCTTCATTGGATGTCTCCGTTAGATTGTCCTCACTTTACACGAGGGCAGGGGGATTCTCCAAAAAACGATAGACCACTGAGCGTAGGACGGATTACCTGCCTTCCCGCCCCACCCTCAGCTTGCAGTTTTCCGGCATTTCATTGGGAACTATATAGTTGACTCCCTTTGCTGATACTGGCCTAGTCAGTAATCCCAAGACTAGAAAGCTGCGCGATTGTGGAAGATAATGCTTGCTCTGCCGCCTTGACCTCTTGCAAATAGACTACGAGTTCGCTCTGCCCAAGAAGATACTGCGGGTGCTCTCTCTCATCACTTTTTGGGTTCGTCAAGAACACTTCGTGCCCGGTGCGGTCATCCACGGCCCAACGCTCCGGTGCGTTACCAAACGCACCATAGGCGGCGGAGATCTTTTTACCTTTCAGTCTCAAGTGCCCAAGCGCGACTTTCTGCGATTGCCTCAACTGCACGAGTTCACCTATCTGAGCATTCTTTTCCATGCTGCTCATCATAGTCCGTTCACCCTCCAAATAGAAAACCCGCCGTTATGGGGGGCGGATAGTTGACTCCCTTAGAGGAGTAGAATTAGGGCATGGCGAATAACGTAAATGAGAGAAAGACCTGCCCAAAGTGCTCCGACGTACTGAGCAAAGTGGATGTGACCGTCGCGCTTCCACGATGTATTGACGATGGAATAAGAAAAGTTGGTGACCCTACACCGGCTATATCTCTGTCTTCAGTACTTCCGGTAGAGATGTACTATTGCCCTACTTGTCGGTTTGTTGAACTTTATGCGGGTTAGGAGTGTGGTCTAACCAAATCTGGCTGAGTGGCCCCATACGACGAACCGCTGCGATGGCGGCTTTGCGTGACTCGTTCGCGGCGTCCTCGTGGAATTTGCGAAGCATCCCAACGGTTACAACTGTGTTGGCGTCCATTATTGTCATCTCCAAATAGAAATCCCGCCTTTATGGGGCGGGTTTCTTTTCTTTTTCAATTTTGATTTTAAGTCGCTTGCGCTTCTTCTGCGCTTTGGACTTTGGCGGGGGCCGATAGGCCAGCACCACGTCTGTGATCGTATTCAGAATGTCGGGGATTTCTTCTATTTTCTTCATGCGGTCAACCTCGCATACGTGAGGCGCTTGCCGTCTACCGCGTCAACGAAACTCTCTAGGCGGGTCAAGGTATGGTTTGCCACGGCTCCAGCGTTCAGCCGGAACGATACTTCGCTCACATAGCGGTCAAGGTGCTTGACGCTGACCTGATGCCATGTGCCGTAGATGCTGCGCTTCAGGACTGCCCAAACGCTTTCAATGCCGTTCGTGGATACCGGGCCGCGTGCGTACTCGCCGCCAAGATGGTTGACCGTATCGTGCTTGAAAAAGACGCCGTTCAATCCTGTATAGGCTGTGGCTTCATCGGTCATGAGTGCGGAACCCGTCTCTACGTTGTCATAGATCGCATTCTGCAAAGTCTCTTTGTCCGTGCGCTCGACCGTCATGGCGATAGTCCTGCCGCCGCGCTCGCGGAGACCCATGACGGCTTTCTTACCGACTGCGCCACGGCCCATATTCAATTTCTTGCACTCGTGCTTGTTGCCTTCTTTACCGCCGACAAAGCACTCATCAATCTCAACAATCCCACTCAACTTGCCCGTTCTTCCGCCGCAAGCCTCACGCAACCGCTGAAGCATGAACCATGCCGACTTCTGAGTGATTCCGATCTCTTTGGCGAGTTGCAGGCTGGAGATTCCTTTGCGGGCCGTGACCACGAGGTACATGGCGTACACCCACTTGTGCAGGGGAACATGTGACCGCTCAAAGATGGTTCCCGTTCTCACGGTGTAGTCCACCTTGCACTTGTTGCAACGGTAGAAGCCGCCTTTGCGGGCCGTGATCCGGTCCTGGCCGCTGCATGTGGGGCAGACCGTGCCGTTCGGCCAAAGACGCGCCTCAAGGTAAAGCCGCGCCGTCTCCGCATCTGGAATCAATGCAAACAACTCAAACGTACTGATTGTGCTTTGGCTCATGAACTAATAATACTTGACTACCTTGAGGGAGTCAAGTATTATTTGGCTCATTTTGTCATTATTTTTCAACTAATTTGGAGTAGGATGAATGCAGCCCACTAGCGTTAGGCCGCTAGGAGGGATGCAGCATCTCTGGAGAGACAACCGGAGTAAATCTATATAGGAGAAACACTATGAACCATACACATAGAAGCTCCAACGCGGGGCTTATAGTCGCCGTCCTCGTCCCTTTGTCTGTGATCATTAAGGCCATCTGTGCCGTGATCCTTGCCTTGTTGGCGCATTAGGTGACGACGGTCTAACCTTCCGTCCCTGTGCCGGGTCCAACGGCACAGGGACGGAACTTGTTCAAGGAGTATGATGAATTAAACAATGGAAGGATCACTATGAAGCGTTTGCTCGGTTTTGCCATACTCTGTTTCTTGGTCTTTGGTTTGGTCAAGGTCTTAGATTGGTTCGGAGTGGACACGCCGCACTATCCGATGCAAATACGGAGTGACTTCGCCGACTCTGCTCTACAAGTCGTAAGCCTGATTGAGAAAGGGCACAATCACCAGCTTGAGCTTGGCAAAGACGGACCACCAATTTATGCAGTCACCCGGCTGCGAACCAATGCGCATGACTGGGATGAGAATTTTATTGTCGATAATGTTAACAGTTTAGAACTGATCGTGGATGCGAATGCCGAGAATGAATACTACCAATGTGACGCAGAGATAAATTCTGTTTTGCGCTCGCGTGTGATGCCAAAAATCCCTTTCCCTGATTGCAGGTAGCCATGAAATGCCAGGGAGTTAAATATATAATTCCCATTTCATTGACTCCGGGGGCTGATTCAGGTATTCTGAAATCCTTGCGCGGTGTTGCGTCTGGGGTCTGTTTTTCACCCGGACCCGCTGGTTGATGCCCTGGATTGACGTTCCCTGGGGTTGGCCAGAACAGGATGTCGGCTGCCGGATTCGAGTTTAGGCGCGCGGTTGGGCGCCTCCGGAGCTGCCAGAGTCCCTTCGAGGGTCAGTGCCCGCACTCCTCACCCGAACAGATTTGTTTGGCAGTGGGTGGATGAAGGCCCGTGCGTTTGATTGCGCGGGCAAGAGCGCTTTGCGCTGGTTTTTATTTTTTCAAGGTGATTCGAAGGCAGGAGAGCGATGGGTACCTTTGTTCCGAGCGGCAAGAATATTGACCGCAAGTGGTTTGTAGTGGATGCCAGCGGCAAGACGCTGGGCCGTCTGGCGACCAAGGCCGCCGACGTGTTGAGCGGCAAGCTGAATCCCCAGTATGTGCCGTACATCGACGTGGGAGACCACGTCATCGTCATCAACGCGGAGAAGGTCCGCCTGACCGGCCTCAAGGCGCAGAGCAAGCTCTATCGCCGCTATACGGGCTTCCCCGGCGGACTGCGCGAGGAGTCGTTCACGCGCCTGTTGAACCGCAAACCGGAGATGATTCTGGAACAGGCCATCAAGGGCATGCTGCCCAAGAGCAAGATGGGCCGCCAGATGGCCACCAAGCTCAAGGTCTATCGCGGCGACAAGCACCCCCACGAGGCGCAGATGCCGGTGGCGTTGGAGATCGCGTAAGAGCAGCCGCTAGCTACTAGCTTCTAGCTGCTAGCTTTTTATCGGAATTCGAACTTTCGGGCTTTGGTTTTTAGCTAGAAGCTAGAAGCTAGAAGCTAGAAGCTAAGAGGAAACGAATGGCAGATTTGGTTCAGTATTACGGGACGGGGCGGCGCAAATCGGCGATCGCGCGCGTCTTTCTGCGTCCCGGCACGGGCGAGTGGAAGGTCAACGGCAAGGCATTCGAGGTATACTTCGTCACCGAGCAGCAGCGCGTGGCCGCCAAGCGCACCCTGGCTCTGGTCGAATTGGCTTCGAGCTTCGATGTGGTGACCACCGTCAAGAGCGGCGGTGTTTGCGCGCAGGCCGATGCCGTCAAACTGGGCATTGCCCGCGCGCTGGTCCAGTTCAACCCCGAATTGCGCAAGGTGCTCAAGGCCGAAGGCTTGATGACCCGCGACTCGCGCATGAAGGAACGCAAGAAGTACGGGCAGAAGGGCGCTCGCGCAAGGTTCCAGTTCAGCAAGAGATAGTTCTTAGTTGTTAGTTCTCAGTTCTCAGTGCCCGGTTTTTGGCTTTACTGACAACTGAGAACTGAGAACTCGCACCACCAATCTCCCGCATAAGCGGGTTCAATCCGGGCGCCGGCATCGACCACCCGGATGCAATCCACGAAGGAGGCCAATGGCCACGATCACAATGAAGGAGCTGCTCGAAGCGGGTGTTCACTTCGGGCATCAGACCAAGCGCTGGAATCCCAAGATGAAGGAGTACATCTTCGGCGAGCGCAACGGAATCTACATCATCGACCTGCAGAAGACGCTCAAGCTCTTCAAGGAAGCGTCGAAATTCGTTACCGAGCTGTGCGCCAGCGGCAAGACGATTCTCTTCGTCGGCACCAAGCGCCAGGCGCAGGAGGCCGTGGCCGAGGAGGCTACGCGGGCAGGAATGCCGTACATCAACCAGCGCTGGCTGGGCGGCCTGCTTACTAACTGGGTGACGGTGCAGAAGTCGGTGAAGCGCCTTCAGGAGATCGATGAGATGGCCACGGATGGCCGCTACGACCTGCTGACCAAGAAAGAAGTGATCCGGCTGGAGCGGGAGCGCAAGCACCTGCAAGCCAACCTGGCCGGCATCAAGACGATGAAGCGCCTGCCCGACGCGCTCTTCATCGTCGACTCAAACAACGAGGCGATTGCCGTGAAGGAAGCCCGTAAGCTGGGCATTCCGGTGGTTGCGGTCGTTGACACCAACTGCGATCCCACAGTGGTCGATTACGTAATTCCGGGCAACGACGATGCGCTGCGCGCCATTCGCCTCTTCACCTCGAAGATCGCCGACTCGGCGGCCGAGGGCGTGAATCTGGTGGGCGACAAGGCCTTTGCCGATGAACTGCCCGAGCCGGCGGCCGAGGCTGTGGCCGCTGAGGCCGCGCCGGTCGAGGAAGTGGATCTGGAAGCGGCTCTGGGCGGCGGCATTCGCAAGGCGCCTGCTGCGGTTCTGGAGCTGCCGGACGAGGCTGATGTGGCCGAGGGCGTTCTTTAATCCGGACAGTTCTCAGTTCTCAGTATTCAGTTGTCAGTTTTTCTGGACAACGAGCCTTGTTACGGCGGTGACCGGTCTGAACCAGACCGGCCACTGAGAACTGACAACTGAGAACTGACCACTGATAACTAGGAAAAGAGAGAAAAAACAGTGAGCGAAAAGATTGATGCCAAGCAGGTGAAAGAGCTTCGGGAAAAGTCCGGCGCGCCGGTGGGCGATTGCCTCAAGGCCTTGCAGGAGACCAAGGGAAACATCGAGGATGCCTTTGTCGTTCTGCGCAAGCGAGGCATGGCTTCGGCGCAGAAGAAGGCTGCGCGCACCACCAACGAGGGCGCGGTGGGGACGTACATTCACGCCGGCGGCAAGATCGGCGTGCTGCTGGAACTGAATTGCGAGAGCGACTTTGTGGCCCGTACCGAGGACTTCCAGGGGCTGCTGAAGGATGTCGCGATGCACATCGCGGCCAGCGATCCACGCTATGTGAAGTCTGAGGACGTGACCGCTGCCGATATGGAGCGCGAGAAGGAGATCTACCGCGCCCAGGCCGCAGCCACCGGCAAGCCGGCCCCGGTGATCGAGAAGATCGTCGAAGGCAAGATGGCCAAGTTCTACGAGGAGGTCTGCCTGCTGGATCAGCCCTTCATCAAGGACCAGACCATCAGCATCAAGGAGCTGATCGCGACCAAGGTAGGCAAGCTGGGCGAGAACATCACCGTGCGGCGCTTCGCTCGCTTCAAAGTGGGCGCGCCCGAGTGGACTGTAGCCACCACCAAGCCCGTGGAAGCGGCTGCCGAGTAATTTCCGCACAACCTCAGTAGATTGCAAATAGGCCCAGGGTGCAATCCCTGGGCCTTTTTCGTGCATCAGGCGGAGCCTTTCCCGGAAAAACTGTAGAATGAAAGGAATTATTTCGCTGAGGATGGTTTGGATTGAAGCGTAGAGAGTTTTTGAAGCCGGTACTCGGAACCGCTGTTTTTTCGGCCTTTCCCCGAGCCTTTGCTTCCCTCAGCGAGGCGGAAGCGGCGCAGCCGAACACCCATGAAAGGAGCAGTATGAGCGAACCCAGCAAGAGCCGGCCAGAGATTGGGATGCTGTTGTTTCCCGGTTTGAATTTTCTCGATCTGATCGGACCTCATACCCTCCTTGCCCACTCGGCAAACGTGCATCTGATATGGAAGAACCTTGACCTGCTCACGGTGGATTCAGGCATCGCAGTGAAGCCGACCACCAGCATGGAAAGCTGCCCGAGAGACCTCGATGTGCTCTTCGTCGGCGGAGGGCCGGGCCTTACCGATGCCATGCAGGACCGAGCGTTTCTGGATTTTCTTGCCGATCGGGGAGGGAGGGCAAAGTATGTGACCTCGGTGTGCAGCGGATCCATGTTGCTGGGAGCCGCCGGTCTGCTGCGCGGATACAAGGCGACCTCCCATTGGGCTTACCGGGATATCCTGCCTCTCTTCGGCGCGGTTCCTGTGAATCAGAGAGTCGTGACTGATCGCAACCGCATCACCGGAGGCGGGGTGACAGCCGGAATCGACTTTGGACTCACACTACTCTCAGTTCTGCTAGGGGAGAATGTGGCAAAGGCCCTACAGCTTGCAAACGAATACGATCCGCATCCTCCCTTCGACGCAGGAACCCCGGAAAAAGCAGGTCCCCAGATCACCCAGGCAGTGCTCGCTCAAATGGGGCCCCGGCTGGAGAAGGTGAGAGAGCTTGCCCGCAAAATGAACATTCAATAGCGACCCTGCTCGACTCGTTTTTCCATTGGCGAGAGTGCTCCAGCCGCCGGTATGCGATACTCGAAAAGGTATGTATAAACGGATCGTACTCAAGCTATCGGGTGAGGTGCTGGCCGGCCCGCGCGGCTTCGGCCTGGACGCCGGCAAGGTCGCGGAGATTACCGGCGAAATTGTCGATGTGCATGCGCTGGGCGTTGAGATTGGCGTCGTGGTGGGCGGCGGCAACTTCTTCCGCGGCGTGGCCGAGCAGGCTAAAGAGATGGACCGCGTGGCCGCCGACAACATGGGCATGCTCGCCACGGTCATCAACGCCATCGCCATGCAGGACGCCCTGGAACAGCGCGGCGTCGAATGCCGCGTGATGAGCGCTGTCTTCATGAATCAGATCGCCGAGCCGTACATACGCCGCCGCGCCGTGCGCCACCTGGAAAAGGGCCGCGTGGTGATCTTCGCCGCGGGCATCGGCAATCCCTTCTTCTCCACCGATACCGCGGCCAGCCTGCGGGCGATGGAGATCAAGGCCGATGTGCTGCTGAAGGCCACCAAGGTTGATGGAGTCTACAACGCCGATCCGGTGCTAATAAAGGACGCGGTCAAGTACGACGAGATCACCTACATGGAGATTCTGCGCCAGGGGCTGAAGGTGATGGACCTGACCGCCGTAAGCCTCTGCAAGGACAACAACCTGCCCATGATCATCTTCAACATGAACCAGCCGGGGAATATCCGCCGCGTAGTTCTGGGCGAAAAGGTCGGATCGCTGGTGACGGCGTAAAGGCAGCTATCAGCTTTCAGCTATCAGCCGATTTGCTGAAAGCTGAAAGCTGATAGCTGATAACTGTATCCAGGTCGTTCGGAGTCCAAGAATTTCCGTGGAGACTCGCAAGCCAGCACGGCTGAATGCATTGACGGGATTGCGCTGTCTTGCGGCCGTCAATATTGTCTTATTTCACTTTTCCAATCCACAATCGTTTGGTTTTCTGGGGCCGGTGGTCAACGCCGGCTACATCGCGCTGGGCCTGTTCTTTCTGCTCTCGGGCTTCGTGCTGGGCTATAACTACGCGGGACAGGCCCGCGCTGGCTCGCTGGATCGCGTGCGCTTCTGGAAGGCCCGCTTCACGCGCCTGTATCCCATCTACCTGCTGAGCCTGCTGTTGAGCTGGCGCATGGTTTCGGCCGAGTACGGCGCCCACACGCATCGAATGTTCTGGACGGGCATGGTGCTGACGCCGCTGCTCTTGCAGGGCTGGATTCCACAGCTAGCCACCTTCCTGAATACCCCCGCCTGGGCAATGCCCGCCGAAGCCTTCATGTACGCTCTTTTTCCCTGGCTGGCCAAGGTGAAGCGTCCGGCGCGGGTTGGCCATTCTCTGCTTCAGTTGGCCGGGGTGTGGGCCGTGGGCATGACGCCTGGCCTGCTCTATCTGTTCCTCCAACCGGACGGCATTGCCCATCCCGACCGCTGGAGCTGGGGCCCCTGGCTGCAGGCGCTCAAGTACACGCCGCTGCCGCACTTGGCCAGTTTTTTCTTCGGCATTCTGCTGGCCGGCCTGGATGCGCTGGTGCCGCGCGCCGGTCGCCTGCGCCTGCTGCTCGGAGTGGCCGGCTTAGCCGGGGTCTTCATCTTGCTGGAGCTGGGGCCGCTGGTTCCCTACGTGCTGCTGCATGACGGCCTGCTGATGCCCCTCTTAGGCTGCATCGTTCTGGGCCTGGCCGGGGAGAATTGGCTGGCATCCGCCTTCAGCGTGCGCCCGCTGGTCGTTGTGGGCGAGGCCAGCTACTGCCTCTACCTGCTGCACTTCAACCTGTGGAACTGGATTCACGAAACCCATCTGCCGGAACGGCTGGGAGTGGCGCGCTTCGATCCATGGCTCAGCTACGCGGTGCTGCTGGCAGTGGCTCTGGCGGCGCTGTACCTGGTGGAAAAGCCAGCGCAGCGGCAACTGCGCAAGTGGATAGGGGCGTAGTTTTCGTGGCAAGGTTGGGTTTCATCGTCTCCCACCCATGCGCCAGAAACAATGCGCATGGATGGGGCACGGGGCGTTTTTGGCCTCAGGAGCAACTCCCGCCATCCATTATTCCTCGGCAAAGGCCGCAAAGCTGTGCGGCGCAATCTCGATGTGGAAGACTGTACGCGGGGGCTGCGCCGGACGTCTCCGCGCGGGGATCTTGTCTGTATTCGCCTCTGGAGAGGGCTTGCTGCTTTCCACCACCACGCCGGTAGCCAGATTACGCAATTTGCTGAAGTTCCCCAGTGTGGAGACGGTCACCTGCGCCGGCGCGTCCAGGAACGACTCCACCACAAAGGTGTGGTTGTCGTAGGCGAAGAGGCTCACCTTGCTGGGCGCGTCGATCTGCACCGGGAAGTCTTGCATCAGGTACTGCTTGATGGCGGTCAGCACCGGCTGGGGCAGCACATACAGATCGTCCATATTCTCCGGGATGGTGAGCACGTAGAGCATTCCCTTCGAGTAACGATCCATCAACAGCAGCGGCGCGCCGCGTCCGTTGGCGGTGCCGCGCACCACCGGCCAGGCGTCGTTGGTCATGAAGCTCATTTCGGGCACCAGAATCTCCGCTGTCGAGCCCAGATTGGCGCCGCCGCCCGCGCCATACGCGCCCCAATAGTCCGTGATCTTGAGGACGCTGCCGGTGGCATGAATCTCCGCAATCTGCTCGATGCTTTTGCCTTCCAGCGCCCGCAGCAGCCCGGAGGTGATCACGACGTTGCCGCCCTTCTCCAGATGCGTCTTGATCTCGCTCACAATCGCCGGATCGAATTTGGCGGACTCGGTGAGCAGAACCGTCTTTGCCTCAACCGGAAACTCGGGATGCAGGTCGATGGGAATGCCGATCATGCCCATATAGTTGTGCAGGAAATCCTCGCCGGTAGATTGATAGGGCTTGTAGCTGGCGATGCCGATGGGCGTGCCCAGCTTGCCCAGCACGGCATTCACTTTGGAGAGTGAATAACCGGCCGCGGCGGCAAAGTCGATCGGCTCCTTCGAGCCGGAGGCGGCGTGCCACTTTTCCAGCTCGGCGGAGTCGAAGCTGGTGTGCAGGCCGCTCCAGGCGTTGCGGTCGCCGGCCTCCGCCGGTCTGAGAAGATTGCTGTACTGGAAGAGGGTGATCTCCGGCGTCTTGGCCAGCATCGTATCCCACAACTGCTCGGCGTAGCGGTCCAGGTAGCGGATCGTGAAGGTGTCCACCCAGCCGCCGCCGTTGCCGCCCGGCTTGACGTTGTCGAAGTAGCGGAGAATCTGGTAGCTCTCGTATTGCTGCAAGTGCTGGTCGTTAATCACCGGATCGCGAGTCTCCGTGCCGGTGTAAATGCCGTCGAAGATCTTCGGCTCCTGCTCCAGGTCGTAGCCATTGGCCTGAAAGTGCTCATACCAGTTAGGGAACTTGATTATGATCTTCACATTTGGATTGACGGCCCGCGCCGCGCCCACCACCAGGTTGCGCGCCACCTCGTCCATCAGCCGCAGCCGGAAGGCGGTCCAACTGGCATTGCCCTTGGCGGCGATGTCGGAGTCGGACTTGGTGTCGTTAAAGAAGAAATCGTCGAGGATGATCTCGTCGAAGTGCCGCGCCGTCACCTCGGAGATATGCTTCACATAGGCGCGATCCTTCGGATCGGTATAGCAGAACGAAGCAAATTGATTCGATTCCATATTCGTAAAGGCGATGCCGCCGGCGGTCTGCACGCCGCGCGCGGCAAAATAAGCCTTCACGCTCTCCAGCAGCGCATCGTCGGCAAGCACTCCGCTGCGGTAGCTCTCGATGTAGACCTTGTCCACTTTGACCTGGCTGCTGATCTCGTTCCAGGAACTTGCGAGCCATGCCGGATCCTTCATCTGCTCCACAACGCTAACGGGAATGTAGACGGCAACCTTGAAGTTCTCGTGGGCCGGCGGCAAAGCCTGGGCCGGAGCCATTCCGGGGAGAAGGCTGGTGAAGGCAAGAAGGAACAGAAGCAGCAAGCGGGTGCGGAAAGTCACGTGCGGATCTCCTGATTACGTGGTTCGGGTGGATGCCTGGACCATCGGGCAGCGCAAAATCGCCCGGCCGGCCGTAAAGCCAGTATATGTTCTTGAGGCCTTAAGCCAATTTGTTCAGGCATGAATCCATGCCTCGTCCTGGATTGAATCAGGTCGCCGGCACAACCACGCACAGCAAAAAGCCCAGCCTTGGTGGCTGGGCTTCTTGCTGTGCGTGGTTGCTCCTCTTGCTAGTCGACTGCCTGGATGGCGTGGTTGCCGTGAGGAATGGCGACGATGGCAGTGGGCATTGTGCCCGTGATGGGGTACGGCGAGGCCTGCGTGGCCTTCAGCGCGCCCGAAGTCGGGTCCAGCACAAAGCCGGAGACGGAGTTGCCCAGGTGGTTGACAGTGTAGACAAACCGGCCCAGCGCCGGGTCAACAACAATGGCGACCGGCTGGGTGTCGGTGGAGTCGAGCGGGCTTCCTGTCACGTTCACCGTAGTTGTGGGAGTGCCGGTGGGCAGGTCTATGGAGTAAGCTCCGACCGTGTTGTCCAGTTCGTTGGAGAGATAGAGGAACTTGCCGCGAGGATCGATGACGATCGCGGAGGGTTCGTTCCCGGTCTTGAAGGGACCGTTGGTCAGGAAGCTCAAGGTGCTGCCATCCAGAATCGAGTAGCCGATCATCTGGCTGGAAGCGTAGTCCGTGACATAGACGAAGCGATTGGTGGGGTCGGCGACCAGGGCGCTGGGCTTGACGCCGGCCTGGTAGGGACTGTTTGTGGCCGCAGTCAGAGCGCCGCCGCTGCCGACGGCATAGCCGAAGACCCAGCCGGGATTGGCGGTGCTGGTCGTGCTTCCGCCGGGATTGTATGCTGACTGATCGTAGGCTGTGACGTAGACGGCGGCATTATTGGCCAGCACGGTGACGCCGGTGGGAATAATCGTGTCGCTCCCCACGTTGAGGGGCGCTGAAGCGGTCGCTGCGGTTCCAATTGTGCCGGAGGAGAGAGAATACTCCGTCAATGTGGCAGAACTGGTTCCGGAGACCACATAGAGGTAGGTGTCAGCTGTGTTGACCGCGATGGCAACGGGCGTGGCGCTCAGTGTAACCGAATCCTTCTGCGTCAGTCCGCCGTCCAGGCCGATGGTGAAGTGGACGATGGTTTTGCTTCCCGCATTAGCGACGTAAAGATTCGCATAGTCGGAGGTAACGGCCAAGGAGACCGGGGCCACTCCGCCGGTAGAGACGGACGCCACGTCCGTGCGCATAGCGCCGGAGCCGGAGTCCACCGCATAGATATCAATCACTCCGTTGCTGGCTGTCCCGGAGCCGGCGGAACTGGCCACGTAGACAAAATCAACGGTGACGATATCGCAGGCAGTCAAGAGTGTGGCCAAGAAAAGGCCGAGGAAAGAGACCAGAAAAAGCTGGCTCAATTTGTTGAACTTCATGCGCTTCCTTCGTCGTGGGCTTGTCACGTGCGAGCCCGGAAAAAACTGGTTAGGTTGCCCCGTTTGTATTGTAAAAGCCCGGTACGGGGTGTTGCCAGAGTCGGGCCGTGCTGGCGATGACTACGGCGTGACGTTGTGCGGAACCGCGGCCACGGCCGTCGGCAGGGCGTTGGACGTGTACGGTGAGTGTTGCGTATTGATGAGCGTGCCAGCGGTGGTGCTCATCTCAAAGTCGGAGACCGTGCCGTTGGCGCCGTTGCTAAGAAAATTAGCGGTGAAGACAAAACGGCTTGTTCCCGGATCAATCCCGATGGCCACCGGATTAATACCCGCTGCGTAAGTGCCGATGCCGGTCAGCGCTCCACTGCCGCCGATCGAATATGCGCTCACGTTGCCATCCAGCGAATTGGCGACATAAACGAAAGGATACTTGGAATCGACGACGATCGCCGAGGGTTGATTGCCGGCCGGGTACGGGCTGCCGCTCAGCGGACTCAAAACTCCCGATGCAACGGAGTAGCCGCTCACCTTGCCGCTCACTGAATCCGTCACGTAAACGTAGCTGCTGGTGGAATCGCTGGCGATGGCCGAGGGATGGACGCCCGTGGCAAAGGGTGAACCGCTGACGGCAGAGAGCACGCCGCCTGCTCCGATCGTGAATCCGAAAACATAGCCGGCGTTGGCCGTTGTGTCGTAGGCGGTCACATAGAGGTAGGCGCCTGAGGCCAGTACATTGACACCGGTTGGCAGAAGGATGTCGGAAGAGCTGTTGCCGGAGAGCGTCAGCGGCCAATAGTCCGCGCCATTGCCTGGATTGACGACGGGTGAGCCCGGTGCGCCGCCAAGCGTTGCGCTGGAGCCGGTTCCGGAGGCGGCTGCAAGAGGAAACACTCCCACCGACCCCGAGCAAGGCAATGCGGTAGAGCATGAGGGCAGCGGCTGATAGGTGTCGATGACAAACAGGTTCGACCCATTGACGGCAGCGGCGAGCGGGAAGATTCCGGGCGTGTTCACGGTGTTCTGCGGATAGAGCTTGCCGTCGCTGCCGATCATGAATTGAACGATGGTGTTGTCGTCCTTATTGACCACATACAAGTTCGAGTAGTCGCTGGAGACGGCTTCGGCCACCGGGTTGCGTCCGCCCGAAGGAAAGGGCGAGGCGGGAATCTGGCGCATGAAGCCGGAGACCGAGTTGATCTCGAAGATGTCGATCTCGCCGTAGTTGTTGGTTCCCGCTGCCTGGGAACTGGCCACGTATACGAAATCCACGGTGTCGGTGCCGCAGGCGGTCATCAGACCGGCCGCCAAGAGGCTAGCCGCGGAAACCAGCAGCAGTTGACTCGTTTTGTTGAACTTCATGCGCATCTTTCGTCAGCGGGCCAGTATCGTTGGCGCGCATTAAATCAGATTTTGAACCGAACCCCAGGCACGCAAGGGATAGATCGTGCTCTGGCATTCAGCGGCGTTCTTGAAGACTGCGGAGCAATCTTGGTTTGGCCTTGCCTAAAGCCGGGGGCCAGCTACCGCTCCAGGCAACGGCTCAGAGTGACGGTTAGCCGATGCGCCCATCCACCAGGCACCAGGTGGGTGGGCCGGTAAGCGAATACTGGTCCGGCGCCTTCGACGTCTGGGAGAGCGGCGTAAGGTTGCCTGACTGTTCGTTGATCTCCTGCCCGGAGACGCTTGAATCGAGTGCGTTGGCCGTATAGAAGTACTGATTCGATGGATCTTCGGCCAGGCACTGCGGGCCGCCTCCGGTGCCGAAATTGATGGGCGTGCCGGCGATTTCGGAGGGCTGGAACGGTGAGTTGATGACATAGCCGGCAATGCCGCTCAACGGAAGCGTTGGAGTGCTGGAGGGCCCCTGGTTGGCCACGTAAAACCACTTACCCTTGTTCTCCACCGTCAGCATGATGGGATTGGACTGGTTCGCGTCATCGGGAATGGGTCCGCTCACCGCCGCCTGCAGCGCGCCGTTGGAGATGGCCGTGTAGGGAAGAATCTGGCTCTGCGATGCCACCACCCCATTCACTGTAATCGGCTGGTTGTCCAGCACAAAGATGTAACCTGCGCCGTACACGATGGCCGTGCCCTGCGTGATGTTCAGCGGCTGGGAGCTGTTCTGGCTCACCGTCAACTGCCCGTTGGTGGGGCTGTAGGTGTACGGGAAGGCCGAATCGCCTGTCGCCGGTGTGCCGCTCAACACGTACATGGATATGTTGGTCATCACCATGTCAATCGGATTGACGGGAACCGGAAAGTAAGTCAGCGAGGAAGTACCGCCGCCGAGGGTCGAGGTTACCTGATTATTCACAACCAAGCTCAGGCGCCCTGTGGTCTGGTTGACCTGGAATGCGGTAATGTCGCCGCAGGTTTGGACACCGCCCAAGGCCAGTGCGCAGCCGTCCTGGCTCGACTGGTTATAGTTGTCCGGGGAATCATGATCCAGTACGTAAATATAGCCTCCCGAGGTGTCCGGGACGATGCGAAACGGGTTGACACCCTGGGTGGCGAAGGTCTCCTGCGCCGTGAGGATGCCGTTGGCTCCGACTTCAAACTGGGTGATGTTGGAGTTCTGGCAAGGGTCCGCTGTGGTGCAGTTGCCGTTACCCTCTTTGTTGATGCCACGGTTCAAAACATAAAGAAAACGGCTGCCGTCGATCAGGACGGCGCGAACCGGGTTGGCGCCGCCAGAGGAGACGGGTAATCCGTTAATGGGGGTCAGAAAGCCCGTATTGTGGTCGATCTTGAAGCCGCTGATAATGCCATTGCCGCTCGTCCCGGCGGTCACTGTCCCGGTTACATACAAGTAGCCAACCGAATAATTCTGGATGCAAGACGTAACGCTGAGGACAACGCCAGCCGAGAGGGCACTCATCAGAAGGGCCTTGCCGAATTTCTTGAACTTCATGCGATTCCTTCATCCTGGCCGGGCCTGCGCCGCCAGGTTTGCAAGTTCCACAGCAGAGCTGGGTTGGGACGGGTCCCTGTTGCATTGTAAAAGCCCAAGGCGGGTTGTGCCTAGTTTTGGCTGAGAACGCAGCAAAACAGCGTATTATTCCCAGCCTTCCCCGCCTCGGGCGAGGCAGAAACCGCGGCCTGTCGGGCGGACTGCTCCATGATTGGCCATGGCTGAGGATTGGACGCCCGCGGGAAGGGAAACGTCAACACTGCCGCGCCAAACCCAGTTGAAGAGTCTGGCGGCAGGCCATGAGCTGGGCCCCGGAGCCGTGACTTACAACACCACGGCTCCAAACTATGGCTTCAAGACCGTTGCTGATCTACCAAACTCGGCAGGAATTCATCGGGGCCATGGGCCGGCCCTGGGCGCAGTCAAAGGCCTTGCCGAACTGGTCGAAATTCTGCACCGTGCCGTTGACGCGCCAGCGGCCGGGCGAGTGCGGGTCCGTCAGCGTCGCCTGCCGGGCAGACTGCTCGGTCTGGTTCTGGCACCACACCTGGGCAAACCCCAGAAAGTAGCGCTGCGCCTCGGTGTAGCCGTCGATCTTGTCGTTGATGCTCTTGCCCTCCGCCGCGAGCGTATCCAGCAGGGCCATGTAAGCGATGCGCAGTCCGCCATTGTCGGCCGTGTTCTCGCCCAGTGTGAGTTTGCCGTTCAACTTCTGCGCCGGAGTTTCACCCTTGGCCGCGGCAGCCTCAAAGCCGCTGTACTCGTTGGCCACGCAATCTGTCCGCTCGGTGAAGGCCTTGCGGTCTTCCGCTGTCTGCCACTCGCGCAGGTTACCGTTGCCGTCGTACTTCGAGCCCTCGTCGTCGAAGCCGTGCGTCATCTCGTGCCCGATCACCACGCCGATGCCGCCAAAGTTCACCGCCGGGTCGATGGTGAAGTCGAAGAAAGGCGGCTGCAAAGTGCCGGCCGGGAAGTTGATGTCGTTCATCGACTGATCGTAGTAGGCGTTGACCGTGGGCGGCGTCATCCCCCACTCCTTCTCGTCCACCGGCTTGCCCAGGTGGTCCAGGTTCCAGTCGCGCTCGAAGACCGCACTGCGATCCAGGTTGCCGATCAGATCGTCGCGCTTCACCTTCAGCGCCGAATAATCGCGCCACTTCTCCGGGTAGCCGATCTTGTTGCGGATCATGCCCAGCTTCTCTTCCGCCGCCTTCTTCGTCGCGTCGCTCATCCACGGCAGGGTCTTGATGTCGTCGCCCAGGCTCTTCTCCAGAGCGGCCACGAGCTGGTCCATGCTGGCCTTGGCAGCAGGCGGAAAGTTCTGCTTCACCCAGTCCTGGCCCACCGCCTCGCCCAGCGCGCGGTCGGTCATCGTGGTGCACTGCTTCCAGCGCGGCGTCGGTTCCTTCTGTCCCGCCAGTGTCTTTCCAAAGAAAGCAAAGTTCTCGTCGAAGAAGGCCTTCGGCAGGTTTGTAGCCGCTCCGTGCAGCGTGTGCCAGCGGAAGTACGACTTCCAGGCGTCGATCGGCTCTTTGGCAATCAGTTCGCTAAGTCCCTTGAAGAAATCCGGCGTCGCCACGTTCAGCGTCTCGAACGGGCGCACCTTCACATCCTTGAAGTACACCGAATAATCAAACTCCGGGGTCAGCTTCTGGAACTCGGCCGCCGTATAGATGTGATAGGTTTTCTCCGGATCGCGCAGGTCGGTGCGGCTGGTGGAGGCCTTGGCCATCGCCGTCTCAATCTCCATCACCGCCGCGGCTTCTCTGGCCGCCTGATCCGGAGAGTCGCCGGCCAGCGTGAACATCTTCGTCACGTGGTCAATGTACAGCTTGCGAATCTCCTGGAACCGCTTGCTGTCCACAAGATAGTAGTCGCGGTCGGGCAGCGAGAGGCCGGCTTGCCCAATGGCGGCAATCTGCTTTGAGGAGTCCTTGTCGTCCTGCTCCACGCCAAAACGGAAGAGCGGCGCCGCACTGCCCTCGGCCTCCAGTTCGCCCATCAGCTCGCCCAGCTTATGGGCGTCATTGAGGGCCGCGATGCGCTTGAAGGCCGGTTCCAGCGGCTGGAGAGCCTTCTTCTCAATCAGGTCGGTGTTCATGCAGGCGGCAAAGAAGTCGCCATACTGCTTTTCCAGCGAGCTCTTGGGATGGCTGGCCGCCGCATCCAGCTCCTGCCAGAGCAGATAGCGGTTGCGCTCGCCGAGCAGCGAAAACGACCTCGCCCAGCGCGTCTGGTCAGCGGGAACGGGATTGCTCTTGACCCAGTTGCCGCAGGCGTACTGGTAAAAATCCGCGCAGGGATCGGCTGTCTTGTCAATGGCCGCCGCATCGAAGCTCTTGATGGCCGCGGTTGGCGCGGGCTTCGAGGCATCAGGCGCCTGCGCCATCGCCGACGCCGCAGCCAGAATCAAAATTGGTGTGAAACGAAGATAATTCATCAAATCTCCTCCTGGGTTCAGGACAACCGGCCAAGTCCATCACTGCCGCGAGCTCAAGTAAACAGGCCCTATGCCAACTCAAGTTGTTCGATAGTTTCCCTCAGGATCGCGGCGGATTTCACAAGGGCGCTCTGCTCGTTGGGTGGCAGAGTAACCTGCAAAACTCGCTCAACGCCATTCTGAGCGAGGATGCAAGGAACCCCCAAGCTCACACCGTTAAGGCCAAATTCGCCTTCCAGCACCGCTGAAACCGTGAGCACTCCATGCTGGTTGCGCAAGATGGCAGCGGCAATCCGCGTCAAAGCCAAGCCGACTCCGAACCAAGTGGACCCTTTGTAATCAATGATGTGATAGGCGGAATTCTTCACGTCCTCCGCGACTTCGTTGCGGGCCGCGTGCGGGTCGCCGCATTTTGAACATAGCTGGCAAAACTGTTCGATCGGCAGGCCGGCCAGGTTCGTCATCGACCAGGCGGCAAATTCACTGTCCCCATGTTCGCCCAGAATGTAAGCATGGACATTATGCACATCCACACCGCAGTGCTGGCTCAATAAATAACGGAAGCGCGCGCTGTCCAGAACGGTGCCCGACCCGATGATGCGTCCGCGCGGCCAGCCGGACCGTTTGTAGGCGGCATACGTCAGGATGTCCACGGGATTGCTCACAATCAAAACGACCGCCGAGGACTTCTGGAGTACGATTTCATCAACGATATCGTAGGTGATTTTGACGTTTCTTTGCAGCAGATCCAGACGGGACTCGCCTGGCCGTTGTTTGGCCCCGGCCGTAATCACAATCATGTGCGCATCGGCATAATCCTCCGCTTGGGCTACGCGAATCTGGACAGAGGGAAAGAAAGCCTGGCCATGCGCCAGATCGAGGACCTGTCCCATTGCCAACTCATGATTGTGATCCCGCAAAGCAATCTCATCGGCCAAACCACTCTGAGCCAGCGTGTAGGCAAAGGTTGAACCTACAGCGCCGGCGCCGACAATCACAACCTTTCTTGTTTTCCAAGGGGCATCATTCATTGATCTTCCTCCGTTGTGGCGCCAGGAACCCTATCCGGTCTTGTTCATTAGGAGCAGCCCAACTCGCCGTGTCAAGTTACCCCAGCAATAAACCCGCTAACTTGCTAACTTGCTATCACCGCGAAGCGGTGGCTAACTTGCTAAATGGGTAACCAATTCCTACGTGTTTTGGCTAAGGATGGAGAAGACCCAGCTCTCAACCAGCTTTGTTCATAGGGAGGCTATCACGGCAAGCGGGGCCACTGCCGCATGGCAAACCTCCGCCAGCCGCCCGACACCCTCCCGAATCTGTTCCGGCGTTGCATTGGAGAAGTTCAGCCGCATGAATCGCTGGCCGCTGGCGTCGGGAAAGAAATCCCGCCCCGGCACAAAGAGAACCTTGCGCTTGAGGGCTTCCATCATCAACTCGCACGTGTCCACACCCTCAGGACAGGTGACCCAGAGAAACATTCCTCCCTCGGGATGGGTCCACGTGAAGCCCGGCGGCATCGTCTCCCGCAGCGCCGCGTCCATGATCGAGAAGCGTTCCCCATACGACCGCCGGATGCGCTCGACGTGGGCCTCGCTGTCGAAGTCGGTCAGATAGCGATGAGCGATCCGCTGGTCCAGGCTCGACGTGTGCAAATCTGCCGCCTGCTTGACGATCGTCAGCTTGCGGCGAATCTCCTCAGAGGCCACCACCCAGCCAAGCCGAAGGCCGGGCGCGATGGTCTTCGAGACGGTGCTGAGGTAAATCACAAGTCCTTCCGTGTCCAGCGACTTGATCGGAGCAATGGGCTTGCCTGCGTAGCGCAAAGCACCGTAAGGATCGTCCTCCAGCACAATCAGCCCGTAGCGGGCGGCGATTTCGTAGAGTTTACATCGGCGCTCGGCGGTCAGAGTCATGCCCGTGGGGTTCTGGAAACTGGGAATCGTATAGAGGAACTTGGGCCGCTCGCGTTCGATCAGCTCCGGCAACGCCTCTGGAATCAGTCCCTCCGCGTCGGTCGGCACGGTAACAAAGTGAACCTCATAGGTTTGAAAGGCCTGCAAGGCCGCCATGTACGTCGGGCTTTCGGTCAGAACACAATCGCCCGCATCGAGAAAAATCTTGCTGACCAGGTCCAGCGGCTGCTGCGAGCCGGTGGTGATGAGAATATCTTCGGCTGTGCAATCAATGCCGCGCTTGCGCGATTCCGCCGCAAAACACTCACGCAGCGGCGCAAAACCCTCGCTGGGTCCATACTGCAAAGCGCCCGGGCCGCCGGTGCGCAGCACGCGCTCACAGGCAGTGCTGATTTCTTCTACAGGAAAGAGTTCCGGAGCGGGAAGGCCGCCGGCAAAGGAGATGATATCGGCCTGCTCGGTGACCTTGAGGATTTCACGAATCGTAGAAGGGCGTACGGCGCTCATCCGGCGCGCAAACCGTGTGTTCATGCCACTTTCCTGCTTCTTATTCTGGATTGCACTCAAACAAAAAACCGCTTGTGCTTGTCGAATCAGTCTATCAGGAAGGTTCATTTCTGATTCGCCGGTCTCTGCGGATATCCCAGCACGTGCAGTTGAAGCTGTAACGCCAGGGCCGCGGAATACTGCGAAAACGGGAATAGGGCTGATTGATTTCGCTGGGAGTCCCAGCCTGCAATCAGCCCCCGTCACGCCGGTGCTACAGTGGTTTTGTTCCCACTCTGTTGCCGGAGTCTGTCTTCTTGCTGGGTTATCGCTCACTGCTGGTGGCCGTTCTCGCGTTCCCCGTTGCTGCCCACGCCGCTTCGCGCATTCAAGCCGCGCCGGTGCCTGCGGAGATGCGCTCAACCGCCTTTACCGTCACCGTGAACGGCCAGACGGTGGACGTGGCCCACGCCGCGGCGAGTTATGAGTTTGTCAGCTTCGACGGGACCGGCCCGTTTGATGTTGCGATTACCGCGGCCGAGCCGGGATTCTGGGATCGCGGCGTGGACATTCAGCCCTGGCGGCTGGGTCTGCGGCCAGTGCGCAATGGCCAGACCATCCGCTTCCGGCTCGCAGGGCCGGCCAAGCTCTCCATCTCCCGGCCCGGCGACTTCCTGAACTACGCCAAAATGCTCTTTCTCTTTGCCGGCACGCCGCCGCCGCCCATGCTCCGCAATCAGGGGATCCACGCCTACGTGCCGGGCGTCTACCACGAAAGCCTCAATCCCAAGAGCGGCGAGACCCTCTATCTTGCGCCCGGCTCATACTTCTTCGGCAGCCTGAATCTGTGGAAGGTGCATGACGTCAAGATTCTGGGCCGGGGGACGATTGTCTACGAAGGCACTCAGGATCCTACCAGCGACGAAGGCTGGATGCAGAAGCCCGACTGGCATTGCATCGGCGCTCTTGAGGCCCGCAACATCGAGATCGACGGCCTGACCTGCATTGTGCGCGCCCGGACGTGGTCGATCCAGATGAAGGATTCCACTAAATTTATCTACAACGACCTGCGCGTGATCGGCGGCAACCCCGGCAACGCCAACCAGGACGGGATGGATTGGCTGGGCGGCGGCGACGCCATCGTGCGTGACTCCTTCCTGCGCGCGTCGGACGACGTTTTTGCCCTGCAGGGCAACTGGGACGGCTACACCGACGAGGAGATTCTGCTCCCCGGCCACGATGTGCAGAACATTCTCATCGAGCACAGCGAGCTATCCACCAGCATCTCCAACATCGTGCGCGCCGGCTGGCCGCGCAAGACCTTCAACTCGCGCAATTTTACCTTGCGCGACTCCGACATTCTTCACGCTGGCATCGGAGCCTGCGGGCAGACGTTCGGCCTGCTCGGCTTCTGGGGCGCGCGAGGGGCCAAGGGCGAGCACTCCAACTACACCTTTGAGAATCTGACCCTCGACAACTGGTACTCGCTGGTGCAGATTGAGCGGGAGCAGCCGGACCTGCACGGCTTCGTCTTCCGCAACATCTGGGCGCTGGACCAGCCGCCGCTGGTCGACTCGACGATCACCGGCAAGGTGACGGACGTGACCTTCGACAACGTGAAGTACGGCCAGACGCGCGCGGCCAGCGACGCGGACCTGCCGCTGGTGACGACCGACGGCGCTCAGCCGGCGAAGTTCACCGCTCCGCATGGGCCGGTGGCGGTCTTCACGGTGGAACCGCCGGTCATCGCTCCGGGGAATAAGGTGACCTTTACCGCCCAGCCCTCGCCGAACGCGCGCTACACGTGGCTCTTCGGCGACGGAACAAAGATTGCTGGGGCCACCGGCCGCCGCGTGCGCCATCGCTTCCCGGATGCCGAGGGAACCGAGCTTGACGGCGCGGCAAAGGGCGCGGGCCGCTTCCGGGTGCTGCTTCACGTGGAGGATGAGGCCGGCAATCAAGACTGGGCCGCGCAGGGAGTGGTGGTTGTTGGCAAATGGCGCGACGCTGTCTCTCCGAATGGTGTCCTGGCGCCCGGACTCAGTTGGCAAATCTTCCCCGGCACATGGACCGAGCTGCCGGATCTGGCCACTCAGCGCGCGGTCTTCGCCGGCGAGTCGCCCAGCCTGCACGCGGATGCGCAGGGCTTTACCCGCTACGCCGCCGCATGGGACGGCTTCCTCGACATTCCCGCCGACGGCGGCTATACCTTCCACCTGATGGCGCGGGATGGCGCGCGGCTAGTGATCGACGGCATGGAAGTGGCCAGGACCGGCCCGCCCTTTGCCCAGGTCTGCGGCTCGCCGGGCAACGCCATGCGCTATGATCGCGGCTCGCTGGGCCTGCGCGCGGGAACGCATCGCTTTCATCTGGAGGGTTTGCACTCGGCCAGCCAAGGCTCGCCGCGCCTGCTCTGGGAAGGCCCCGCGCTGCCGCTGACCGACGTGCCTCCGGCGGCGTTCAGCCATCCAAGGCAGGATGCGGTCAAGGCAGGGTCGAGGAACTAGAACCCCTCTCATCAATATTTTCGGCTCATAATTCCACGAGACAGATACGGTCCCGGCTTGGCTTTGGAATATCCATGAGTGCATTGGCGATTTGGCGTCAATTGAGAATCTTGCGCGGTGACATACCATTTTTGGGGCGTAATATCGTTTCAACTGAGCTTTCGTGTCACCCCGGTCCCCAACAGCTAGGGACCGGGGCCACCCGCCGATCA
>Ga0224555_1001834_pt1 | contig 27289 bp, 24 predicted proteins | sample 714S23034metaG_FD_180687 | JGI IMG/M metagenome (GOLD analysis project Ga0224555, IMG submission 180687) | Peat soil microbial communities from Stordalen Mire, Sweden - 717 S2 30-34 | ecosystem: Environmental > Terrestrial > Soil > Wetlands > Peat | place: Sweden: Norrbotten County, Stordalen...
TTTTGACCACTGACCACTGACCACTGTTCTTACCGCACCACATGCAGCGTCCGGCCCCAGCGCGTGTCGGAAAAGAAGTGCAGGGCCACGTGGCCCATCCACGCCAGGCTGGAGCCGATTCCGGTCTGTTCCAACTGGTCCTCGGACGACTTGAACGACCAATAGTTGAACATCGGCCGGCCCACGATATTCTCTCTGGGCACAAAACCCCAGTAGCGCGAATCGAGGCTGTTATGCCGGTTGTCGCCCATCATGAAGTACTTGCCCGGCGGAACCACCAGATCCCCGTCCACGAAGTGGCTGGGAGCATCCACGGCCCATTCTTCGGTGGCGCTTCCATCCTCTGCCGGCGCAATCGTTGGGAACTCGTCGAGAAAAACCTTCTCGCTCGGATTCGCGGGTATATCCATCCCGTCCTTGGGCTGGCTTTGCGCCACGCCGTTAATGAAGACGATGCCATCGCGCAGATGAATGTGGTCCCCCGGAACGCCGATCAGCCGCTTGACCAGAAACAGGTACTCAGGCTTCCCGTCCACATCGTCCGCCACCGGCTTGATGAAGACAACGACGTCGCCGCGCCGGGGCTCGCGGTAGCGGACCAGCGGCATCCACTTGGCATCCGGAGCCAGCGTAATGCGATCCACCACCAGGTGGTCGCCCACCAGCAGAGTCTTCTCCATCGACCCGGAAGGAATAACAAAGTTCTGCGCCAGAAACGTGAGTATGAAAAGCCCCACCACCAGCACCGAGCAGATGCTGGCCACCGCCTCGAAGGGCGTCTCCTCTACCCTGGTTTCCTGTTCAGGATTCGGTTCGGGTTGGGCTTCGTTCGGCGTCTTCGCGGCCGGCGTTTTCTTCTTGGTCATAGTTAGTGGTCAGTGATCAGTTGTCAGTGAACAGCTTTACTTCACCACGTGAAAAATGCGCTTCCAGCGCGCAAACCCCGCGAGCATCGATGAAAGTTCCCTGTCGTGTCCGAGTTTATCATCTCCGGCACTGAGCGAGGCCTGCTGCGGGTCGGTGGTAGAAGGCCGCCGCAGCGAAAAGTAGATCACCAGCGGCCGCGCAACAATGGCCTGCCGCGGCACAAATCCCCAGTAGCGCGAGTCCTTGCTGTGATTGCGGTTGTCGCCAAGCACAAAATACTCTCCCGGCGGAACCACCAGCTCGCCGTTGCGCGTCAGGCTCTCCATCTGCGCCCACCAGTCCGGATCCACCTGCGGGTCGGTATAAATCCTGGCGGGAAAATTGTCGCGGAAGGGATTGGGTGGCGCCGGCTCGAAGGCCGCGTAGGGCTCATCCAGCGCAACTCCATTCACGATCACGCGTCCGTCTTCAATCCGCAGACGATCGCCCGGCATGCCCACCACGCGCTTGACCAGCAAAGGCGGCTCCGGATGATGAAAGACGATAATGTCACCGCGCTCAACTGGGCGATAAGGCAGCAGCCAGCGGGTCAGCCTGCCAGCCGGCGCGTAGACCTGCTTGTTGAAGAGAAGAAAGTCGCCCACAAGCAGCGTGTGCTCCATGCTCTCGGAGGGAATCAGCAGCGGTTGCAGGATAAAGGTGAGCAGAAACAAGGCCACCACCACCGTGCGCAGCAACGAGGCCAGCGCCTCAGGCAGCGTGGGCAGGTGGACGCGCAGGTGGGCGAAGTGCGGCCCGGGCTGGCCACGCGGCGGGGCGGGAGTGCTTGCGGGAGTGAGCGCGGGAATGCTCCCAGGGGTACTCATTCTTCCGCTTCTTCCTCCTTGGCTTCGCCCGGCTGGCCTGCCTTCTGCCGGGCGAGCTTATCGAGCGCCCGATGCGCCGCGTCCTGTTCCGCAAGTTTCTTGGTGCTGCCTGTTCCGCGCGCCAACGGCTTTCCCGGTTCCCCGGCTTCCATCATGAGCCGGACCTCCACGAGAAATTGCTTGTGATGGTCGGGACCGCTCTCGCTCTTTACACGGTACACCGGAGTCCCTGACCGGTCCGCCTGCAAACGTTCCTGGAGCGCTGACTTGTAGTTGCCCAGCGCCGCGCCGGAGCGCAACTCCTCGGCAAGCTGCTCGGCTGCCTCGCCCAGGATCTGACGCCGCACAAAAGCCCTTACCGGCTCCAATCCACCGTCAAGAAACAGCGCCCCTAGCACCGCCTCCATGGTATTGGAGAGCACCGTGCTCTTGCGCCGCAGGCCGCCTTTCTCTTCAGCGCGGCTCAGGCGTAAATGCCGGCCGAGCCCGATGCCCTCGGCAACCTGCGCGATATGCAGCCTGCTCACCAGCCGTGAGCGGACGCGGGTCAGCTCGCCCTCATCCCAATCCGGATGCACTCCGAAGAGCGATTCCGCAACCACCAGCCCCAGCACCGCATCGCCAAGAAATTCGAGCCGCTCGTTGTCGCCGGCCATGCATCCACTTGTCCCGTCGCCATCGCTCCCGCTCTTATGCGGGCGCTCTTTCGCTGCCTGCTCCCTGGCCAGCGATCTGTGCGTCAAAGCGTGTAACAGCAGCTCAGGCACCCTGAATGCATGACCAAGTGCGGTTTCAAGTTCTGCCAGAACTGGTTCCACGCGCGCCTCGCCTGCCTTCCAACTCTTCAAATATTTTCAAGATTTTCAAGCAAACTGCCGCGCCCGAAGACTCCGGGCCGGAAACTATTCTCGTTGATTCGATTAAATACCACCCAAAAGTTCCTCGGTCATTGCGGCCCAACTATTGAGGCTTGGCTGTATCGTTTTTCCCTGCAGTTCCCAATACCGCCTTGCCGGCAGGAACCGGGCTGGGCGCGTCGCCATCCGCATCCTCGTCGCAGGTGTGGCCGTTCACGGAGTAGGCATTCTTCACGCCTCGCTCCGCGGCCAGGCGCGTATCCTCTCGCCCGTCGCGCACGGTCAGCGCCAGCTTATACTCCGACGTGGCCGCGTCGCGCTTGCAATCCAGATCCAGCATGCGGCCCAAATAGATATGCGACCAGGCCAGCAGCCGCTGTTCCTTGCTGGTGGCCAGCGTCTTATGGAAGTCGTCGATCGCCTGTTCTGGATGCCCGGTCATGGCAGCCGCCCGGGCCAGAATGAACCAGGCATGAGCGCTGTCTGCCGTGGAGGCAACCGTGCCTGTCTGCATGGTGTTGGCCTGCTTCGCCAGCACCTGCTGCGCCAGCGCGCTCGCACTGGCGATGTCTCCGTTTGAAAGCTGAGCCTCGGCCAGATCCATTCCGGTAAGCTTGCGAGGCTTGCTGCGTTCCAGCACCTCGGCATCCGCTTCCTTGTCGAACTCGATCTGGCGCGCTCGGTGCACCTGCTGGTCTACGTCCATGGTGTACACCATTTCGCCGATGGTGTCTTTTAGGCTGGCAGGATCCCTCTCAAACTGGATCATCTGCTCGTAGAAATACTGCGTCAGCACAAACCCCTGCCGCATGTCGTGCTGCACCAGGGCCACGCGCGCGGCTTCCTGCTTCTGTTCGGTGAGCTGCTGCTCGTGCTCGTAGCGTGGCAGTTGCGAGCGCTCCAGGCCCGCGGGAATGATGTACGCCGGAATCCCGGTGTCCATGGTGCGCGCCTCAATCGCCTTGATCATGCACTCCACCGTCAGCGGCACGGTGTCGGAGCGATAGCGGAACTCCAGTGGCGCCTCGCGAATCTCCTTCAGAATCGGCTGGGTCCTGTCGATCGCATTGGCCCGCGCATACAACAGCGGCTCAATTACGTAATGCAGATAAGTGTGGCGAATGTCGGTCATGCGAATCTTGCCGTTCACCGGCGAAACCACCACCACATAGTCGCTGCCGTAGATGCGGGCATTCACCGTGCTCGGCGACAGCATCGGCTCGATCACCACGATGAACCGCCGCCCGTCGTACGTTCCCGCCGGCATCTTGAGATACAGATTCGTCGAGACGATCATCCGCGACAAAGGATCGTGCAACTGATTCGCCGCTTCATCGTAAATGTGGTGCACCGTTAGCCAGATCCCGTGCAGGTCTACCGCTTCCGCGAACTCCCGCAGCCGCGGCACAATCTCCGCCACCTGCGTTGCGTCGGGCGGCATCTCCGTCAGGTCGGCCGTCGTCTCCAGTTCCGGCGGAGGCGTCAGGTAGAGTGACAGCGAAATGTACTGCGCCACATCCAGTTCCGTGCCCGTCATCCGATGCTGAGCGATGTAGAGGCAAAGAGCGTCGCGCTTGTCGCGTGCCCCCTCGCTCGCGGCCAGGGCCTTGTCGATCTCGTCGCGCACCTGCTTGCGGATGGGCGCGCTGTCTTGCAGGCCCTCGTCGTAGCCGCACATGTTCAAGGCCGCCGCCATCGCGAAAACTGGTTCCGCGCTGGTCAGCGAGATGGTCGGCCCCGCCGGATCCACCAGCGAAGGCGTCCTCTCATGCACATACGCCTGCGCGGAAGACACACCGTGCTCTCCCGGCAGATTGCTGCTGGACGATTGGCTGCTGGACGATTGGGCGGCGCCCCAGGAAGCCGAAATCCCTATCAAAAGGCTTAAAAAAGCGGCCGAAGCAAAATAACTCGATCGAATTGTCTTGAACGTCATGAGGAAACCCTGCCTGCAAGTCTAGTTAGACGCAGCAGAAGGGTCAAACGGGAGGCAGAGTAGCTAGAAGCTGCCTTCTTACCCTCGCACCGAAACACCGGAGAAGGACAACACCGCCAAGCCGCGGACCGGCTGGCCAAAGAAGCGGGCCGGCTCAAAGACGCTGAACAGCAGCAGGTTCTCGACTTCGGCCTTGGTGGCGTCGTCGTTGGGGCCGGCGACGATGCGATAGTCGTAGACCTCGCCTTCGCCGTTGATATAGGCCTCGATCACCACCGGGCTGGAAAGAGCGCTGACGCCGCTGTTACCCGTTCCGCTCGACAGGCTTACCAGCCGCGGCGCGGTCGGGTTGCCCAGCGGAACATCGGTATTGGCCTGCGCCACCTCCGGCTGCGTAAACATGGTCACCAGCACAGTCACAGTGCCCAGCAACAACACAGCGCTCGCAAACCCCGCCGAAGCCTGCAGCAGAAACGGGCCCACCGTGTTATGCCAAGCCAGGCTCCACGCATTGAAGACGCTGCGGCGATTGCGCGCGCGCTCCTGGCTGATCGCTACCCGAATCCGTAGCATCAGGTCTTCCGGCTCGGCCACCTGGCCCAGCTCGGCAAGCGAACTTTGCGCTTGGCGCAGGGATTCCCACTCCCGGGAGCAATCCCGGCAGCCGGTCAGGTGAGAGGCGATCGTTTGCATCTCCCGTCCATTCAACCGGCCGTCAAGATATTCCGTAAATCTTGCCTGCATTGATTTGCAACCGTTCATCGCGCCTCCTCTCCAAGGGGCATGTCGAATTCCTCATAGGCAGCCGAACTCTTGCCTTTAGCCGGCGCTGTCAGCAAAGCCTTTAAATAAGCCCGCCCGCGCACCAGTCGCGACTTTACCGTGCCCAAACTTACAGCTTCGATCTCCGCAACTTCCTCGTAAACAAATCCCTCAATATCGCGCAAAATCAGCGTGGTCCGAAATGGCTCAGGCACTTGGCCAAGCGCCGCTTCTACCCGGGCCCGGTTCTCCTCGTGCACCACCGCATCGAACGGAGAATCGGCTGGATCCACCAGCCGCTCCTTCAGCGTCATCCCCGTTCCCGACTCCCGGTCCGTCAACTCCTCGTCGATGGCCACTTCCTGCTGCTTGTGCCTTATCCACCAGCGCCGCTGGTTTGAGGCCTCGCGCAACGCGATCCGGTAAATCCACGTGCGCAGCGACGACTCCCCGTGAAAACTGCCCACGCCGCGAAACACCTTGATAAAAACATCCTGCGTCAGGTCGGCCGCGTCGGCACGGTCAATCGCCGTGCGTGCCAGCAGCGAGTAGATGGGTTGGTGGTAGCGTGCAATCAGCCACGCAAATGCTTCCTCTGAGCCGGCCCGGAGTTCCGCTATGAGAGCCGCTTCTTCTGACTGGAGCGTCAGCGCGCTGGCAAAATTGCCCATGGTGAGGTCCGCCTGCAATTCAGTGTCCTCCCACCTATACCGCAATTCAGCTATGTTTGGCATCTGCCAGTTTTTTCCGGCCCGACTGCGGCCCGGCCGGCAGATGATCTCAGCTATATTGCGGCCACTCCATCCGGGGGCCAAAAGTTGCCACCGGAAAACCATGCTGCCAAGGAGTGCGTGGGGTTCGGGGGACACCCGGCAACTTGCCGCATGTCCCGCGCCCCTATTCTCTTAGACACCGGCACCCCCCTAAAGTGTTCCCGGTCACTTATGTAAAGAACTTAAATAACTCAGGTTTTCGCTTCCGGGGTACTTCCAGAGCCCAATTGGGACTTTCTCGCGCGCCCAGGTGCAAAACCGGCTCTGACAGGTTGCGGAAATACTCAAACCGGAGCGAGACGAGGGTTCTAATCCCCGCAAAACATCAACAGAATCAATAGGGGCTTCGGCCCTCGGCTTCTCCCCAGGATTTGAACAAAGTGCAACTGTAGTACCAACAGGCTGCGGAAAAACTCTTCTGGCCGGGATAAGTGTCAGGGCACGACTTCAGTCGTGCCAAATGCCGCAAAAATAGCGAGGGCTTTAGCCCCTGAGGTATGCTTTTCACGGCTTCTGTCCAGAGCCATGCCTCGTTATGATGAAAGCCGGAGGCGTCGCCGCCCATGTTCACCTTTCGCCCCATCGGGTACGTTCACAGCCCCTACAAAGATACGTCTTCCATTCCGCGCGGCCTGGGCGCCAAGCACGAGGCGGAAGGCACACTCGAAATTCTGCGCGAGTTCGAGCCCGGCCTCGCGGACATCGAAGGCTTCTCGCATCTCTACGTGATCTGGGCCTTCGACCGCGCCGAAGGATACGATCTGCTCGCCCATCCGCCCACCGATGAGAAGCGCCCGCACGGCGTCTTTTCCACGCGCTCGCCCCGCCGTCCGAATCCAATCGCCCTCACGGTCGTCGAGTTGCTCCGCCGCGACGGAAACTCGCTCCATGTTCGCGGAGTAGACATGCTCGACGGCACCCCGATCCTCGACATCAAGCCGTACCTGTCCAGCATTCCGGAAGAAAAGCTCCGCCGCGGCTGGCTCGCCGAAGCCGAAGCGCGCAAAGGCTGACGCGTGGGGTTTCCGCCCCACAGTGGAGATGCATCCCACGAGCACTGTCCACTGTTCGCTGTCCACTGTTCACGGAATCCCCAATATCTTATGCGTCTGCAAACTCAATCGCCACTGCGGATGCTCCATGCAATACTCCAGCGCCAGCTTTGTATTTGTGGCCCGATCCGGCCCGTCCATCGGCTGCAAGAAGAAATGCCGGAAGGCCAGCCCGACAAAATCCGCCGGACTAGACCCCGCCTGCGGATAGACCAGCTTCAGCTCGTCTCCGCTCACTTGCGCAAGCACCGCGCCTGCCTTGGGGCTCACGCACACCCAATCGAGACCCGCAGGAGCTTCAATCGTTCCATTCGTCTCGACCGCAATTTCAAAATCTCGCGCATGAAGCGTCGCGATCAGGCGCGCATCCAGTTGCAGCAAAGGCTCGCCGCCGGTGCAAACTACAAACCGCTTTCCCGCCGAAGTCCTTACAGGCCACTTCTGCTCGATGGCCGCAGCCAGCGCCTCCGCACTCTCAAACTTTCCGCCCCCGGGTCCATTCACATCGGCAAAATCCGTATCGCAGAATTTGCAGATCGCCGCAGCCCGGTCCTGCTCGCGCCCCGACCAAAGATTGCAGCCCGCAAACCGGCAAAAGACCGCCGCGCGCCCCGCCTGCGCCCCCTCGCCCTGCAGCGTATAGAAGATTTCCTTCACCGCGTAAGTCATAAAAACAGCTTCTAGCTCCTAGCTTCTAGCCAAAAGCCCGTTATATTCGCAACCAATCCAATCACTCCGCATGAGAAAGCTAGGTCTTTGGCCGTTGAAGTTGTACCAACTCTGGGTGCCCCAGGTCCCGATTTTGGGACCTGGGATAGCAGAAATTCAAGGCACGAAATCATGCGGTCAGAGTCCCAGGAGCTAGAAGCTAGCCTTTCCGCAGCGGATCTTCGCGCCCGTTCTCTCGAAATCCCTTCTGCCGCAGCAGGCACGAATCGCACTGCCCGCACGGCTCGCCCGTTGCCGAGGGATCGTAGCAACTGCTGGTGAGCCCGTAGTCCACTCCCAACTCGATCCCTTTGGCAATAATCTCCGCCTTCGACATCGCAATCAGCGGCGTATGAATCTTCAGCTTCTGGTGGCCCTCGACGCCGGCCTTAGTCGCCAGGTTCGCCATCGTCTCAAATGCCTCAATGAACTCCGGCCGGCAATCCGGATAACCCGAGTAATCCAGCGCATTCACGCCGATAAAGATGTCGCTCGATCCCAGCACCTCGGCCCATGCCAGCGCAAAGGAAAGAAAAATCGTATTCCGCGCCGGCACATACGTGATGGGAATGCCGTGCCCCATCTCCTCCATCGCGCGCCCCTTGGGAACAGCGATATCGTCAGTCAGCGCAGAGCCGCCGAAGATGCGCAGATCGATGTGCGCGATCTTGTGCTCGGCCGCGCCGATGGAAGCCGCCACTCGCGCCGCCGCCTCAAGTTCCCAAACGTGCCTTTGTCCATAGGAGAACGAAAGCGCATAAAGCAGATAGCCCTGGCTCCGCGCAATGGCCAGCACGGTGGCCGAATCCAACCCACCGCTCACCAGCACCACCGCTTTCTTCCCTGTACTCGTCATCGCCCCAATCTCCCAACGAGCTAACGCGCTAACACGCGCGCAGCGCGGCTAACCCCGCCAACTCCGCTAACTCCGCTGGCGTTCAAACCCCGCCCTTGCCGATATCCATCGACGGCGAAATCGGATTGTCCTCGTCGATATACGCATCGATGCACTTGTCGAGCGTGCCCTGGGCTTCGAGGATAAACTCGACCGCATCGCGTGCGCCTCCCTGTCCGCCACGATTCGGCGTCACGTAATGCGCCTCGGTCTTCACCCGCTCGCGCGCATTGGCCACCGCAATCGCAAGGCCGCATTCCCGCATCACCGGCAGATCGATCACATCGTCGCCCACGTAGGCAATCTCATCGAGAGCGACGCCGCTCTGAGCCATGATCTCCCGCACCGCCTGCATCTTGAACGCCTTGCCCTGGTAGACGAACTCGAGCTTCAGATCGCGCGCCCGCAGCGCCACCGTCTCCGAAATGCGCTTGGTAATGATGCCGCACTTGAGCCCGCCCAGCCGCGCCAGCGAAATCGCCGTCCCATCGTGCGCGTTGTAGCCCTTCGCCTCCACCGCCTTTGAGGTGAGCGTGCCGTCCACTACCACAGGCACAGGAATAATCCAGATGCCACCGTCTGTAAATACTCCGTCTACATCGAAAAGAACGATCTTGATCTTGCGGGCGCGGTCCTGCGCGGAAACTGTCATACTTCAATTCTACCTATTGCTCTCGGCCTCTTTTTTGGGCACGCGGATGCAAGTCCAGAGAAAATGAATCATGCGCCGCAGCGACGATCCAAACATCGCCCACAAGCCCCCCGCCGAGCCCCGCGCGCTTGGCTCCGAGGGCAACCATCTTGACCCCGAGGACTACTACCTCGAAGGAGGGAACATGGTCTTCACCGCGGCCTATCATCTCAAGCGTGGCTCCTGCTGCGGCTCCGGATGCCGGCACTGTCCGTATGGCGAGGCGCAAAACGAATCCTACTCCACCCCGCCATTTCCAGGGGACTGAGCCTGCGGTTGCGCCGCAGCCGGCTCCCGCACCAGCACCGCAAAACGCGGAAACGCAAAGCTCCCGCCCGCATCGTCGATCACGTTCAACTGGCACAGATAGGCGCCCGGCTTCAATCCGGCCAGAGGCACATCCATTTCCACAGCCACCGCGTCGCGTCCCTGCACATTAATTGCCTTGGCCTGTACCAGCGGCGACTGGTACACCTTCGTCGACCCCTGAATCAGCTCCAGGCTGCTCAGCAGATCGATGCCCGGCTTTGTGCCCTTCGGAGCATTGTCGGCGGCCTTTTCGCGTGCCGGGCTGTAGACCTCGTACAGCAGATACATGTGCTGATCCTGGCGAAAGACATGCGCGATGTCGGGCACGTACTCCTGGCCGTTGCGCACCAGCGGATCTATATCCTTGCTTGGCTTCTTGCTCGGCTGGCGCGCGGCGGCCAGCACAATCGAACTCAGCTTCAGCGGGGTCTTCTTCATATCCGGCAGCGTGACATTCGCTTCGAACGATCCCATGCGCCCGGTCTGGTTTTCGCGCACCACAAACTTCAAATCGTATTGTCCCGGCGGCAGATTGAAGCTGGTCGTGTACTGAATGTTTTTCTGCCGCGCATTCAGCGCCGCATCCAGATTCAGCTTCACCGTCTCTCGCGCCCGGCCGATGGGTCGCTTCACCTCGTCGATCACTTCGCCGATAATGTCCAGCGTCGCCTTGTCCTTGTCGCCGCCCTTCACAAACGGAATTTGCGAGCCCGGCACCAGCAGCGAAACCGGCATGTAGTACCGGTTGTCGTCGAGCCGGAAATACATCGCGTCGAGATAGACAGCCATATCGGTCGCCGGCAAATCGCTGGCCAGTTCGTCGGTCAATTCCTGCTCGCGATCTTCCTTGCCGGAGTGCTTGAAGTCCGCTGGCGCATAGTAGCCCTGCCTGTATTCGAGCTTCACTCCGGGCGCCTTCACCTTCACCGTCAGCTTGCGATATTTTCCGTCGCGCGCCGGATTCGACGAGTGAAAGCCGATGGCGTAGTAAGCCGAACTGTCCTTCTGCACCTGCGCAAACGCCGGCGCAAAATCGTTGGAGTCGAAGAACGCCTTGCCACCGGTGTCGCTCGAGAGCGTCGCCATCACTTCCTGGCTGGCGAAGTTCGCGTTCATGTTGCTGGTCAGCGCGGCTCCGCTGTAGCCGCCACTGCCGCGCAGGCTGCCAGTGGAAGCGTCGCCCAGGGGCCCGATCGCCTGCAGTCCGCGCGTGTCCACGCTGTAAATCGAAAGGTTGGCCCGCACCGCCGCGTTGATGGCCGCCCGCAACGACGCCTGGTTCTCGATGCCGTCGCGCGAGATGCCGCCGGAAAAATACAGCAGCGACTTTTTCTCGTCGATTCTGGAAAGCGACTGCGCCACCGCCCGCAGCGCGAACAACTCGCGATCGGTGTTCACATCGTTGTACTCGCTCTCGTCGGGCGTGTAGCCGGTGGTGTCCTCCACCTGGTTTGAATTCGCTGTGGCGCCCTGCGCGAATCCTTGCCCCTCGGTGCCGTTGTAGACAGCCACTTCGTTAATCAGCGCCTGCTTGTCGGCGGTAAAATCTTGGTCCACCGTCAGCGTATCGCCCAGCGAAACCAGCGCCACCAGGTCCGCCGGCTGCATCTTGGTTTTCAGAAACGCCTGTGCCGCCTGCACACTGCGGTCAAGATCTTCCGGCTGCATCGACGTCAGGTCGAAGAACATCACGATCAGCCGGTGATTGCGCAGGTCCGCGGGCTTGGCCACCATCACGGCCCTCTGCCCGTTGCTCGCCAGACCCGCCGCCAGGCCGCTCACCGTGGCCTCGTTCAGCGGCGTCGCCATGTCCACGCTCTCAAAGTCAAAGGTGTCGATTTGCTGCTGCTTGCCGTTCTCGTAAATGGTAAAGTCGCTCTGCTTCAGCCCGCGCACCAGCTCGCCCGTCTTTACGTCGCGCGCTACAACGTTGGTCAGCACCAGATCGCCGTTCAGCTTCAGCGTGAAGCCGCCCTGCGGAGCATTTGAAACCCGCGTGGCGTCCTGCGCGAGCGCCGGTCCTACGCCCGGCACTGCAAGCGCCATCGCCGCGATCCCCGCTCCAACCTTCCGCAACCAACCCCTCATCCATTCCCTTCCAGACCAACTCTGGGTGCCCCAGGTCCCGATTTTGGGGCCTGGGATAGCAGAAATTCAAGGCACGAAATCATACGGTCAGATTCCTAGCTCCGCTAAAACCTGAACCTGGCCGTAAACTGAAACGAACGCATCTGCCCCGCCGAAGTAATTTGCCCGAACTTAGGCTGGTTGACCACCGTGCCCACCCCTGCATACTGCACGGTGTTAAACACATTGTCGATGGTGGCGCGGATCTCCAAACTACGCGTATCGCCCATCTGCATCGTCTTCGAAAGCGACATGTTATTCGAGACCGTCCCCGGCCCTTTAATCGAGTTACGCGGCGCATTGCCAAAGAAATCGCAAAACCCGGGCGTATTTGTTGGCGCCGAGTAGGCCGCCGGGTTGAACCACTGACGCAGCGATCCGCCCCCGGCAGTTATGGAAGCCCCAGTAAGATTGGGCCGCATCACTCCGCCCGTGCCGCACGTGGTGCTGGTAACCGATGCCTGATAACTCGGACTGATCCATTCTCCACTTGCACCTCCACTCGCAAACTTGAAAGTGCCTGAAATCGAGAAGCCCTCAAGAATATGCGAGCCCGCGCCTGTAGTTACCCAGTACTTATCCTTGCCGAACGGTAACTCATAGAGATAAGTGCCGCTAACTGAGTGGCGCACATCGAGACTCGAGTTACCCAGCTCGCCGAGCACATCTTGCCAGTTCTGCGCGCCCACGCCGCCCACGCCGCCCAACACGCCGGCATCGTCAATCGAGTGCGAGTACTGGTAGTTAGCTCCCAGCGCAACCCCGCCCAACAAGCGCTTATTCACGCGCACCGTGCCCCCATTGAACTTGGAGAACGACGCCGCCTCGTCATAAGTGAAATTCAACGGATAACATCCCAGCGACCCATTGCATACCGATGGATCGGTTGAGGGGCTGGTGGGAATCGAGCGCGGCGCAATCACCGTATCCAGATGATTGCCGCGCGTGCCGTTGTAGCCGAGGTTCATCACAATGCTCCAGGGCAGCGTTTTTTGAATGTCGACGTTCCACGCCTGCACATAGGGCAGCGGATAATGCGGATCGATCGCCACGTTCCCCAGCGTGGCCGGCGCTGGAAATCCATCCGCTAGCGTGAAGCACGTCATCGGCACGATCCGCGCGCAGGCCGACGAGGCAGAGTTGCCGCTGGCCTCCTGGTTCGTCTGCTCGTTGGTAAACGGCGGCTGGTGCGCCATCTGCGACGCAAATGTAGCGTACTCGCCCACCGTATAGTTCATGCCGTAGCCTGCGCGCACCACGGTCTGTTTGAGTTTCGGCACGCGCCACGCCAGCCCCACGCTGGGCCGAAATGCCTTGCGCCAAGGGGCAACCAGCGACCCCGGATAGCCCGCTGTCCCCGCCGTCACCTCGCTTACCGTTGTAAATCCGCCCTCAGGATTGGTGGCGACATAAGCAAGATGGCCGTACTTCTCGCTGTAGGGCGCGTAAAACTCGTAGCGCACGCCGTAATTCAGCGTCAGCGACGAAGTGGCCCGCCAGTCGTCCAGCGCATAGGCATCCATTACGTTATCGCGCAGGTAGCTTTTCTGAACCGACGAATTGAGCGTTGTCGATTGCGGCAGCCCCAGCAGAAAGTCCGCCATTGACGAGCCGGTAGCCTGATCGCCCGCTGCGTCCTCCGTAAACAAGCCCGTGAACGTAAAATTCCCGGTTGCGTTGGAGCCGGCCAGAAAGTCGCGATGCACACGCCGGTAGTCGGCGCCGAAGCGCAGGTTGTGCTTGCCGTGAATCCAGCTCAACACCTCCGTGCCAGAAATTGTCTGCGCGATCGAGAAGCTCGGCTGCGTCTCGCTGAGCCCGTTGAGCTGATTCAGATTGATGCCAGGTACCCCGTAGTTGAGCGGAAAGTCATTGGACACGGTGATTCCGAGCGTGTGTGCGGTGACATCGTCGGTTGTGTTGGTAAAGAAGTTTGTCGTGCTGCTACTGCTGCGGTTCCAGCTTACGTTTGAGATGCTGGTCACCTTGCGATAGCCGACGGTATAACCGGCCTGCACCGAGTTCGAGTCCGACGCGCTTTTGCCACCCAACTGCGGAACGAAGTTCACGGCATCCGAAGCCGAATGAGTCCAGTTGTAATTAAAGTTGATGCTCTGCCGCAGCCCCTGGTTCTGTTGCGACCTGCGTCCCCCGCCGCCCATGCCGCGTCCGCCGCCAAACAGCGTCGCATTCTTGCCCAGCGTGCGCATATAACGCGCTCCGGCCTGCGTGCTATTCGATTGCTGCGTGGTCAGCAGGTGGTAGTTGTAGTCATTCACCGCGCTGCTGCCGGTCAGGTTCGGCTGCGGAAAATAATTCAGCAGCGCGAGAGCCTGCGGAGCAATCTGCCCCGGCGGAATCACATTCGGCGTTCCGTCTAAAATACCTGAATTTCCCTGCGCAACAAACTGCCGCTGCGTCGCCGGATTGTAAATCGCCGGCAACCCCCTGAAGTCCCCGCTCCGCTCCGCAAGCGTCGGCACCGTCTCGTAAAACTCCTCAGGACTGGAACTGCGCGTCCCCGACAGCGTCAGGAAAACAGTGTCTTTGCCGCTGGGCTTGGTCAGGTGCGGCAGATACGGCGCGCTCAAAAATGTAAGCCCGAATTGATTAGTCCCCGACGCCGGTTGAACCTGCGACTGGCCAAGCAGCGCAAACGGCTCCGCATTCAGCGCCGAGTTGCTGCCTCTCCAGAAGATGGCTCCATGCGGTTGACCCGGATTGAAGCCGCGAAAATTCCCGCGCCCTCCACCGCCGCCGCCACCGCGCCCGCCGAATCCGCCGCCCCCAAAGTCACCTCCACCACCAAATCCACCGCCGCCAAACCCTCCGCCACCGAATCCACCACCCCCGCCGCCGAACAGGCCGCCTGCGCCCGGCAGCCCCTGGCCTGGATTCGCGACCAGGTACGCTGCAATCGCGTCGCGGATCTGATCGAGGTTCACCCCCGCCAGCGGACTCACCTGCCCCGACTGGCCGCTAATCGCAACAGAATCTCCGCCGAAGTCGGAGTTGCTTGCCACAGTTGGCAGCTCCGCGCCGCTTCTGCCCGCCGACCCGCTGCTGGTGTCGGTATCGGCGCTCAACGCGCTGGTCAGGCTCAGGCTCTCCGCGCCGTTGCCCGCCAGTTGCCGAATGATCGAGCTCGCGGCCTGCAAGGTTGCCGCCTGGCTTGCCTGCTGCTCCTGCTGCGCCGCGCGCGAAGCCAGCATCAAGTCAAAGTTCACCGCCTGGTCGTGGCTCGCCGCGTTCAACAGCGCTTCCTGCGCGCCAACGGCAAACGCCGCAAACTCGGTGCGAATCACGTAGCGCCCGTTTTGTGGAAGGCTCATCGACCACGCGCCGGTAATGTCGCTGGTGGTTGAATATTTCTTTCCGGTCAGCGTGTTCTGGGCGGTAATCGTTACGCCCGGCAGCGGAATACTACCGCTCTTGACCACGCCATGCAGTTTGCCGCCGGCGACTGACGGCGCTGCCGGGGTCTGCGCCTCGGCGGCTTGTGGCGCAGCAGCTGGAGAGCTGGTCGTCGCAGCCTGCGCAGAACTCTGCGCCGCAGCTTGTGCGCGTCCCGCAACGCCGCCAGCCGCAAGAATCCCAGCCACACATGCCACCACCAGTGCTTGTCGCCGCATCCATGCTCTCCAACATTCCGTGCCCGTACTCAATCTGACGGCCTACCCTCCGCTAAGGTTTACGGTCGCTTGTCCCGGTGAACGCATCGTAAACCTGAGCAGGTCCACCGTCGATGCTCCGCCCTGCCATCACGACAAGTCGCTGGAAGAAATGGCGCACCTCCGAAAGGGCCTCCGAGAAAGCCACGTTTCCTCTGCCCCCCCGTTCCCCGTATTCATGACCTTAGTACTCAACAAGGTAACCCCAGCTCTTGCATTTTCTTGGGTTACATGTTAACCATTATGACAATACTCTTTTGGTTGCTACCACAGAAGTAAACTCTGGCGGCAACGGACAGGACCGAATCTCCAAATGAAAATCGGCACTACGATTCGCGCTTACCGTCTTCAGAAGGGCCTCTCCCAGGGCGACATCGAAAAGAAGACCGGCCTGCTTCGCTGTTATCTTTCCCGCGTGGAAAACGGACACACCGTGCCTTCGCTGGATACGCTCTCCAAGATCGCCCAGTCCCTCGACCTGCCCATCGCCCAGTTTTTCGCCGACGACTCGCTCGGCCGCCAGTTCAATACCCAGAAGCTCACCGACGAAGAGCTGCGCTTCCTCACGCAGATTCGCCGTTACTCCTCCAATTTGAACGAGAGCGACCGCAAGCTACTGCTCGCCATGGTCAAAAAATTCGCCGCGACGGCCGTGCGTTAAGCCGAAGCCTCCGATTTCGATTGGCTGGTCCCCGCGGCGCGGGATACAGTATTTTCGATTCTGCTCCTTACAGAACGCACGCAGCCACCTTGCTCGATCTCAAGATGTCAACAAGTGAATCGAAAATGCTCTAGAATCCGCTGCCAGGGAGATGCGCCATGGAAAATTCGGAATCATCGCGGCAACTTATCTCAACCAACTCCGTCTTCGCGCCTGACCGCCGGGAATTCGTCAAGCTGGCAGTGGGAGGCGCGCTATCCGGTGCTGCGCTTCTTTCCTCCACTGCGCCCGCCTCCGCAACCGTGCACAAAAGTGCCCCAGGCATCAAGCTCTGCGCGCAATCCTCAGCCAAACCCACAGACGATGAGCTGCTCTTCCTCAAGCAGATCGGCGCGGAGTATGTCAGCGTGGCGTCCACTCCCGGCCTGCGCACTGCCGAAGGCTTTCTCCAGATCAAGAAACGCTACGCCGATGCGGGGATCACGGTGTGGAACATCGGCAACATGAGCGTCCACAACATGCCCGAGGTGACGCTCAATCTGCCCGGCCGCGACAAAAAGATTGAAGAGTACAAGCAATATCTCCGCAACCTGGGCCACGCCGGCATCTACTACACCACCTACGCCCACATGGGCAACGGCATCTGGAGCAGCGGCCGGGCCACCATCCGCGGCGCCTCTGCTCGCGAGTTCGACATGGCCAGCCCCAACAAGGTCGGCGTGTGGGGCGATCAGAAATTCTACGAGCCGCTTTCGAACGGCCGTAAATTCTCAACCGATGAAATCTGGGACAATTACACCTACTTCATCCGCCAGGTGGCGCCGGTCGCGGAAGAGAACAGTGTCCGCATCGGCATCCACCCCGACGATCCGCCCGTGCCCGAGCTGGCCGGCGTCCCGCGCTGCATCTTCGCAGGCTATGAGGGCTACAAGCGTGCAATGGAGATTGCCAACAGTCCCAACGTGGGCATCTGCCTTTGCTGTGGCTGCTGGAACGAGGGCGGTCCCGCGCTGATGCACAAGGACCCGGCAGAGATGATCCGAACCTTCGGCGCGGAAAAGATCTGGAAGATTCATTTCCGCAACGTCAGCGCGCCGCTGCCCCACTTTGTCGAAACCTTCATGGACAACGGCTACTACGACATGTCGAAGATCATGACCGCGCTGGTCGAAGTCAAATTCGACGGCATCGTGATTCTCGATCACACGCCCGATGTTGTCGGCGGACATTACCCCGAGCAGGCCTACGGCTTTGCCTACATGAAGGCGCTGATGAATCGGGCGCTGGCCGAAGCCTGAGTCGCGAACTCCGCCAACTCCGCCAACACGCGCGAAGCGCGGCTAACTCCGCCGCTCTAGACGTCGTTTCCCAGCTGGAAGATCGGCTCCAAGCCGGCGCCGCCGCTGAGCAAAGCCTGCTCCTCCTGCGGCTCGAGGGGCTTGTAGTTCTGCGCCACATCCATCGCCAGTCGGAAATATTTTTCGTCTCCGGGCGGGATCGCCGCCGTGATCGGATGGCCGAGCGTCCATCGCAAACCCAGCGACGCTTCGTTGGGAAAAGCCGCCGGCTGATACCAGCACTTGGGTTCGGGATGCTCCTTCTTCTCGTCCGCGGGCCACACGGTCTTGGCCATGCTCTTCAGGCAGAGAATCCCCATCTGCTTTTCCTGCGCCTTCTTCAGAATCTGCGGCCCGAAGTTGGCCTGGCTTACCAGAACCCAATTCAGCGGGAAAAGCACGGTGTCGAAGTTGTAGCGGTCCAACGCCGCCAGCGCCGTCTCCACTGAGTGCACTGAGAAGCCGATGTAGCGGATCTTGCCTTCCTTCTTCGCAGCTTCCATCGTCTCCATGGCTCCGCCCGGACCGAGCACCTTGTCCAATTCCGCCATCTTGGTAAGCGCGTGGAACTGGTACAGATCGACGTGGTCCGTCTTCAAAAGCTTCAGCGATTGCTCGAGCTGTGCGCGCGAATCGTCCTTCATGCGGCCCTCGGTCTTGCAGGCCAGGAAGCAGTTCTCGCGATAGGGCGCCAGCGCCGGTCCAAGCCGCTCCTGCGCATCGCCGTAGCTGGGCGCCACATCGAAGTAGTTGATGCCGCGGTCCACGGCCTCGGCAACAATGTTCGCGGCGGCGCCGGGCTCTTCGTTCATTACCACGATGCCACCGAAGCCGATCATCGACAACTTCTCGCCGGTCTTGCCCAGCGTGCGTTTGGCGATTGGATTAGAGGGTGTTTTGGCCGAGGCGCTTATGTTGCGCGCCGAGGCAAGGGAGGCTGCGGTAATGGCTGCTTGTTTTAGAAATATGCGGCGTTCCATAGTCTGACTCCTTGGGGTGGAATGAGACGAACTGCTTACGGGAAGTATTCTTGCACACGTCACGCGCTGTTGGCGATGGGCGTCACATTGTGGATAGGAGGCTCTAGCCCAGCGGCGGCAACTGGTCCAGGTAGAAGCCGAACAGCACCAGGATCCCCACCACCATAAGCACCGCGATCCGCAGCCGCCTCTCGAAGAGCGCCCGCGGCGAGCCAATCCGCGGTACCATGGGCAGCGCGAACAGCAAGCCGCAGGCAAAGCCGCCGACGTGCGCCATATTGTCGATGTGAATTCCCGAACCGATTACCGTGGTGCCAAAACTGATGGAGAGCCCAAGGATCAGGTTCAGCGCCGCAAAGTAGATCACCGACCTGCGCAGCCTCTTCAGTTCCAGCGGCGGCACCGGCAGCCGGTGCGGCTTGAGCAGCACAATCAGCGCTCCGGCAATGCCAAACACTGCCCCAGACGCCCCCGCCCCAGCCGGGAACACCGGTCCTGAAGGCCCATTATGGTAGAGAATCCAGTTCACCAGCGTAGACAAAAGATTGCCGGCGGCGCCAGTCAGAATGTACACCGCGATCACGCCCCAGGAACCCATCAGCGGCTCGGCCAGCAGCGCCAGGTTCCACAGGCACCACATATTGGTGGCCAGGTGCAGAATCCCCACGTGCACAAACATGGCGGTCACAATCCGCCACCACTCGCCGCCCAGCAGCACGTTGCCCGCGTTATCCGCGCCCCAATGCATCAGTTGATCCACGGTGGGGCTGCCGATGCTGACTCCGCTCAGCAACATGGCCACAAACACGGCGCAATTGATCCCCACCAGCAGATAGGTAGCTGGAGCGGCAGCCCAGGACGGCCGTCGCCGCCGAACTGGCGGAGGCGGGGGTGCATATCCGGTCTCCGGAGGAAGAATCTCCGGTTGGGGAACGGACGGATAACTTCCCATACCCTAACTTTAATGCATTTCCCATAAGGATCGCAGTGGGAATCGTTCACATGCCTGATTGGCAAAGCTGCGTTCCGCAATGCGGTGGAAAGCCGGGTTTTGAAACCGGTTTTCGCCTTGACCGCCAGCTTGACCGCCAGCTTGACCGCCAGCTTGACCGCCAGCTTGACCGCCAGCTTGCCCGCGGCCCTCAGGTTGTAAGCTGGAGTTTGGTCCTCGTCCATCTCGTCCAACCGGAATTCACCAAGCCCATCACCTTCATCGTTTTTTGAAAGGAGCCTGATCGTGAGCCCAACCGCGAGCTACGCAAAACAGATTCGGCGCGCCCTGCTGAGTGTTACCGACAAAACCGGCCTGGTCGACTTTGCCCGCGTCCTGGCTGGCTTTGGCGTTGAGTTGGTCTCGACCGGCGGCACCGCCGCGGCCTTGCGTGCGGCCGGGCTTTCGGTCAAGGACATCGCCGAGTTGACCGGCTTCCCCGAGATGCTCGACGGACGCGTCAAAACGCTCCATCCCAAGGTCCACGGCGGCCTGCTTTACATCCGCGGCAACCGGGAACACGAGGCTGCCGTCGCCGCCCACGGCATCCAGCCCATCGACATGGTGGTCGTCAATCTCTATGCCTTCGAAAAGACTGCTGCTCAACCCGGCGTCGCCTTCGGACATCTCATCGAGAACATAGATATAGGCGGCCCATCCATGGTCCGCTCCGCCGCCAAAAATTTTGAAGACGTCGCCATCGTCACCCGCGTCGCCGATTATCCCGCCCTCATTGAAGAGCTGAACGCGAACAACGGCAGCCTAAGCCGGGAAACCCGCTGGCGGCTGGCCAGGCAGGCCTTCGCGCTCACCGCCGCCTACGATTCCGCGATTGCCACCACTCTCGATCGGATTGCGGAAGCCCCGGCGCCAAAGGCTGCAGCCGAGTTCGACAACGCGAGCCTGCCCCAAACGCTCCGCATCGATATGCCCCTTGCCCAGTCCTTGCGCTACGGCGAAAACCCGCACCAGCGCGCCGCCCTTTACTCCGACGGCTCCGGCCTCGGCGTCGCCGGCGCACATCAGCTTCAGGGCAAGGAGCTCAGCTTCAACAACCTCGTCGACCTCGACGCCTGCTGGCAGTTGACGGAGGAATTCGGCGAGCCGGCAGTCGTCATCGTCAAGCACACCAACCCCTGCGGCGCGGCCGTCGGCACGACCGTTCTCGAGGCTTACCAGAAGGCCCTCGCCTGCGATCCCGTTTCCGCCTTCGGCTCCGTCATCGGCATCAATCGCGAAGTCGACGCCGCGGCCGCGGAAGAGATCGCCAAGCTTTTTGTGGAAGCCATCGCCGCACCCGCCTTCAGCGCCGAAGCCCGCCAGCGTTTCGCCGCCAAGAAGAATCTTCGACTCATCGAAGTCCACTCCGCGCCCAGCCGCCCCGTCGTCAAGCATGTTTCCGGAGGCCTGCTCTTGCAGGACGCCGACAGCGCCAGCGTCGCCGAATCGGAACTGGACGTAAAAACCTGGCGTCCGCCCACCGCCGACGAACTGCGCAGCCTGCTTTTTGCCTGGCGCGTGTGCAAGCACGTCAAGTCGAATGCGATCGTTTATGCCAGGGACGGCCAGACCATCGGCATTGGCGCCGGGCAGATGAGCCGCGTGGATGCCGCCCGCTTCGGCGCCATGAAAGCCGTGCTTCCTTTAGAGGGTTGCGTCGCCGCCTCCGACGCCTTTTTCCCCTTCCCCGATGGCCTTGAAGCCGTAGCCGCCGCCGGCGCAACCGCCGTCATCCAGCCCGGCGGCTCCGTCAACGACGAAAAGGTAATCGCCGCCGCCGACAAACTCGGCCTCGCCATGGTCTTTACCGGAGTCCGCCATTTCCGGCATTGAGTTGGGAAAACGAAACCGCAGCAGCAATAAGCAATGCCTCAAGCCGCCTGCGCCGAATCCCGCCGAACGATCGTGCTCTTGATCTTTTTTCCCGCCCTTTGTTCGGCAAGCCGCAATTCGTAGAGCTTTTGCAGATTGAGCCACATCTCCGCCGAGGTTCCGAGCCATTGGCCCAGGCGCAAGGCCGTGTCGGCGGTCAAGGCTCGCTGCCCCTTCAAGAGCTGATAGATCCGATTGGCCGGAACATGCAAAACCTCGGCCACTGCGGGAACGCTCATTCCCAGTGCGTCAAGCTCGTCAGCCAGAAACCTGCCCGGGTGGATTGGATCGCGCGTCATAGCCGTCTCCTCACGAGTGGTAGTCGCAAATCTCTATATTGAAAGGCCGGTCCTGATCCTCCGGCCACTCAAAACACACACGCCATTGTTGGTTGATACGAATGCTGAACTGCCCCTTGCGGTCGCCGCCCAGCGCCTCAAAGCGGTTGCTGGGCAGGAGCTTCAGGTCGTTCCGATCAACCGCAGTCTCCAGAATGTCCAGACGCCGTTCCGCCTGCTCCTTGAAGGATTGAAACTCTCTCACTCGCTCGCCGGAGGCAAATCGCTCTGTCCGCTTGTCCCGATACTTCGACGGAGCCTCAGGCCGTACGAACTGAGCCATGCGCAACTATGGCAAAATTGACGCACCACGTCAAGCGGGTTGTGCGCAGCCGGGTTCTTGCCATCGTCTTCGCCCGCATCCGCCGACACTTGCACTCATGCCTGCCTTTCGGGACGCAAAGAGCGAATTTCCTTCGAATCCCCGCCCCGCTGCGACCAATCGCGGGTAAAATCGTCTCTATAGTAGGCAGAGTTGCTCTAAGCGGCTGCCAGTCCTGCCTTTCGGCCCTCCGGAACGGTCTTCTCCCCGCTCTCGAGCGTCAAACAGACACGGAATTCCCTGGATGATGAATTTGAAAACTCGTAAGTCGCCCTCCTCGCTCAAGTTCGCCGCAGTCTCACTCCTTCTGCTGCCACTGCTCCCGGCCTGCGCCCAGAATGCCCCAGCCGCCACTACCCCGGCCAAACCTGCGCCAACCCAGCCGGCCCAGGCCAATCCTGCGCCCGCAAAATCTGCCCCGGCTGAAACTCCCGCGCAGGCCACTGATCGCTCCCAGGCCTACTATCACGTGGCCATGGCCAGCATCTATGAGGACGACGCCACCACCGAGGGACAGCCGGAGTACGTCAACCGCGCCATAGAGGAGTACAAGCTGGCCCTTAACGCCGATCCAGGTTCACCGCGGATCAATGACGCGCTCGCCGATCTCTACTTCCGCGTTGGCCGGGTGAAGGAGGCCGAAACCACCGCGCGCGGCTTGCTCAAGACCGCGCCCAACGACGTTGACGCCCACAAGCTGCTGGGCCGCATTTACCTGCGCCAACTCGGCGAAGGCGAAAACGCAGGCAGCCCTCCCTCGGCCTCGAACACCGTTCTCGACCAGGCCATCGCCGAATTTGAAAAGATTGTCGCCTTGCTGCCCAAAAGCATCGAAGACCGCATGGTCCTGGGACAGCTCTACACCGTCAAGCACGATTCCAAGAAGGCGGAAGAGGAGTTCAAGACCGCGCAGGCCATCGAGCCCGAGTCGGAGGAAGTGGTCCTGAACCTGGGCCGCCTCTACGCCGAAAGCGGCGATCTGCCCCATTCCGCCAAGGTCATTGAAGACGTTCCCATGAATGACCGCACGGCCAAAATGGAACTCGCTCTGGGCGCGGCCTACGACCAGTTGAAGCAGCCCAAGGACGCTATTGCCGCCTATGAGCGCGCGGCCGACATGGGACCCGGCGACCCGCGCGCCATGGACGCCCTGGCCCAGGCCCTGCTCAACAACAATCGGCTCGACGAGGCGCTCAAGCAATTCACGCAGTTGGCCGCGGCCGATCCCGAGAACCCTGAGCCGCTCGTCCATATCGCCGAAATCGAGCGCCGCCAGAACAAGTTTGACGATGCCCTGGCCACCATTAAAAAGGCGCGCAAGCTCGACCCCACCAGCCTTGAAGCCGGCTACAACGAGGGTCTGCTGCTCGACGTCCTGGGCCGCTTCGACGACGCTGCGCAGACCTACTCGGCCATGGTCGATCTCACCTCCCACGCCAACGGCGCTTACACCGAGGAAGAAAAGAACAACCGCGGCATCTTCCTCGAGCGGCTCGGCAACATCTATCAGGAGCAGAACAAGACTGACCTGGCCATCGCCACTTACCAGAAGATGATTGAAATGGGCGGCGACACGGCAATGCGCGCCTACCAGGGACAGGTAGACACCTATCGAAATGCCCGGCAGTTCGACAAGGCGATTGAGGTCTCTCGCAAAGCAGCCGCGGCCGACCCCAAGAATCGCGATCTCAAGCTTATGCTGGCCGGCGAGCTGACCGACCAGGACAAGGCAAACGAAGGCATTGCGCTGGCCAAAAGCCTGCTCAACAACACGGCCGATGACCGCGTTGTCTGGATCGCCCTGGCCCAGATGGATGTCCGCCTGCGCCGCTGGAAGGATGCCGAAGACGCCTTCAACAAGGCCGAGCCTCTTACCACCAAGAAGGAAGACCGCACCTACCTGCTCTTCCTGCGCGGCGAGCTGGCCGAGCGCCAAAAACACTTTGAGCCCGCCGAGCAGTTGTTCAAACAGGTTCTGGACATCGACCCCTTGAACGCCATGACCCTGAACTACCTCGGCTACATGCTGGCCGACAAGGGTATCCGCCTGCCCGAGGCGCTCAAGATGATCCGCAAGGCCGTCGACATCGAGCCCGGCAATGGCGCTTATCTCGATTCGCTGGGCTGGGTCTACTTCAAGCTGGGGCAATACGAACTGGCCGAAGACAATCTCCGCCAGGCCGTCCAGCGCGATCAAACCGATCCCACCGTCCACGAGCACATGGGCGATCTCTACGAGAAGACCGGCCGCATCCGCCAAGCCGCCGCGCAGTGGCAACTCTCGTTGGATGAGTTCGCCAAGTCAGCGCCGGCAGACGTCGAGCCCGGCGATGTAGCCAAGGTCCAGAAGAAGCTCGACAGCGCCCGCATCAAGCTGGCCAAGCAGGAGAGCAGCATTGGCCCAGGGAAGCCGGAGTAAGCCCGCAACCCGCGCGCTTTCAACAAGACCTCTCTCGACAACGGGTTCTCTGCTTTGAAAGGGCACGACCGGGGTACCGGGTGCCGGGGTGCCCCTAGGGCCGGGCCGGGGCGTCGTGCCGCAAATGCACAATTTCAGTTGGGCTTCACAGGCTGCGGAGAAATTCTCTCTGGCAATGAAACTCAGAGGCTTTGTAACAGGGCACGGCCGGGGTACGCTCTGGGGCGACGGGCCGCAAATGCCGCAAAATGAACCTGGGCTTCAGCCCCTGCAAAACTGCACTTCGCGTCAAAATCAAATTCAGGCCCTTTTCCGCACCCTGCTACGGTAGCTTGAATGCCTTGTCCACGATCGCATTCGGCTCCCGGCCGGCCGACAGCAGCGTGAAGAGCGAAGAGGATGCAGTGCGCACCACCGCTACGTCGTTCGACCGCGCATCGACCACAAAGAGCAGGTTGCCCGCAGCGGAGAACGCCATCGCAGAGGGCCCATCGCCCACATGCACCCACGCGACGCGCCGGCCCTCGTTGATGGCGTAGACAATCACATTCTGTGTGCGCAGGTTGCCGATGTAGAGCAGGGCATTGTCGCGCGAAACCAGGCCGCTCACCGGGTTATCGCCCATCATGTAAGCGCCCTGCACATCGTTGGTGCCGGTAATGACCTCGGAGATGGAGTTGCTGAGCGAGTTGACGACGAAGATTTCGCCGCCGTCCGGTTTGAGCGCCACTTGCGCCGGACCGCGGCCGACATCTATCAGCGCCTCCAGGCGATCGGGCTGCGCGGGAGTTGCCGGTGCGGAGCCGGGCTGTGCAGCGGCAGGCTGGGCGGCCCGCGCCAAAGCCACAGACATGACCTGGTGTCCTGCCGAGCAGGCCACGAAGGCCTTTGAGGAGTCGGGAAGAATCGCGACGTCGGAAGCGCCGGGGCAGCCCGCGAAAATACTGCGCAGGCTCATGCTGGCGGGGTCGATGAGACTCAGGGAGTCGCCCTTGCGGTTGGCGACGGCCAGAGTTTTGCCGTCCGGGGACAGGCGCACGGCAACGGGCTCCTCGCCGGCTCCGATCTGGGCCAATTCGCGCCGGTTCTTCAGATCGACAACGGAGATGGAGTTGGAACCGGAGTTGGCGACGTAAGCCAGCTTGCCCTCGGCGTCCAGATCGATGGCGACGGGCTGCCGGTGCAGCGGAATGGTGGCTGCGACGGTGTTGTTTTCAGCGTTGATGACCGAGATTGAACCCTGGCCATCCACGGGGCCGGCATTGACCACGTAGACCTCGTTGCGCGTAGGGCTGGGGGCGACGGTGACAGGATTCTGGCCCACCGGCAATTCGCGATCCAGGCGCACATTCACCACGTCCAGCACGGTAACGGTGCCGCTGCCGCCGTTGGTGATGTACACATATTCGCGATAGTTGGCTGGGTACTGGGGGAAGTCGTGAGAGCGGCAGCCGGCAAGGGCCAAAGCTAGCAGGCTGAATGCGAAAACGCGGGCTCTGGCGGCGTGCCTCGGGGTCATGATGTTCGAACGGCTTTCCAATAGGCTAGTCTTTGCCGGGCGCGAAAGTCTGAACAGACCTTGGCCTGCATCATATATGCCGGATGTCATCCTATTCGGCAATCGCGCTCACATGAATTCCGCGCGGCAGGGTTCGCCCAATGACCGGGGCAATCTGCGCTATCTCGTCCATCATGCGCGCAAACTGGTCGGGGTAAATGGATTGCGGCCCGTCGGAGAGCGCCTTTTCAGGCTGGTTATGCACTTCGACAATAATGCCATCCGCGCCGCAGGCGACCGCGGCCCTGGCCATGGGCAGCACGCTGTCGCGGCGGCCGGTGCCGTGGCTGGGGTCGACGAGAATCGGTAAATGGCTGACCCGCTGCACGGCCGGAACCACGCTCAGGTCGAGGGTGTTGCGGGCGTGGTCGTTGAAAGTGCGCACGCCCCGCTCGCAGAGAATTACCTGGTAGTTGCCCTCGCTCATCACGTACTCCGCGGCCATCAAAAACTCTTCGAGCGTGGCGCTCAGGCCGCGTTTCAGAAGAACCGGCTTGCGCAGCTTCCCGGCTTTCTTCAACAGGGAGAAGTTCTGCATGTTGCGGGCGCCTATCTGAATAACATCCGCCCACTCGGCGACCAGTTCGAGGGTTTCGCTGTCGAGAGCCTCGGTGACGATGCGCAGTCCGAAGCGGTCGCGAATCTCCGCCATGATGCGCAGCGCCTCAAGACCCATGCCCTGAAACGCATAAGGAGATGTGCGTGGCTTGAAGGCGCCTCCGCGGAAAAACTGTGCTCCGGCTGCTGCGACCTGTTCGGCAATCGCAAAGGCCTGGTCGCGATTTTCAATCGAGCAGGGTCCGGCGATAACCGCCAGGTCGCGGCCACCGATGGCAGCGTCGGTTCCCGCGAAGCGGATGATGGTGTCTTCCTCTTTCACGTCGCGGCTGGCGAGCTTGTAGGGCTTTGAAACGCGAATGACTTCGGCGACACCGGAAAGCTCTTCGAGGTTGCCGCGCTCCACCTCTCCCTGGTTGCCGGTAATGCCGATGGCGGTGCGCTGCGCGCCGGGAAGTGGATGAGCCCGGAAACCCAATTTCTCTATGTACTCGCAGACTGCCCGGACCTCTTCCGGCGTAGCCTGCGCTTTCATCACAACCAACATGACTGCCCCCAATCACCCAGTCTAAGGCATTTTTGATGAGATTGCCGAGTTTTGGGGATATTGGGCAGGGCAATCGCATTTGAATTTTCATGGCAAGCGAACGTCTCAGGCTGCTGCAACGACTCCATCGAAGCGAGCTTTGTAACAGGGCATGACTTCAGTCAGGCCGCAAAACGACCACAAAAAAAGGCC
>Ga0224555_1001836_pt1 | contig 27272 bp, 22 predicted proteins | sample 714S23034metaG_FD_180687 | JGI IMG/M metagenome (GOLD analysis project Ga0224555, IMG submission 180687) | Peat soil microbial communities from Stordalen Mire, Sweden - 717 S2 30-34 | ecosystem: Environmental > Terrestrial > Soil > Wetlands > Peat | place: Sweden: Norrbotten County, Stordalen...
GTCCACATCTCCGGCTCCGCCACCACCTCGGCTGGGATCACGCCGGCTGTCTTCAACCGCTTCTCCATCACCGCCGCCTGAATCTCGCTGTTGATCTCCGCGCCCAGCAGCAGCATCAGCCCGGTCATGTAAAACCACGTCAGCAGAACGATCACCGCGCCCAGCGACCCATACGCGATGGTGAAGCTGTTGAAGAAGTGCAGATACACCCGCAGCCCCAGAGACGATACTATCCAGCCAAAAATTGCGATGACCGCTCCGGGCGTGATCCAGTGCCAACGCTTGGCCTTGAGGTCGGGCGCGAAGTAGTAGATCGTGCTTAATTGCACAAGCAGCAAGCCGCTCGCGACGGTCCACTGCACGAGATGAATGACCAGGACCGTGCTGGATGCCAGATCATGGTGCCAGATCCGCACATACGCGAACCGCGCAATCGAATCGCCACCCAGCAGTACGGCCAGGTCCACCGTTCCAACTACCGAGAGCAGAATCGTTACCAGGATCGCCGCGCCGCGCGCCTTCCAGTAGGGCCGCGACTCGCGCACCTTGTACACCGTGTTCATGCCGTCCTGGATCGAGGCAAACCCCACCGACGCCGACCACAACGCAGCGACCAGTCCCAGCGTGATCTTGCCTCCCGTCGCGGCAGCCGTCGTCTGGTTGAAGGTCTGGATCACCATGGCGTATGCCGAGCCCGGCACCACCAGTGCGAGGTAGTGCAACAGGCTGTCATAGATCTGCGATGCCTGCCGCGCCGCAAGGCCCAGGGCCGCGCTCGCGCAAACCAGCGTCGGGAACAGCGCGAACAGGAAGTAGTAGCCCATCTCCGCCGCCCGCGACAGCAGGTTGTCGCTCATCATCGCCTGGAAGGTGCGTGTCCAGACGAGTTTCACGCTTGCACCCTCGAAGTTCCACAGGTTGTGCAGCGGTGCCTGCGCCACCTGGTCCCAGATCTTCTGGGCCAGCGGATCGATAGCCGTAAGTGTGTGGTCTGTGCTGCGCAATCGAGCTCTCCCTGGGTTCCCTCACGTCAGATGCGTCGAGCATCTCTGGCGGTCAACGCGCCCGCTGCTTCAGTTCAGAATGTCCGCCCGCCGCTGCGCATCTGGTAGGCCATCGACTCCAGCGCCCGCTCGGGATTGCCCTCCGGAACAGCAACCCCCATCTTCGCGGCCATCTGCGCCGCCATCCGGTACGCCACCGCAGCCCGCGTCTCCATCGGCAGGTCGAGCATGCGCGCAAAGAACGTCTCAATCACGATCAGATCCTGTGCGCTGAGCCTGGCCACGGCGTCGGCCGGGAACATCGCGGTCACCGGCTGCCCCAGCTGCACCGCTGCCTTCCGTCCTACTGCCTCCTGCCCCTGTGGCTGCGCGGCAAAGCCCACCGGCGCGACCAGCGTTGTGCTCGCCCGGTAGAGTAGCGACTGCTCGTCCAGCCGCTCATGCACCACCAGCGTCCCGGCGACGAGGTCGCCCAGTCGCTGATTGCGTTTGTTGCACAGCATCGTAATCACGCCCACAAGATACAGGCTGGGCAGGTAATCGACGACCCGCAGCAAGTTCCTCGCCAGCGCCTCAAAGAACGTAATCTGCCGCCCGGAATCCTTGATCACGCGCAGCTTCATCACGCGCTTGCCGGGGGTCTGCCCATGCCAGTAGGCCTCAAACAGCGCAAAGTATCCCCAGAAGATGGCGAAGTTGATGAAGATAACGAACGCCAGAAACCATTTGCCAGCCTGCTCAGCCAGCTTGCCGCTGGCCGGCGCGGACGCGACTGCAGCGCTGATCATCACCATGGCAATAATCTCGAGCAGGAAAAACGCGGCGAGGATCAGCATGTCCAGCAGCGCCGCCACAAAGCGGCTGCCGATTCCGGCCACGCTGTATTCCAGCTCCACCTGTTCGGGCGTCTCGATATAATGCGTGTCAGCCTGCCCCGTATACTGTTCGCCGCTGGAGCTGCGCTGCTCGAAACTCGACATGACCGCGAACCTCTGGCAATGATCTCTAATCTATGCTCTCGAATCTCTGGATCGATTCTCGCAAGAATAACTGGAACCGGCTCGACGCGCTCGTGCATCAGGTCGAAGCCAGCGGCGTGAAGTCGCTCGCGCCCGCCGAACTCCGCGATCTTGGCCTGCTCTACCGTCAGGCCGCCGCCGACCTCTCCGCCGTGCGCGCCGACCCCAGCTCTCGCACCCTGGAGCAGTATCTCAACCGCCTTGTGGGCCGCGCGCACAACTATGTCTACTCGGGCCGCCGCATCTCCATGGCGAGCCTGTGGCAGTTCTTTGCGTACGGCTACCCGCGTCTGCTGCGCAGGCTCTCGGGCTACGTCCTGGCTGCGACCGCAATCTTCCTGCTGGCCGGCCTGATGGGTATGCTCATCACCATCATGCACCCCGACTTCGCCACCCTGATGCTCGGCCCCCAGATGATGGATAAGATCGAGCACCACCAGATGTGGACCGACAGCGTTCTCAGCATCAAGCCCGTCGCCGCCTCCGGCATCATGACCAACAACATCACCGTCTGCTTTCTCACCTTCGCAGGCGGCATTCTCGCCGGGCTGGGCACGCTCTACATGCTGTTCAATAACGGGCTGCAGATTGCCACCGTGCTCACCTGCTGCGCGCAGCATCACATGGCGCTCAGCCTGGTGAGCTTCATGACCGCGCACGGCGCGCTCGAGCTTCCCAGCATCATGTTCGCCGGAGCCGCAGGGCTTCGTCTCGGCGCGGGCATTCTCTTTCCCGGAATGCTGCGCCGCCGCGCCGCGCTCGCCCTGGCCGGCGTCGAAGCCGTCCAGCTCATCGCCGGGACCATCCCACTGCTCATCATCGCGGGTACGCTTGAGGCGTTCCTGTCGCCTACCCACGCACCCATCGCCCTGAAGTTCTCGGTCGGCGCCGTACTCTTCACCGGACTGCTGCTGTGGCTCGGCGAGGGCGGCAGAAAGACAGCAGAGAGGAGGTCGTAGACCTCTTCACTCCTGTCTAAAGAAGCCCTTCCGCCTTCACCTCGAGATACTTACTCACCGCCCTGATCCCCACCTCGGCCGCCGTCGTCTCGACGATCAGCACCCCTTGCCGCTCCAGCTGCGCAATCGTCTCTCGCCGCCGCTCGAGCATCTCCTGCGCCGCTGCCGAGTGAAACATCTCGTCGCGCGTTTTGGGCTCGCGCGTCGCTAGTTCCTCCAGCTCCGGATGCTTCAGCAGCACCAGCACGACTAGATGCCGCCGGACCAGCTCTGCCGCCGCCGTCACCAGCTCCGGCCTGCCCGCGCTGTCGACCAGCTCCGTAATCCACACGATCAGTCCACGCCGCCGCTGCGCCGTCTTCAGCCGCGCAACCGCATTCAGGTGATCCGCCTCTGCCGCCTCCGACTTCGTCTGGCTCAGCAGGTCGATCAGCAGCCGCACATGCGCCGCGCCCGAGCCCGGTGGCAGCAGCTGCTGCACGTCGCGCCCATACGCCATCATGCCGAACTTATCGCCCGAGCGCTGGATCACCTGCGCCAGCATCGTCGCTGCCGTTGCTGCCTGGTCCAGCTGCGTCACGGTCAGCAGATGTGCGGCCTCGCGCTCTGCGCCGGTTTCGGCGAAACTCTCCACGCCACCGCGCCGCAGCTCAAACGCCGTCCGCGACAGCCTTCCCGCATCGAGCATCATCCACACTTGCTGCGAGCGCTCCACCGTAAACTGCCGCGTCACCAGCCTGCCGCGCCGCGCCGTGGCCGTCCACGAGATCTTGCGCAGCTCATCGCCAGGCTGATAGTCGCGCAGGCTCTCGAACTCGCGCCCCACGCCGCGCAGCTGCAGCTTGCGCTTCTGCATCTCGATCTGCCGCGCGCGCAGCAGGTAAAACTGCGTACTCTCGCGGCTGTCCTCGTGCGCAGGAAACACGCGCACCCGTTGTTGCCGCGCCGTATTTTCATCGTTCGTGGCCGCCACCACGGGTTCTGCCACTGCCCATCTCTCTATCAGCCGGAACGCGCCCCGATAGCGCAGATACACGCGCCCCAGCGCAAAGTCTCCACGCTCGCGCGCATAGATCGTCGACGTACTCACCGCATCCTCGCGCGGAAACGCCTCTACGCGCTGCACCGCCGGAACCGCGACCAGCGACGGATGCAGATCGTCGACCATGCGCACATCGATCACCGAGTTGCGCACCGCATCCGGCTCGTACCGTACCGCAAGCTCGATGCGCGTCGGCTGACCCAGCTGCGGCGAATCGACGAACGTCCGCGTCACCGTGAACCGCTCCGGGCGGGGAAGTCGCACCGCATCGATCAGCACCAGCAGCGCGATCAATCCATCCCATCCCAGCATGAAGCCGATCTGCCGCGGATGAAAGAACGCCGGCACCGCCATCAGCAAACCCGCTGAGAGCAAAATCAGCGCCAGCGGCGTCAACCCAAACCCCAACACTCGCCCAGCCTTGCCCAGCGGCTTCGCTCCTGCCCTCGCGGATTGTGGAATCAGTGTCTGCATCAGCGTTCTCTGCGTTACTTCGGAACCTGCGTTGCAGCCAGCACATCGCGCACCACGCGATCCGCGTCCAGACCTTCGAGCTCCGCCTCAGGCCGCAGCACCAACCGATGCCGCAACACCGGCAGCGCTGCCTCCTTCACATCATCTGGAATCACAAAGTTCCGTTGCTCGCGCGCGGCGAACGCCTTTGCCACCATCAGCAGTCCCGTACTCGCACGCGGACTTGCTCCCAGCGCAATCGTCGGCCACGCCCTTGTCCTGCGAACGACAGAGAGCAAATAATCAAAGATCGCCGGCTCTACCCGCACCGCGTGAATCTCTCGCCGCGCTGCCGCCAGCAGCTCAAACGGAATCGGCTCGATGGCGGTCTCCGTCAGCCCCGCACCGCCTCCCATGAGAACGCCCGCCGCATGGTGCCGCTCCAGCACCGTGCGCTCGTCGGCCAGCTCCGGATACTCCATCTTGATCTTCAGCAGAAAACGGTCGAGCTGCGCCTCGGGCAGCGGATACGTCCCTTCGAACTCCACCGGATTCTGGGTCGCAAAGACCGTGAAGAACTCATCCAGCACGTGCCGCTCGCCGTCCGCTGTCACCTGCCGTTCTTCCATCGCCTCCAGCAGCGCCGCCTGCGTCCGCGGTGGCATTCGGTTGATCTCATCGGTCAGCAGAAACTGCGTGAACACTGGCCCCTTGTGGAAGCTGAACTCGCCGGTTTTGGGCGAAAACACGCTCGTGCCGAGAATGTCGGCGGGCATCATATCCGGCGTTCCTGAGACGCGACGAAACTCCAGCCCGAGAAACCGCGCCAGTGTCTTCACGGCCAGTGTCTTGGCCACGCCGGGTACGCCTTCGATCAGCGCATGGCCGCCGCAGAGCATTGTCAGCAGCGCCTGCGCGATGGCCTCCTGCTGGCCGGCAATCACGCGCCCAATCTGCTCCTGCCCTCGTGTGAACAACTCATTCGCCGCCGCTACGCCAACACCGTTCTCGCTCACGCGCTCTCCTATTCCAAATCCGATTCCACCGCAAAGTTCCTGCTCGACTTCCGACTCAAGACGGTTCAACCTGCGCCTCTGCGCGACGTGCAGCGCGAGGCTCAAGCTTTGCTCGCACGTTCTTTGCATCCTCGCTCAACGCGCGCACCAGCGCCAGAGCACTGTGCATAGCGATGGCCCCGTGCTGCGCGGTCCTGACCTCGCGCAGATGATCGCTCACCCGCGACCAATCGCCGCCCAGCCGCTCGTGCAACGCCTCTGCGATCGCCTCCGGCCCTTCGTCGACCGTCGCCTGCGCTACGCCCGCCTCGCGCGTAAGTACGCGCAGCAGCCTGCGCTTCGCCGCCTCCGTCGCCGCGCTGGTCGCAGCAGCCTTCTCGTACAGATCGCCCATCGACGTGGCGAACTCCACCGGCGAACTGCGCGGCAACAGTACCGGAGACCGCAGCGGCCCGCGCCTTCTGCTGAAGCTCGTCACGAGCAGCGCGAAGAGCAGTGTCGCCTGCAGCGCAAGCCAGCGCAGCGGCAAGCTCTTCGCCGCGTCCCACATCGTCTTCGTGGTGACGTGCAGCGACTCATCGAAGACCACGTCGCGCCCGTCGTCGCGCCCATCCTTGCGTCCGTCGTTGCGTCCGAACTCCTGGCTATCGCCGACCGTCGCCAGCAGCAACCGCAGGTCCGCATCATTCTTCAGCTCCGCATTCTCCAGCGGCGTCGCCGAGCTCCACCAAACCGCCTCGCCCTGTACCCCTGAAGACCCGTGAACCGCATAGCGCACCACCACTGCATCCGAGCCGCACCGCTGCTCCACGCGATACTGCGGCCCCTCGCTCGCCCACTGCGAACTGTCGACCATCTCCACGCTGCCCGCGCGCGCCAGCGGCCCAGGGCCCTCCGGCGTCGTGTGGCAGAGACCGCTCTGCAACATTCCGGAAGCCTTCACCTCGCCGCCCGGCAGCAGGATCGCGCCCGAAGGCCCGGTGGCCAGCACGCGTCCACCGCGCTCCAGAAAGCTCCGCACCTCGGCTGCCAGCTCCTTCTCTTCCGTCGCATCGTACTCAGGCGCAGCCAGAATCAGTGTCGTGTGCGCTGCCTGGGCATCGCTCAGTTCTTCATTCAGCGCAGCGAGCGGATGGTTCCACTGCGAGGTCTTTCTCCCCAGCGCCTCGAGCGTCAGATAGGCGGCCTTCGCTCCGTGCGGACCGCTGTTGGTGGTCGTTGGGCGCGGGTCATTCTCCGCGCTCTCGGGCGCCAGCAGGCTGACGCCCACGATCAGCGCCGCCATCACGCTGCAGAGGATCAGCAGCAGCCTGCGATCGCTTGCTCCCCCGCCCGCGCTCCAGCCGCGCCTCAATCCACGCCTCCAGCCGAGAGCGTTTTACCAGCGCCGCTGGCAGTTCTTTCCTCGGCCTCCGCCGCACCTGCCGCGAGCCGCTCGTACAGCGCGCGCGCCTCCGCGTACTCCTCGGCGTCGGCCTCGCGCAATCCGTACCAGATGCGCTCAAAGATCTGCGTCAGGCTGCGCAGGCCCTGCTGCTGCGCCGATCCCGGCTTCAGCAGCCGCACGTACTCGCGCGGTGTGCGGGTGGGATTATGCCGCCACGCGCGCCGCGCTTCCAGCGAGACGATCGCAGCCCAATACAGGCAGTGCACCGCCTCGCGCCACTCGCCGGCGGCGGCGTGCTCTTCTGCCCACTGTGCCCAATCCTCGGCCTCGCTGTCCCACGCCGTGGTTCGCAGCGCCGCGTCTTCCAGCGAGACGCGCAGCCGCTGCCGCGCCAGATTCCGCAGCAGGAAGAACAGCAGCCCGACCGCAGCTCCCACGAAGAATAGCCACTCCAGCAGAGTGCCCAGCCAGGGCGCAGCACTACCCACCTGCACAACGCCTTCAAAGAACCGTCCCACCCACGCGATCATCCGCGCCTTCGTGCGGTCCCACCAGGTCGGTCCTCCGCCGCGCTGAAACTCAGCCCGCGAGAGCGCCGCATTCGCTTCCTCGCGTGCGCGGCTGAAGTCTTTCGTTTGTTGCGCATCCGGCCCCGCAGCGCTCTCCTGCGTCAGTTCGGCGAGCTGCGCCTCCGCCTCGCGCAGAAGCGTCGCGCGCTCCTCGGCCTTCGCCGTCTTCGCCTTATCCAGAGTGGCGCGTAGCCACTGCCAGTGCTCTTCGAAGCCGCCCTTCGCCCGATCGCCCACCAGCACATCGTCGCCGACCGTATCGGCGTTGCAGGCCGCTGCCGCTGCCGCACACCCTGCAACGACGCTCTGCAGCCGCGTTACATCCGCGCGAAACGCACCCACCGAGATGTCCTTCAGTCCCGCAGCGCGCGCCCCCGGCGCGCCACCCAGCGCGAGAATCATCGCCGCAACAGCCGCACCAGCAAACACGCGGCCGCATCGCACTCCTTGCCCGAGGCGCTTCTTCGCCGAGACTCCGAACCGCACCCTAAACGCGATCATCATTCCCGATCGGCTCGCCCGTGTCGCCACCCGCCTCCGCGCTGTGGTCGGCCGGAGCCGCAACTGTCGCTGCCTCCCCCGTCAACGCTGGCGCGGGCACCTCGCCTCCCAGCAGCATCACCAGGTCGAAGGCCTCCCTGCGCACCCGCTGATCGAAGTACACCAGCGACAACCCGATCAGCGCCACTGGCGACACCAGTGTATGGGTCACAAAGCTAACCGCCAGAATCACCGCCTGCGCCATCACATGCGGCTCCAATGGAGCTTGCCCGACGAAGAACAGCATGGGCAGTTGGATCGCGCCCCCTACCCAGTACAAGGCTGCCGTGATCAACAGCACCAGGAAGATCCGGCCCTTGGTTCCCGACGTCAGGATCTTGCTTCGCCGCATCGATGCCCGCACCGTGCTCTGCTCCACCACGGCCGCCTGCACTCCCAGCGAGTTGCGCAGATACGCGATCGCGCCATACACGCCTCCACCGATAATCTCCACAAAGATAAGTACGCCGCCGAACCACACCCACGATAACCCCAATCCAGGCAGCAGGCGGACAAGATACACCGCTGGCAAAATCAGCACCAGAGGCACCCATATCGCGCTCCATCCCTGCCACAGCGCAATCCCCACATACCTGTACCAGAGCCTGATGGTCGGTCGCAGCGAACCGCTGACCGTTGCACCGCGCCCCAGGTAGACCTCGCTCAGTGCATGCACCGTAGCCGCCTGGGTCACGGACACCGCCAGCAGGAACAGCAGCACCCCAAGCATCGAGCCGATCGAAGAGCCCAGCGCCGCGGCACGAAAGCCATAGCGCGTCATCACCAGATGCTGCCCCGCCAGATTGAAGGCATTTGCGACCAACTGCACCGCTCCCGAGAGCGACGATATCCCTGCAAACAGCCAGAAACGCGATCGGTAGATCGAGAATGTCCTGTCCAGCACCTCGCCCGTGGAGAGCGGTCGCAGCGCATAGGCTGCGGCCAGCTCCGGGCTCTCTTGCGCAGGCCTTCCCGTTGGCGCGGTAAACGCCGCTGGCGACTCCCAATCCTGTGGTGTCATCTCCCCATTCTCCTCTGCGACAGCGGAGCTTGCTTCATCCCCCCGCCGCTTGACCCAGCCTGCGCCCGATTTGGGGGAAGAATAGCACCTGCGCGTTCCCTGTAGAACCTTTTTGCTGGCAAGGTGGCCGCGCGCTGCCGCACTCTCCCCCTGGTGGCGTAAGTGGAAGCCATAGGCACCAACGCCGTTTTTGCCCGGAAACGGCACTCTCATGCCTCACCCTGTTCGCAGTAACAGGGAAGATGTTCGATGCCATCACGCGTCTGCTCCTGCTTGTATCCCTCCCAATGGACATCTCCGGCATTTCGATTGCACAACACACGCTGCCATATTAGGCGTGCGTGCATCTCATGTAATGCAACGATGGAGCCAACCTCCCAAGGCGTCCCGGGGCCTGCCGCCCCCCAAAACGAAGAGCGCCTGCGCCTTCTCATTGAGACTGGTCTGCTGCTGGCCTCCGAACGCTCCCTTGATGTCATCGTTCAGGCTGCACTCGACGCCGGTCTGTATCTCTGCGGAGCCCGCTTCGGCGCCTTTTTCTACAACAACATTGGCGTCGACGGCGAGCCCTACCGCCTCTACAAGTTCTCCGGCCCGGACGCCGACGCCTGCGCCGCCCTTCCCATGCCGCGCCCCACCGAACTCTTCAATGTGACCTTCCTCGGTCAGGGCATCGTCCGCTCCGACGACATCACGCTCGATCCACGCTACGGCCAAAATCCTCCCTTCGCCGGCATGCCTCCGGGCCACGCTCCGGTACGCAGCTATCTTGCCGTTCCCGTGCGCAGCCGCGGTGGCGACGTGCTCGGAGGCCTGCTCTACGGCCATCCGGACGCGGGCGTCTTCGCTCCTGCCAGTGAAGATCTCGTCGCGACAATTGCCTCGCAGGCCGCCGTTGCCATCGACAACGTTCGCCTCTCTGAAAGGCTCACCCGCGAGATCTCCCTTGTCGACGCTGCGCGCAGCCTGCAACGCCAGACCTCCAATCGCCTCCGTCAGGCCCTCGACGCCGCGCAACTCGGCACCTGGAGCTGGGATCGCGCCACCGATCTCCTCGATCTCGACGAACGTGCCGACCAGCTCCTCCACACCACGCCGCACGTTCCCATCACCCGCACGGAGCTGCGCAGGCGCATCGTCATCGCGGAAGACAAGGGCAAGGCCACCGAAAGCCTGTGGCGTTCGCTGGCAGCCGGCGGCATCTACAGCGGCGAGTACCGCGTCGACGCGCCCAATGGCCTCCGGACCTGGGTCTCTGCAAGCGGCATCGCCACCTTCGCTCCCGAATCATCGGAAGTCGCCGGCATGATCGGCACGATCCAGGACATCACCGCCCGCAAGACCCAGGAGGCCGCCCTCTGCCAGAGCGAAAAGCTCGCCGCTACCGGGCGGCTCGCCGCCAGCATCGCCCACGAGATCAATAACCCGCTCGAGGCCGTCACCAACCTCATCTATCTCGCGCGCACCGACCCCGAGGTGCCCACGCCCATACAGCTCCTGCTGGAGGCCGCCGACAGCGAACTCGCGCGCGTCGCCCAGATCGCACAGCAAACTCTCGGCTTCTTTCGCGACACCACCCGCCCCGTCGAGATCGACCTCAACAAGCTCCTCCACAGCGTCGTCGACCTCTTCGCCCGCAAGATGATCTCGCGCAAGATCGTCTGCACGCTCGACCTCGAGCCCGGTCTCTGCATCCACGGTCTACAGGGCGAGATCCGCCAGGTCTTCTCCAACCTCGTGGTCAACGCGATCGATGCCTTCTCCTCTGCATCTGTATCGAAACCTGACCGCATCCACATCCGCGGCCGCCATCTCCGTGGCCGCCGCGACGGCGTATCGATCCTCATCTCCGATGAGGGCGCCGGCATCGCATCCCAGGTCCGCGAGCGTATCTTCTCGCCGTTCTTCACCACCAAGCAGTCCACTGGTACGGGCCTCGGCCTGTGGGTCACGCGCGGCTTCGTTGAAAAGCACGGCGGCAGCATCCGCTTCCATACCCGCACCGGCGATCCTTCCGGAACCATCTTCCGTGTCTTCCTGCCGGGCAAAATGCCCGCCATCGGCTATCCAGCGGACAACGCTTCCCCGCGGCTCCGCGTCTGACAGGCGTGGTCAATATTGCTCATCTGTCGAATATCGATAGATGTTTCGATGACGTACGCCTAGTATTGGGTTCCATAGTCAGCTAAACTCTAGCCAACGCTAATAGTTAGCACAGGGCCCCATGCAGACCACTCTTCTCTCCAGCGACTCGCTCAAGGGCTCCTACGATCCCGTGCCTGATGCAAACAGCGCCGCCAAGCTTGATGCGCATCTCCCGCGCATCCTCGTCGTCGACGACGAAGCACTCATCGCGGATACCATCGTGCAAATCCTCAATCGCAGCGGGTTCATCGCCGAGGCTGCGTACGGTGGCAAGGAAGCCATCGAGGCCGCCCGCCGCATAATCCCCGAGATCATCCTCTCCGACGTCCTCATGCCCCACCTCGACGGCGTGGAAGCTGCCATCGCGATCCAGAAGTTTCTGCCCGACACGCGCATCGTTCTCTTCAGCGGCCAGGCCGCCACGGTTGAGATCCTCGCCCGTGCACGCGGTCGCGGCTACCACTTCGAGCTCCTCGCCAAGCCTCTCCACCCCACCCAGCTCCTCAAGCACCTTCGCCAGAGCTAGCCGCTAACACAGGCGCGCATCGAGTACTCCATCTGCGCGATGGCCTCCTCTTCGCGAACATGGATATCGCGCGCGGTAGCGTGCGACCAAGTCTTGTATACCTCCACAAACCGCTCAATCCGCATCCCAACAGGTCGTGTGCGCGTCGTATCCTGCGCGTCGTATCCTGCGCGTCGTATCCTGAACGAGGAGCCCTATGCCCAGACCTCTTCCCATTGCGATCTACTACGAGCAGCCCCACTGGTTCAAGCCGCTCTTCGCCGAGCTCGACCGCCGCAGTACGCCCTACATCGAGATCTACGCTCCCGACCACTACTACGCGCCGGAAGATCATCCCGAGAAGAAGTACTCGCTGGTCTTCAACCGCATGTCGCCCTCCGCGTGGAACCGCAACCACGGCGACCAGATCTTCTACACCCTCAGCTTCCTCGAGCACCTCGAGTCGCGCGGCGTCAACGTGATCAACGGCTTCAAAGCTTTCTCGTCGGAGCTCAGCAAAGCCAGCCAGCTCATCCTCATGGACAAGCTCGGCCTCCCCTACCCGAAGGCCCGCGTCATCCATCGCGCCGCGCAGGCGGAAGAGGCCATTGTCGGCCTGCGCTGGCCCATCGTCGTCAAGCCCAACCTGGGCGGGTCTGGAGCGGGCGTCAGGCGTTTCGACGGCCTCTCGCAACTCCAGGCGGCCATAGCGCAGGATCCCGGCTCGCCCGACGCGCTACAGTTTGGACACGACTCCACCGCGCTCGTACAGGAGTTCATCCCCGCCGGAATTGGAGACGCCGCGCACATCGTGCGTGTCGAGTGCCTCAACGGCAAGTACCTCTACGCCATCAAGGTCCACATCACCGGCGAGACCTTCGACCTCTGCCCCGCCGACATCTGCCGGACGACGACCGGCGTCGATCTCGCCAGAGGAGCCTGCGCCATCGACGCGCCCAAATCCGGCCTCATGGTCGAGGCCTACACTCCGCCGCCTGACGTCATCCGCGACGTCGAGCTCCTCATGCACCACTCCGGCATCGACATCGGCGGCGTCGAATACATCACCGACTCCCGCGACGGCCAACGCTACTACTACGACCTAAACGCCCTCAGCAACTTCGTAGCCGACGGCCCCAACGTCCTCGGCTTCGACCCCTTCGTCAAACTAGTCGACTGGCTCGAATCCGAAGCCAAACTCAGCCGCCGCCGTCTAACGCGGTCAGCCTGACCCTGGAGCGTAGAAAGGGGAAGGACACCTGTATTCGCCGCCGCCCGCGTCACCCATAACTTCCAGGGTCACCAAAATGCATTACGGCTTCTGGCTGCCCCTCTTCGGCGGCTGGCTTCGCGACATCGACGACGAACAAATGCCCGCCGGCAGCCCCCTTCATCGCGGCCTCACAGCGATGCGCAGGCCCGCGACCGCCGTCCTTCTCTACGCCGCGCGACCATAGTCAGTCATTCCCCCACAACATTCCCTCGTTCCTCGCGGCTACACTCCTAGTATGTGTGGAATCGTCGGTTACATCGGCCCCAAGCCCTGCGTCCCCGTCATCATGGAAGGCCTCGCCCGCCTCGAATACCGCGGCTATGACTCTGCGGGCATCGCCGTCGCTGGTGGCGGCCACCCGCTCCAGATCCGTCGTGCTCCTGGCAAGCTCCGCAACCTCGCCGAGATTCTCGCCAAAGATCCCGTCTACGGCACCTACGGCATCGGCCACACCCGCTGGGCGACGCACGGCCGCCCCACCGAGGAGAACGCCCACCCGCACCGCGACGGCACCGGAACCCTCGTCGTCGTGCACAACGGCATCGTCGAAAACTATCTCCAGCTCAAGAGCGCGCTCATCGCCAAGGGCCACAAGTTCACCTCCGAGACCGACACCGAGATCATCGCCCACGTCATCCAGGACGAGATCGAGCTAGCCGGCGGTCCCGTCCCAGCGCCCGGAACTCGCTCCGTCGAGGCCAACGAAGCCGAAGCCGTCATCACCGACAGCACCGCCAACGGCTCGCGCGCAGCGCATCCACCCGTGCGGCTGCCGCTGGAAGAAGCCGTTCGCCGCGCCGTCGCCCGCCTCACCGGAGCCTTCGCCATCGGTGTCCTCTCCGCGCACGAGCCCGACAAGCTGGTCGCCGCGCGCATGGGCCCTCCCGCCGTCCTCGGCATCGGCGACGGCGAGTTCTTCCTCGCCTCCGACGTCCCCGGCATCCTCCACCACACCCGCACCATCTACTTCCTCCAGGACGGCGAAATCGCCACCCTCACCACCTCCGGCATCGTCCTCACCGACTTCAGCGGCAAACCCCACACCCTCCATCCGCAGCGCATCACCTGGGACCCCATCCAGGCCGAGAAGGCCGGCTACAAGCACTTCATGCTCAAGGAGATCAACGAGCAGCCCCGCGCCGTCCGCGACACCACCCTTGGCCGCGTCTCGCTCGACACCGGCCAGGTCTTCCTCCCCGACATGAAGATCACGCCCGCAGAGTTCCGCGCCGCCTCCGGAATCACCATCGCGGCCTGTGGCACCAGCTGGCACGCAGGCCTCGCCGGCAAGTTCATGATCGAGCGTTTAGCCCGTTTGCCCGTGGATGTGGACTACGCCAGCGAGTACCGCTACCGCGACCCCATCCCCAACCCCCTCGAGCTCGGCCTCCTCATCACCCAGTCCGGCGAAACCGCCGACACCATCGCCGCCCAGCACGAGCTCATCGCCAAGGGCTCCAAGACCCTCGCCATCTGCAACGTCGTCGGATCGGCCGTCACCCGCCTCGCCGACGGCGTCATCACCACCAACGCCGGCCCCGAGATCGGCGTCGCCAGCACCAAGGCCTTCACCGCCCAGCTCACCGCTTTGTTCACGCTGGCGTTGTACCTGGCGCAAGTCCGCGGCACCATATCCGACGCGCAAAGCCTCCATCTCGTCACCGAGCTTTCAAGAATCCCAGCAAAACTCGAAGAGGTTTTGCGGACGGTCGACGACCAATGCGTCGAGCTGGCCAAGGCGTTCAGCACCTCTCAGGACTTCCTCTTCCTTGGCCGCGGCATCCACTACCCCATCGCCCTCGAAGGCGCGCTCAAATTAAAGGAGATCAGCTACATCCACGCCGAAGGCTACCCCGCCGGCGAGATGAAGCACGGCCCCAACGCCCTCATCGACGAAACCCTCCCCGTAGTCTGCATCGCGACGCAGGACCCCAACGACCCGGCCAGCGTGCTCAAGTACGAAAAGACCCTCTCGAACATCCAGGAGGTCACGGCCCGCTCTGGCCGCGTCATTGCGATCGCCATAGAAGGCGACACGCAAATCTCGCAGCTAGTCGAGCACGTAATCCACATCCCCCAAAGCCACGAACTCCTCTTACCGATCCTCGAAGTAGTCCCCCTCCAACTCCTCGCCTACCACATAGCCGTCCGCCGCGGCTGCGACGTAGACCAACCCAGAAATTTAGCGAAGAGCGTCACGGTAGAGTAGCGCGCTGCCTCAGCGCTCATCCGTACCCGCAGCGATAGCAAAGGCGACTGGCTCCGCTGGGATTCGAAGTGTAAGACCAGAGTTGGGGCCTGGTGGAAGCCCCAAAGCAGGCTCCACGCCTTGCGTCGTTCGTAAATCGGCGAGTATGAGATGTGGGTCAACTAGCTGACCCACATCCCTTGCGATTCGAAGCGGGGTTGCGCGACCGACTTAGCTCGATACACCTCTAACTCCATTACGCCTTCATCGATGGCACGTCGGCACAGACCACGGGCATAATACCGATTGAACTCCCCTTCTCCCATCGTCTGCGGAGCTGTGTACGGGACATCTGACCAAGTCGTGCCGCCTTTAGGCTTTCTCTTTTCGTAACGATCATGGAGGCACTGATCAGAGACGATAGCTTGAGCCAAGCTATCGTCATCGCCGGTTTCAGCCGCTTGACGTAGGATGATCGGCCAGCGAGCACAGCCCTCGGGGTTAAGAAATCTGCTGATGTAAACGGTGCCTGCTTGGATGTCGAGATCAATCTCTTCAAGCATGCATCGCCGCGTGATTGCATCCAAATTTTGATACGCGAGACCTACACTAACCTCCATAAATCGACTCTACAAGTGAAGCGGATAGGAACCCGGTATACAGCGATTCTAGCGAACCCGGTCGGTAGGCGGTGGCCCAAACACCATCTTTTCCACCACTAAAAATTCGGGTGCCCCATTCCTGACGGCTTCATGTCATGAGTGGGTAGTCGCGCAACCGCGCGGCCGCCAATACTATTCCCCGCCAGCCTCAGAATCCTCATGCACCGCGACAAGCTGCTTCGCCAGCATCGAACTCAACAGCTGCTTCATCGCCGTGAGATCAATCCTGCCCTCAGCCCAAGCGTCATCAGCCGCCTCAAGCGCCTTGTAATACGGTCTCTTATTCTGCTCAATCTGCTCTGTGATCGTCAGCTTACCAGGCAGCAGCGTCCCTAGCCGGATACACAGCACCATGTAAGACACCGCCCGCGACGTCCGCCCATTGCCATCCGTAAACGGATGAATCCAGTTCAGTTTCCACATCACATACGCAGCCAGATGCAGCGGACTTTTATCCTTCCACTTGTCGTTGACATAGTCGCAGAGCTCTTCAATCCGCTCCGGCACTTCAAAGGCCCCTGGCGGCTTGTGTTTGCTCTCGCCGATCTCGATTCCCGCCGGCCGCCAGTTCCCGGCATAGGCTGAAATTCCATCCAGCGCCACCCGATGCAGATGCAGCAAATGCGAAGGCCGCAGCTTGAAAGGCCGCTCAGGCTGAAGGAAGGTCTCAACCATCTCCGTGACAGCCCGGTACTGCTCGACTACATTGAAGGATTCTTTGCGTGCCAGTTCATCGGGATCGGTAATGATCTGCGCATCGAAAGCGCGGCTATGTCGCGTCTCGTCGGCCATACTACTTCGCTGCCGTCCGCGCCTTAATCTGCTCGTCCGCCTCGACGATCATCTCCCACGTCACGCGGTCGTTTTCGATCTTCGCGTTGCCATAGGCAAAACTCCGCCGTTGCGCCTCGCGCTCTTCTTCCGGGAACGGGCGCTGCCGTGCAGCCTCAACCAATTTCGTCAACTCGTCCGTCATAACATGCTCCCCGTATATCCAACGCACATCCGCTGAATGCGCTAACAGAACGCTAACACTTTGGATGCTGTGAACGCGAACAATGCGAAAACAGGAACTTAAGGCGTCAACTCCACGCGTACCAGACACAGCGGGTGCCCCACATCTCGCCTTTGAGATGTGGGTTCGCAGGACACCAAGATAGCCCCAACGCCGAAGCGCCACCCCAAACCGGAAGGGCACGGCTTCAGCCGTGCCAATAAGCTCGGGTCGAAGACCCGTACCGCGCTGCCACAGGCCGGAGTGAAGCCCGCAGGGCGAAACGACTGAATTGCCCTCCAATACTGCCAAGAACGCCCACGGCACCGTAGTGAAGGTTTCAGCCGAAGGCCAGGCGTGCCTCGACTGTCATACCAGCACAACCCCCGCTATCGTGGATCAATGGAGGACTAGCGCTCATGCGAAGCAGGGAGTGGACTGCTACCCCTGCCACATGGCCAAAGCGAACCACCGCTCCATCAGTCTTCATCCTGCCGCCGCATCATACAGTTGCCCGCCGAGCGCTGAACTCCTCTCCCATGGCGGCGAGCGCCTGTTTGTTCAGGACCTCTGCTGCATGGGGAAATACAACCGTCTCTTCCACCTGGATGTGCTCCGTGTACATCTGTTTCAACTCTCTGGCCTGGGACAACAGCCGCTCTTCATCGCCGTCCTCGAGCACCCCAGCGGATATCCACGCCGTATAGAGCCAGTCCACGGATTGGTGCAGATCCTCAGCATGGTGATGGTCGCTTTCGAGGCGATCGATCACCTCCAGGCTGCCTGTGGAAGCTTCCGCACGCAGCCTCGGAAACAGCGACTCCTCTTCGTCCGCCGAGTGCCGCTGGCCGCCCACATGGAAGTAACGCAGCGCCGCCTGCACGGCAGACTGCTCTTCCTCTGTCAGGCCTCGGCTGCGTGCGCGCTCAGCAACCAGGCAGAGGATGTCGAGGAAGTGCTCAATCCTCCGATGACAGTCTTTGAGCATCCCAAGCGGATCATTGAATCCGCTGTCCGGTTTCGCGCCGATCTGTATCGCCATAGTTCACCCGTCTATATTTGATTGTTGTCGATTCTCGTTCCACACATTGCAGATAACTTCCGTTGTGACGAGACCGTCACGCTGCTTGCAGCACATGGAGTGTGGACGCCTGCTGAGGACTAAGAGGCGGCGCAACGTAGCCCTTTGGAAAATAGGAGCAGCATGGCTCTTCGGCGTTGGGATTTCCCGTCAGCGCATAAGCACGGGATCGCGATCCACCACAAATCTCCTTGAACTCGCACACGCCGCACTTGCCTTCCAGCCTGGATGTGTCGCGCAGGCCAAGGAAGAGTGACGACTCGCGGTAAATCGTAGCCAGTCCCTGCTGGCGGATGTTGCCTGCGGCGAGTGGCAGGAAGCCGCTCGGGAAGACGTCTCCGGTGTGCGAGATGAATACGAATCCTTTGCCGTCATTCAGACCACGTGGCGCCCGGCCAATCGCGTCAGCGGTCTTCTCCTGCATTGCAGGGGCTCCGGCGCCGGTCTTTCGCTCCGCGACTCGCTGCTGGAGAAGAAACCGCCGGTAGTGCTGCGCCTCGGTCGTCTTGATATCGAAGCTCGCCGTCTTCGAGAGCGTATAGATAGTCGCGAAGATCTGTTCGAACTCGTCGGCACTCAACAGGTCATTGAGCTTTCCACGGCCAGTCGGGACGAGGAAGAAGACGCTCCACAGCGTAATGCTCAGGCTCTCCAATAGCGAGACCATCGCGTCGATCTCCGAGATGTTCCGGCGACTGAACGTCGTATTGATCTGCACCGGGAGTCCAATCTCGTTGGCCCAGCGTATTGCCTCGAGCGTGCGCGCGAACGAGCCCGACATTCCCCGGAAGGCGTCGTGCGTCTCGGCGCAGGCTCCATCCATGCTCACGGCAAGCCGTGCGAGGCCAGACTTTTTCAAGCGGATCACCATCTCTCTTGTCAGCAGCGGAGTAGCGCTCGGAGTGAGCGAAACGCGAACGCCCACGGTGTTGGCGTGACGAATCAGATCGAACAGGTCAGGCCGCTTGAGGGGGTCGCCACCTGTGAGCACAAATACCGGAACCTGCAGGGTAGATATCTGATCGATCAGATGCTTCCCCTCCTCGGTGCTGAGTTCCATCGGGTGTCGGTCAGGCTGAGCAGAAGCACGGCAATGCACACAAGCCAGATCGCAGGCCTGCGTGACCTCCCAGATCGCGATGAATGGGCGTTCGTTGAAGTCGATGGTTTGGATGAGCGGATTCATAGAACTATAAGACCGCAGGTCCGCCTCTCAGCGCAGTGACATAAGTTACTGTGGCTGCGATGGGCACACGCTAGAGTCGGGGATGGAGGCAATCATGAGTAACGCCGCAGAGAGTTCGACATACGCCATGGTGGTTCGCGAACGTCAAAAGAGCCTGATGCTTCGCGCCTGGATTGTGAGCGGGCTCTTCTTTATGGCGCTTCCAGGCACGTTGCTGGGCTTCTCCAACTTGACAGCCATCGCCACGCATCACGGACTCGGCACGATTCCGGCTGCGTGGATACAAGGCCATGGCCACGCGCAGGTATTCGGCTGGATTGGCAGCTTCATCCTCGGCATTGGCTTCTATTCGCAACCTGCGCACGGCCGGTCGGTGGTTCGGCTTCCCCTCTCGTGCTACCTCTTTTGGACAGTCGGCGTCACCGCGCGGTGGGTTACAAGTATCTATGGCTGGCATTGGCGCGCTCTCTTCCCATTGTCCGCAGGCTTTGAGTTGGTCGCAGTGCTTCTATTTCTCTTTGCTGCTTCTCAGCATAAGCTGCCTGAATCCACACAGAGCCCACGCACGAAGTCTCCCATGGAACTTTGGATGGTCTCTGTGCTGCTGGGAACGGTGGGGCTTGCAGCAGCGGTTCTCTTCAATTTTGTCGAGTGCGTTCGATTGGCAGTGCATGGTGATCTTCGTTCTTTTCCCTACGCGCTCGATCAGAAGTATCTCGTGTTGCTTGCATGGGGATTTCTGGTGCCTGTGGTCTGGGGCTTCTCCGCTCGCTGGCTGCATTCCTTCCTGGCGATCTCCAAACCCAATGCTCAAATATTTCGTCTTGCTTTAGGACTGGATTTGATCGGTGTTCTCTTCGGAGTTACAGGGTGGGCTATTCCCGCGACGATCCTGCTTACTTCGAGCGCGGTCGCCATCGGATTCGCGCTGCACCTCACGCAACGGCCCCACGGACAGGCAAAGGTCCTGGGCATTCACCCCAGCTTTCCGTCGTTTGTTCGCATCGCATATGTATGGCTGGTCATAGCCGGTTCCATGAGCATCTGGGCGGCCCTCGCCGATCAGCACGGCGGCATCTGGGGTGCTTCTCGCCATGCTCTCACCGTCGGCTTCGTCGCAACGATGGTGTTCTCCATTGGGCCACGGATTCTTCCTCATTTTGCTGGTGTCTACAGCATCTACAGCAAGCGGCTCATGTTCCTCTGCCTGCTGCTGCTCCAGACCGGCTGCCTGCTGCGTGTTTCCTCCGAACCGCTGGCCTACGAAGGGCTGCTCTCCTTTGCATGGAAGGTGCTGCCGGTCTCTGGCATGCTGGAGTTGAGCGCAGTGCTTCTCTTCGCACTCAACCTCGTACTCACCTTTCTGCTGGGCCGCTCCTTCTTTGCGAAAGACAGCTTGAACGACCAGGCAGCGGTACAAGAAGGTGCATAGTTAGCGGCAACACCATTCACTAGCTTTTCAAAGATGCTGTGGCCCGGCTCAATCAAGTTCGCCTGCATGTGAAATCAGAATCCCAGTACGCCAACAGACGCCTGCGCGAGCATCACGATAAGGCAAGCATCGAGGAAATGGCGCGTGACGCACACTCAGCGACATAAGTCACGACCCCGAGAGCGACTGCGGATTGCGCGTTGATACCACGAGAGAGCTGCATTTCTGAGTATCAACTGAGTACGAGCGAGCAACGCAAAGAAGGATATTTTGCGCAGGCCTTGCATTGCTGGATCCCGGGAACTTTGAATGACTTCGCCTTCCTGTGACTAAAGTGCCTGCATTGCTCTGCGCAAGACGCTACGGTAATTCAGGTGTAGCAACGTCTTCTGCGTTCTAAGTCAAGGAGAGGTCATGTCCTACAAGCGGTACTGGTTAGCATTAGTCATTGTCGTTGTTGCATCGTTTGCTGTGCTCGGAGGAGAGGGCCGGAGGATGATCAGCCAAGCCCCACCCCTTCCTGATGTCTACACCACTAATGGACAACTTCTCTTCGCCGGCAGCTCCATCACGGATGGCCAGGGTGTATGGCAGTCCATTGGCGGCCAGGAGATCGGCACTGCATCAACAAGGAGAACCAAATGAAACGCTACTATAGTGAAGATGAGGTCCTTACCAGGCTTCCCGAACTGGATCAGCCATTACTTCAATCCGATCTAACCGCAGAGATCGAGAATCTACGACTCGCAGAATCGTGGCAACGAAGGACAGGGCGAAGCTCCAAAACACTGCTGAATTCTCCAGCTTGTGGCATTTTGCTAATTGCCATGAAACAGAATACGGAGACGAAGGAGCACCGGGTAGACGGAAGGATAACGATCCACACCCTCGTCGGCCATGTGAGGCTGAAGTTGCCCGGTCAAACCGTTGAAGTTCCAGCTGGCCATCTGCTGATGCTCGATCGCGGCATTACGCATGATGTTCAGGCGGTAGATGAGAGTGTCTTCCTGCTCACCATGTGCTGGCACGGTGGTGCCGCCCGGTCCTCTTCGACCCACTGAACAGTCGACGGGCGTGTTACAGCGTGCCTCACCTGCAGATATGAGAACTAACGCCAGCGACACCTTCGATGGGGCACTCCCTGTCGAAGGTGTTACAAGCAAAATGGTGTTACAAGCAACATCCTAACTATCTAGTCATACAGAAAGAAGGCGCTTATGGACTATACATTCCTGACTAACCTGCAGACTGAGTTCGCGCTTCCCGAAACAGGGATCATGAGTCGATTGCTGCATAAGGACGATCACGTAAATGTCACGCTTTTTGGCTTCTCTGCCGGGCAGGAACTCTCGGTGCATTCAGCCCCTACGCCTGCAGTCCTCTACTTCATCGAAGGCGAGGCCGAGGTTCTTCTGGGGCAGGACAAGGTCAACGCCCAGCCCGGCTCCTTTGTCTATATGCCGCCGATGCTGCCACACGGCATCTCCGCTAAAACAGCGGTCCGCATGCTGCTCGTTCAGATAAAAGATTCGTCGCATTAACTTGGGTGCACCTTTCAACGGCAACAGCGTCCCTGCCTTGGCCCACGTTGAAAGGTCCTGTTTAGTCCAGACTTCAGTACAACCACGTGCGCTATCGAATCAAGCACCTACGCAGGGAGTCCTTCGATGTAAGGCAAACGTTTATTTTGTGGAACAATCTGTATGTTCCAGGAGTATTATCCCGACGTTTAGATTGTTTATTTCTGAAAGGACCTGGACTATCAGAATTGGAGAGTGACTTAAGTCATAGATCATGTTCTGTAGTCCATGTAGTTTCATTCTATGAACAACAACTTCCACCGATCGTCTCTACAGCTGGCGTTGGGGACGGGTTCTTTCGGTTTTTGCTTCGCGGTGTTCGGGTCTCTTTCGGCCATGATGCCAATTTTGAGCCGCGAATTGCATCTCTCCACGCAGGAAAAGAGCCTTGCCGTTGCTTTGCCCGTCCTGCTTGGCAGCCTTGGACGGATCCCTCTCGGCATTCTGACGGATCGGTTTGGTGGCCGGATCATCTTCATCATGACGATGGTGTTTTCGATCATTCCAGCGTTTCTGATGGGCGGGATCACCGACTACACTCACCTTCTGCTGTATGGCTTTTTCATAGGAATTGGTCTGGCAAGCTTTTCCGTGGGTGTTGGCTTTGTGAACGGGTGGTACCCGCCAGAGCGGCAGGGCTTTGCACTGGGGGTGTATGGAGCAGGAAACATTGGACAATCGGTAGCAGCGTTTAGCGCACCATTCATCGCCAGGGCGTATGGAGTTCGTTGGGGATTCTGGACCTTCGGTATCGGCTTGTCGGCCTGGCTGGTCCTGTTTATGGTTGCGGCCCGCAACGCCCCGAACCGCGGTCCAGTGAAGCCGATGAGGGAACTCTTCATCCCCTTGAAAGACTCGCGAAGCTGGCTCTTGAGCCTGTATTATTTCCTTACGTTCGGAGGCTTCGTCGCGATGGCGATCTATCTCCCGATCTTTCTATGTGACATCTTCCGGCTCACTCCTGAGCAGGCAGGAATGAGGACTGCCGGGTTCGTCGTGCTGGCAACGTTTCTTCGACCTGTGGGAGGAACGCTGGCGGATAAGGTCGGCGGCAAACGAATTCTGATCTATGTCTTTTCGTTCACCACCCTGATGGCAATGATCCTTGCCCTTCCGAGCATGATAGCGTTTACGGTCGGCGCACTCGGCATGGCGGCTGCGATTGGGCTGGGAAATGGTGCCGTTTTCAAACTTGTTCCGGAATACTTTCCTGGTTCTGTCGGAAGTGTTACTGGCGTTGTCGGAGCTGCGGGGGGATTGGGCGGATTTTTTCCACCTCTCCTGTTAGGCGTAATCAAGCAACAGACCGGCTCGTTTACGTTTGGATTTATTGTGCTCGCGGTGTTCGCGCTTGTATGTTTACTTTTTCTCCTGCGGTCTGGACGCACTGGCACGAGTGTGCAGGTAACGGTATGAAGAAAGATATCAGAAACATCGCGAGAGCCAGTGGCTCAGACACGATGCATGCGACGACCTGGGGTCTGCTGGCAACGGCTGCGCTCATCGGCGGGATTTTGGTGGGAAGCCGTGGGTTGCGCTACTTCGACCCAGCGCTCGTATCGTATGCGGGGGCTACATTGTTTGCGGCCTTCGGACTCGGCTATCGCTTCTCCATGTGGTTACGGCGTCCACCCACCCGGCTGTACTGGTTCCGCGGATGGGAGATCTTCCTGCAGCCGCGCAGGTTGTTCAGAAATCTAGCGCACTTATTCGAGATCGTTTGGAGCAATATCGTTCTGCAACGCTTCATCGGCCGAAGGTCGCGCATGCGGTGGACGGCTCACTGGTTCCTGGCGTGGGGATGCCTGATGGCCGCAGCGATCACGTTCCCACTCTCCTTCGGCTGGCTTCACTTCGAGACACTGCGAAGCTCTCAGCAAATCTATCGGGCGTTTCTCTTTGGCATTCCCATTGTGCAGTTCCCCGTTCATTCCATCGTGGCCGAACTGATGTTTAATGCTCTGGATATTGCAGCCGTCATGGTGCTGATTGGGGTCTTCGCGGCGCTCTGGCGGCGCGGACGCGATCACGGCGCGATGGCGGTACAACAGTTTGCCGACGACCTCATGCCGCTGATCCTGCTCTTCGCGATCTCGATCACAGGACTGTTTCTCACCGCCTCCACTCACCTGATGCAGGGTCTGCATTACCCCTTCCTATCCCAATTGCATGCGATTACGGTGATCATTACCCTCCTCTATCTTCCCTTCGGAAAGTTCTTTCACATCTTTCAACGTCCCGCTCAACTGGGTGTCGATTTCTACAAACGTGCGGGCGTCGAAGGGGAGCAGGCTGTATGCATCCGCTGCGGCTCCATGTATGGTTCGCGAATGCACATGGATGACCTGAAGCGTGTGCAGGCTGCACTCAATATTAATTATCAACTGGCAAACGATACGCACTACCAGGATGTCTGTCCGCCGTGCCGACGCAAGAACCTTGCGCTGATTCAGGACAACATGTGGAAATCAACAGCATCCGAGAGTTAGGACACAGCAAACCTCATGGCAAAACTTCCTACCGACATTTCTGATCTTGTGAAGCAGTTCGGCCCGTCCCTGCATCGTGTACCTCCTGGTGGATGGGCTGATACGCGGGAAGACGACAAGTTGGTAAAAACCCACTGCTGTTTTTGTGGACAACAGTGCGGTATCCAACTGCGTGTGCAGAACAATAAGGTCGTTGGCTTCGAGCCCTGGGAGGACTGGCCATTCAATCGCGGAAAGCTTTGTCCAAAAGGTATTAAGCGATACATGCAGGATGAACATCCGGACCGCCTCAAGAGCCCACTTGCTCGCGTGGAAGGAAAAGGGTTTGAGCCGATCGGATGGGATGCTGCGCTCGATCGTGTAGTTTCGGAGATTAAGCGAATACAGGAAAGGTACGGAAAAGATTCCTTCGCATTCCTTACCGGGGCATCGCTCACCAACGAGAAAGCCTATCTGATGGGCAAGTTTGCCCGCGTCGCACTGCAGACGGCAAACATCGATTACAACGGACGACTCTGCATGGTCTCGTCCGCAACCGCCTCGAAAAAGGTCTTCGGAATCGACCGGAGCGGCAATCCCTGGAGCGACATCGTTGCGGCAGATGTGATTCTGGTGGCAGGAGCAAACATATCCGAGTGCGCCCCGATTACCACGGACTACATCTGGAGAGCTCGCGACCGGGGGGCCAAACTGATCGTAACGGACCCGCGCATGACACCGATCGCCCGCAATGCCGACCTGTATATTCCGGTTCGACCGGGTGGCGATATTGGGGTGTTCAACGGCATGCTGCATGTCATGATCAAGCGCGGCTGGATCGACCGCGAATACATTGCGCAGCACACGACAGGCTTTGAAGAAGTAGCGCGGGCCGTCGAGAAATATACGCCAGAATTTGCGGCGAAAATAGCTGGTGTCCCATCTGAAATGATCATCCGTGCCGCCGAATTATTTGGTCCTGCCAAGACCAGTTTCGTCCTCCATGCGAAAGGTATAGAACATCACTCGAAGGGAGTAGAGAACTGTATCGCCGTGATGTCGCTCGTTCTCGCCTCAGGTCGACTCGGTCGCGAGGGCTGTGGCTATGCCATGATTACCGGTCAAGGCAACGGACAAGGCGCGCGCGAGCAAGGAGGCAAATGCGACCAACTTCCCGGAAACCGCGACATCTCGAACCCTGAGCACCGCAAGTACATCGCGGGAGTGTGGGGCGTTCCCGAAGAGTCGCTGCCACAAAAGGGCCTGTCGGCGATTCCATTGGTAGAGGCGATCCACGAAGGCAGGATCAAGGGATTGATATCGATCTGCTTCAACCCGGTCGTCTCATTGCCGGATGCAAACTTCACTCGTGAAGCTTTCGATAAGCTGGAGTTTTATACCAATATCGACTTCTTTCTGTCCGAAACGTCACGGTACGCTGATATCGTCCTCGCGGGATCGCTGATGGAAGAAGACGAAGGCACGACTACCAACACGGAGGGCCGCGTGATCCGCCACCGCAAGGTGGTGTCCCCGCCGGAAGGCGCTTGGGAAGACTGGAAGATCATCTGCGAGATTGCACGCCGGTTGGGACATGGAGACAAGTTCAACTACTCAGGCCCCCGGGAGATATTTGACGAACTGCGGGTCGCTTCGAAGGGAGGCGTTTCCGACTATTTCGGAATGACCTGGGACAAGATCGAGAAGAACAACGGCATTTGCTGGCCCTGTCCAACCCTCGACCACCCTGGAACGCCACGCCTTTACGAAGGCGGCAAGTTTGGCCATCCGGATGGAAAAGCGCACTTTATTCCTGTTGAGTGGCGGCCTTCCGCCGAAATGCCGGATGCCGAGTATCCGATCATTCTTACGACCGGACGTGTCGTTGCCCACTTTCTTTCAGGTACGCAGACCCGCCGCATTGGCGCACTGATGGATCAGGCGCCAGAGCCGTTTTGTGAGTTACACCCAGTGCTGGCGGAGAAACTTGGGATCATCGATGACGATTACGTCAAGGTGGAAAGCCGCAGAGGAAGCGTGGTGGTCCACGCCAGGGTCGTAAAGACGATCCGTCCAGACACCGTGTTTATCCCCTATCACTGGCCGCTCGACCGATCCGCAAACAACTTGACGATCCGCGCGCTCGACCCGCAGTCGCTTATCCCGGAGTACAAGGTCTGCGCCGTGCGCGTCTTCAAAACTGACGCACCCGACGATGCGATTGCATCGCTGGAAGTGCAGGCGGGAGGCATCCGATGAAAAACGCAGAATTCTTCATCGATTACTCACGCTGCATTGGATGCGAAGCTTGTGTTCAGGCCTGCGGCGAATGCGACACCCATCGCGGCGTCTCCATGATTCATCTGGAGACGATTGCGCGGCGCGAAAGTGTGCAGACAGCGCCACAGATTTGCATGCACTGTGAAGATCCGATCTGTGCGCAGGTCTGTCCGGCCGACGCCATCAAGAAGACGCCGGATGGAGTCGTCCAGAGCTCGCTCAAGCCGCGTTGCATCGGCTGCTCAAACTGTGTGATGTCCTGCCCCTTCGGCGTGCCCAAATACCAGATCGACATCGACCAGATGATGAAATGCGATATGTGTTATGACCGCAGCAGCGTCGGCAAGAAACCGATGTGTGCCACCGTCTGTCCTTCAGGAGCGCTCACCTATACGACCATGCAGGATATCCAGCGCACCCGCCGGGGCATTCCTATCAACGAATGGAAGTTTGGTGGTGAGGTGGTAC
>Ga0224555_1001839_pt1 | contig 27226 bp, 14 predicted proteins | sample 714S23034metaG_FD_180687 | JGI IMG/M metagenome (GOLD analysis project Ga0224555, IMG submission 180687) | Peat soil microbial communities from Stordalen Mire, Sweden - 717 S2 30-34 | ecosystem: Environmental > Terrestrial > Soil > Wetlands > Peat | place: Sweden: Norrbotten County, Stordalen...
TCCATCCGGTGACCGCGCAGTGGCTGGCGCCCGGCGGCAAGATTGGGTGGATTCAACTCACGCGCAGCCCGGCAATCGACGCTTCGGCGGACAAAGGTGGAATCGTTATCTCTGCCGCGGGGGACGTTAGCTTTCGCATCAGCGCTCCCGCCATCGCGACAAGCGAGGCAACCGAGGCGCAATGGAACTTGCCGGGGCTTACAGTCCGCGTGAAAACAGACGCACAGGGCTTTACGGCGACGAAGCAAGGGCCGTTTGTGGATGTGGAGTACAAAGGCGTGACATTGATGGTGCTCACTCTGACGCGCCAGGGCGAGTGAGAAAACGAATTGGGGTGAACGAGAGCGGCGTCGACTCAGCGCAACTGGCGGGGAGCGAATCTGGCAACTAAGCTCGTCTCTCGTCAAGATCTTATCGGGACGAAAACGCAAGCCGGTTCTTAAACGTTAAGAGGCAGCGTGGGGGGATGAAATCTGCGCTGGGAAGCGAGGAACTCTAAAAGGCACATTCTCCACAAGGTGCGGGCAGAAGTCCCGCCTCAGTTCGTTCAAGGTTGGACTGTGAGTGGGCTATCATCTTCGAGCAGCAAATTCGTATCGGTGATGGAGGGCACCGAGTCGGGGCTTGGCATTGACCTTCGCAATATACGGAGTGCTCCTCGCCGATTTCCGGACAGCGGGAGTCTCTTTGCCCAAACCGAGATGAGTTCGGAGGTCGTGATCGTAGCGTACACAGACCAATGCACGTTGAGAGGGTTGGAAGTAACCCTCAGAACGTTGCTAGATTGTAACTGTAGACGATTTTGTGACGGTCCTTGCATCCAGCGAGCAACGAAGACCCAATAAAGAAGCGGCTTTCAGCACTCGGTCATCTGTCGCAAAAGCAGAGGGTCCGGCTATCAGCTGACTAAGATATTCACAAAATGCCGATAAATAATGGTCGGGGCGGAGGGATTCGAACCCCCGATCCTCTGCTCCCAAAGCAGATTTTACTGTTTATTGAAGCCTGTTGAAATTGAGTGAAAATAAGTGCTGTTGATTGAACTGTTTACCGTATGCCTTCCGATCCGTGTTGATCCTTGTGGCTTCTTGGTGCTTTGGCAGCTACAAAATTGACTACAGTCCAAGAAATTTCTCGCAATTCTTCTTCGGCATTTTATCGAAACTGCGCCTCCCCCAAAGCTCCATTCGGCCAAGAAGATTGAAAGGAAGCCAGGACATCTTAGCGGTTAAACGCGGATTGGACTCGCCGACTTGCGCTAGCTTGAAAGCTATGAAAATACAGGCCGTTGGTAATTTGGCGATGGATACCCCAACTCTAAGCGGCGTTCAACCGGACATATTGCTTGCGTCAGTGCCCGCGAGGATGCATTCCTTCCCGCAAGCGCAGCTTAAAGCATGTGAACTTGTGTGCGGTGCGTTTTTCAGTTGGCGAGCTGAGCCGCAATCCAGGTGTAAATCTCTTCCGGCGTCACAGCGCGTTCAGGGTTCCATGCCGGGCTCGCAGCGGTCAACGGAATCACATAGGCTGAATTTCGAAATTCTGAAATGCAGACGCAGATCGTCTGTTCCTGTTCCGGGTACCTGGAGGCGGCCAGCCAGACGTAGCGCGCAAGGATAGCCGCGTCGATCGCGCTACCTTCAGGGTCGTTCACATCGGGCAAAGAACTGATTCTCTGCTGGTTCTCGAAGATGGCAATACTGGTGAATGGTTTTGGCTTGCTGCGCATGCCGAAGCGGGCGACTAAGATCCGCGGACGAGCGCGGCGAAGCGCCTCAGAGGCTCCCCACTCGACGAACGCATTGGAGAAGATTAGAGCGCCATTTCCGCTGAGAAACAGCTCCATCACGAAGTTCCGCAGTTTTGGTTGGTCGGCAAGTTCGGGGGGCCACCAGCGCTTCCAATCCTTTTGCCGGAGGGCCGCGATGATTTGATCGGCGCCTTCAATGTTCCTTGGGATCGCATTCAAGCCGGCGAGGAGCTCATCGCGGAAGGGCGCGAGAGCCACATAGCTTAAACGGGATGCGACAGTCGGCGTGGCCGCGGAAAGCAGGCTGTCCAATTTTGCCTCCGCATCGATCAGCCACAAATCGGAGCTATCCGCGCTTTCACTCCGCGCCAGCAGTGTTGCGATGCCGGGCTGGCCGGATTGGCCTTGCATCATCAGTTCAAGCAGCCTTCGAGAGTCACCGGCAATCCTGATCTCATGTCCGCGTGGTGAAATTTCCTGCCAAGCGGTCTGAGGGCCGGTGGGAAGGGTTTCGGGAAGAATGAGCAGAACGAGCCGGGTGGGCCTGGCCTGAGCCGGCGCAGAGTTGCGCGCCGCGTTGTCGACGACCGTGAAGATCTGCTGCACCGCACGGCGCCATTCGGCATAATACGCCGACCGGGCAAGCATCGAGGCATTTTCCACGGTGTCTCTGTCCGTGGAGAAGCCCCACTGCGCGACTCCCATTTTTCTTTCCAGCGCGCGCAGGGGCTGGGTGAGCGAATCCAGCGCGGCAGGCTGGAATGACTCGACGCTGCCCAGAAACTCCGCAAGCCGGTTCTGCTCAAAAGGGAAAAGCATATCCCACTGGTCCAACTGCTGGTTCAGCGACGGACGAAGGGTGACCGGCAATTGGGCGATCAAACGCCGGAATGTGGCTAACCTGACCGCTTCTGACTGCTCGTGGCTTTGCTGTTCGCTCATGTGTTCCCTTCAAAGCCAGAGCCCTGGCAGGGGGCGTCCGGGCAGATCCATGCCTTTGATTCCGAATAGTTGCGCAATGGTGGGGCAGATGTCGGTCTGATCGGTGGGATGTTCGATGACCTGGGCCGTCCGCACCGTGTCGCCAAGGCACATCATCCAGGTCAGGCGCGTGGAGTCGTGATCCTGCCGGTGATTGAAAAAGCCGTTGGTGGTCGAACCATCCAGGTCGCGCCCGAACTCCGGCAGAACCATCAGGGTTGTCTTGCCTTGGTAGCCGGGCAGGGTCTGCACTAGGTTCCAAAGTTCGGAAACCAGCCGGTCGACGGTGCGGATGCCGGCCAGATGAAGAGAATACGACCCGAAATGTGCAACCTCCATATCGGAGAAGGTAATCACCAGCAGTGTAGGCGCAAAGCGGCGCATCACTTCCTCGCTGAGTAGAAGTGTGAATTCGTCTCCGCTGGCCGGTTCATCGGTGCGCACGAGGTCGGAGATGGCCTGCTGGACAATGACCAGCGTTGGCACGTCAAGCGAAGGGGAGTCTCCGTCGACCGACCAGCCCAGCCCCTCGTAGTTGTCACCGCTGAGCATGGCCTCGATCTCCGGCTGCACGGTGGAGCGATCTGCGCTATGCACAGCGTGGCCCTGCGCCGCGGCATGAACCACAGCGTTGATGAGCAGCTGTTTGGGAAACACCACGTTGGCTCCGTAATCGGGGCCGAAGTCGCGAACCGAACTGGCGCCGATCCGGCTAGTGAGCGCCTTGTTGCTGGAAATAAACCAGGCCTGATTCTGGGCAACCCGCATCTGCTTGCGCACGTATTCAAAAACCGTGGGGCTCTCCGGAGGCGTCTTTCCCCAGTCGTCCAGCCGCTGCCAGTTCCCCGTGAGGACGCTGGAGATGGTGTTGTAGTGCGAGGTGACGCCCGCATTGCGCATCCACGGGTAAAACACGCTCTGCGGCAGCAATTCGCGATAAAGATGCGGAATATTCTGAAAGCCACTCTCGGAAAACGTATCGATGCGACGCACTCCGCCGCAGGCTACGACGATGATCTTGCGTCCTGCGATTTCAGAGCTCCCGCTTGCAAAGGCTGGGCTGCGGGTGCTGACCCACTGATCGAGCAGCAGAACTGCTGCTGCTTTCAGAACTTTGCGGCGCGAGGCATCCATCGTCCACCAGCGCTTTCCAGGCAACCGCTTTTGCCCGAGGCGATCGAATTCTACCGGCCACTGGCCACCCCATCAGAGACGGAAGATTGCCGCTTCCAGCCTCATTAGCCGTACAAACGGGATCGTGTCGACCAGTATAGTGTCAGATTGCGAAGCCGCGCAAACAGGCGCGCGACCAGTTGGGGATCGCAAGACCGGCAGATTGCCCTCAGCGGCATGCTTAAAAGTTATTGATGTTTGCACGGCAAGCGGCACAACTTCCGAAACGCCGGCTGCTCCCGCTTTCCATGAGCTGCGCCGGTTAAGAGAAGGCGCCTTCTTCCTTGACAAATGATTTTAGCCGGAGTAGGGTGAGTGCCGGTAACGTACACAATCCCAATGTTTCTCGTCGCTGGCGGCGAGGCACCGAGGTGTTACGTAAGGCGTTTTTTCCAACCACTCCGGCTAAGGGGAACTTCCTATGACGAAATCCATCTGCTCTTTTCTTGCTGCTGCGTCCATTGCGGCCTCTTCGATATTGACTTTTTCGCAGGCCACCACACCCACTCTCAGCTCCCCTGATGGTCAACTGGTCATGAGCTTCTCCATTCAGCCGTCTCCTACACTCGGCGAGAACGGAAGCGGCAAGCTGATGTACTCGGTCACCTTTCACGGAAAGCCCGTCATCGACAACTCAGCACTTGGCCTCGAGTTGGATGACAAGACCCCGCTGGGTTTGAATGTAACAATCACGGACAGCCAGCCGGGAAGCGGCGTGGATGATTATTCTCTGACCAACACGAAGGTGAGCCACGTTCACGATGCCTATAACAGCCTAGCTGTGCAGGTTACCGAGGCCGGCATCGGAGCCAGGCGGGGAGGACGTTCCATGGTGGTGGAGGCGCGCGCTTACAACAGCGGTGTCGCCTTCCGCTACGTGCTTCCGCGACAGGGATCAATTCCCAGCCTGCATTTGCGCGCCGAGGATACCGAGTTTCGCTTCAGCGAGGACGATACCGCCTGGGTGCTGGCGCTGCCCGGCTACCGCTCCAGCTATGAGAGCGAGTATGTGCGCTTGAACCTATCGGCCTTGAGCAATCAGGGGGGCGTGCCCAGCAAGTTTCTCATCGGGATGCCGGTACTGCTGCGGCAGCCGGGAGTGGCTTGGATTTCGTTGATGGAAGCAGACCTTGAAGGCAACAGCTCGATGTACGTGACCAATCCTTCGGGAAGCTGGGCAGGTCATTACCTCAGCGTCAAGCTGTCGCCGCGATGGGATGATCCGGGTTACGCGGTTATTGGGGATTTGCCGCATCATTCGGCATGGCGCGTGCTGGGGATTGCCGACGACCCCGGACGGTTGCTGGAGGCAACCCTGGAAACCAACCTGAGTCCCGAGAACCGGCTCCAGGACACAACGTGGATTCACCCCGGGAAAGCCAGTTGGAATTGGTGGGTCGACAACGTGGATAAGGATGGCAACTCCGGAAACAAGTACTTCACCACCGACACGATGAAGTACTACGTCGATTTCGCTGCCGACTCAGGGTTTCCTTACTTCTTTCTCGATGCGGGCTGGTCTTCGCCTCGCGACATCACGCAAATGAACGGGCGCGTGGACATTCCCGCGCTGGTGCAGTATGCGGCAACAAAGAACGTGAAGGTCTGGATATGGTTATCTTCCGAAGCCGTCATGCGGCAAATGAAGGAAGCCTTCCCGGTCTATGAGAAGTGGGGAGTTGCGGGATTGAAAATCGACTTCGTAAATCGCGACGACCAGGAAGGAATCCAGTTCTTCTACGATGTGGCGCGCTATGGCGCGGAGCATCATCTGATGATCGACTTTCATGGCTGCCACACTCCCTGGGGACTGATGCGCGCCTATCCCAACTTGATGAGCTACGAAGGCGTGCTGGGCTTGGAGAATAACAAGGAAGGACGGCGCGACAGTCCGGTCGATCGAACGGTCTTCGCCTTCACCCGTCTTCTAGCCGGCCCGATGGACTACACGCCTGGAGCCTTTGACAACGCGACCGAGGCGAGCTTCGTGGCCCGCAATGCCTCTCCCATGGCCATGGGGACGCGGGCGCAACAACTCGCGCTCTATGTGATCTTCGAGAACCCTGTGCCGATGGTTTCCGATAGTCCGCAGAACTACAAGGGTCAGGCAGCTTTCCAGTTCATAAAGGATGTGCCGACCACGTGGGACGAGACCCGCGTCTTGAACGGCGCGCCCGGCGAGTTTGCCATTATTGCGCGCCGCAACGGCGACGAGTGGTATCTGGGCAGCATCACCAACTGGGATCCACGCACGCTTCAGGTTCCACTCCAGTTCCTGGGATCCGGCAGCTATGTCGCAGAAATCTACGAGGACGGCCCTGACGCCGCCACGGAGCCCAAGCAAGTGACCATCCGTAACGAAACCGTGACGGCAAACTCCACCATGACGCTGCATCTTGCGCCCGGTGGCGGCGCCGCCATTCGCTTCGTGCCGAAGAAGGGGCGTTAGAGCAATCTTGAATCGGCTTTCGCTTTCGAGGCTTTGCTAGAACGGAATACGACTTGTGATCTCCAAAACAGGCGCAATGGTTCCCAGATCTTCAACCATGCTGGCCGGCATTTGCTTTGTAGTCCTATCGGTTCTTCTGACTGGGCAAAGTCAGCCTTCGGAGAATGCGCCCGGCGCTCCCGCGCCACCGCCGCCGCTGCTCGGCGCGGCCTGGTATCCGGAGCAATGGCCGGAATCGCGCTGGAATGCCGACCTCGATTTGATGCAGAAGGCGCACATGCACCTGGTGCGCATCGGCGAGTTTGCGTGGAGCCGACTGGAGCCGCAAGAGGGGCAGTACGATCTCGACTGGATGGAACGGGCGATCGACCTTGCGGCAAGCCATGGCATCTATGTCGTCATCGGCACACCCACGTGCGCACCGCCCGCATGGCTCACACAGAAGTATCCGGAAACGTTGCGCGTCTCTGAGACCGGCAAAGTGGCCGCTCATGGCGAGCGCGGCCAGTTCAATTTCGCAAATGCAAAATACCGTCAGTTCGCGCAGAAAATCAATGAGCAACTGTCCCGCCGCTTCGGGCACAATCCGAATGTCATCGCCTGGCAGATTGATAATGAATACTCGTTCGTCTCCTTTGACGCCAACACGCGCACGCAGTTTCAGGATTGGCTGAAGGTGCGTTACACTACGCTCGACAGTCTGAATCGCGCCTGGACGACTGCATACTGGAGCCAAACCTACTTTTCCTGGGACCAGATCTCTATCCCGTCCGCCAATGGCAACCCTGGCTTGATGCTGGACTGGAAGCGGTTCATCAGCGACACATGGCACAGCTATCAGCAGAATCAGATCGAAGTCATCCGCCGCTATGCGGATCGCCGGCAGCGCATCACCACCAACATGATGGGATGGTTTGACGGCTTCGACCACTATGTTGTGAGCCGGGACCTGGATTTCGCCGCCTGGGACGATCCCATCAGCCGTGGCTATCTGGACCCCATCCGCAATGGCGCAGCCCACGACTTGACACGCGGCTTCAAAAATCAGAACTTCTGGGTGATGGAGACGACCGCCGGGCCCACGACCTGGAATAACGGCGGCACCATAGTGGATAAAGGAGCGATGCGCGCCACCATTTGGCACGACATTGGCCATGGCGCCGATGCCGTAAGTTACTGGCAGTGGCGCGACGATTTGAATGGCCAGGAACAGAATCACGGCGCCATCGTGGACGTGGATGGCGAGCCCGATCCAATTTATACGGAGATAGCCCAGGTTGGTTGGGAGATGGAGAAGGCCGGGCCGGCGTTACAGGGAACATCCGTGGAGTCAAAGATAGCTATCCTGCATTCTTACGATAGCCGCTGGACTTTGAACTGGCAGAAAATGGTGGACGGCTATGATCCGATCGAAGAACTATTGAGTTATTACGCGCCGCTGCATGAACTCGGAAACTCGATCGATATCGTCTCGCCCGAAGTAGACCTCTCAAAGTATGAATTGGTGGTTGCCCCGGCCCTCAACGTGCTTTCGCAAACAGCGGCCGATCGCCTCATCCAATATGTGCAGCAGGGCGGAAACCTGGTCCTTGGGTTGCGCTCCGGGATGAAAAACGATGCCAATGCGCGCTGGCCCCAGCGGCAGCCGGGCCCGCTGGTATCGATTCTCGGCGGACGCGTCGAGCAATTCTTCGGGCTTGCGGCGCCGGTTTCCGTTTCCGGAACCTGGGGACAAAGCAAGGCATCGATCTTCGAAGAGCAACTGAAGGTCCTGGCTCCGGACGTGAAAGTGCTGATGCGCTACGGCATAAGCAATGGGTGGCTGGATAACCAGCCCGCTGCCATTACCCGCAAGGTTGGCCGCGGCACAATCACTTACATCGGAGTCTGGATGGAGCCGGCGGGGATGAAGCGTGCCGCGCGGTGGATGCTTATGACCAGTGGCGTGAAGCCGGATTTGCCGCCGGTGCCCGATGGGATCGAAGTGTATCATCGCACCGGGAATGGCAAGGACATATTCATCTTCGAGAACTTCCGACACACGTCGCAAACCATATCACTGCCCCACGTCATGCGAAACGTGCTCACAGGGAATGTGGAACGCGCTGTGACATTACCCGTCTACGGAGTAGCGGTTCTTGCCGATCTTGGGCCGCAATGATCGCCTCCCGCGTGATCGCGAATGCGTTTGGTGCCAAGCGGGTTCATTCAGCATTTGCTCAAGGAGTATGTCCATCATGACTGGCACATTTTCTTCTGCTTTAAAAGGGCTGCGCGCGACCGCGGCGGCCATTGCATTGTTATGGGTGTTCTGCGGGGCCGCGGCCGGCCAGCAAAACAGCGCGCGCGTTACGTATGACCCGTCTTCGCGCGTCTTCCGCATGGACGCGGCCGACGTCACTTATGTGTTGGGCGTCAACGAACAGGAGCAAGTCCAGACGCTCTATTGGGGCAAGCGCCTTTCTTCCGGCGATGCATTTCCGCCCGCCCATTCGCCACGCGGATCCTCCTCCTTCGACTCCCCGGTCACTGTGACACCGCACGAGTTCGCAGGCTGGGGCGGCGGACTCTATCTTGAACCGGATCTCAAGATCACCTTTCCCGACGGCAATCGCGATCTCGCGCTCAAATATGTCTCCTACAAGATCGAGGGCGATGCGCTGAGCATTGTGATGAAGGATATCTCTCGCGAAGTGTATGTCACGCTCCACTACGCAATGGATGCCGAAACCGGGATTATCAGCCGAGGGGCCGAGATCGAGAATCGGACCGGCTCGCCGTTCACCATCGAACAAGTGGCAGCGGGAACCTACAACCTGCCGCACGGCACGGACTATCACCTGCACTTCTTTACCGGCCGGTGGGCGGGCGAATGGAATGTTCAGGACGAGGCCATTCGCGGCGGCAAAGTCGTATTGGAGAGCAGGCGCGGAAGCACGGGCTCGCAGAACAATCCGTTCTTCGCCATCGACCGCGACATCTCGCAGGACCAGGAGCAGGGCGACGTTTACTTCGGAGCGCTGGCGTGGAGCGGGTCGTGGCAAATCACGGTGGAACAGGACGCGCTGCAACAGGTACACGTGACCGGCGGCCTTAACGCGTTCGATTTCGGATACCATCTCATGCCCGGGCAGAAACTCGAAACGCCCGCATTTTACGGCGGATTTTCCGATCATGGGCTGGGCGGAGCGTCGCGCCTGATGCATCGGCTCGAGATCGACACCATTGTGCCGAACGCTCTCCATCCCCGGCTGCGGCCGGTACTTTACAACTCCTGGGAGGCGACGGAATTCAACGTGGATGACGCCGGGCAGATCGCATTGGCGGAGAAGGCGGCTTCGATCGGCGTGGAGCGCTTCGTCATGGACGACGGATGGTTTGGCCAGCGCAAAAACGACCATGCCGGCCTGGGCGACTGGTACGTCAACCAGCAGAAGTTTCCGCATGGCCTTAAGCCGCTCATTGACAAGGTGCATTCTTTGGGCATGGAGTTTGGTTTGTGGGTGGAACCGGAGATGGTCAACCCGGACAGCGATCTCTATCGCAATCATCCTGACTGGGTGCTGAATTTTCCAGGCCGCCCGCGAACCGAAGGCCGCAACCAGCTGGTGCTGAACCTCGCCCGACCCGATGTGCGCGCCTATGTGCTGGGTTCCCTCGAGAAGCTGCTCACCGAGAACCAGATCGACTTCTTGAAATGGGATTACAACCGCAACTGGTCCGAGCCTGGCTGGCCCGCTGTTCCGCTGGAAGACCAGAAGAACGTCTATTACGACTACACCCGGAATTATTACGGCATATTGGCCGAGTTGCGCGCCAAGTATCCGAAGCTGGAGATCGAGAGCTGCTCCGGGGGAGGCAGCCGCGTGGACCTGGGCGTGATGCGCTATACCGACCAAGACTGGCCGTCAGATAATACGAATCCGGCGGACAGGCTTCTCATTCAGAATGGATTCACGTACGCCTACAGTCCCGGGCTGATGGTCGCGTGGGTAACGGATTCGGGCAATTCGCCGGACCGGCCGGCGTTCTCTCTTTCGTTCAGGTTCCTGTCGTCGATGCAGGGCGCGCTTGGCGTGGGAGCCAATCTGAACAAGTACACGCCTGACGATCTTGCCGTGGCGAAGCGGCTGATTGCGGAATACAAAACCATTCGCGAAACCGTGCAGCGCGGATCGCTCTACCGCATTCTGCCTCCGGAAAGCGGCAGCGAGCAATCCGCGACGGAGTACGTGTCTCGCGATGGGAAGCAGGTTGTCGTGTTCGCGTTCCTGCGTTCCAGCCTGGAACACTATGCGTATCCGACGCTGAAGCTCAAGGGGCTCGATGCGAACGTCATGTATAAGCTCGCCGCTTTTGCCGGCAAGGCAGTGAGCCGCACTCCCGCAATGGCCAGCGGCGCCTACTGGATGCAGCATGGCCTGGACGCGGAGTTGTACGGCGACTTTCAAGCCGCAGGCTTCACCTTGGAAGAGGTTGGCGCGCCAAAGTAACGGCGAAAGAGGGCCGATGGCGCTGGAGGCCGGATGAGATTCGTCGTACTGCAGCCGTGACTACGCGTAGTAATAAACGGGTGCGATAACCGCCTCCGGCTCGCCGGCGGCAACGATCTGCTTCTGTAACTCCTCCCGCAACTGGTCCGCAATGTCCTTGTATTCCGGCCGCCCCACCAGATTGACTAACTCGGCCGGATCGCCCGCAATCGAGTACAGCGCAAAATCCTGGTAGTGCGTGCCGTACTCAGCCTCTCCATGCTGAACCGTTGGATCGAAGGCGCAGTAGCACCATTCGCGCGTGCGAATGCCACGCCCGCAAATGGATTGGCTGATCTGGAAGTACGCCGCCGAATCCCAGGCGCTTCGTGCTTCTGGGTCACGTGCCAGCGGCTTCAGCGGCTTGCCGCGCATGCTGGAGGGCGGCCGGATGCCGGCAGCGTCAAGAAGCGTCGGAGTCAGGTCCAGCAGCGACACCACCTCGTCGACCACGATCGATTGATCGAAGCCAGGACCCGCAATCACGAACGGCACGCGCAGCGAAGAGTCGTGCGGCGAACGCTTATACTCGCCGAGGCGCGTCCGGAAGGTGCAGCCATGATCCGAGAAGAAGAGAAGGATGGTGTTCTCGAGCTGCCCCGTCCTGTCGAGCGCAGAAACCAGGGCGCCTACACAATCGTCGATGGCCTGCACACAGCCGTAGTAGCCCGGAATCCGGGACCGCCAGTTCCCGGGAAGGTTGCGTAGATCTCCGGGAATAAACGGATCGGCGTAGGAGCCTTCGTAACGCTTCGGCGGAACAAACGCATCCACATCGTTCTGCTGGTGCGGCTCCAGCTGGGAGAGAAACAGCAGCCACGGCTTGTTGTGCTTCTGCTCAATGAATTCGACAGCGCGACGGGTGATGAAGTCCACCCGATACTCATCCTTGAATCCGATGTTCCTGCCCTCGTTATCCCAGTAACTGCCTTCATACGGATGCGAGACGAGCTCAAGGACATTCGCGCCCTCCCAGAGATCGTCGAAGCCTCCGCGCGAAGGTCCGGGCGGGATCCATCCCATTTGCTTCCTGCTGCCCTCAAGCTCGGTCTGTGAGATGTGCCACTTGCCCATGAAATTTGCCGTATAGCCGTTCCTGCGGAACTCCGTCGCAAGCGTGGGCAAAGAGTGGTCGAGCTCATTGCCAAGTTTCCAGACAGAAGTCTCGGTGGCATATCGGCCGGTAAGGAACGAAGCGCGCGAAGGCGAACAGAGCGGCTGATTCGAGATGCATTGCCTGAAGTTCACGCCACGCGCGGCCAGGGCGTCAATATGCCTTGTCTGCACAGAAGGATTCTCGCGGCTCGCGCCCATAAAGTCGGCGCGGAACTGATCGGCGCAGATCATGAGCACGTTCGGCGGCGGGGAAAATGCGGGAGCATCGTCCGCGGCGCCTGCGGCGGCGGCAACATTGGATCCCGCGGCAGCCACTGCACTAGAGGCCCAGGCTGCGGAGCGCAAAAATTCGCGGCGAGTACGCAAGTGATTCGACGAAGGATCAGGCATGATCAGGCTCCCGGGTTCGATGAGGCTCACGAGTTGGAGTCTACATGCTCACGCCCATGCGACAGCCAACTCGCTCCAAATCCGCGCGAAAGCTCGACCCGAGACAATCACCCGGCGTACCGGTCGCACGCGGGGCAGTGCCCGACGCCTCAAAGGCGACCAGCGCGAGCTGATTCCGTGTACGTTTACTATTTTGTATCGTGTTTATTTGCAATATGTTATAGAATGCATCAAAATACTTCTTGACATACGTTTCCAACGCGCCTAGCATTCGCTCCACTTCTGAGTCCGTTCATCACTTCGACGGATAATCGGTGGCCGCCAGTGGAATCTGGGTGCCGCCCTGCGCGGAGTTGCTGAGAAGCGGGCCGGGAAAATCCACATGGGAGAGCCATCATGGGAAGAAAAGTCGAACCGTTACGGAGATGGATTCGCTGGTCTGGAATCCTCTGTCTCTGTTTGCTTTTTGTGGGCGCGCAAGCGCTTGTGGCGCAAGTCGACCAGGGAGCGGTTACAGGTGTTGTGACCGACTCCTCCGGCGCTGCCATTGCCAATGCAAGCGTTTCGCTGGCGAGCGTCGATACCGACTTTGTGCAGAAACAGAAAACCAATGCCGACGGCATCTACATATTCTCGACGGTCAAGATCGGTAACTACAGCGTCTCTGCCACTGCGCAGGGATTTGAAACCACGACCATGACCAACATCGTCGTCGATATCCAGTCGCGCGTGAACGTGAATCTGACGCTCAAGCCGGGCGCGGTTACCGAGACGGTGACGGTTTCTTCGGCATTGCCGCTGCTCGAAACCCAAACCGGAGCAGTAGGCCAGGTGGTCACCACTCTGCAAATCAACAATACGCCGCTGAACGGCCGTAACTGGGTCTATATGGCACAACTCACTGCGGGCACCGTGAATACCCTGGGTGGAACGCGCGGCGCGGGCTCAGGCGATTTCATGGCCAACGGCCAGCGAGCTACGCAGAATAACTTCATTCTGGACGGTGTGGATAACAATACTAACCTCGTCGACTTCCTGAATGGAGCCACTTATGTCCAGCGCCCCCCTCCCGACGCGCTGGCCGAGTTTGACTTGCAGACGAGCAATTTCAGCGCAGAATTCGGGCATTCTGCCGGCGCTGTGATGAACGCCAGCATTAAGTCCGGCACCAACAACATCCATGGTGATGTGTGGGAGTACTTCCGCAGCGACAAGCTGAACGCGCAAAACTGGAACGCGCTTACGATTCCCGAGTATCACGAAAACCAGTTTGGCGCTACGCTCGGCCTGCCGATATGGAAGAACAAGCTCTTCTATTTCGGCGACATGGAGCTGAACCGCATCATCAACGCTTCTCCGGGGACCTACACGGTGCCGACCGCCCTCATGCGCCAGGGCAATTTCTCGGAGCTGAGCAATACCGCGCTGACCGGTCAGACCTCTCCGATTCAACTTTACGAACCTGGAACCGGCGGAGCTACACCGCTCACGTGTAACGGTCAAAACAACATGTTCTGTGCTGGCCAGATCAATAAAGTATCTCAGAACATCCTGAATCTCTTTCCGAAGCCCAACGCCAACAACGGCGACACCTATAACAATTACGTTATCAACGTAACCAAGGCCGACTACGTTGTGCAGTGGGACCAGCGCATCGACTACAATTTCAGCGCCAAGGACCAGGCTTATGGCCGCTACAGCTACGTTCATGAAATCAAGCAGAATGCCTTGCCACTGGGATCGATTCTGGACGGAAGCGCGTACGGGGGGCAGTACGACACGAATCTTGCCGAGAACGGCATGATCAGCGAAACGCACATCTTCAGTCCTAAGGCCCTGAACGAGTTTCGCGCCGGTTACAACTGGGGCTTTTTCGACTATCTGCAGCCCAACGCGAATAACCCCAACATCGCCACTTCGCTGGGTCTGGGAGGCGTTCCCGAACCCGCCCCGTTGCTGGATGGCCTGCCCCTCGTCTCAGTGAGCAATCTTTCCAACTGGGGATCGCAGGGAACCTCGAACGAATCGCAGAACGTTTACCAGATCCTGGATAACTTCACGAAATCGTTCGGCAATCACTCGGTGAAGTTCGGCGTGGCGCTGGAAAACGTCCGCTTCTACTACACCTATGCCCAGGACCCGCGCGGAGACTACACCTTCAACGGGAATTACACCAAGCTTCCCGGAACCAGTTTCACAGGTTACGGCGTCGCGGATTTTCTCGCCGACGAAATGGCCACCGCATACATTACCAATGCTCCCGGTGTCCACGACCAGCAGTGGTATGACTCGGGTTACGTGCAGGACGACTGGCGTGTTGCGCGCCGCCTCACGCTGAACCTCGGCGTGCGCTATGACTGGTACCAACCGTATGCCGAGTCGCGTGGCAAGCAAGCGAACTTCGTCATGACCGGACCGGTGAGTTTCGGGCAGGGAACGGCGTTATACCAGTTCCCAACCAGCGTGCAGCAGAAATACACGCTTAGTGCGCCATTCCTGGCTCTGCTGGCGAGCAGCAACGTTACGGTGCAGTACATCAACAATTCCCGTTTGGTTACTACACAGCACACGAACTTTGCCCCCCGCTTCGGCTTTGCCTATACGCTCGATCCGAAGACCGTGGTCCGCGGCGGTATCGGCATCTTCTACGGCGGGCTGGAGAGCGACGGCAATTCCAACCTCGGCGCCAACTATCCCTTCAATCTCACTTATACGCAACCAACTCCGACATGCGCGGTGGGGAACTGCCCCCCGATTGCTTACACGCTGGAGAGCGGAATGCCGGTACTGACGACAACCAGCTCGCCTTCGCAGCCGGGATTCCACTCTATCGATTTAAACGTCAAAACGCCGAACACGGTGAACTACAGCTTCTCGGTGCAGCGCGCATTTACTCCCAACCTGGTGGCCCAGGCCGCCTATGTCGGCAATCAATCGCGCCATCTCTCCACGTATTGGGCGCCTAACTCTACGCTGGCGCTGCTCAGGAACGGTGTCAGCACGCTTCCGTACCAACCCTTCCCTCTCCTTGGCGGAACGGGTCAGACGCAGTTTTCCGGCATTAGCGACTACAACTCGTTGCAAGTGAAACTGGAGCAGCGGATTTCGCACGGCCTGTACTTCCTCTCCAATTACACGTGGTCGCACCTGCTGGACGATTCCAGCTCATCAGGCGGTCTCTCCACTGCAATCGGAGTGCGCGCGTACTATCTTCTCGGGATCCCATCGGAGTACACAAACTCTATTTATGACGTCCGCCATCGCTTTACTTTCAACGGGAACTATCAGCTTCCATTTGGCCGAGGACGGACTTTCCTGAATAACTCGCGGGTGCTCGATGTGGTCGCTGGCGGGTGGTCGTCAAGCGCCACGTTTGCGGCGCAGACCGGCACTCCGTTCAGGGTCAGCAGCCAACTGGCAACGGCGGCCGGCGGCAGCGCGAATGCGATCAAGATCGCCGATCCGTTTACGCCCGGCGGCTCGGGCTCGAACTGCTCCACAACCACGCGAAACCGCACTCACTGGTACAATCCCTGCGCATTCGCAGATCCGCTCGCGGGCAATCTCATCTGCCCGGTGGGAAGCCCGGTCGGCACGGTCGTCGGTGGCGTGGCCTGTCAGTATGCCGCTCCCATCACCGATAAGCCTACGGTGCTCAAATTCCTCGGAGCCAAGCAGAACGTCATCGCAGGTCCGGGCTATTGGCGCACCGACATGTCGCTGTTCAAGAACTTCAGCACGATTCGAGAACAATATCTGCAATTCCGCGTGGATGCTTTCAACATCTTCAACCATCCGACGTCGAACAACCCTTCAACCGCCAGCACCAGCCCGGCATCCGGTTTAATCACAGCGCCGAAGAGCTTCCAGTCGAACACGCCTGACGCGCGCTTCTTGCAGTTGTCAGGAAAGTATGTATTCTAGCGGAAAGCTGCGCGGCTAACTGGAACAGGGCGGTTCAACCGCCCTGTTCTTTTGGTATTCTTTTGCCCGCTTTCGAAAGGCCCAAAAGTTACACTTAGGAACCCGCGGAGTGTGAACGTTAGATTGGTCGAGCGCATATGAAGCCTGCCAGCATTCATGACATTGCAAAGGGACTGGGCATATCGATCGGCACCGTCGATCGCGCATTACATGGGCGAGCCGGAATCAACCCCAGTACCAGGGCTCGGGTTTTGAAGAAGGCCGAGCAACTAGGATACCGTCCTAATCTTGCCGCGCGTTCTCTAAAGCTCAATCGCAGACTGCGCATCGGAGTTTATTTTCCCCGCGAGATCGCCTCCTTTTTCGATCCGCTTCGCGCCGGCGTCCGCTCCGCCGCTGTCGCTTCGGTAGGCGTCAACGTCGATCTCGTCTTTCGCACCTTTCCCAGGTTCGATGAAGGCGATGTGGAATTGCTGACGGCCGATGCCAAGCAAGAGTTCGACGGCATTCTCGTTGCGCCCGGCAATCCTCGCCGCATCGAGCCGGCACTTCGCCTTCTGGCCGAGCGGGGTGTTCCGATTGTCTGCGTTTCCAGCGACGCCCCGCACAGCGGACGCTTGGCTTCGGTCTCTGTTGATGCGCTTACCAGCGGGGCCATTGCTGCAGAGCTCTTCTCGCGCGTCATCTCAAAGACCGGGCCGCTTGCGACTCTCACCGGAGAGCTAACCACACTGGACCATGCCGAGAAGCTTCGTGGATTTGCGGCCAACCTGGCTGTGCTTGCTCCCCATCTTTCTCTGCTTCCAGCCATGGAATCTCACGAGCTAGGCAAGATTGCGTACCGACAGGCGACCGAACTGCTTTCCCGCAAGCCACATCCACTCGGCATCTATCTGAGCACGGCCAACAGCATTCCCGTGCTCCGCGCCATGGAGGAGAAGCAACTCTTCGGCGAGATTCAGGTCATCACTACAGATTTGTTCCCTGAGCTGGTTCCCTATATCGAGTCCGGAAAGGTCCTTGCAAGCCTCTATCAGCGGCCGTTTACCCAGGGCAAGACTGCGTTCGAACTCCTTCTCAACTACCTGTTACACGGTGTAAGGCCTGAGCCAGTGACACGCCTTGCTCCCCACATCATCCTTCGCAGTAACCTCGCTCTGTTTACCAGCAGGAAGGACTACCCCGGCAATTCAACGGAGCCCAAGAGCGATTCATCCCTCGTGTACTCGGCAGGATGAGCCCCCTCCCTGCGCGTCAATGGGCTGGAGCCTCAGCAGAGGGAACGCGGTCCCGAAGCCGGAATTCCAATGCAGCCTATCGACACGTTATTGACAGGGCCTGCGCTGATCGTGTACGTTACCGGTACATACAACTCTTTCCCGGTTGCCGACTGACGAAAGGGCGGATCGTTCAGGATTTCGGGGCAATCTTTTCAATTGCCGAAGAGAGCGAGTGATGAGCCAAGGGCGTGAATCCGGGCCGGTTCGCTGCTGGGAAGAGCAAGTGACAATTCCCACTTATCCGGTTCAGGAAGCCGACCCCAATCCCATGTTTCTCGAGAAGCGGGTTTACCAGGGAAGCAGCGGGAAGGTTTATCCCAATCCCTTTACTGACCGCGTAGCTCTTGAAAAGATAGATGCCACCTATAAGGCCGTTTTCCTCGAGAACGAATTCGTCCAACTGATGGTTCTTCCCGAGATCGGGGGACGCATTCATGCGGGCCTCGACAAGACCAATGGATACGATTTTTTCTACCGCCAGCACGTGATCAAGCCGGCGTTGGTGGGACTGCTTGGACCTTGGATATCCGGCGGCGTCGAGTTCAACTGGCCGCAGCATCATCGGCCGTCGACGTATATGCCGGTCCACACCGCCATCGAGGAGCATGCCGACGGCAGCCGCACGGTGTGGCTGAGCGAACACGATCCCATGCTGCGGATGAAAGGCATGGTCGGCATCCATCTTGCGCCCGGCAAAGCGATCGTGGAGGCCAAAGTCAGGCTCTACAATCGCACTCCGTTGCCCCAGACCTTTTTGTGGTGGGCGAACGTTGCGGTACGGGTTCATGATCGCTATCAGGCATTCTTTCCGCCCGACGTGACCTTCGTCGCCGACCATGCCCGGCGAGCGATCTCGTCGTTCCCCATTGCGCGCGGTAGTTATTACGGCGTGGATTACAGCCCCGGTGCGGATATCTCTTGGTATAAGAACATCCCGGTTCCAACCTCCTATATGGTTACGGAGTCGAAGTACGATTTCTTCGGCGGCTACGATCATGGCCGCGCTACGGGGATAGTGCACACGTCCAATCACCTCGTGGCGCCGGGCAAGAAGCTGTGGACCTGGGGAAACGCGGAGTTCGGTTACGCATGGGATCGCAATTTAACCGACGACGATGGCCCTTATGTAGAGCTGATGGCGGGCGCCTATACGGATAACCAGCCGGATTTCTCCTGGCTGCAACCTTACGAGACAAAAACCTTCAGCCAGTACTGGTACCCAATCCAGAAGATCGGTCCGGTGAAGAACGCCAACACCGCAGCAGCCGTAAATCTGGAGTTCGATGCGGGTAGTGTGCGCGTGGGAGTCTGCGTCACCGAGCGGCGAAAGGTGAGCGTGACTCTCACCTGCAAGGGGCAGACCCTAATCGAGGAACAAGTTGAATTGGCGCCGGGCGAGCCGCTCGTCTGCACCATCGAACACTCCGCAGTCCAGCCCGAAGAATACCGCCTGTGCGTGCTGGACAGCGAAGGTAAGGAGCTGATTGCTTATCAGCCGCAAACGGCGGTGGACCGCACCCTGCCCGGCCCCGCCACCGAGCCGCCGCCACCCCGGGAGATTGCGAGCGCTGATGAGCTGTACGTGACCGGCCTGCATCTTGAGCAGTACCGTCATGCCACGCGGAGTGCCGAGGACTACTGGCGCGAAGGCCTGAGGCGCGATGCAGACGATTCCCGGCTGAACAATGCGATGGGCCTCGTGTATTTGCGCAAGGGCCGGTTTGCCGAGGCGGAAGAGCACTTTACTCGCGCCATTCACCGCCTCACGCTCAGGAATCCGAATCCGTATGATGGGGAGCCGTTCTATCACCTTGGCCTTGCGCGCCTATACCAGGGCAAGAATTCCAGCGCCTACGAGGCATTTCACAAATCCGTTTGGAACTACGCTTGGCAGAGCGCGGGGTACTATGGGCTGGCGTCAATCAGCGCGGAGCGCGGCGAACTGCGCCTGGCCTTGGAGCAGGTGGAGCAGAGCCTGCTTACCAACGCCGCCAGTCTGAATGCCGGCGGCCTGAAGGCGGCCTTGCTACGCCGTATGGGCCGCACCGCTGATGCGAAGTCTGTGATCGGTGAAACTCTGGCGCTGGATCGGCTTTGCTTCCGCATGATGGCCGAGCGCTTCCTGTTAAGCCGCGAGCCGCAGGACTTGCGCGCATTCGCTGCTGCACTGGACGGAGACATCCAGACGCTGCTCGACGTCGGCTACGAGTTGGCCTGGTCCGGATTTCGCGAAGATGCCTACGCACTGCTGCGGGCTTGCAGCCGTGAGGAGTGCTTCGGCCATCCGATGCTTTGGTACACGCTTTCGTGGCTCGCTTTTTCGCTCGGCGATGAACCGCAATCCAGCCACTATGCAAACCAAGCCGAGTCAGCTTCGCCGCGCTACTGCTTTCCTGCCCGGCTCGAAGAGATGATAGTGCTGGAGGATGCGATCACGCGGAATCCGGCCAGCGCGCGGGCGCATTACTATCTCGGCAATCTCTACTATGACAAGCGCCGCTACGAGGACGCGATTCGCTGCTGGCACCGGTCGGTCGAATCGGATGATAGGTTTTCGATTCCTTTCCGGAATCTGGGTATTGCCGAGTTCAACATACGGCGAAATCCTGAAGCCGCCGACCGCATGTATGCGCGCGCCTTCGCCCTCAGCCCTGAAGACGCACGCGTGCTGTATGAGTGGGACCAGCTGAAAAAGCGGGCGGGGCTGGCTTTGCCCAAAGAGCGCCTGCGGTCATTGGAGGAGCACCAGGATCTGGTTGAATACCGGGACGATCTGAGCGTGGAGTACATCATGCTGCTGAACCAGTCCGGGCGATGGCAGGCGGCATTGCAGCGCTTGAGCGCGCGGCGCTTCAGTCCCTGGGAAGGCGGTGAGGGCCTGGTGTCGGCCCAGTATGTTCATGCACATCGCGCGCTGGGCTTGACGGAACTTGCTGCCGGAAAGCCGGCCCAGGCGCTGGAGCACTTCGAGGCCGCGCGGCACTACCCTGAAAATCTTGGCGAAGGCAAGCATCTCCTCACTCTGGAACGAGATCTGGATTATTTTTCGGGGTTGGCGGCACAGATGCTCGGAGACGTGGAACTTGCGCGGCATCACTGGAAAGCGGCCGCGGCGCCGCTCCCGGCAGTCGGAGCCCACTCCTATTTCCAGGCTTTGGCGCTACGCAAGTTGGACGACGATGGGGCGGCCCGCGCGATCTTATCCCGCCTCGCGCAGTTTGCCGAGCGGCTGGCAGGAACCGAGCCCAAGATCGATTACTTTGCGACATCCCTGCCTAACCTGCTGCTCTTTGACGACGACCTGGTCAAACGAAATCGCGTAGACACGCTATTCTTGAACGCATTGGTCAACGATGGTCTCGGCGATGCGGAGAAAGCTGCGCACCAGTTCGAACAGTTGCTTGCTGAAGACCCCAATCATCTCCTCGCCGCAGAGTTGCTTCGCTGGCTGAAGCTTCAACCCCCGGTGGCTCTGGAGATGCAGGTGGAGCGCGCTGCACCATGATCGCGCCCGTGTCCGCCTCCGGTGCAATCGAAAAGCGCGACGACTCCTTCCGCCCGGCGTATGTGTGGCTGACCGCCGCTGCCGGCGCGCTGGGCGGACTGCTGTTCGGCTACGACTGGGTGGTGATTGGCGGCGCAAAGCCTTTCTACGAGCTTTACTTTCATCTCGATTCGCCTGCGCTCCAGGGCTGGGCCATGAGTTGCGCGCTGATCGGCTGCCTGATCGGCGCCGTGAGTTCTGGATCTTTGACCAATCGCTTCGGCAGAAAGCGGATGCTGACGCTGGCCGCGCTGGTGTTTGCGCTCTCTTCGCTGGGAACCGGCATGGCGCCTCAGTTCAGCGCCTTCGTGATGTGGAGAATGCTGGGCGGCTACGCCATCGGCCTCGCTTCCGGCATCTCCCCCATGTACATTGCGGAGATTTCGCCGGCGCATCTGCGCGGCAGGCTGGTTTCACTCAACCAGTTGGCCATCGTCGTTGGGATTTTGCTGGCGCAGGTGGTGAATTGGATGATCGCGCGGCCCGTCCCGCCCGGCGCCACGGTATATGAGATTCTCTCGTCGTGGAACGGCCAGTGGGGATGGCGCTGGATGTTTGCGGTCACCGCGATTCCCTCGCTGCTTTTTCTAGCGGCAACGTTTCTGGTCCCCGAGAGCCCGCGCTGGCTGGCTGCAAAGGGCCGCGACCAGCAGGCGTTCCGCGTGCTTGAGCGGCTGGGCGGGCCACCTTATGCGCGGCAGGTCCTCGAGGATTTCAAGGCTGCCGGCGGCGCCGACCCACAACTCTCAATTTTGCGCGAGCTTTCCTCGCCGGGAATGGCAAAGGTTCTTCTGCTGGGCGTAACGCTCGCCGTTCTGCAGCAGTGGTGCGGCATCAACGTAATCTTCAACTACGCGCAGGAGATTTTCGCGGCCGCCGGATACCAGGTCTCAGGCATCCTCTTCAACATCGTCATTACCGGCGCGGTGAATCTGGTCTTCACCCTGATTGCACTGGCCGCGATCGATCGCTACGGAAGACGCTTTCTGCTGCTCGGCGGAGTTGCCGGACTGACCCTCATCTACACGATTCTCGGCGCCTTCTACCGCCTGCATCTGCAAGGCAAGCCGATGCTGGTGCTGGTGCTCGCCGCCATCGCCTGTTACGCCATGTCGTTGGCGCCGGTCACATGGGTGGTCATCGCGGAGATTTTTCCCAATCGTGTTCGTGGCGGCGCGATGTCGGTTGCGGTTACCGCGCTGTGGACAGCCTGCTTCCTGCTCACTTACACGTTTCCCTTGCTGAATGCGGCGCTTGGCGCGGCTGGCGTGTTCTGGACATATGCGGCAATCTGCCTGGCCGGCTTGCTGTTCCTCTACATCCGCCTCCCTGAGACACGCGGGAAAACCCTGGAAGAGATTGAGACCTATGTCAGAAGCGGCAAGAAGCAGGAAGCGGCGCGGATTACTTGACCAGGTCGCGACAAGCCATAAGACCGATGCCCGCGGCGTGACACCTATTCTTTGCTCCTGACGGTTGCTCTCTCCGGGTTGAACATCGCGATGGCCTCGATCTCCACCAGCAGTTCAGGGCGGCAAAGCGCAGCCTGAATGCCGGTCGACGCAGGCAGCGGATCGAGCCCCTGCTCCTTGAAGAAAGCCGTTCGTCCCGCGTTGAAGGCGTCGTAATCGCGCTCGATATCGCGCAGGTAGCAACTGGTGCGAACCACATCGTGCCAGGTGGCGCCCTCACTGGCCAGCAGGCCTGTGATGTTGTCAAAGGTGCGCCGCAGTTGGGCGGGAAAATCGCCGACGTGGACACTCTTGCCCTGTTCGTCGATCGACGCGGTGCCGGAGATGAGCAGAATGACGAGGCCGTTCAGGTCGATCCGCATGCCCCGCGAAAATGAGCTCGGCCGGGCATAGTCATAAGCTTCGTTGAGGACGGCATGGTTGGTCATGGCGCGCTTCTTGATCGGCGCGCGCGCGATTCCTTCAAAAACATCTGCAAGTGTGTTCATTCGCGATGCCTCATCAAGCTGAATGATTCCCCAATTCCTGCAAGTGGCAGCGCAATTGTCGCTCTTCCGGCAGTCGATGCCCAAGCCATAATTCCCGAACTACGCGACCGATGTGCCTACCTGCTTGTTCTTGACTAGCGATGATACTCCGCAGATCATTCGGTTGTCCGGCTCCGCGTGCGGTCCCGGCGATTCTGTTCCTGCAGGCGCTGCTTGCGCCGGGAAAGTAAGAAGAATTGACCCTCCTCCGCGGCCGGCGTATAATTCCCCGCAAAAGCGTGTTCGTACACGTCTCTGTCGATCTGAGCGCGCAAGCGCCAGAAGGGAATGGCCGTGAGCAGTGGCTATTGTCAGAAAGTTATGCCCGGAAATCTCGCAGTCTTAGCCGCCAAACGTCCGCTAATGAAACTGGAAGTCGGAACGATACCTCTTTTCGCCGTCGTTCTCCTGCTGGCGATTGTCCTCCAGAATTCAGCCATTGCGCAGGTCAATGGCCAGGGACGGAGTCCGTATCTGGGATGGACGAGTTGGGGGCAGGAAACTCTCCACGGGGAAGGTTGGGCCACGGAAAGCGAGATCGAGACGCAGTCCGATACGTTGAAATCGTCGGGCCTACAGTCACACGGGTACATCTACATCAATATCGATTCGGGATGGCAGAACGGCTTCGATCAGAACGGTCGACCAACCGTCGATCCATCTAAGTTCCCGGATGGCATCGCGGCAACTATCGAGCACATTCACAATAACGGGCAGAAGGCAGGCATTTACTGGATCCCCGGCGTGCAGCAGCCAGTATGGGATGCGAATTCGCCAATTCTCGGCACCCCTTATACGATTCAGAACATTGTGCTACCTAACATTCCCGGCAACGCATTCAGTTACGGGCAAAACAATCCGTGGCACAAAAAGATAGATTTCACAAAACCAGGGGCTCAGGCGTACATCAATTCGGTTGTCGGTCTCTTTGCTTCCTGGGGCGTCGATCTGATCAAGCTGGATGGAGTGACGCCTGGATCTGACCACGACAATCTCAACATCGATAACCGTCCCGATGTTCTCGCATGGTCGCAGGCTATCGCCCTTTCGGGCCGCCCCATTTGGCTGACAATTTCGTGGGCGCTCGATCACGACTACATCAGCAGCTGGCAGACCTATTCAAATGCCAGAAGAATCGATGATGACGTGGACTGCTATTGCAGCACACTCACGACATGGACAAGCGTGTCACGGCGATTCACCGATCTTGCGGCCTGGCAGATGGACTCCGGACCAACATTGGGATGGAATGACCTGGACTCGCTTGAAGTCGGCAATGGGAGCCTGGACGGATTGAGCAACGACGAACGACAGAGTGCGATGTCGCTTTGGGCAATTGCTAATGCTCCCATGTACCTGGGCGACGACCTGACAAAGCTGGACAGCTTTGGGTTGCAACTTCTGACTAACGACAAGGTGATCGCAGTCGATCAGTCCGGGGTCCCCGGAACCCAGATCACCGGCGGCAACAATCCTGTGTGGGTGACTTCCAGGCTCCGGGATGGGACCTACAACGTCGCCATGTTTAATCTGAATGGCACCAACTCTGCAAACAGCCTGAGCTGGAGCAGCCTGGGTTTTAGCGGCTCGGCAGACGTGTTTGACATTTGGGCAGATCAAGACCTTGGCGGTTTTTCAGGAAACTACTCAGTCCTGCTCAACGCTCATGCGTCCCAGCTGCTGAAAGTCACGCCACACGGCAATGCGGCCATTACGCCGGCGATATCGCTCAGCAGTTCTGCGACGGACGTCTTCAGCGGGGATGCGATCAATCTTGTGGCGCGGGTCTCATCGACCAGTGGCATACCGGGCGGGCTCGTCTATTTCTTCATCGGCACGAATAACCTGGGATCGGAGTCCTTGGCGGGTGGAAACGCTACTCTTACAACATCTGCCCTGCCGGTCGGGCTGGATCCCGTTACGGCAAACTACGCAGGCGACGCGAACTTCAACCCCACTGCCTCTGCACCCATCAACATTACGGTCGCCCAGGGTTTTGGAATTGTTGCGTCTCCAACCGCCCTTTCGTTGAACGGTTCACACGCTCAGGCTACGTCCATTCTCACAGTTACACCAGGCGGCGATACTAGGACGCTTACCTTCGCATGCACTGGTCTGCCCGCGGCGTATAGTTGCAGCTTCAGTCCTTCTAGCCTTCCCTTGTCGGGTCTTTCAGCCCAGCAACAGGTAACGATGACTGTCTCTAACCTGAATGCGTTCGCTCGATCGGACCAATTCCCGATTCGGAAGGCGGCCGGCACTGAGTTAAGCAGGATGAGAATCGACATTTCTGCCTGGTTAGCATTGTGGCTTGTAGTTCCCTTGGATCGCCGCCAACTTAGACGATTACTCATGATAATAACCACGTTCCTTCTGGCAGCGGGCCTGATCGCGTGCGGCGCATCGCTTGTTAGCGGGCCAACCTCTGGCTCCTATAGCTTTCAGGTAAATGTCATGGCTGGAGGTAACACTGTTCGTTCTCTCAGTTACACGCTCATCATGCAGTAAGGCGGAGAGCAGCCGGCCGACTAAGCGGAAACTTGGGTCTATGGGCGTAGCGGACGATCGAGCAGCGAACGGTGTTGTACTTCGCAACGATCATCTCCATGTGCGTGTATTGCCACATGAAGGGGCGAGGATAGCGTCCTTCTTCGACACGCAAGCGAACTTGGAATTCCTTTCGCAGCCATCGAAGCCGTACCGGCGGCCCGCATCCCTTGGCCTGTGGGACCGCTTCGAAAACTCCGCTTGCGCCGGGATCGATGAATGTCTTCCCAGCGTCGGCGCCAGCGGTCCAGAAACTCCCGGCGGTCCTGTCCCAGACCATGGCGACTTCTGGAGACTTAACTGGACGGTAACAGCTGCATCCGGGAATGCCTCGGTGTCGCTGCAGGCCACGGGGTACAGCCGTCCGCTTCTCTTTGAAAAACATCTGTATCTTCATTCCTCGGCGCTCGAGATTCACTACCGTATTCGCAACCTGCGGGATGATCCGATTCCGTTCCTCTATGCCTTACACCCTCTTTTCGCCATTGATCCCGGGGATCGTATTATTCTGCCCCCGGAAGTGTCTACCCTGCTGGTTGGATACTCCCGATTTGAGCGACTCGGGACGCTCCGTTCTGCAGTCCAATGGCCAAAGCCTGAGGCTGTAGCGTCTGCGCCTGATTTGAGTTGTATACAGCCCATCGCCGCCTCCACGGCCGACATGCTCTTTACCAATCCTTTGTCGTCGGGATGGTGTGGCCTCTACCGCGCATGCATTGGACAGGGCATCGCGTTGCGCTTCGATACGGCGAAACTCCCTTACCTCGGCCTATGGCTTTGTTATGGCGGCTGGCCCGACGACGAAATGCTGTCGCGCCAATACGCGGTGGCTTTCGAGCCCACGGTGGCTCCTTGGGGAATGCTCTCCGCCGCATTTGAAAACCATCAGGCCCCCGTGCTCGCAGCACGCGACACCTTCGAATTCACTGTTTTGTTGGAACGAACCGGGACCCGGCCGATGACCTATAACGAGTTTGCGGCCAGATGTTACGACGGCTATTCTTTCTCACCCTTATGAATCGGGTTGTCATGGCTGGGTAAACGGAGCCATTAAGCATCGGAGTTCGCCGTGGCCTCCGGGGAGATGAGCGAAGCCGAGTGCGTCTCCTTCCTGAACAACAGCTTGCGCCTAATCGCGGGCTACAGTGCGAACAACTCCGTTCACTACATCTGCATGGACGGGCGCCACGCGGGAGATCTTATTGCTGCCGGCAAGCAGAACTACGACGAATTCCTCAACAAGCGTCCGACCGCTGACAGAACAGCTTCTTTAGTGCCGTCCTTGAAGCGTATTGAATCGGCAACTTCGCTCGGCTCGTTCGACCACGAAATCTCGATCAAGTTCAGTTGTTCGGCTATTCCTCGCCAAATTCACATCCGCACGTATCGAGGGTGCTTCTTAACCGTTAAGGCAATTGAGAAAAGCGCGCAACTTTCTGAATTCGGTGGGGATGTATTCGACCAGTTTTCCTCTGTGTTTTGTTTGGTATAACCGACTCATGCCCCGATTGTTGAGGCTTCTTTTCACTCTGCTTGTTCGG
>Ga0224555_1001840_pt1 | contig 27190 bp, 30 predicted proteins | sample 714S23034metaG_FD_180687 | JGI IMG/M metagenome (GOLD analysis project Ga0224555, IMG submission 180687) | Peat soil microbial communities from Stordalen Mire, Sweden - 717 S2 30-34 | ecosystem: Environmental > Terrestrial > Soil > Wetlands > Peat | place: Sweden: Norrbotten County, Stordalen...
TATTCTTGACCGAGATAGTAGCAATCATAATCGGCGTGTATATCGCCGCTGTTCTTTATGCGAGGTTCCCGGGATGAGTTTCTTATCACGTCGCAAGCAGTTCAAAGGGATAGGTAGCCAACCGAGAACCGTGGCGTGGACACAGGCGGCAGCCGACTTCCATAATGCACACGATACTTGCGAGATGTGCGGGTCAAAGGAAGGTTCGCTTAATGTTCCTGATGCCAAGTTGGACGGCGCAACCGGAGATCAGTGTCAACTCGAGGCACACGATGTTCTACCGTACCACAAACTCACAACGGCACAACAGAACGACTATGACTTCATCTTGGCGAACTTCATAATGCTGCATCATTTTGAACACCACAGGTTTGCTCATGGTTGCGATCCCGAGTGCTGGCATTATAACCCGAACATACGGCAACTCGCCGCACTGATGCTTGCGGCACGATCGAGTTGTGTTGAGTAGGTGATTGAATGACACTCGCAAAGGATGTTAAACACGGCAAAAAGATCTACAAGATCTACAAGATCGACGACGTTAAACCACTCGGCGACATCAACGACGACAACGGGCCGATCACGTTCACTATAACAACGGACGTCCGCGACAGGGATCGTGACATCGTTGATCCTGCCGGAGTTATGGTCGAGAACTTCACCACAAACCCGGTGATGCAATGGGCGCACAACTACGACGAGATGCCTGTCGGCAAATCTGTATCGCTGGTAGCGACCAAGATCAAGGCAATCAAGGACGGCGCAACAGTTGAACAGAACGCGATACAGGCAAAGGTCGTATTCCAACCTGATACCAATTACCACGAATCTTATGCAGGCATTCGCGGGTCAATGATTCGTCGAATGTATCTGACAGGATTCCTCAATGCCGTCTCAATAGGCTTTGATCCTATGGAATGGGAGGACATCGAGGAAAAGGACGAAGGCAAGAGCGCCATTATCGCATTTAACGACGGAACAAGGTTTACAAAGTGGGATCTATTAGAGTTCTCCGCAGTTCCGGTACCTGCGAACCCGCAAGCATTGATTGACAGGTCAAAGTCGTTCGGTTATGACGAAGCCAAGTCTATGCTCAAGGCGTGGACACCGGAAGCAATCAAGTTCTGTACGGGCGATGATTGCCCCCTCAAGGAATCGAAGTGCGCTCACATCACCGAGATCACGGAGCGGATTCGGGAACGTGAGGAGGCAAAGACATGACAATCACGGACACTGACAAGAGTGATTTACAAACCGCAATCAACAAGGAGAGTTTGTCGGATCTGTCAGCATATCACCGGCGCTTGCATCAATTTGCAGCGCAAGGCAATTTGATGACAGGTTTTACACAGGCCGATATGAATTGGCTTCACTCTCGAGTTGAAACGGCGATGTGTGCGTGGCACAAGAAGGACGACCCGCCGACTAAATGCGCCGATCCTTCTCCTCTAGAATGGAAAAAAGGATTCGGCGGAACGGAGGCAAGTATGAGCGAACAAGAAACGAAAGTATATGAGGATAAGATCGCCGGACTCGAGGCGACGATCGCCGAACTTAAAGCAGGGCGCGTCCTGAGTGCGGCGAACGAAGGCGATCTTAGGGACGCAGTAGCGGCACACAACTCCGGCGTCAAATTGACGAACGGGGTATTGAACCAAGTGACAGGTACACCCGGACCGGGCGGGCCGGGATCGAAACCAAATCAAGGCGACAATCCTGCGCCGAATCCCGACGCGGGAGATGCGACACCGGCATCAGGCACGAACGCGGCGTCGCCCGATGAAACAAAGGGCGAGATTGCTACTGTCCCCGCAGTAGTGACAGAGAACACGGAACCGATTGTCGTCGAGACTGATAAAGGGGAATCTGATGATGACATTATAGTCGTCGATGAGGATGAGTTGCGGGCCGTTCTACAAGGCGAGGGCGGCGAAGTAAAAGACGAATCTGACGACGAGATTGTTGTTGTTGACGAGGACGAACTACGAGCAGTCCTTGAAGGCAACGGCGCGGAGGCATAACATGGGCGAAATACGAATGACTCGTTCTCAGTTGAACGATCTCATGGGCAAAGATGGGATCAAACGAGAGACGAAGTACACACGGCAACAGCTTCAAGATATGTTCTTGAAGCGAACTGGACAAACAAAAGACGAACTCAAGGGTCAAACCCATGAGGCAATTGACCGACAGAACCTTGCGATCCGCACGGCACTCGCAGGCGAGGAACAGTATGCGGAAGCAAACAAGTTTGAAAAGGTCGATCCACTTGGCGGACTTATAATCGCATACGCGAACGCCAAGGGTAACGTCAGGGATGCTCACTTTTGGGCGCAGCGGAAGTTTGGTGACAAATCCAAGATCACCAAGGCGCTCGAGGTTGCCATTCCAACCGCAGGCGGCATGATGGTTCCCGAGATACTCTCGGACGAAGTGATTGAACTCTTGCTTGCCGCGACGGTCATGCGATCAATGGGATGCACGATCATGCCTCTTGTCAACGGACAACTGAGCATCACACGGCAAACCGGCGGCGCAACGGCAGCGTATCTCAGCGAAGGCGGGAACATCACCTACTCGCAGCTACAAGTCGGACAGATTAACCTACAAGGTCACAAACTCGGAGCAATCACGGCGATCTCAACTGATCTCCTTGACTTCTCACAACCGAACGTTGACCAAATGGTTCGCAACGACATCGTAAAACAAATGGCATTGAGAGAAGATCTTGCATTCATCGAAGGTAACGGCGCACTCGCCACACCTGTCGGAATGCGGAATCAGATGACTGCGGCAAATGCAATCGCAATGACCGCAACTCCATCGGCAGTAACGGCAACAACCGACGCCGCGAGAATGGAGACAGTTCTCGACAACGCCAACGTACCCAACACAAAGCGAGGTTGGATAATGCGGCCGTCAAACAAGAACTGGCTCGCACAAGTGAGGGAAGCAACAGGCATGCTCGCGTTCCCAACAGTACAGGCGAACAACACATTTTGGGGACACCCAATCGCAACCACGACTCAACTGAGCATGGACGCACCGACAACGAACTACATCTATCTTGCCGAGTTCCCCGAGATGATTATCGGCGATGCCATGACGATGAGAATCGACGCTTCGACCGAGGCCGCTTACGATATGAGCGGAACCTTACTCTCGCCATTCAGCAGAGACGAGGCAGTTATTCGTGCGATTCAAATGCACGACTTCGGAATGCGACATCCCGCATCCGCCGCTGCATTAACCGGCGTGACATGGGGCAACGTCTAATCGAATGGCGTTATCAAACGGAGGAAGTAACATGGCATGGAAAAGTGGAATGATTGGACAGGCGAGGATCAAGCAGCCCGAGAGCGGCCCGGTGACACTCACCGCGTCCGGCGCCGGTTCAACGATCACCTCAACACCGACGGCATACGCAATCGGAACCAACAAGGCGTTTAACGCAGTCAGGGCGATATTCCCGTTCATTAAAACGGGAGGCGGCGGCGCGGTTGCAGTTCAACTCGAGTTGCAGTCCGACAGCGGGACATCGAACGCATATCAGAGTGTCTCGTTGCCTTCGTATGTTGCAGGCACGGCGAACGCTCCAACGATCACGCCTGTCGGCACGGATGCGGCACATGGATACGTCGCCACGACAGGGCCGGGTGTTGTTGAAGCAATGTGGGATCTTGACAATGTCAAGGTCAACGCGAACCTCAAGATAAAGATCTCGGCAACGTTCGTCGCCGCGTCAGTTGATGCAGTGGTCGGAACACCTTTGCTCGAGTTCTTCAACGCTCGAGAGGAACCACCTACGTCGACAACCGAGGCAACGTCAGCATAAGGGGACAATAGTCCCCGCTCCTTTTTTAAAAGGAGGTCAAAATGCAATTAGTCAGATTTCTAAAGGAATATAACGGTCACACAAGCGGCTCGTATCAATGGTACGACGAAGTTATGGCGGGCAACTTGATTAAAGGCGGCACAGCGGTCGACGCAACCAAAGAATACCTCAAGGCAGTTAATCCAATGAAAGAAGAGGAAGTCGAGGAAGTAAAGGCAATGAAGGCAGTTGACGCACCAAAGAAAAACAAAATGGTTCGTTCACCTGTTAAAAAGAAGTGATGCGTCATGCCCGGAACTTCATCACGAACAACACTCGGGCCGAATTGCGTCGACACGGAACAGATCTTTGACGGCGCGGTAACTGCCCCGAAGTTAGATCCAAGTATAGTCGGCGTTCTCCCGTTGATAGTAACAACGGCACAGCGAAAGGCGCTCACACCGACGACAGGGCAACAGGTCTACGACACGACGCTTAATCAGCCAGTTTGGTATAACGGCACGGCATGGACTGACGCAACCGGAACGCCACTCGTCGGGGGATAATGCCCGAGACTCAGTATATCAAACCGCAAGAACGCGGCGGCATTGGATATGAGTATGAGGTATTTGACCCAAAGGTCATCATTAAAAACAATACTCACCCATTCCCGCATGAGTACCACAATTGCTCAACGTGCAAGCGTTCAAGTTGTCAAACAACGCAGCCGCGAGGAGTACAATCGTGGTGCGGGTTTAAGATGAAGTGGCAAATGGAGCGCAAGGATCTATTTGACAACGGTTGTCCGGCACACCTTCGCAAGATCCCAAGGGCGGACATCTAAAAGGAGAAATTAACATGGTTGGAACTATGTATGAAGGCGGGCCGCTGAGAATGGTCGGACATCCGACGGAGCGAATCAATTGGCTCACGGACACGATCAAACTCGCACTCGCTAAATCATCAACGAACTCGCCGACGTATGTCCCGAGTAACGAGACTGAGACCAGTTATACCACGATCGCGGCGGCAATGGAGACGACCAACGGCGCGGGCGCAGGTTACACGGCAGGCGGACAAGCGGTCGCAACGCCAACACTCGGGATGATAACGGATTCTGATGACGGGTTACGCTATCTCAAATACAACGGGACAGCACCGGCCCCGTGGACATCATCGACGTTTGTGACTGAGGGCGGCGTGGTCTACGACTTCACGGCGACAAACAAGCCGCTGATATGTTATCTTGACTTCGGAGTTGAGAAAGACGTCACTGCCGGAACTCTGACGGTTGTATTCGATGCGAATGGAATCTGTCGACTGAAAGTAGTTTAATCGGAGATACGAATCGTGGCTCTTGCTATTTACTACACGTTCGCAGCGGACTCGGAGACCATAACAAACTATGGCAGCGGCGGCCCGAGTGGCAACGGTGGAGCAAATTTCTCCGGTTGGCACGCGACCAACGCCAACGGTGCGCCTTATCCTTATTACGGGCCGTTCTCAGCGGGCGGCGACGCGATTGTAGTTGCGAGCACCGACTACAACACCGCAGGCACGGGCGCATTCGTTCACTCTTGGGAGATCGGCTTCTACTATAATGGCGCAGGTGTCAACGGAACAATCTCCAAGATCTACGACAAGGCATGGGGCGCATACTCGATCTATATCCAAAACGGGTATATCCTATTCCTCCGTGCTGGCGCGTCCGCCGGGTCATCGGTCTATTGGTCATCGAACCGGGCGCTCACCGCGGGCAAGACCTACTACATCCAAGTTTCGGTAAACATCCCCGCGAATCCGCAGTCGTGCGCCGCTAGTAACGTGAGCATTTGGGTTGGGGCGACTCCATCGGGCGGCACGCCTGTCGCACCAACGGCCACGTCGGTCGCAATGACAAAGAACTGCTCCGATTCATCGTGGCATAACACCGACTCCGGGTATCAGGCAGCGATTGGCAACTGTTCCGCAGGATGCACGAATTACAACATAAACTTTGATTTGATTGTGTACCGCGAGTACAGCGCCGAGGCTAAGAATTGGGCGTCGTTCTCGGACTTCGCAGCGGATTCCGTTCGATGGAATCCTTCGGTCGCAACAACGATCTCGGCCACTCCAAACACACTGACACCAATCCTCGGTCAGATCTACGAAGTCACCGGCACACTCCAAACAACGGCAGGCGTTAAACTCGCAGGCAAAGCACTCAACGTTTGGTACACGACCGACGAGGAGACATGGCATGCGGAGGTTGGGTATTGCACGACCGACGCAAACGGCAATTATTCGTACGAACAAACGGCCATCGCACTCGAGGACGAGTATGTTGTCTTTCCCGGTGACACCGGCCACGGAAGTTCAACGAGTACGATCTTTAAGAGTCGTGGACAGAAGATGCCGATGAGTATCACGATGTCCGCGAGCACCACGACTCCGGCGGTCGGCTCACTGTTTGGACTCTCCGGCGTGTTAAGCGGAATGGGTGTCGGCCTCGACTCGGCAAGCATCAGATTATGGACAGGAACGTCTCAGTCCGGGCCGTGGACTCCGTCAGGTGGGGCGATCGCCGCAACGACTGACCCGAGCGGTGAATATACGATTGATGTCACTGCGGTCGCGGGCGTGACGTGGTACGGGGTCAGTTATGACGGCGATGCGACACACCTTACATGCTCATGTTCACCGACTGCAATTGCGATCACAGGCGCGAGTGTTAGTCAAACAGTGAATGCGATCTCTCCTCCCGATATGGCGATAGCAACTTTGCCACTCGGGACTGCGGGCGCGTGGATAGCATTGCCAGCGGTCGTGCCTGCAATGGAAGCAACGGCGGGGGCAAACCCGACAATAACGATCGGTTTTACCGTCACGACGACCGTCGTGGGAATGGAGATCGATACTGTCATCGTATATTGCGATGTCATGCACCTCTATGAGTTTGTATTCCCGGCAGTTGCGACAGGCAACGAGTTCACAGCGAGACCGCTGATCGTCAGTCAACTTAGCACGCACGTCAACACTGAGGTCGTCGGCGATTGCGTCGTCGAGACAGAGAACTACACAAGCGTGCAACAATCGGAGACGGCGACGACAACTGTTGTCCCGGCGATGGAGGCGGAAGTTTGCGACGCTTACGGCGTGATTGCCTATAATAAAGTCCTCGACTTTGACGTCGTGGTCATAGATGAGGCCGATGTCGCAACGTATGTGATCGACAGTGAGGATCTCACGGGTATCGTGACCGATTCAATTGATATTGTTGGGGAGGTAGCAACCGAATGAGCATAGGCTATAAAGTGACGGAAGTGGACAGCGGCGGCTTACCAATTACAACGCCGATGGCCGCAACGCCGACCGGCGTGGATATTAACATCGATGAGCGGGCATCGCTGACGGTGAACATCCATTTGTTCACACCTGCCGGAGATCCCCGAGACATCACTGATTATGATATTACGTGGAATGCCACGTTCAACGGGGACATACTGATACCTAAAAGCACCGATGCCGGGAACATCACTCTCGCCGACCCGGTCAACGGGATAATCAACACGTTCAGCATATCATTCTTACCGACTGACACGCCGTTGCCGGACACTAAGACGATCGGCGTGCCGATCATCTATGACCACGAAGGACGACTGACGTATACAAGTCAGTCATGGATTGGGATACGAGGGCGGTTGTTTATCATGCCGTCACAAACATAGGAGGAATAAAAAGATGACAGGGAATCCGGGAGACGCAGGGTATGATCCAAACACTCAAGGAGTGCCAGTTAATATCGTAGCGGGCGGCAGCGGCGGCGGCAGCGGCGGCGCGGTGTCACTCTTGTCAACTGATCCGGGCCTCGTCGCTCTTGCAAATACAATCACAGCCGCAGTAGTCGCAATTCCGGGCTTTAACGGTAGCGTAACGGACGCAGTACTTGAAGCCACGGTAGACCAGCTTGCTCATTTCATAGCGGTTGCTCAAGTAGGGTCAACAACGGTTTACAGTGGTCAAATTGGTTCCGTAGCCGCATACGGGTCAGCTACAACAAACGGTGCGGCGATGACGACACAAACATGTTCAGAGGTAACAATCCAAGCACCGGTGGCAAACACAGTCACGGTTCTTTTTGGCACCTCGCCATCAACATGCTATATGGAATTAGTGGCGGGACGCGATTATACGATTGCCGTTTCAAACGTTAACAAGATTTTCATTAAGAGTTCAACTTCAGACACGACTCCAATGGTGAATTGGATTGCGAGGGCATAAATGAAAACACAGGGATTTGGGGCGCGTATATGTCCTACCGTTGCTCCGGCAGGTGGGGGCTGGACATGGCCGACGTGTTGGCCGACTATTACGGATTGTGCGGCAGGTAATATTGAGCTGGTAGTAAGCGACTTAGGGGAAGCCACGTATGCATTTAGCGCTACGACGAACTCAGGAACGTGGTCGATTACGTGGGGCGACGGCACAACGACGTCAGGGTTAGCAAGTGGCGCGACGGCTCCAACAACACAACACACCTATAGCATCGGCGCAAGCGCAGGCGTGGCGTTGACGTCAACTCAAGCTTGTGCAGAAGTCACGATACAAGCGCCCACCACAAACACCGTTATAGTGTTGTTCGGTTCGTCGGCCTCAACGTGCGTGATGCAGCTCGCTCCGGGGAGAGATTTCACCATACCCGCATCGAACGTCAACAAAATCTTTGTGATGAGTTCAACGGCGGATACAACTCCTGTAGTTAACTGGCTTGCGAGGGCGTAAACGATGCGCGCTCACAGTTTTGGCCAGACAGGCTACCCGTTTCAAAACGCGCACGTTAACCTCGCAAACTGCTTAGTCAATTTGCAGGATTGGCCGTCGGCAGGAACAGTAATTCCGAACGAAACGCCGAACTATCCTACATACGACGCCATACCCCACGCGAACCGTTACGTGCTCCAATCGACCGGCGCATCATCGTTCACCAACGACGGAGCCACCGATGGCATACGAATACCAGGCCAGACCGCTCCAGTCGAGAACATCGCAAACATCACGGTCGAGATAGGAGTATACCTCACCTCGCGCTCTGACTACACGTACTTACTCTCGAAAGGCGGTGCAAGTTCGGCAGGCTGGTGTCTCGCGCTATACCCAACAAATACACTCAGCCTTATACGCTTTGACAATAACGGCACATCACACATCAACTGGATAATGCCGAACGGCAGCTTTACCGCAGGCAACTTTTATGACATACAGTTCACGCAGGCGCTTGGTGTGTTCGGAACAGCACCAGTTGTCCATATAAACGGCGTACCACAAACACCTACAATGGCAAACACCGGCTCGGCCTCAACCTACCACACCGACGCATCGTATGATTTCATAATCGGAAACAATGACTGGCTGGGTAGTGGTGGCCCAAGTATAACCGTTTACTTCGCACGCATCTACAACGCAATACTGAGCACCGCGACGTTGTTAACTAACTTCCTCGCAGACAGGTGGAGATTCGGGCAGGTGTTCTAACCGTGGCAATTGAGAATGTAGAGTATAGTGTGCCGTTTACGTGGAACGGCATGGATTGGGTGATGCACACGGAGCAGATCAGCGGAGCATATATCGATACAACAACGGACTCCCTTCACCTGTTTATATTACTTGACCCGACGGGAAGTTCTACCGGCGGCCCGTATTGGCCATGGGTCGATCTAATATCCGCCGCACCCGTTCACTATGGCACGTTTCAATGCACAATGACCACGGACATATCGGCGATGATACTCGGAACGGCCGCCGGATTTGCCCCGGGGATGCCAAATCTAGCGTTTGCTATGTACGTTTGTGATGAAAATGTAAAACCGTTCCGTGGCGAGATTGGTATCGAACCATGTCAATGGGGCGATCCTACGTCCGAACCTATGTCATGGCTGGAGAATTCGCCGACCGACCCCGCATCTTTGGTCGGGAGAATAATGAGACCTTATGTTGCCGGGCCGAACGTGACGCACACGCTGACATGGGACTCTTCGTATGTCAAATGGGAGGCAGACGGCGGACTCTCCGGCCATGTTGAGAAGACATACTATAATGATACTACATGCACGTCACCAAAAGACACGGATGGCATGTTCGTGCGGCTGATGCTAAGCAATACACTCAACGGCGGGGATTTTCCCCCGGGACTATCGCAGGTCGAAGTAGTGCTAAGTAGTTTCATATATACGCCGAACCCTTTAACGTGGGGCGGCACACTGTCCCCGAACAAGACGGTTTATCAGGACGCGGATGACCAGCTTCTTTTCGTCATAACTGATGACAACGGAGTCGCCCGCGACATAAGCACCGCGACGTTCAACTTTACGGCGTACCACAATGTAACAGGTGACGTGCTGCAAAAAACACTCGGGTCGGGTCTCGCATTCGGGACGCCATCAAAAGGGCAGATCGCGGTCTTATTCTCTGCATCGGAGATGACAATTCCGGCGTTCATCTATGAGTATATATTGGAGATGACGATCACCGTCGCGGGCGTCACGACGACGAGCATCGAGGCGACCGGCTACCTCACCGTTGAGCCGAACCGGATTCTCGAGGAGACAGCATGAGATGTAATATCCAAACGATCACGCCGCCCGAGAAGTTCCCCGTCGCCCGGGCGGAGATGCTCAACTTCCTCCACATCGACGGCACGAATCCCGATATGATCGAGGACATCGTGTTCGTTGAGGATCTTATCTATGCAGCGACAGAGGCGATCGGTGACTACACGGGCCGGGCATTCATCACACAAACACTCAAGATGATTATGACGCCGACGATTAAACCGTTGATGCAAGCAGGACTCACGACATGGGCGTATGAGGGGTTCCCGCCGGTGATCCCAATATGGCGACCGCCGTGCCAACAAGTGCTCGACATATCGGTCGTCGATCAAGAGGGCGTCTTACATTCAGTTATCCCGAGCACCTACAACATTAATACGGGCTTAGAACCGGCGCTTATTCGTTTGAATTACGGCGCATGGTGGCCGTATTACTTGCACGGTTGGTATCAGATCACATTTATCGCGGGATATGGCGACAACGCGAAAGATGTTCCGGCTCAGATCAGAAACGCAATCCGCATAACCGTCGCTCAATGGTATGCCTCTCGAGAGAACTTAGATTATACGTTGCCAACGCAGGCAGTCGACTTAGTGGATGACTATGCGATCAGCGTCGGCGATTTGACCGGAGTGTGATATGCCTTTTCCTAAAATGAATTGGACTGTACAAAACCCGGGCCTTGCGAACAACTATGTCGCACAGCGCAACAAGGTTCGAATCCGACAACCAAAAGGCACGGTCGACGCCGCGAGAGCCACGCCGCCCGACTTCGAGGATTATCTTGTTGGCAACGGGAACGGTCTTTATGCAGAGATCCAACAACCAACGCCGCAGGATGCGATTCTCGCATTTGAACAGAACGTGAGGATAACGCACTCGATCAAGGTGCGCTATGATTCGAGGATCAAAGAAGATATGCAGGTATCATGGGTTTGGAAGGGCGTCACGCACTATGCTCGTATTCACAGTATCACCGACGTCGAATATCGCCACATTTGGTATCTGCTCAGTTGCGTCGAGCAAACAACACAGGCGGAGGCGTATCAATAGTGGTCGCAACGCAACAAGGCGGCATGGGCAAGATGACCTATTCGGTCAGCGGCGTGCCGGAACTACAAGCGAAGTTTGCAGCGGCCCCGGCAAAGATCCGAATCAAGATAATGGCGGATCTAAACAAATACGGCGTCGTTATTGCCTCGGCACTCCGCGCAAAAGCACCGAAGGATCAAGGCAACTTGCGGGCCGGGATTCACTCTGACCCAATGCTCGCCGCGGGCGACCTTGCAGTCATCACGATCCGCGGAAGTGCATCATACACGATGGCAGTCGACAAAGGAACCGCACCACACTTCCCGCCGTCGGCCGCGCTGGTAGGATGGGCGACACGGCATCCAATGGCCGGAGTCTCACCACAACAGAGCGCATTCCTAATCGCACGGGCAATCTCAAAGCGCGGAACAAGAGCACAGGACTTTATTGACCCGGTACTACTCCCGGCAGAGCGCGAGGTTGCATCGGTTATCAACAAGTCGCTCGGACAGGTGACACTATGACGCTGATCGCTAAAAAGACGGCGCAATGGGAACTGCGGGTAATGCTCGCCACGCTCTTAAACGGCACGATTCAGTTCACCAAGAACGGAGCCTCGTCAGTTGTCCCGGTATTCGAGACGATCCCGAAAGGGATGCCGCTCCCGTATGTATGCCTTGGCGATTGCACAGCGACGAACGAGGAGACCAAACAGGCGTTCATTGATGACTATATCATCGAGATCTATGTGTTCACCGACTATGGCGGAACGATGGACAACCTATCGATCCTCAATGTGGTCTATCAGGTGTTATCAACAGCTTACAACACGGGCGAATTGAATTTCACGCCGCCTTGTGATTTTAACATCGGCATGTTTTGGTTCGGAGCCGAGGAGACACGGCTGCTTGCAGAGGAAGGACTCGCAAAGCGTGTCAAAGAGGAGCTCGAGCAATCTAAAATCGAGTTACAGTTTAGGATTGAACAGGTGCGATAAACCGGGAGGTGCGTTGCATGGCAAAAAAGAAAGATACTGAGAACGCGAAACGGGCCGAGCCACAGAGCGATATGGAGACGCTTTACTATGAGGTCGGCAACCGGCTCGTAGATGAGGGAATTAATGTCAATGTGGACACACTCCCGAAAGTCGAAATAGATAATTTCGGAATGGCGATGATCCCGCAAACAGTGTTCTCGCCGCCTGACTTCCCGCCGTGGACTTTCACGGTGCGGATGACTTGTGTCGTAGCAAAAGGCTATGAGACAAAGACAAGGCTCGAGATCTTAAAGAACGCGGTGAGAGCAGCATTGATGAAAGAACCTCTTGCGATTCGGAACTTCACCGTTTCGGCGGTCGTAGTCAACGAACACAACACAAGAGAGGTCGGAGTTCGGAAGTCGGAACTCACGGTCGCAATAAAGGTCGAACATAAACAAAGGAAGTGATAGAAAGATGGCAGTACCTACATGCTATCCGGCAAGCTTCGAGAACGGAATGGTGACGAGGTTCTACGTCGACGCCAATCTAAGCGGAGCTTCGTCTTGGGTATCGATTGGGGGCGAAACGACCTCCAAGATGAGCGTTAAACCTGCAACCGCCGACGCAACGAACAAAGACAGCGCGGCAGGGTTGGCAATAGCGGTCGGTTACGATTGGTCAGTGACCCTTGATTGTCAATGGAACCTTACTGACCCCGGTCAAATGCTAGTGCGGAACATGCCTCTCGCTCTCGAGATGCGGCGTGTATCTTGGAAGCCTAACGGATCGTCCGTCGGTTATTACGGATACTCGACGATCGGGTGGGACAGCGACGCAACGAACCGAGCCGTGACCAAACTGAGCCTCACCGTGACAGGCTGCGGAATCCTGCAATATGCGTAATCGGAGGCGTTGAAAAATGGCAGCGACAGTTTATACGCCTCAAGTGATGAGCCTTACCGGGCTCGATCTGACCGCGTTGCTTGCCGCAGGGCAAACGCCCGGAGGACTGACCGGAGACTCGTTCGTCAACACTGGCCGCGAGTTCTTTGTGCATATCAACGGCACGGCATCACCGCACACGGTCACGTTCTCGGAGGGTCAGTGTTCTTATGGAGTCGAGCACGACAACCTCGAGACGACCGTGGCAAATGACGCCAAGGCATACGGGCCGTTCGATCCCGCTGCCTTTGGGACTTCAATCCCGGTCGCATTCGACTCGATAACGAACATCAAGGTCTTGGTCATACAGGTTCCGACGGTGTAAGGAGTGAAATAAGATGGTAGATCCAAATATTATAACTCCGCAAGTATCGACGATTGTCGACACCGGAGCACACGTTCCGCCACAGCCCCCCACAACGGGATTAAACCTGACGTGGTACACGCTGATTGCGGCGGACTTTGCGAACGGGATCTCGTTCCCCAATACGGGCCGTGAGGCGTTGCTTGTTCGGAGCACTTCGTCCTCAGTTGTGACCGTGACCGCGCAATGCGGGACGGCTTGCAGCCAAGGATATAAGTCCCCGCAGCACGACGTCATCGGTTCGCTCGCAGCGGGCAACGTGACGCCAACATTTAAGAGTCTCGGGCCGTTTCAGAAGTCCCGGTATAACCAAACAGTAGGTTCGATAGCGCCTGCGGCAAATAGCGTCCTTGTCAACTTCGCAGGCGACACGGCAAACGTTCAGATCGCAGTATTGTCGACCCCGTTGATCGGGGATTAAAGGAGTATAATAAAGAATCGTTATGGCGAATCCTCATAAAGGCGAGGTCGCGGTCGATTTCCATAAGTCAATCGCGGCGAAATTGATTAAACCGAAAGATCATCGGACTGTCTACCTCAAGTTAGATTATAACGCGATGGCCGATGCGGAGTTGCAGTTCCGCGGGAACGAATCGTTGCTTGCAGTTCTAAACAAGAGCGGCGGTGAACATCCCGAGAACGTCAGCTTCCATGATATGCGAGTGCTCTTAGCGTTCGCACTCCGACCGCAGTTCGGCGGGATGACAACGACCCTCGCGGGCAAGATCCTCAATGTTGAGGACTTTGGATACATCATCGAAAAGGTAGGCGAAGCAATCGGTCTTGCATTTGAAGGCACGATCGCGGGCAACGTCAAAGAGGACGGTGATGAGTTTCAGCACCCGCTCGACGAAGTCGAAGGTCTTGAGGAAGGTGAGGAAGCAGACGAAAAAAACTGAGCTCCTTTAAATGGGACGAGATACTCTCAGTTGGCCTCGGCGTTCTGAATCTCTCATACGACGAGATCTTTGCGCTGACGCCATATCAATTTCGGCAAATGTTCCTTGGATGGCAGGATAGAGAACGACATGAAGCTATAAAACGGGCGGAACTCTATGCGACCCTTCACAACGTCAATCGTTGGGATGAGAAGCAAGAGCCGATGCGAATTGAGGATATACTCCCGTGGTATCTCGATTATATCAAGGGCAAGGGAGTCAGTCGGCAACACTATTATGAAGAGCCGCAGTTCACCCCGCAACCGTTGGCCGTTGACATCGTTCCCGAGGAGTTGTTACTTCAAACGACAAGGTCACTCCTCGAGCAGTGGGGCCATGATCCTGACACGACTTCGCCGGAGTCTCCCGAGTGGGAGGAAGCGAATCGAGTCGCTCGACTATGTTGTGGCACTGACCTCACAGGCGAAGGCGGCATGGTCGTCGGACAAGGTGTCGTGATATACAAGGCGGACAAATCGGTTTGGGGCGAAGCTGGCAAACCGCCATGGGAAGTTGAGGACGAGAAAGCAGCGAAGGCAAGAGGCGAATAATGACAATTGGTTCGGTAGGATCTGACATAATTGTCAAGATCGGCGCTGATATGTCAGGTTTGAGCAGTGGGTTCAAACAGGCAGAGTCGGACGCAGGCGGCTTTGAGAGCAATCTTAAAAGCCACGCCGCGACACTAAGCAGCGTCGGAACCGGAATGACTGCCGCTGTCACTGTGCCCCTTGTCGCCATTGGCGCATTTGCAGTTAAAAGTGCAATGACCGTCGACAGCGCATTCTCCACGATGGCGAAGTCGACAGGACTGCAAGGGACGCAACTCACAAGTCTCGAAGGAAGTTGGAAGTCCGTTTATGCGTCCGTCCCGGTCAGTGCTGACACCTTAACGAGTGTCATTGACAAACTCAACAACTCTCTCCACCTCCAAGGCCCGGCGATGACTGAGGCCGCGACCTCGATGGTCAACTATGCCAAGGTGACGGGGACGGATGCCGCGTCCGACACGGACACATTCACGAAGGCGTTGTCAGGCGCGAACATGGGCCTTGCGGCAATACACGCGCCGCTCATGACTATTCCACAACTCACCGACATGATGACCGTTGGATTCCAAAAGACCGGCGTGTCAATCAGTGACATCGCCCCGGCGTTTGACAAAGGCACGGCGGCAATGTCGGCCATGGGTATGACCGTCCCGGCTCAGATCGCACTCCTCGATGGAATGACGCAGTCAGGATTAAAGGCGAGACAGATCGTTCCGATATTGACCGCAGTAGGCCCGGCAGCGAAGGCGGCAGGTGAAAGCTCAAGCGATTTTTGGAATCACATGGTCACGGACGCAAAGGAAGGCGGAAAATACACTGACGCCGAGTCGAAACTACTCGGCAAGAACGCCACGATGTTCACCGCCGCGGGCGTGGCGGGCAAACTAAGCAACGATCAATTGACGGCGTCGATTGCGAACAGCACAGGCGCGACCGCGAAAGCGGCGGAGGCGGCGCAAACGTTGAGCGAGAAGTTTGAACTATTGAAACAGAAGGCGACGCTCGCGTTCGCCCCGATCGGTGAGGCACTTATCGCGATGGCAATGCAACTGATGAACCTCTTTATGCCTCTGTTAAACGTCATCGGCGACCTCGCATCGAAGTTCGGGGACATACCCGCGCCGCTGCAAGACATCCTTTTAATAGTTGGTTTGATAGTCGCAGGGATCGGGCCGTTGTTGATGCTTACAAGCAAAGTTCTGACCACGTTCGACTCAATGAAAAAGACGCTTGGCGATCTGTCGAACATGGTCGGGCCGCTTGTTCAGAAGTTGACCGGGATCACAATCCCCGGACAAACCGCACCGAAGTCAGGTCTCCCGTCGATCGCATCGTCCGCATGTCCTGATCCTGCTTGCTTTGACAAGGTGCTTCAAAAGACGAACGACGAGAAGGCAGCACTCGGCGATGTTAAAGGCGCAGCGAGTGACATCACTCCCGCCGTTGAGGATACCGGAGACGCAGTTGAGGATGTAGGAACACACGCCGGGATCTTGGGCGGAATCTTTGACAACTTGCCCGGGCCGCTGTCATCAATCGCCGGGATGATCCCGGGAATAGGCTCGGGACTTGGCGAGGCAGGTGTCGCAGCGGAAGGCGTCGCAGGTGGAGTCGCCGGAGGTGCGGAGAGTGGCGGATTAATGGCGGCGGCGATGGGTTTGATCGGGCCTGCGTTGGTTCCCGTCTTGGCAATACTCGCCCCGATCGTGGCATTCTTTGGTGTCCTCTATGCGACCTCGCAAACGTTTAGGACTTCGGTCGGCGCTCTCGTAAGTCAGTTCATGGGCCTCGTTGGGTGGGTCAAAGAACTCGTTGGTGATCTAACGAGCATGAACTTTGGTAAGCTCGGAAGCGACCTGACCAGCGGGTTCTCAAGTGGATTTAATATTATAAAGCAAGACATCATGGGCTTCCCGGGAATGATGGTCACAGCACTCGGGGAGGCAGTCACGTCGATCGGCGGCATCGCTGACAAGATCGGCGGCATGTTCATGGGCGCGTTCAACGCCATTAAAAATGTTGATTGGGGCGGAATGGTGAACGGGCTGCTCACCGCGATCGACAACGTCTTGACCGGCTTGCTCAACTTCGATCCGACCCCAATGATTAACAACCTGATAAACGGGATCGGCGCAGCGTTCGATTCACTGTTCGGCGGCGGCGGGGGATCGGCTACAAGTCCGACGGGGACGAAAGTCTCGGGCGGAATGAGCAAAGGATTATCGGCGGGGGTTGCCAAGGCAGGCCCGGACATCCTCGGCAAACTCGGCGACGTCTTTATCAAACTGCTCGAGCTTGTCCCGACGATATTCTCCAAGATCGCAATAGCATTATTCACCGCATTATCAAAGGTCGATTGGGGGCAGGTATTCGGCAAGTTAGGCGGCGCATTGGCGGGCGCATTCGGCGGCATTAATTGGGGAAGTGTGCTCGGAGGAGTATTCAAGACTCTCGCCGCGTCAGCGGTTGCACTCGGCACGGCGCTACTCAACGCACTCAAGGCGGTCAATTGGTTGCAGATCTTCACACTGATATTCGTCACCTTGAAGTTCTTTGGACAAGCGATCATCAATGCGTTTAAGGCGATTGATTGGGGCTCGGCATTCTCCAAGTTAGGCACGGCATTGACAACACTCGGGGGCAATATCGTCGACGGGATGAAGGACATCGGAACGAAGGTTTGGGGATGGCTCACACAGATCCCGGGCAAGTTCATAGATGGATTGAGCACGATCGGCGACAAGATTTGGGGATGGATCTCGGGGCTGGCATTGAGAGAGATCCAAGGGTTCGCAACTATCGGCGACTTCATTTGGAATCTTATAAAAGACCTGCCGCAAAAGTGGATTAACCTCCTCACCACGATCGGAGACTTCATTTGGTCAAAGCTGTCGCCGTTGCCAATGCAGTTTATAAACGGACTCGAGACAATCGGCTCGAAAGTGTGGAGCTGGCTGCAAGGTGTTCCCGGACAGTTCATAAACGGACTGAGCGGCATTGGTTCCTCGGTTTGGGGGTGGTTGTCAGGAATCCCGGGACGACTCATAAGCGGACTGAGCGGCATTGGTTCCTCGGTTTGGGGGTGGTTGCAGGGAGTTCCGGGTCAATTCATATCAGGACTGAGCGGCATCGGAAATTCAATTTGGGGATGGATCAGCGGACTCCCGGCCCGATTCATAAACGGATTGAGCACGATCGGGACACAGATCGGGAGTTGGATACAATCAGGAATAAGCGGCTTTGGTGCGTGGCTTATGACCGCGGCGCAAGGGTTTATCGGCGGCTTGCCCGGCGCAATTCAAGGCGCAGTGAGCGGCCTTGGTGCGTGGTTAATGACCGGCGCACAGGGATTCTTTGGAGGGATTCCGGGCGCATTTGAGGCCGCACTTGGTCAAGTCTCATTTGACACACATATTCCCGGTATAGGTGTCGTTCATCTCGCGGAGGGTGGATACTTCCCGGGAAGGCCCGGCGGTTATTATGCAAACATTGGAGAGGAAGGCGATGAGCTGGTCTTGCCGCGAAAATACTTCGGCAGCGTTGACCCGTCGGTATTGGCTGCGTTCGGAGTCAGCTCAGTCGGCCCGGTTTCGACACCGACAGGCGTGAACCTTCCGGTTGGGTCGGTCAACACCTCGGCCGCAACGTCGTCACAGCCTCAAACAGTGCATAACCATAAGTGGTATGTCTCAGTCGACTCGGAGAACATCACGCGCAAGATCTTCAAGTCGATACAAGATCTCGAGGACTATAATCACATCGGGGCGATTTGATGGAGCAATGGATACTTAAAACGGCGTGGGACTCGCAGGAATATATGTTCAACACTGAGAACACGCCGGGCGATTGGTCTTACGATTCCCGCTATCATCTACTCAAAGGCGCATACGGACACCACGGGATGCCGCGGACATATACATCCGATGTGATCCCAAACATCGCAGGCGAGGAGCTCCGCGAGGAACTTATCGGGAAGCGAGAGCTCTACATGCCGATACGGATTCAAGGATACACGGCAGCCGAGCGGGAACTCAACAAGCAACTACTCCGAAAGTCACTCTCCTATGCTCAGAGCGTTATTGAGTTACAGATCACCAATGAACTCGGTGAGACGCGGAGTTGCTTCTGTAAGTATGAGAGTGGATTCGAGCTCTCTCCCGATGATGCGAACCGCAGCTTCCAATCGATGAATATCCCGTTAAAGATGGTTGCGTTCGATCCTTACTTCTATGACATCGCCGGGAACGCAATCGTGCATGTGACAGCTTACGAGGCTCCGGTCAATCTATTCTTTGATTCTAATCCGTGGTTCTGTTCTCCGTGGCGACTCGCGTCGTCAGCGGTTGCGCGGGATTGGGTCGTCTTTAATGATGGCGATGCCGACGCATACCCGGTTTGGACAATCGCAGGCCCGGGAGTCGCCCCGTCACTTATGAACGTCACGACCGGCGAATCGTTCCTACTCAATTACACTCTCACCGTCGACGAAGTTGTCACGATCGATATGCGCGAGGACGGTGCGACATCGCACACGGTCACGTCAGTTATGCCCGATGGCACGACGACCAACCTCCGCAAGTTCATGGATGCAAATCAGCGCGATATGTGGGCTCTCATTCCGGGGCCGAACGAGATCTCCCTCGAGATGGATGGAGGCGCAGGCGAGGCACTTGTCACATTTACATTCTTGCAGCGGTTTGAGGGCATCTAATGGGAATCTCCAACCTCGTCGACGCTGACTGTCAAGTAGTCGTGCGGGATATAAACCTCGAGGACAACGGCGAGATCCGTAACCTTGTCGACTTCACCTGTACAATCACACTCAACGACGTCTCGAGCTGGCAAATTGATATGCACACTGAGGACTACATGGCGCTCAACTCCAACGGCCACACGTTTAGCCTTGGCGACGGCATTATGTTCCTGCGTGACAACGTGCAGATAATGACCGGGCCGGTGATGCTCACAAAGACGCACTATATCACAGGGATGCGAACGACGTCGATATTCGGAGGCTGTGATAATGCCTATCTCGCCGCGAGAGTGTGCTATCCCCGAGTTTCGGGAATGATCCTCGACACTGACGGCTGTTATCGGTTCACTGACAAGGTCGTCGCCGAAGGACTGACGACGACGATCGACACGACCGCAGTCGTCGCACAACCGAACCTTATTGTCACCGATGCGAGCGGATTCTTGCCCGGGGCGACGGCGACGGTCGCAACCGCAGGCACAATCGCCGGAACGTCATTCGTGATCGCCGCGATTGACTACACGACCAACACACTTATAGCGGCAACAAACTTCGGCAGGGCGCATCCCGCCGGAACATTGGTGACGCAAACCAACACGAAAGGCGCAATCGTCGACAATCCCGCATACTTGGGATTCGATACACGGAGCGGCCCGGCCGAAACCGTCATGAAAGAGCTTGTTAATTACAACGCCGCGGCGGGCGCATGCGTGGATCAGTTCGGCCCCCGGGCAATCCCAAACCTTGTCATCGAGACGAACTTCGGCCGGGGAGCCAACGTCGTCGTCAACTCGCGGGGCGAGAACTTACTGTCTCAGATACAAGACACAGCGATCGCAGGCGGCGTCTATTTCTACGTTACACAGAACGGCACGAAGCTCGAGTTTGAAGTTTACACCGGAGCCGACCTTACCAATGATGTGATATTCTCGACCGACTCCGGCACGCTCGCAGAATATGAATACACCATTGGGCTTCCGACAGCGAACATGGTGATCGGCGTCGGGCCGAATGCAGGGGTCGATAAGATCATGCTCCCCTCGGCCGACCCGATCTCAATTAAACAATACGGCCGGTTTGAAGGATGGGAGAGCGCAACCACAGGACAGGCAAGCGACACTCCGGCGGAGATCAACACGAACATGGCAGCGACGAATCAGATCGCTCTTTTATCAGAGGCGTATAATGCACAGCTCACGCTCACGATACAAGAGACCGATCAGATCCGCTTCCCGCGAGACTTCTATGTCGGCGACACTGTTTGCGTTATGATCGGAGACGAACCGATTAATCAGGTCGTCACGAATCTCAATTACTCAGTTCCCGCCGGAAGCGGCAGCGCATCAGGATCGGCGGCCTTGGCATTTAGCAAGAGACAACAAACCCGCGTCATGCAACAGATCGGAGTGCAAGGCGATTTGATCCGACAGCTTATGCTTAACGCGAGGTGAAAGTAATGTCAGAACTTCGTATAATCTGCATGGGCGGGACGATCAGCGACATAGGATGGCTTGCGAGCCACGGAGTTGATGAAGCGGGCGTCGTCACGTATGACACATCGACAATCCCCGATCCCTCGTTTATCCACAACGCAGGGATCACGACCGCAACGTGGAATCCTTTTAACACGGAAGGCAACAGCGCCTTAACACCGGGCGATCAGTTTGGCGGCGTGATCGCTGCGGCTAAAAACTTGGGATGGGATCTGATCGCAGGCGCAGGATTAAGCGGCGACATAACTCGCGTGCTGAATAACTATATGTGGGTTTGTAACTATGCCGGAATAGGCGGAGACGACTACGACGGCGTTGGCAACGGTCAGATCAATGCGTACGCCGCACCTTGGAGCCATCCGATAGACGGGAAGCACGTTGACTATATCCAAACGTGTGTCAACGGCTGTGATCCGACACCGGCCTCGACGATTAACCAAATGATAAATGCATATAACGCGGGAGCGAACGAAGTCGGGATTCTTATTAACATGACGTCGTGCATGAACCTCGGCCTCGCGTGGTACATCAATCTAATCGACACGGCAAGATCGCAGGGCGTTCCGTGCGATAACGTCCTCTATTACTGCGGAGTTGGATACGATATTTGCTCACTTGTGCAAAACGATTTCGGTATAACCTTCCGGGGACTTATTGACCATTACGGCGTCAGATATGGGATGAGAGGCACATGACTCAGTATCTTCACTACCTGTTTAATCAAAACTCGGCAACGATAAAGAACTATGGCGCGGCGGCTGCCGGTTCGTATGATGGACAAGCCGTTCGCAATCAATACGGCACGAACTCAAAGGGTCATCCTATTTGGGGGCCGATGACCGGGGCAAAGGATGGGATAGTCGTTCCGAGCGGCATAAGCAATCCATATCAGCACACATGGCAAATTGGATTAAATATCGCCCGTTGGTGGCCGGTCAACGGTGTCGTGGACGGTATGCTCGTTGGTAACGATGGCAAGCTTTGGTCGGCCGCTGACGATCAATTTTATGGCTATATTCATGAGGGGTGTTCTTGGGACGGAAGCACCTTGACTCAACTTGGCTACTACTTTTTGACCGTTGAAATACAAGGCGCGAGCTATTTGGATGTTGAGTTCTACCTCGGTGTTGGTGCGAACCGACCTGTCAAGATACAGCCCGACTCTCCGGGCAACGAGGGGGCATTGTATCAGGGATTTAGCAACGCGAGCTTAAAGTTGAATACTAACTACTACATGCAGATCGCCGTGTCCTCCGACGGGCCGACTTCGGGCGCTTATGTTATTGGGAACTGTACAGGCCCGGGATGCAACGACGCATCAAATTGCGGCGGGTTCCCGTGCGGGGCGTATATCTATTCGTGGAGAGAGGACAACACCGTTCTCGATCTCGCAGGCGGCGGCAACTGGGCGGATGACGTCGGACTTTGGACAGGGAGCGCCGTGCCTGCGACTCCAAACGCAGCCGTCGCAGCGGTCGTAAAGTGTCCATGTAAACATATATGGTGTGGAGTAACGGGCGCACCAACAACGTCGCTCTACTCGAAAACAGTCAACGTCAACGATTCCGTCAGTATCAGCGGAGCGCAAGGGTGGGTCACACAAGCCGGAGGATGGATCGCAAACAAACCGGACGCAACCACAATATCGATTGTGCAAAAAGATCCGGCGGGGAACCTCACAACAATCGGGACGGTCAAGCCGAATGCTAAGGGCAATTTCAGCGCCACAATTCCAAGTCCCAAAAAGACCGGCGTGTATCACTATAACGCAAAAGGAGCCTCGGGCAATTGGGGACACGACATCGTTATAACTTGGGGCGGTATTGTGAGCCTCACCTCGGCAGGATGGGAAGGTTCAACTCCGGCGGCCTGCGTTCCTGACGCCAACGAACTCGCCGTCTTTATACGCGGAACCGATAGCAAGATCTATTTCAAACAACAAGAAAAGGGCGTTTGGGGCGTTTGGAGGGGCATCGGCGGTTTGGCATACTCCGGGGCCGGAGTTGGCGTTGCATCATGGGGCGCGGGTCGGATGGATGCGTTTGTCACTGGCTACAACAACACGGTATATTATGCCAACAACGCGAGCGGGTGGATATGGACAAGCATCGGCGCAATCAGCACGTCGTCAGTATGTGCCGTATCGGATCAATTAAATCATGTCATGGTGCTTGCACGCGGCAGCGATGGCGCGTGTTGGTATAAGCTATGGAATGGCAGCGTTTGGGGCGATTGGATAAGCCTCGGTGGAGGGATGCTCGCAAATACCGGCCCGGCAGCGTGTTCACGCGGAGCCAATCTATTCGACGTATTTGTCACGGGGACAAACGGGGCCGTCTACCATAAGTCCTACTCGGGCGGCGTTTGGACATCGACATGGGAGGATCTCACGGCCGGAGGATTCCAAACGACGGCATCGGCGGCAGCTGCCGCACAGTCAAGCACGCAACTCGCCGTCTTTGCACAGGGATCAAACGGCCATCTCTACATGCTCGAGTGGAATGACGGCGCTTGGGACGCAGCATGGCTCGAGTTAGGTGGACAGCTCGCAACAGGAACCGGTCCGGGCGCGTGTTCCGACGGGACAAACTATCATGTCTTTGTCACCGGAACGGACGCACAGGTCTATCACACATACGGCAACGGCTCAGTGTGGTATGCTTGGGAGAACCTCGGCGGCAAGGATTCGATCGACGCGAGCGAACCGGCAGCGCAATCAGGTGGGATTATCCCAACCGGGACGGGCGGCGCACCCGGGGGGCCGATAACAACTCCGCCGTCACCGCAAGACCTAACGCTCGTTCCTATAACTCCGGTTCCGACGGCGATGCCTGCCGGGATCAGCGTCGTACTTCGCGACCATAAAAAAGCACCGCCGACAGGAGGCACTTAAAAATGACAGAAAGTTCTTTTCCATTCGATATAACGGCAATGAACGAGGATATGTGGGCTCAAATGGCTCGTTATTGGATGCCGACCGGCGTCATGGCGATCCCGCAGGATGTAGTCAATCAACTCGCAGTTACGACGACCGGAGGCGCAAACCGACAGATATTGATCGATAGCGGTTCGGCGTGGGTTCAGGGGTTCTTTTATTCAAACGATGGGATTCCACAGTTGTCGCTCAATCCGGGAGTGAACACTAGCTTGGACGGCTCTCGAGCCGACCTGATCGTCCTTGACCTAAAATGGGGGGTTGGCGCAGCCATCACAGTGAAGATTATGCCCGGAACTGCGGGCTCTGTTTATCCCGCAGGCAACGGGTCACTCAGCGGGACGCCAATGCCGCCGACTCCGACCCAAGTGTATCAGTCGGAATGGCAAATCCCGCTCGCGTGCGTTACAGTTCCGTATAACGCCGCCACGCTCACGCAAGCGAACATACGTGACATGCGGAACTTCGTCAACGGCGGAACAGCCAAGTCAACGACCTACACCATCGCCGCCGACAACGCATCTCCGCTTGTCCGTGCGAACGCTGACGCAGTCATACCGGCAGGATATAAGCATGCTGAGGACATCATAAACGCGGCTCTTGTCGAAGTCTCACCGGGCGGTAGCTATGGTGGTCTTGGTCGTGGAGGCGGTACGGTTACGTTATCTGAGGGCGACTTTTACACAGGCGGCCCGATCAATATGCCCGGGTCGACCAATCTCAAAGGGCTCGGTTGGGGGACGCGCATCTATTCGGCCGGAGGCGCAAACCCGGCGATCCTGCTTGATCATGTTAATTGGTGCTCAGTGGCCGAGATGTTTATCGATGGCGGCGGGACAGCTCCCGGTCGGGGCTCATTCCCGGCAGTTGTCGCGGGCTCAAATGCAATCACCGTCAATGATGGGATCTTAAACACGTTCAAAGACCTCTATATCAATGACTGCTCGGACACAGGGATCTTTATCAATAGTATAAGCTCCGGCGACACCTCATTCGGCCATCGAATCGATCGGTGCTATATCGGGAACTGTACGGTCGGAGTTTGCACGTCCGGCTCACAGGGAATCATCACCAAGAATCAGATCAAATACAATAAGATCGGGATGCAACTCGTCGGAGCGACGGGATCGATCGGGGCGTCGGCAAACGTCATCAACAATAACACGATCGGGTTTAATTGGTGGGATGGACTGCAACTGAGCAGCTCGACAACGGGAAGCCTCACGGTGTATCGTAATAATATCCAAAATAACCACTTTAATTCAAACGGTATCGATGCCGACAACACTCATGCACATATCCTTATGTTTGGTCAGTTGACACAGGGCAATTTTATCACCGGAAATAACTTTTGGACTGAGAACGGCGTGGCTCAAAAACCGGACTATGGGATCTACATGGACAACCTTGTCAACGCCAATATAGTCACCAACAACGAGGCATGGTATGCCGCACGCAACTCGGCGTTAAACATCAAATGTACATTTGCAGGCGGATCAAACGTAAATCCAAATTGGATCAGGTTTAACCGGAGCCAATGCTCCGCACCGAACGGCTCGAGTTACGACGCATAATACCATGGCAGGCAATGATAAGAAGCACCGAGGGACAGAACGTCGAAAGAAGAAACGCCGACGTAGAAATAGAAAAGTAAATCAACGCTCAGTCTAATTGCCTAACGGAGATTGAAATGTCTTTAGAAGAACGATTTTGGTCTAAGGTCGAAGTGACAGGACATAGGGGTTCATGTTGGTTGTGGACTGGCAATACTCGCAAAGGTTACGGCAGAATTTGGGGTGGTGGACGGTTACAAAGCGCACACAGAACGGCGTATGAATTGACGGTTGGTAAGATTCCTAATGATATGCTCGTTTGTCATACGTGCGACAATCCGGCGTGTGTGAATCCCGAGCATTTGTTCTTAGGAACTAAAAGCGATAATGCATTTGATTCGGTAAATAAAGGGCGGTGGTGCATTGAAAACGGGGAAGCATGTCAATTTAGCAAGCTGACTTGGGTGCAAGTAACTGAGATACGACGATTATCTGATACCGGATTGTCTCAACGTGCAATCGCTAAGCGGTTCGACGTTACTCAAGCAAATGTATGGAGTATATTACACGATAAGACGTGGCTACAAAATTAACAACGGGCGGAAAAGACTTAGAAAAAAGCGAGCGAGGAAAAAACATGACGCCGAGGAACGGACACAATTCTTACAGATATGAAAATAGCATGGCGTTTAGGATGTCGCAGGCGGAACACGCGCTCCAAGAGAACGAGAAGCTCCTCGACGGCCTCCGGCTCGACAAAGTGGCTCAGGACGGAATCAACGCACTCGTCAAAGAGCAGCTTGAGACACTCAAGCAACAACACAAACGCACCGACACAGAGGTCGAAAAGATCACTGACAGCCGCGAAGGGATGCTTAGGGTGCTCAACGACCGAATGAGCCGCATTGACGAAAGTCTTGATGAGAAGATAAACCACATTGACGAGGCGCTCACGAAGGAGATGGCTCTGCTTGGTGAGAAGTTTGAAAAAAACCTTTCGGGGCTCTCTCAACAATTCACCGACTTTGCATCCGCAAATAAAACGTGGTTAATTGGGGTTATGCTGACGGTGATAATGGCGATGCTATTTATTATTTCGTCGAGGTTCATACCATGACTGATGTCACCATAATCACCACTTGCGTCGGAGCGACGCAAATCGACGGCGCGGATTGCTCAGAAGTATTCCAAGTTGTCGATCCGACGGTTCAATATGACCCCGGTTGTTACCCGGAAGTGGTCGAGG
>Ga0224555_1001844_pt1 | contig 27092 bp, 24 predicted proteins | sample 714S23034metaG_FD_180687 | JGI IMG/M metagenome (GOLD analysis project Ga0224555, IMG submission 180687) | Peat soil microbial communities from Stordalen Mire, Sweden - 717 S2 30-34 | ecosystem: Environmental > Terrestrial > Soil > Wetlands > Peat | place: Sweden: Norrbotten County, Stordalen...
CCAGATCCAGGCCGAGTCCTCCCAAGCTGCTTAGACACACTCAACAGGTGTCCACTTAAAAACAAGTGGACACTTCGAGCTTAGACACTCTCCTCTGGTCAAGAGGGGAACTTCGGACGCTTACTGTTCAAGTCGAATCGAATCCGGTCCTATTTTCATTTCTCCGTTTTCATGGGTGTGGTCGGGCGGCGTCTACGGCACGTGGTGGGGCCTGCGCCATCAGATTGCCGCGGGATTGAACTTTGCTCTCTCCGGTTACGATCACTTTGACGCCAATCCAGCATCTCAGGAGTTTACGCTCGCTGGTTCGAGTATGGCGTCTTCTGCCCGGTCTTTCGCACTCACGGACACTGGGCGCAAACGAGATGTGGGTTTACGACCGCGTCTATCCCACGCTACTGGCCTTCGAACGTCTGCGCTGCCGGCTGTTGCCTTACGTTTACTCGCTCCCCTGCACTGGGACGACGCCGCACGGACGCTGACCATCGGCGCCCGCGCGGGAAGCTATCCCGGCATGGCCGCGGGGCACATCTTCAACGTGGTCATTGTGGCGGAAGGACACGGAGCGGGACCAGAGCCTGTCCAGGCTCCGGACAAGGCCATTCAATATACCGGAGAAAAGATAGCGGCGAAGTTCTAAAAACAGGGAACAGGGAACAGGGAATAGGGAACAGGGAATAGGGAACAGGGAATAGGGAACAGGGATCAGACCCCGGGCTTTTGACTGATCTCTGGTCTCTGACCCCTGTTCCCTGCTTTTATTGCGCGTTCTGCTTGATAATCTCGTCGGCAAAGTAGTTGTGGACCTTCGCCTCATTGTGGAGCTTCTCGAAGTAGGCGTTCCTGAGCAGTTGCGCATGGTTCTCGCGCAGGCCCTGGCGGATGACCTGCTGCACGCGCGGATCGTTCAATTCGCGCTGGCCGGCAGGCTCTCTGGAGATCAGCTTGTAAATGGCGTAACCAACGGCGTGGCGGCCGGGGCCGGCGCTGTCATAGACGGGAAGAATCTCCGTGATTTGTCCTGGCTTGATCTTGGCAATGGCGTTGTAGATCTCCGGGTCGGTGCGAAGTTGCGATTCTGACACGAATCCCATGTCGCCGCCATTGGCTGCCGTGTTCGGATTCTCGGAGAAGTTCTGCGCCAGGGCGCTGAAGTCCTCGCCGCTATCCAGTTTGCTGTGCAGGGCCTGAATCTTCATCTTTGCATCCGTGTCGCCCGAGGCCTTGTTGTTTTGCAGGTTGCCGGACTGCCTTGCGGGCCCGCTGGTGACCATGATCTGCGCCAGGCCATAGCGCGGCTCGATCAGGTTGAACTCTGCCTTGTGCGCCGCATAGTAGGCGCTGATCTCCGCGTCGGTGATGTTGATCTTCGACTCGATCTCCTTGTTGAGCAGCTTGGTCTTGGTCAGCGAGCGGCGCAGTTCGCGCTTCAGATCGTCGAGGGTGAGATTTTGCGCCTGGAGTTTTTTGTCGAACTCCTCCTGCGTGTAGGGGGCCTTCATCTCCGTCAGTTTGGCGTTCACATCCTCATCGCTGGCGGCCAGGGTGAGCTTGGCGGCGCGCTGCCAGAGGATCTCGTCCTCGATCATTCCGCGGAGGATATTGAGGCGGACAATGTCGGCCTGCTCGGGAGAGGGCTTCTGGGTATTGTCGCCCAGATTGGCTTTGTAATACTTTTCCACTTCCGAGCGCAGAATATCCTTGCCATTTACGGTCGCCATCACGTCGGGAGAGGGCGAGCGGTGGCATCCGCTTATGGTGGCAATCAGGGTTATCCCACAAAGAATGAGGACTGTCAGGCGGAAAGGCGAACGGTAAAAAGCTGTGGTATGCAACCTGGTATCTCCTAAGGGAGAAATAACTCCCCGGCATTTAAGGATAAACCCCCAAGCCGGGATGGGGACATGAAATTTCACATCCCCATCCCGGGTTTTGCTTTGCCGCTGTTTGAGCGGCAGAAGCGAAGATGCGATAAAACGCCTCTATTGCGACGGCGGCGGCGGCAAAGTTATGGTCTGGGCAGGCTGAGCAGACTGGGCAGGGGTGGCTGGCGGTTCCACTCCGGCGGCGCGCAGGGCGCGGTCGATCACCATCCACACCTGATCCTGGGGCTGGGCGCCGCTGACGCGCTCACCCTCCACAAACAGGGCGGGGGCTCCTTCAATCCTGAGCGACTCGGCAATCTTCATAGAAGCGCGTACCGGGGTCTCGTCCTGGCGGCCCAGGCAGGCATCCAGCGCGGAGGAGTCGAGCTTGTCCAGCGTGGCCATCTGACGGGCAATGCGATTCAGAGCGTCATTGCTCTTGGCCAGGGAGCGGTCCTCGCCGTTCACCTCCTGGCCGTGGGCGTGGATGTAATCCACGTAAGCCCAGTATGCCTCGCCGCTCTGCGCAGCCAGGCAGTTGGCGTTCAGGGCGGCGTGCATGGCCCAGGGATGGATTTCGACCAACGGGTTGTCCATGTAGATAAAGCGCACCATGCCCTTGTAGCGCTCCATAGTCGCGGGAAAAAGCGTCTGGTGCATACGGGAGCAGTAGGGGCACTCCAGATCATCGAAGTTGATTACCGTGACCTTGGCCGCGGGATTTCCCCGGATGGGCCGGCCAGCCACATTGATGGAGAAGATCGGGTCGTTGAACAAGTCAAATTTTTCCAGGTGGGCCAGGGTCTTGCCGTCGGCGGAGATCAAGCAGTCGATCACCTGCGTTTTGCTGCCGCGCGAGAGCGTGACGGGCAGTTCGTCATAACCGGGAATCTGTCCGGGTTTGCGCGCGCCGATGGCGACGGCGATTTCCGGCGGCAGATTGTATTGGGAGCGCACCATGATCTCGATGCGGCGATTCAGCGCCAGGTCCGGTGCGGCCAGCGAAGCGGGTTGGGCTTTGCAGCCCACGGCCATGCCCAGGGCAAGAAGGGCGGCCAGAAAGTGAGTACGGGTCAAGATGAAATCCTCTCAGAAAAGAATACTCCAGCGGTGCGGGGCGCGGGGTAACCGATTGCGCGGCAACCGGAAGCCGGCACAGTCGTGGACGCGGGAGGCTGGGAAAGGCAGGGATCTAATTCTTAATCCCTAGGGAACCTCTGATCAAGTGCTTCTATTGAGCTTGCATTCCCTCAGGGGCTAAAGCCCACGTTGATTTTGCAGGATTTTGTACGGGCTAAAGCCCGTACCCTTCAAAATTTCGACATCATCAGAGCTTCCCCAGAGCCTCCTGCAAAATAACCAAGAAACCTGCATTACCTATTCAGGCACCCCTTCGGGGCTTTGGTTTGTTCCGACGGCAAAGCTAGTGCTGCGTTGGATGGTACCCCCACCCGTACTTTGGACGCAAAGTCGTTGTTTTCTTGAGGTTACAGACAGGGTTGCGCTGTAAAGTCGTCAAAACAAAGGAGTTATTTGCAAAGTCGTCCAGGATAAGGAGTTAGCGGCACATTTGGAGGACGATTGGAGAAAAAACACCTAAGTATTATTGTGCTACGAAGTGCCGAAATTATCTGCAAACATCTGTGCCTCTTGCAAACTCTGACACTACTTGCACTCCTTTTTGAATTTTGCAAGTGGCTCCCTAATTCCTGGAAGCTGTTTCATAACCGAATACTGACCGTTATTGAGCTTTCCCTCAGGGGCTAAAGCCCGCGATTTTTCTGCTCCGTCAGCGGCACGGCTAAAGCCGTGCCCTTTCAAAACATCGACTTAATCACCTTTGCGGCACGGCTAAAGCCGTGCCCTTTCAAAACATCGACTTAATCACCTTTGCGGCACGGCTAAAGCCGTGCCCTTTCAAAACCAGGTTATGAAACAGCTTCTAGATGCTAGCGGCTATTCCCTATTCCCTATTCCCTATTCCCTGTTCCCTAAAATGCAGACAACTCCGCTTACTTTGCCGCCAATTCCATCGCCTTGAGCGACTCGCCGAACGGCGCGCGCAACACGCCGCGTTCGGTGATGATGGCGGCGATGTACTTGGCCGGGGTTACGTCGAAGGCCGGATTGCGGATTCCTACGTCGTTGGGAGTGAGCTGCTTTCCGCCGTGGTGGGTGACTTCTACCGCGGGCCGCTCCTCGATGGGGATGGAGTCGCCGGTGGCCGTGGCCATGTCGACGGTGGACCATGGCGCTGCCACATAAAACGGAATGCCGTGCTCGCGCGCCAGAATCGCCACGCTGTAGGTGCCGATCTTGTTGGCCGCATCGCCATTGGCCGCAATGCGATCCGCGCCGACGACCACGGCCTGAATGTTTCCGGCTCGCATGAGGCTGGCGGCCATGTTGTCGCAGATGACCGTGGTGGGAATGTGGTCGGCCATCAGCTCCCAGGCGGTGAGGCGCGCTCCTTGCAGAAAGGGCCGCGTCTCGTCGGCGAAGACGTGAATCTGCTTGCCCTGCTCCACCGCCGAACGAATCACGCCCAGAGCGGTTCCGTAGCCGCAAGTCGCCAGAGCTCCGGCGTTGCAATGCGTGAGGACGCCGCCTTTGTCCGGCAGCAGCGCCGCGCCGAATCTGCCCATGGCCTTGCAGGCGGCAATGTCTTCCTCGTACATGGCGTGCGCTTCGGCCAGCAGCTTCTGCTGAATCTCGGCCAGAGGTACGCCCTGCCCAACCAGGGTCGCGAACAGCCGCTTCATACGGTCGATGGCCCAGAACAGGTTCACAGCCGTGGGCCGGGTTCCGGCCAGCCGCGCGCAGATGCGGTCGAACTCCGGCGCAAACTCGGCTGCTGTGGCGGCTTTCGTCCGCAGAGCGCCCAGGGCGACGCCATAAGCCGCCGAGACGCCGATAGCCGGCGCGCCGCGCACCACCATGGTGACGATGGCGTCGGCCACCTGCTCATAGTTGGCGGCGAGTACATAGCTCTCCTCGAGGGGGAGCCGCGTCTGATCGATAAAACGGACGCCTTGCGGAGTCCAGGCAAGCGTGGGAATCATGGAATTCCAGTTTAAACTGCGGCGCTGCGTTTTTCTCCTGATCTTAGCTTTGCGACGTCACGGAATCCGCTCATACGGATGGTAGACCGGCTCCCAGACGTAGGCGCGTAGGCTCTCGCGCAGGGTTTCGTCGTTCACTTTTTCAGCGGCGCCGTCGGCCATGGCTTGTTTGGCGACGGCTTCAGCCACCACCAGGCTCACCTTGCGGCAATCGGCGATGGGCGGCAGCAACGGCGCGCTGGGGTCCGAGAGCGTCGGCGACATACCGGCCAGCGCTTTGGCAGAGGCCATGATCATGGCATCCGAAACTCGCGTGGAGCGCGAAACCAGAATTCCCAGCGCAAGGCCGGGAAAGATGAACGAGTTGTTGACCTGCGAGATGCGCACCAGCTTGCCATTCACCTCGACCGGCTCAAACGGGCTTCCCGTCCCCACCAGAACGCGCCCCGATGTCCAGCGCAGCAGGTCAGCCGGCGTGGCCTCAGCTTTGGACGTGGGGTTCGACAGCGGGAAGATGATGGGGCGCTCGGTGTGGCTGGCCATCTCGCGCACCATCTCTTCGGTAAACGCGCCTGTCTGGGCGGAGACGCCGAGCAGAATCGTCACCTTGGCGTTGCGCACTACGTCGAGGAGTGAGATCGGGCCGGTTCCAGCCAGCTTCCATCCTTCAACGTCGGCTTTCATGCGCACCAGCGGCTCCTGGCCGGGACGGATGCCCTCGCATCCCTCGATCAGAAGGCCATGGCGATTGAAGGCGTAGATGCGCTTGCGAGCCTGCTCCTCCGTCAGCCCTTCTTCTTTCATGCGGGCAATTAGCAAATCGCAGATGCCCAGGCCCGCCGAGCCGGAGCCGAACATCGCAATGGTCTGCTCCTTGAGCGGAAGGCCGGTGGCCCGAACAGCGGCCAGCAGCGTGCCGGTGGCGATGGCGGCGGTTCCTTGAATGTCGTCGTTGAAGGTGCAGAGCCGGTGGCGGTAGCGCTTCAGCAGGATGGCCGCGTTGACCCCGGCGAAGTCCTCCCACTGCAAAAGAATGTGCGGCCAGCGGCGCTGGACGGCGGTCACAAACTCTTCGATGAACGCGTCGTACTCCGGGCCGCGGATGCGCTTGTGCTGCCAGCCGATGTAGATGGGTTCGTCCAGAAGCGCCTGGTTGTCCGTGCCCACATCCAGCAGAATTGGCAGGCAGTGCTCCGGCGGAATGCCGCCCAGCGCGGTGTAGAGAGCCATCTTGCCGATGGGGATGCCCATGCCGCCTGCGCCCTGGTCGCCCAGGCCGAGAATGCGCTCGCCGTCCGAGACCACGATGCAGCGCACCTGGTCGTAGCGCGGGTCGGAGAGAATCTCCTCAATGTGGTCCTTGTTCGTATAGCTGAGGAAGAGGCCGCGCGGACGGCGCCAGATCTCGCTGAAGCGCTGGCAGCCCTCGCCCACGGCGGGAGTGTAAACAATGGGCAGCAACTCTTCGGTGTGGTGCGCTATCAGCGAGTAGAAAAGCGTCTCGCAATTGTCCTGCAGGTCGCGCATGTTGCTGTACTTGCCAAAGGCGGTATTGCGGCTGGCCAGCACTCTCAGGCGGCGTTCCCGCTGGTCTTCCAGGCTTCCAATGTGAGGCGGCAGAAGGCCATGCAGAGCGAAGGCGGTGCGCTCCTCTTCGCTAAAGGCAGTGCCCTTGTTGAGCCGGGAATTCAGCAGCAGCTCGATCCCATGAAGGCGGGTGCGAACTACACTCGGTTGCGCCTCGATTGCCTCGATTGCTTCGCTCATTGCAGTTACCTCCTCGATGCCGATTAGATGCCGGTATTCTGGCCCGGTAATACGTAAGTGTCCATGCTACCGCTCGGCGCGGCCTGATCAGTGAAGCAGAGTTCAGCAGTTTACTGGGTGCCCCACCCTCGCCGCGCATTTGTTTTTGCGGCTATCGGGGTCCCCGGCGAGTGAACTTTGCTTGCTGAGGTGATCTAGGGTGGGATCGTGCAGAACTCGATGTCCTGTTCATCGTTCTCCGGCTAACAACGCTAACTCCGCTCTCCGGCTAACTCCTCGGCAACCTCCAGCCATGGCTGCTCCTGCGACCGGATCACCGCCGTATAGAACGAGGTCAGCAGCAGAAACCCGCAGCAGCCGAAGATACCGGGAAAATACGGCTGCAATATATGCGCCCACTGATGCACAATCGGCGGCAGCCAGCGATGAACGTGGCTGATAAACGGCAACAATCCGCTAAAGGTCGAAGACAGGCCGCTCGTCCAACTTAGCCAACCCGGACACCAGCGCTTCCAATCCACCTTGTAACGAGAACGCACAAAAACAAAGAAGAAAAACAAAATCCCCATCAGCGTCGTGCCGCTCCAGATCATCCACGGACTCAGCGTCATTCCGTGCCGCATCACGCTGATGCCCAGCAGAACCCCGCTGACGCCGAGCCCGGCCAGACAGATCAGCTCGGCGAATCCGCAGGCCACCAGAATCCAGCGCGGAATGATCTTCGGCTCTTTGCCCTCGGCGGCGGTTTCTTTCACCGTCGCGGCGGCAGGCATCCGCGCCTCCAACGCGGTCTCCGTCAGCACATCCAGCCCATTCAGATCGTCATCCAGCAAAATCGACTCGCTGGTGTCGTCCGGATTCACATGAACGGCCACGGAGCGCCCCTTGTACTGCTCCACCCAGCGCAATGCTACTTCCCGGCTGGAAAACTTGCGTACATATTCGCCCATCTGCAAATCTGGCCGGTGATAAAAATAGGAAAGAGTAGCCGAAGATTCGAGCAGGTGGTTGTTTTTATCATGTCCAGTCAAAATACGCTTGGGAACGGTCACCACATCGATCTTCGCCGCTTGCGTCGGCCAATTGCGGGCTCGTTCCTCCTTGCGCCTATGTTCGCTCCTGCGAAACCAATGAACCACAATTGCAAATGGAGCAAACAGAGGATTGACGAGCAGCTTGGCAAACAGCTTAGGATAGAGTTTCGATAAAATGTAAAATCCGAGCAGCGCAAAAAACAACAGGTTCTGATTCTTCAAAAGTTCTTTGGCTGACAGTAAATAATGCTCCGCGTATTGAAGATCAGGCAGCACCATCGGCAACCCTCAATTTGGCTTTGCAGCGATTATCGCACGACGGCGCCAGCTAGGATAATCAAAATCTTTTCAATTCCCTTGCCGAGTATTTCCCAGTTCCCAGACAAGGCGCGCCATGGAAGTAGTCATAAGGACCAATTTACCGGCCGGGGGAACTCATCCCCCCATTCGAGGATATTCAAAATCATCATCGATTTCCGCCATTTCCGGCATCGCCAACAGGTCGAGAATGCTCTCCCGCTTGCCGGCAATCTTCCGATACTCCTCCATGGTGAGCAGAACGTAGGCGTAAAGACCGTGATCGGTGATGAAGACAGGGCCGTCTTTGGCCGCTCTTTTCGCGCGGCTTGGGTTCTGATCGAATTCCTCGCTGGATAATTCAGTGATGGTGAAGGCGAACCTCCCCTGGAAGCGTACTTCTATTATGGTACAAAACCAAACTACTCGAATGTGAACAGCACGACCTCCGGGCGGGTGCCGACGCGCATGGGCGGACCCCAGGTTCCCGCGCCGCTCGATGTGTACACTTGCAGCGCGCCGAAGCGTTGCAAACCGTAGGTGAACGGGCCAAAGATGCGGTGCGTGAACCAGGTGTAAGGGAAGATCTGTCCGCTGTGGGTGTGACCGGAGAGCTGCAAGCTGATGCCGGCCTGTTCGACGATGGGCAGGCGGCTGGGCACGTGATTGAGCAGGATGCTTGCTTTGCCCCGGTCGAGATGCAGACTCTCCAGAATGGCGCGAAGGCGGATGGGATAGCCGGAGTCACCATAGGAAACGCCCGCGATCTCCATGCCATCGACGGTGACCATTTCATTGGCCAGGACGCGAATGCCGACGCCGGTGAGGACTGCGCCGTAGAGGGCGGCGTTGCCAAACTCGTCATGATTGCCGGTGGAGAAGTAGCTTCCGAAGGGCGGGGCCAGCGCGCGGAAGGGCTCGGTCAGCGCCACGGCGTCGGACTTGCCGCCGTCGAACAGGTCGCCGGGAAGAAAGATTATGTCCGGGTTGAGGCTTGCGGCCAGCGCCGCGATGCGCCGGCTAAAACCGGCTCCGTGCACGTGGCCGAGGTGCAGGTCGCTGACCACGAGAGCGGTGCGGCCACGCCAGGATGCAGGCAGGCCTGGGAGTAGGACGGGAATGCGCCGGATGCGAATGATGCGCGCGTTTACCAGGCCATAGACGCTGACCACGAGCGCCAGAGTGAAGAACGCGGCGGCGATGAGCGGCCGGTTTGCCGGCAATCCCAGGACAGCCAGCGCAAAGGCGGCCAGCCAGCAGAGGCAGGCCGCCCAGAAGAAGTAGTTCAGCAGCCCCAGCCATACGGCTGCAATCCTATAGAGAAGCGTGACCAATCGGCCAGCGAAGCGGAACCCGAGCAGCGCGGCGGTGATGAAACTGAAGGCCAGCAGCCACAGCGCCGCTTGCAGCGCAAGCAGGACCAAGGGGCTCAGAGGCCAGCAGAAGCTGATCCAGGTGTGATAGAGGAACCAGTGGGCAGCAAGCAGAAGAACTTGTATCAGCGCGATTCCCACCACAGGCCAGGCTCTCAAACGGGGTTCTCCTTGTATTCAATTCTTACATGAGCAGCAATAAGGAACAGTAACAGGAGTGTGGCCCGCGCCCATGAAACAATCCCATTATGGTTATTCCCGCGGGCGGCGCGCTCGGCCTTTACATTTCGATTCCCTTCTGCCGGTCAAAGTGCACCTACTGCAACTTTGCCTCGGGGGTTTATCCGGCCAGCGAACACGCCCGCTATGTGGATAGTGTGATCGAGGATCTAGCCGCGGCCCCCGCATGGGCTGCGCGGATGGGCGTGCAGCTTCCGCGCCGCGTGGACACGGTCTACCTGGGCGGCGGAACGCCGAGTTTGCTCGCCGCCGAGCTGCTGGCGCGCCTGTTCGCCGCCGTGCGCGGGGAGTTTGACCTGGAGCCGGACGCCGAAATTACTGTCGAATGCGCGCCGGGCCAGCTTGCCGATCAGACTCTGGAGGCGCTGGTTGCGACCGGCGTGAACCGCGTCAGCCTGGGAGTGCAGTCGTTCGTTGACCGCGAAGCGGCGGCTACCGGGCGGCTGCATAATCGCGCCGTGGTGCTCGCGGACGTAATGCGGCTGCGAGCCGCACGCATCTGCAACTTGAATGTTGACCTGATCGCAGGTCTTCCCGGCCAGACCTTCGCCTCATGGCAGGAGTCGTTGAAGATGATGGAGGGGCTGGCGGATGCGGGCATCCCTCACGCCAGCGTTTACATGCTGGAGGTGGACCAGGATTCGCGACTGGGCCGCGAGGTGATGGCGCATGGCGCGCGCTACCACGCTGATCTGGTTCCCAGCGACGATGACCTTGCGCAAATGTATACGCAGGCGATTGAGAGGCTGGACAAGGCCGGTTTGGAGCAGTATGAGATTTCCAACTTCTGCCGGACGGGAAAGGAATCGCGGCACAATCTGCGCTACTGGCAGAGGCGACCTTATCTCGGATTGGGCCTCGACGCCTCGTCCATGCTGGCAGCGGACGAAGACCATCGCGTTCTGCGCTCCACCACCACCGACGACCTGAAGGCATATCTTGAGAGCTCGGAGCCGGTTGAGACCACTTGGCTCACCCGCGCGCAGCAGCACGAAGAGGCCTGGTTTCTCGGCCTGCGGCTGAATGTGGGCGTTGAAGTAGCGGCAGTGCAGCGCGAGTTTGGCGAGGCGATGGTCGCGCCGGCGCTCAAAGCCGTCGCGCGGTTGGCGGAAAATGGGCTGCTGAGTTCAGACGGTAAAACGGTTCGGCTGACCGCGCAAGGACGGCTGCTGTCGAACGATGTTTTTCAGGAGTTTCTGGAGTTGGAGGCGCCCGCTACGCCTTTACGTTCCCCATTGGCGAGATGAATTCTTGAGTGCGAGGTTTTCCATATGATTTCTCTCACAACAGTAAATCATTCATTGCTGCATTCTGTCAGCTATTGCAAAAGGGATAACCCTCGGCTTTGCCGGGGTGGCAGTGGAAGTTTGACATTTACGGGAGTCGCTCCTGGATTGTGTTTTTCCATTTTTCTCGCAAAAATGTTTGAAGAGCACGGAGCATCAGCGCCGTCCCTACGGGACTCCGGAGTGAATCTGCGGGATCCACTTTCCCCACGCTGAAGCGCGGGGCTAACAACCATTGCGCCTACGGTGCGGACGACGGGTTGCTACCGGCATGTGCTTCCACCCTACCAGGCAAGCAGTTCGTCCTCGGAGGTGGAGGAGAGAAAGGCGACCGGGGCGGCGTTGGGTTCTGGAAAGTCGCCGGCGCACTGAATGGATTCGGGACCGCTGGACTTGGCCACCAGCAGCGCCTGTTCGGTTTCGCGCAGAACCACTATCGGGGAGCGTCCCATGCTGGAGGCGATGCCGAAGCAGGCTGAGAGGCGGATGGCATCACCGTTGACGCGGAAGGGCACAGAGAATACATCCATGCGCAGACGCTCGGCCATCATGACCGCGTTGACGCTGGAGCAGCCGGGCAGAGCGATTAGAAACTCATCCATGCCGGCGCGGCCCAGCAGGTCGTAGCTGCGCAACAGGCGCGCGGTGCGGGTTGCCACCTGGCAGAGCAGCTCGTCGCAGGTCTCCGAGCCCAGCCGCGAGTTCCAGTGGCCGAAGTCGTCAATGTCGAAGAGAATCACGCACAGCGAACTGTTCATGCGCTGCACGCGGTCGGTTTCGCGAAACATCATGGAGAGCATGGTTTCGCGGTTGTAGACGCCGGTCAGGCGGTCGATCTGGGCGTTGAGGGCGGTGGCTTCGCGCAGCATTTCCAACTCGCGAGAGCGGCGATGCTCGCGCAGCACCGCTTGCAGCCGGAGCCGCAGAAAGGCAGGCTCGGCGGAGCGCGGCACCAGGTCGTCGATGACTCCCTCGGCCAGACGGTCGATCCACTCCTGCGTGACAGTGTCCGAAATCAGGACAATCGGGTAACGGCGGCCCACAGCCTCGGCGCGCGCCGCAGCCAGCAACTGTCCCACACTTAGAGTGGGCGAGCTGCCTGGCAGGTTCGCATCGGGCAAATTGACGTCGATCAGAGCCAGGGTCGGCGCATGAGCAGCGGTCAACGCGAGCAGAGCTGTCTCGGCGGAGAGAAAGATTTCCACGCGCGCTCCGTCGACGGCAAGCACCGGTTCAAGATCAGCGAGCAATGCAGGATCGGGCGATGCGAGAAGGTAGACGGGCTTGGAGTTGGCGAGCATGAGAACAACCTCGATAGTGTATGCATCGGCGATAGTTAAAAATAATTTAGAGATCGGCAAAGAAACTTAAGTGCCTTCAATAACTAATGAGCAGAAATACGGGTGCCTAAGGTAATTCATTCGCCGCCACCGGCATATGCTGCCAACACCCACCCCTCCATGGTCTGCAACTGTCCTTTCGGACCTCAGCAAGAATTCGAGGTGTCTTTCGTACACTCTGCTGCCAAAAAGCAAAACCGGAAGCGCGATGGAGCGCTTCCGGTTTCAGTTCAATTCCAGTCTGCATCAGGATCAGGCAAGGAGGCGTTGGCGTCCCAAGAAGGCGAGGCCGAGGCCGAGGATGAACAGGCTCAAGGTGCCCGGTTCGGGAACAGGGGACTGGGAATTCGGGGACACGGAGATGTCGTCGAGCGCCATGTACGATGGATCATCCCGGAAGTCGAATTGGATGGTGTCCATGCCGGTGCCCGTTACCGAATACGTGTAGAGAGCGTACGCCCCGTCGCTATTGCTATTGGGATCCGTCAGGGAGAGAAGCTGGGTGCCGTCCCAGTAAGCCGAGAAATCCGAGGGGTCATCGCCGACACTGGCGAGGTAGAAAGCAAAGGTATAGCCCGTTCCAACGCCCGTTGAAAGCGTCTGAGAAAGGGTGCCGTCCGAGCCTTCCGGTCCCATAGCAGTATAGTAGTTGCCGGAATTGGGGCCGGAATTGGGGCCAACGTAACCATAGGAGCTGGTGACAAAGGTCCCCGCAGAGCTGCCCGTCCATCCGGTGAAATTGCCAGTTTCGAAACCGCAGTTTGTAACCAGGTTGCCTGCCACGGAGCCGCAGGGGCTGAGCGAGCCTGCTCTCAGGGGCAGTGCCATCAGTGTGAACGCGCAAACCAAAACAAACAGATTCAAGGCCTTCATCGAGATATCCCTTTCTCAAGAAGAAATCATTCAGCTGTGCATGGGTGAATTCTCGCAAATAGTATCATCCGGAAACAGAGAATCGCAAGAGTGTATTTTCGGCCCCAGGGCGGACAGGTGCGGGTACACGGGAAAGTTGCGTTCTAATCGACGAAGTCAATCTGCGGCGCGATGGGGATGATGCCGCGCTCGTGGCCCATCTGGAGCAGCGTGCGAATGGCCTCGCGGCCGTCAGCGCCGTAGTCCAGGGTGCGCTCATTCACGTACATGCTGACGAAGCGGTTGGCCAGCCGGACATCCAGATCGCGGGCAAACTGCATGGCGTATTCCAGCGCCTCCTCGCGGTGATCCAGTGCGTGCTGGATGCTGTCGCGCAGGGCTTTGGAGATGATCTTGTGCTTTTCCGCGCCCAGCGAGCGGCGGATGGCGTTGCCGCCCAACGGCAGCATCAAGCCGGTGGTCTCGCGCCACCACACGCCCAGGTCGAGAATTTTATTCAATCCGCTGGCGGAGTAGGTGAGCTGGCCCTCGTGGATGATGAGCCCGGCGTCGTAACTTCCGGACTGAATCGCCGGGATGATCTGGTCGAAGGGCACGGTCTCGGTTTGGAGGTCGGGGTTGAAGATTTTAAGCGCCAGATAAGCAGTGGTCAGCGTGCCGGGAACGGCAATCTTGATGCGGCCCAGCTCTTCGAGCGCCAGCCTCTTGCTGGAGACGATCATCGGGCCGTAGTCTTCGCCCACGCTGCCCCCGCATCCCATCAGCGTGTAGTTTTCTTGCAGGTAGGGGTAGGCGTGGAAGCTGATGGCGGTCACGTCGAAGAAGGCTTCGTCCATGGCACGGCGGTTGAGGGTCTCGATGTCGCACAGGGTGTGGGAGAAGCGGTAGCCGGGGACGCGGACCTTGTTGGTGGCCAGGCCGTAAAACATGAAGGCGTCATCGGAGTCGGGACTGTGGGCGATGGAGATGTCGATCATCTCGGCCGGGCTTGCATCCTGCTTGTTGGGATTACTCATGGAGATGAACGTCCTTTCAACGAAAAACTGCGAGAAAAATGGTGTGACCTGCCAGTGATCCTAAACTTCTGTTTCGGTGTCGGTTTCCTCGGCCGAACCGGAAGCAGGCTTGGCGCCCGGCGAAGTCCTGGAGCGGCCACGGGCGCGTTGGGCCAGGACGTGAAGCGCCCCCCCAACGGCTGCAATCAGCATCGCCGCGAACGAGACGAGAAGAACCAACAGTAACCAGCGCATGGAATAAACCAGGGTCAGAATACCAGACGAGCCGGGCATTGAAGCCAGGCGTTACGGCTGGCGGAGGCTCTCTTGCAGCCAGTCGAGGTAAGGCTGGCTGGCTGCATCCACCTTGAGAACCAGAAACTCCGGGGTCTGGTAGCTGTGCAACTCGTGCAATCGTGCTTCCAGGGCGGCCAGTTGCTCGGGGCCGGTCTTGATGAGCAGCAGCGTTTCCGTTGCGGACTCGACCTCGCCCTGCCAGCGGTAGATGGACTGCGCGCCGGGAATCAGCGTGGCGCAGGCGGCCAGCCGCTCCTCGACCAGCGTGCGGCCCAGGCGGGCGGCCTCGTCGGGGTTGGCGACAGTGGTGAGAACGATGCGGATTGGAGGTGTGGGCGAGGGCATGGAGAGCTTCCACGGTTAGTGTACGGCATTCTCAATGGCATTTTTTCTACTATCCTGCTAGGCTTTTATCATGCAGATCACGGTCACCATCCCGGATGAGTTTGCCGCGCGGGTGAGAGCTCGCGGGCTGGCGCCGGAGAGCTACGTCGAGAGCTTGATTGATAACGCGGCGCACGTGGCTCCAGCAAAGCCCAAACCGATTCGGAGCGACAGCGAGATGCAGGCATTTTTCAGGGAGATAGCTGCAAATTCCGAGAAATTGCCCCAGCTTTCCGATGAAGCACTCACCCGAGAAAGCTTGTATCAGGACCACGACTGACCATGAGCGCCGTCCCTTCGGGACTCCAGATGAATTGTTGGTTTCGCTAACCCCACCCCACGCTGAAGCGCGGGGCTAACAAACACTGCGCCTACGGCGCGGGCGACCGAATGCGAATTTGCAGGCGGTTCATCCCAGCCAAGTGCAACTCTCCGCTCGATAGGCGCCGCGGTTTCAGAACTCGATTGAGCAAAGCGGGATCGGTTGCGGATTTATTGACAAGGACGGCAAGTTAGCCCCCGCTATCGCGGGGATAGCAGGTTAGCAAGTTAGCAGATTTGTGCGACTGAGGCTATCATTCTGGCTGGCGTTCATTGCAGCCGTAACTTGCCCGGCGCGGCTGACTCAGGCAGTATGAAGTTGAGGCCGGTTGAATCCGGTGTGGGAGAAGAACGATGACGACAGGGATCAGGTTTGGCACTTCGGGATGGCGGGCGATTGTGGCCGATGAGTTTACCGTGACCAATATCCGGCTGGCAGTGGCGGGGATTGCCGCCTACGTGAAGACGCAACCGGAGCCGCACCGCGTGCTGGTGGGCCGCGATCCCAGATTCCTTGGCGAGAGCTTTGTGGACGTGGCGGCGCGTGTGCTGGCCGGGGCGGGCATTACGCCGATCATTATTCCCGAGGCCGCGCCGACGCCGGCCATCGCCTATGCCGTGCGCGAGTTGAAGACTTCCGGGGCCATCAACTTTACCGCCTCGCACAATCCGCCGGAATATAACGGCATCAAGTTCTCCACGCACGATGGTGCGCCGGCCCTGCCTCAGGTGACCAAGAAGATTGAGGCGGCGATTGCGAAGTTGCAGAAGAGCGGCGCGACAATTGCCCAGGCAAATCCTCCCGAAGGCGGCTTTGAGACGACCGACGTGAAGCCCGCGTTCCTGAAGCGGCTGACGGAACTGGTGAATTTGAAGGCGATTGCCAAGTCGGGCATCAAGGTGGTCTACGACCCGTTCTGGGGCGCGGGGCGCGGCTACAGCTCCGAGCTATTGCGCGAGGCGGGCGTACGGGTGGAGACGGTTCACGATTATCGTGATGTGTTGTTCGGCGGCCATGCGCCGGAGCCATCCGACGAACTGCTGGGCGACGCCCGGGCGAAGATGAAGGAGATTGGCGCGGCACTTGGCATTGCGACGGATGGGGATGCGGACCGCTTCGGCATTGTGGATGCAGACGGCACATTCATCCAGCCGAATTACATCATTGCGCTGCTCTTCGATTACCTGGTGGAGACGCGCGGCTGGCGTAACGGAGTGGCCAAGAGCGTGGCGACGACCAACCTCATCAACGCGCTGGCCGAATACCACAAGGTTCCGCTCTACGAGACGCCGGTGGGCTTCAAGTACATCGGCGAGCTGATCAACGGCGACAAGATCGCCATCGGCGGCGAGGAATCGGCGGGATTGACGATTCGCGGCCACGTGCCGGAAAAAGACGGCGTGCTGGCTGGCCTTCTTGTGGCGGAAATGGTGGCCGTGCGCGGCAAGAGCCTGGGCGTGCAATTGAAAGAATTATTTGCCAAGGTTGGTTCCTTCTATCCGATTAGGGAGAACTTCCACTTGACCCACGCAGGCATGGCGGCGTTCACTGAGAAGTTGAGGGCCGATCCAGAGGAACTGAGCGGGCGCAAGGTTGTCAGTGTGGTCAGGACCGACGGACTGAAGCTGATTCTCGAGGATGGCTCCTGGGTCTGCTACCGCCTCTCCGGAACAGAGCCTGTGGTGCGGGCCTACACGGAAGCGCGCAACGAGCAGGATGTGGAGACGCTCAGCGCGGCGGCCAAAAAGTTTGTACTCGAGTAAAACGGGATGGATTCCATGCAGGACGACAAAATGCAAGCCATGACGAGTGCCGCGGGCAGCGGGCTGCGCGCAGTTCCACGCTCCCTGACAAAGCGTGTGCGTGAGTTTGTGCGCCGCGTATGGCGTCCGGTAGCGTCGGTGGTGGCTGTGGCGCTGGCGATGCTGATCCTGTGGCACGGAATCAACGGCAAGAATGGCTTGCTGGCCTGGCAGCAGAAGCGCGTCGAGGGCCGCGAGCTGCACAAGGAGATCATCAGCCTCCAGCAGGAGAATGCCCTCCTGAGCGAGCGCATCGAGCGGCTCAAGTCCAACCCGGACGCCATCGGCATTGTGGCGCGGGGCACGCGGCGCTACATCAAGCCCAACGAGGTGATTGTCACGCTGCCCCCCGAGCCAAATTCACAAGCCCAGCCAGCCGCGGCGGACAAGTAAGCGGAGATTCCTGTCTGTCGAATCCTCTGCACACCCCTCCGGCGAAAGCGTTATAGCCGATAGCACTGCCAGCCTTTCGCCGAGACGGCGGCCAAAATTATTTTTGTTGACAAAAAGTCTAGTGTGTTAATACAATAGACACCTGAATGAATCTGCGAATTAATTTCTCTTCCGGCGTACCAATCTATCTGCAACTGATAGAGCAGATCAAGCACGCCGTGGAGACAGGCGCAATCCGGTCGGGTGAGCAGTTGCCTACGATCCGGAGCGTGGCCGAAGAGCTAACCATGAATCCCAACACCGTGGCCAGGGCTTATCGCGAATTGGAACGCGAAAGCATCGTCGAGGTCCGGCACGGATCGGGGGTCTTTGTGGCGGGGCCGCAATCGTCTACCACGAAGACCGCTGAGATTCGCAAAGCGGGCGAAGTTCTGCGAACCGCGATGGAGAAGGGCATGGCTCTTGATCTGTCGAAATCGGAGCTGCGCCGGGTGTTTGAAGATGAACTTTCGCGCTTGCAGGAGAAGGCAGCCGCGACACGGAGGCGCACATGAATGACAAATTGATTGATGCTCACGGGCTTTCGAAAAGTTACAGCGGTACGCCAGCGCTACGCGGCCTTGATCTTGCCGTGCCTCGCGGATCGATTTGCGGCTTCCTGGGACGCAACGGCGCGGGGAAGACAACGACCCTGAAGCTGCTGCTGGGGATGCTGCGGCCGGATGCTGGGGAGATTCGGCTCTTTGGCGAAGCGGTGGATGCGGAGGCGTCCTCGATTGCAGCGCGGCGGCGCATTGGTTTTGTCAGCGAAGACAAGGAACTCTATCCGTTTATGAGCGTGGGGCAAACGATACGCTTTACGCGCGCCTTCTTTCCCGGCTGGCGGCGGGATCTGGAGGAGAAATATCTGGAACTCTTCCAATTGCCGCTGGGTAAAGCCGTGCGGAAGCTCTCCAAGGGAATGCGCACGCAACTGATGCTGCTGCTGGCGATGGCGCGTGGCGCTGAGCTGCTGATGATGGACGAACCGACGAGCGGACTCGATCCGGCGATGACCGAAGACATTCTACGGGCGCTTGCGGATTTGGCTGCCAGTGGCGGAACGACGATCTTCTTCTCGTCGCATCAGTTGGCGGAAGTGGAGCAGATCTGCGACCGCGTGTGCATCATCGATGAGGGGCAGGCCGTGATCGATGGTGAACTGGATGAGCTGAAATCACAGTACCGGCGAATCCTGCTGACCTTCGATGGAGAACCGCCCAACGCTCTTGCCGGCCTTGCGGGGATCGATCATCTGCGCCAGCGCGGACGAACGGCATCACTGCTGGCGCATGGAAATGTGGATGCGATGGTTGATCGTGTGCGCGAACTCAAGCCGAGTTCGATCGAAGTGCGTTCCGTATCGCTCAAAGAACTGTTTCTGGATCATGTGAGGGGGGAGTAATGCTCTGGCTCAAGGCTTGGCTTGAGGTGCGATGGCGCTTTGTTTTTCTGGTGGGATCGATTCTGGTGGTGTGGCTTGCGCCCTTGTGGATCAACGCGACGGGAGTGCAGCCGGGAGTGGCGGCGTCGCGGCAATGGATGGGCCTTCAACTGGGATCGGTCCTGCTTTACATCTTTACGGCGATTTACCTTGCGGGCTCGGGCATCAATAGCCAAACCATGTACGCCGCGACAACGGGATTCCATGGTTCCATGTTCTTCACTCTTTCTCTTCCGGTTTCGCGGCGGCGGCTGCTCTTCGTGCGGACGGGATTGGGCGCTCTTCTAACGTGCATCCTGGTCGTCATCATGGCGGGGTACATTTTGTTCCTGCGACCGGAAGCTACCAGCGCCATGCAAGCCCTGGTGTATATGACGCGGGTCATCGTCTGCACTATGGCCGTCTATGCTTTGTCAGTGCTTCTGGCGTGCGTGCTCGATGAAATGTGGCAGTTCATGGTCGCGTGCTTTTTTTGGATTTTCGTGTTTATGTTGCAGTCCAAGATAGAAGTTGTTTCGCGCGTCAGTTCTCTTCGCGGCATGAGCCTGAATTGCTATCCCATCACGGCGCCGATGCCGTGGACTCCGGTGGTGGCGTCGCTCGTGCTGACTGGCGTCTTGCTGTGGATCTCGGTTCTAGTGGTGCAGCGGAAGGAGTATTAGGCAGTGACACGCCATATCAGAATTCCCAATGGAAGCGCGTGCTGAAAACCGAGACGGGGCCGCGATCGCGATTGAACGCCGGATTGGCAACGAACTGGTAATCCATGGTCCAGTGAATCTGCTGGGGGAATGTGTGATCGTAGTACGTCTCCAATGCAAATTCACGGCCGTATTTCAAGTTGCCGTCGCCGTCCAGGATGCCCGTGCCGCCGGCCATGAGGTATTGCTGGTTCACCTTTGTAATGCCGCTCATCACGACAGCCAGGCCGGCTGCATCGCGGGAGCGGCGCCACGCATCGCCCTTTACGCTTATGCCCAGCGATCCGGTGTGATCGATGTCGGTATACACCCATGCTTCGTTATGGCCGTCGTTCCATCCCACGCGAGAAAACACGCCGATGTTCTTCGTGATCTCCTGTTCCGCGTTCAGGCCGAAGCCATACGAATGACGGTGGGCGTAAGTCTTGGAGATATCCGCTCCCGGAATCGAGAGAGCGGCCTTGTAGCTGCCGAATTCCCCCTGATTGACAAATGCCAAGGGGCGGACAACTCCAGGATGGCCGCCGATGCTGTATCGGCGCTCGCCTTCGACCACCATTCCCCAGTCGTGGAAAAATCTGTCATCGCCCGCAGTGGGCACACCTGGCCACGTGAGGAACTGGTCTTCGGCGGTAAAGCCATTCTGTTGATTCGATAACTGGAAGAATCCATAGCGCAATGCCCACTTCGGTCTCTTTAATTCGACAGAGATGCCGGTTGTGTAGCCCAAGGCGTCGGCGGGATAATCCCAAGTGGCATTGGCGACCAGCGCCCAATTCATGAATTGTTTGCGTGGATCGTTGGCATAGGCGTTGTTGTCGAAGATGTCCTTCGAGCTGTACCGGCCGAAAGTGAACGTGAGCCGCGTAGCCGGCTGATCTCCGGCGAGCGTGAGTTGGTCGGAAGGCACGGCCTCTATCTTACCGCCGAACCCGATGGTCTGCCGGATAAAGAAGCGCGCGAGGTCCTCGTGGGGAGGGCGCGTACCGGCTTTGTAAGCTTCTCCGTTGGTAAAGTCCTCGATGCCGAGAGTATCGTCCAGGCCGAAGCCCTGCCACGTCAACAGGTCGGCGTGGAATTCTGCGCCGCGCCACAACCGGTACCCGCCAAAGAAGTCCAGAGACACGGTCTCGCGGGCTTGCCCTGCGGTGGGCAGGCTGTTGACGCCGGTGTACTTGGCGCTCAAGGAGGGATATCCCTGGCCGGTGATGGTGGTCTGTATGTGCCAGTTCCAAGTCTGAGCTTGCGCTTCGGCAGACTGCGGATTGGCTGGAGCGGCTGAGGGAGCGTCTACCGGCTGGTTCTGTGCAGCAGCCATGGTGGCAGCCATTGCCAAGGCAAGGGCGGTCAACAGGCGGTATGCCTGGATGGATTTCGAGCGTAGACAGGCAAACCGGGGCATCAATGAACCTCTTTGATTAGATGTGTGCGTCGTCCGGCAGGATTCGGGGATAGAATGGAGACGTAACCATACCCCCACTCCGTAGATACCATACCGGGGGTAGGTATTGTCAAGCAAAGGAGTTCATCCATGCCCACCCATGATCGGGAAAAGGTCAAGTTGGTGCAACGATTGAAGAAACTGCGCGGTCAATTGGACGCCGTGGAGCGTTCGCTGACCGCCGATGAGGACTGCGGCGGGCAATTGATGCTGCTGGCGGCGGTGCGCGGCGGCGTCAACGGCCTGATGGGCGAGGTGCTGGAGACCCACATCCGCTTCCACCTGGTGGACGGCGCAAAGGAGCAGATCGCCCCCGAACTGGCCGAAGACCTGATCGACCTGGTGCGTGCGTACTTGAAGTGACAGGGGTCAGAGATCAGAGATCAGGGGTCAGGGGTCAGGGATCAGGGGTCAGGGGTCAGAGATCAGGGGTCAGGGGTCAGAGATCAGGGATCAGGGGTCAGAGATCAGGGGTCAGAGATCAGGGATCAGGGATCAGGGATCAGAGATCAGGGGTCAGGGATCAGAGATCAGAAAACGGTGAGCTGTAGGTTATCGGTTTTCGTCAAACGTGAAGCTGTAGCGCACCGGATTGGCGAAAACGGTGCGCTCAAGCCTTTCGGCTTACTCAACACCGGCGAGGCGCGGGCTACAGGTCATCGGACCAATTGCTGCAAATCCCTCAGTAGTTGTTTTTGGCAAGTGATAGAAGAGGTGTCGCTGCCAAAAACAGAACGAAAGAAGAAATCGTTAGTGATTTAGTCAGCCGTGAATGGACGCCCCTCTACAGCTGAGAGCTTGACTTGAGTTCCGCGACCAGCGTTTCCGTCAGCCGTGAATGGACGCCCCTCTACAGTTGCGGTGAGGCGGGCGCAGATGTCTTTCTCTAGTTTCCGTCAGCCGTGAATGGACGCCCCTCTACAGCGGAATCCTACTGTTCGGTCGAGCCGAGGGTGTTTCCGTCAGCCGTGAATGGACGCCCCTCTACAGCAGGCCGCGAAGAGCCAGCCGAGCAGATCGGGTTTCCGTCAGCCGTGAATGGACGCCCCTCTACAGCCTTCGAGGTACTGGTCGATGGCATCCTCGAGTTTCCGTCAGCCGTGAATGGACGCCCCTCTACAGCGACGGCCTCGACGGGGTTTGGCTACTACTTGTTTCCGTCAGCCGTGAATGGACGCCCCTCTACAGCAAATAATGGCAACTGTCGGACAAGTTCTCAGTTTCCGTCAGCCGTGAATGGACGCCCCTCTACAGCATATCTGGCTTAACTCTCTGACCCAAAACGGCATCGTAACGAAAGAGGATCGAAAAAACAAAAAATACTGACATCTGGAATCGCTGTTTCGTCCATTTTGTTGTCAAATTTCGATGCTTGGGCGAAGCCCGACCGGCGGGCACAAACCCTCCGGTAACGCATCTCGGCTGTTCGGACCAGGGGATGGTCGGTTACGCGGCAACCGTGAGGATGCCGTCATTCGCCTATCCGCCCAGTACCCGGCCGCGAAACTACTGGTTCCACTACCCTGGGGCAGCGGAACCGTCCCGGCCGATAAGCTCCTTCAACCACTGTTGAAAGAGATCGAACTTCTTATATAACTTACCACCATTTTCTTTTTGATGCATACCCCGCAAAGCAATAATCAGGCTAGCGTTGGAATCCGCATTGGCTTTGTGACCGCAAGCCATACACAGGAATACGTCTTGAATCGCTTTTCCTGCCGCATCTTTCTTGGGGCGATTAGCAGCGTCCTTATGTCCGCATCGTGCGCAGGTCTGCGATGTATAAGCAGCAGGAACTTCAACAGGGGCTGGCAAACCCTCGCGCTCTGCCTTGTAGGTGAGCATCTGCTTCAATTTGGTGAACTGGCTTTGCTTCAGAAACCGGCCCATCGTCACGCCACGAATGGCCTCTATGACAATCTGGGAACGGTATTGTTTGGCGATGGCCACAATGCGATTTGCGTATTCACCCAGAATGATGTCTGCACGCTTTCCGCGTATTGAGAACTTCCGCGAACGCTGTTTCCCTGTTTTCTGAATCCTTTTGATTTGTTCATCAAAGCGCCGCATCTCTGAAGCAAATGCAGAACCTTCCAAGTCGAGATTGGTTTCAAGGAGCTTGCCTTGAAGGTTTATCAGGGTTGCCGCGCCGATCTTCGCAGCGCCCCGGTCGATGCCAAGAAAGGTTTCTGTCTCGACTTTTGTAGGTTGAAACTCGAAGGCAGCGTGGATGTAAAAATCATAGTCTTCGGCGTTGAAGGTGGTGGGCTTGGAGTCCGGGGCTTTGGTCTGTGAATTTGAATATACACGCCGTTTCACCAACAACTTGGCGCTTTGGATGGATCCGTGCGTCAGATACTCACGCTCATGAAACTCGCGGCCCAGTTCAAGCGGCAGAATCAGTCCTGGATATTCCTTCCCCCCAAGCGACTCTTTTGTCTTGCAATCGATAAAGCCGGAATTGAGAAAATTCTTCTGTTTGTAACGATGCTTATCGGCGAAAAGCCGTATAAGCGCATAATATTTCCCGTCGCAGAATGCGAGTAAACAACCGCGCTTAAATTCGGTGTGGGTGAATTCTATAGGATGGGGCAGAGTGCCTTCTAACTTTCTCAACACTTGTCCGGCAGCGCGTGAGATGGCCCAATTGGCATAGATTTTGCTCAACCGTTCGGCGACGCGTGTCTCGCCTTGTTCCATTGCCTTGTCAATCTTTTCTTGATGCTGCGGTTTGATGATGAGCTTGGCCTCTGGGTCCGTAAAATTGCTGTATGCCCTACGAAACTCCTCATCTGTCATTGCAGCGAGGCTAGAGACCGTCGGCGGATTTGATTCGTTCGCGCCCTTATAGACTTTGTTTAGGTGGCTCATCAGCATTGCGGATGCGTCGCCGATGAGATAGTCGCGCACAGTCGAGGCGAGTCCCGTGTTCTTGGGGACTATCGTGCGGACAAGTTTAGCAAGAGTATATTTGTTAGGCCTCAGTTTTTCTTTTTTATCCAGTTCGGAGACTTGCTCTAGCAGATCGGGAATCGCCAGTGTCTTTTCGAGCACGTCCTTCAAGGTCTCGTGATAGCGGGTCATCGCGTACCAGAGCATTGTGCTCTTGTGCCGTGACGGATTGTGGACCTTGAAACGCGCAGTCTTGAACATAGGAGGGAATCTAACAAGCAGTCTATTCCCTGTATGACTCTACATGCAATATATGAACGCGGCTTCGCCGCGTGGGTTGATTTCTGAAATCTTGGGTATGGCGGTATGGCACGGTTAAAACCGTGCCCTTTCAAAGCACGAAAAGCAACCGCAGGTCCTTCGACTTCGCTCAGGATGACAAACGTAAAAAGAAAAACAAAAGCAGGTCCTTCGACTTCGCTCAGGATGACAAACGTAAAAAGAAAAACAAAAGCAGGTCTTTCGACTTCGCTCAGGATGACAAACGTAAAAAGAAAAACAAAAGCAGGTCCTTCGACTTCGCTCAGGATGACAAACGTAAAAAGAAAAACAAAAGCAGGTCTTTCGACTACGCTCAGGATGACAAATGTAAAAATAAAAACAAAAGCAGGTCCTTCGACTTCGCTCAGGATGACAAATGTAAAAAGAAAAACAAAAGCAGGTCCTTCGACTACGCTCAGGATGACAAGCAAGAGTGGGCGGATGACAAGCAAGAGTAGGGCAGCCGGGCGCTATAAACTTGATGTGGACAGAAACAGATTGGCCCAGGAGCGATTCTTATGGAGCGAATTTCGCGTCGGATTTTTATGCGGTGGATGACGGCTGTATTGCTGGCGACGGCGCTGATGCAGATGGGTCATGCGGCGCCGGTGCTGATGATTTCCATTGACGGGCTGAAGCCGGAATACATTACGCAGGCCGATGCGCATGGGATGAAGATTCCTTATCTGCGCACGCTGCTGCGCGAGGGAACGTATGCCGAGGGGGTGGTGGGGATTTGGCCGACGGTGACTTATCCGAGCCACACCACGTTGATTACGGGGGTTTGGCCGGCGGAGCATGGGATTTATAACAACCTGGAATTCGATCCGTTGCAGCATTACTCGGGCGCGTGGAATTGGTATGCACCGCTGATACGGGTTCCGACGCTGTGGACGGCGGCGCGCGAGGGCGGGCTGAGGACGGCGAGCGTGGGATGGCCGGTGAGCGCGGGGGCGACGGATGTGGATTGGCTGATTCCGGAGTACTGGCGGAGCGCCGATCCTTCGGGCGGGTCGGGGACGGCGAATCCCGAAGACCGGCTGCTGATTGCGGCTGTCTCGCGGCCGGCGACGCTGCTGAAGGAGTTGGAGGCGAAGGCGGGCGAGTACATGATGGGCAACGAAACTTCGATTGGCGGCGACGAGGCGAAGACGCGCTATACGATGGAGATTCTGCGGCGGCTGAAGCCGGGGTTCATGACGCTGCACCTGAGTTCGCTGGACGATGCGCAGCACGCGCATGGGCCGTTCAGCGCGGAGGCGGATGCGGACCTGGAGGCGCTGGACGGGATGGTGGAGCGGCTGACCAAGGCGGCGGTTGCGGCTGACCCCGATGCGGTGGTGGTGGTGGTCTCCGATCATGGATTCATGACCATTACGCATCTGGTTAATCTGTATATTCCGTTTTTGCAGGCGGGATTGGTGGAGGCGACGGTGAATCCGGCGACGAAAATTCCAGTGATTACGGCGTGGAAGGCGGAGCCATGGAGTGCGGGCGGGATGGCGGCGGTGATGCTGAAGGACGCGAACGATCACGCGACCGAGCAGCAGGTGAAGGCGATGCTGGACAAGCTGGAGGCGGACCCGGCAAGCGGCATTGCGCAGGTTCTGGATCGGGAGGCGATGAAGACGCGCGGAGCTTTTCCGGGTGCGGCGTTTCTGGTGGTGCTGAAGCCGGGCTACTATGTGGGCGCGGCTACCAGCGGCGATCTGGTTACGGTGATTCCGGCGGCGAGGGGCTCGCATGGGTTCTCGCCGGAGTACCCGGAGATGCGGGCGTCGTTTTTTGCCGTGGGAGCGGGGATTGCGCGCAACCGCGATCTGGGGTTGGTGGATATGCGGCAGATTGCGCCGACGGTGGCGAAGATTCTGAAGGTGCAACTGCCGACGGCGAAGGAGAAAGCGCTGCACGTGGAGCCGTGAGGCGCGGGAAGGCGCATCGCCGCAGGCTTGGAAGCAGAGCGGCGATGGGTTTGGCTGGGTTACTGCACCGTGAGGGAAATCGTGCCGGTCGCCGTTGCCGTGCCGGAAGTACCGGTTACTGTGATGGTGTAGTTTCCGGGCATGGTACCGGGATAAATTGTACCGCCACCACTTCCACCACAGGCGAGAACGCCGCCCGCGAGGGCTACGAGGAGCGCCAACATTCCGAGTATGGTGCGCCAGCTACGCCGCCGCGCGGGGATGCCGATGAGCAGGATGCAGGCCAGAGTAGCCCCGCTGGCTAAGTACCAAGGGGTACCAGGATGCGCGGGGTAAGACAGAAGGGCTGTCGCTGGCGCTGTGGTGTAGACGGTGAGGGTGGCCGTTCCGGCAGAGGCGCTGGTAATGCTCACCGGGCTGGTGGAGCCGAAGCTCAGTGAGGGCAGATCTTTAGCGCCAGCCGGACTGGATGTGATGACGGCGGTCAGCCCTACGTTGCCGGTGAATCCTCCGCTGGGCGTTACGGTGTTCGTTGAGGCATTTCCTGTGGACGCGCCGGGCGCGACTGTCACGGCTGTTCCGCCGATGGTGAAGGCTGTAGTGGACAGATTGATGGTGTAGGTTGCGGGGGCGACGGAGCTGGTGGAATAGCCGCTGGCCGTCGCAATGGCTTGCAGCGTTTCCGTGGATGATACGGCAATCGCGGTCGTGTAGATGGCGGAAGAGGTTGTTGGCGTGACGCCGTTGGTGGTGTAGTAGATGGTTGTGCCGGCAGTTGCATCGCTGATGGTCACGCTCTGCGCGGTGGTGTAGGTTCCTGCCGCCGGTGAGAAGATGGGCGTCGCTGCCGTCGGCGTGATGGTGTAAGCCGCGATGGCGACGGAGCTGGTGGAATAGCCGCTGGCCGTCGCAATGGCTTGCAGCGTTTCCGTGGATGATACGGCAATCGCGGTCGTGTAGATGGCGGAAGAGGTTGTTGGCGTGACGCCGTTGGTGGTGTAG
>Ga0224555_1001846_pt1 | contig 27066 bp, 18 predicted proteins | sample 714S23034metaG_FD_180687 | JGI IMG/M metagenome (GOLD analysis project Ga0224555, IMG submission 180687) | Peat soil microbial communities from Stordalen Mire, Sweden - 717 S2 30-34 | ecosystem: Environmental > Terrestrial > Soil > Wetlands > Peat | place: Sweden: Norrbotten County, Stordalen...
ATGTTGGAACCGCCTCGGTTTCGGCGCGCCTGGCGATGTTGCAAGACACCGCAATGACCGGCGGCCAAAGACAATTTGTCCAGCTTCGCCTCGCCTCGCCGCTGCCGCTTGTGCCCGGTGAACGGTTTGTGGTGCGGGCCAATATCGCATACGCGGGCGTCAGCGGGCTGACGACTATCGGCGGCGGCCAGATTCTCGGCTTGAGCAACGCGCGCTTGCGCCGAAAAAAAACCTGGACGCTTGACCTGCTCGCCGCCCGGCGCGAAGCCGTCAATGATCCACTGCGCTGGTGTGAACAGATGGTGCGCGAAAGCGAATCGCCCGCCACCGTTGCCAGCCTCCAAACAAAATGCTGGAACCGTCCTGAAGAAATCGCCGGAGCGCTCGAACGGCTGTATGCCGAAAACCGGGTGGTTCAGGCACCAGGCGGTGGATGGCTTCATCGCGCGGTTATTCAAATGATGGCGGAGAACATTCTCGCCGCTGTCCACACTTTCCACGCCGCCAACCCGCAACGCGCCGGCATCAGCCGCGAAGAACTGCAGGTGATGCTCAAATCCAAACCCGTTTTTCTGGAGGCGGCGGCGGAATCGCTGCTCCACTCGAAGCAACTCGAACGCAACGGCGCTTTGCTGGCGCGGGCCGGTTGGAATGCGCAGATTCCAGACCGCGACCAGCGCCTGTGCGACCAGATCGCCGTGAAATTGCAGCAAGCCGGCTGGTCGCCACCGGGTTTGGAGGAACTGGCCGCATCCGCGAGCGAGCCGCTGCCGCGCGTGGCCGCGATGGCGCGGCTGCTGGCGGAACGCGGCGTGGTGTTGCGGCTGGATGACCGGATTTGGATGCACCGCGACGCCGTGGATGCCAGCAAGCAAACCGCCCTGAATCTTTTTCGCCACGCACCGGCATTTTCCACGATGGAATTCCGCGACGCGCTCGGCGTCAGCCGCAAGTTCGCCGTGCCGCTGGTGGATTACCTCGACAAGATCCGTTTCACCGTGCGTTCTGGCAACAACCGCACGCCGGGGGTGGAAGCCAAAAAACATTTACAATGAAAATTGATTTTGCCAAACGCCGCCGGGCGATGGAACGCTCACAGCTTCTGGGGCATTGCATTTGCGACGTGCGGCGGTCTTGTCCATGCGACGTGCTCCGCGATCGAAATATTTGCCCCTGCGCAGGCGAACGGCCGGATCCGGTTGAGATTTCGAAGGTAAAATTGACGCAACTCGTGCGCAACGCCGGCTGCGCCTCGAAGATTGCCCCCGCCGATTTGGATGCGGTGCTGGGCCGGCTGCCGGCGGTAGAAGACCCGGCGGTGATTTCCGGGCTGGCCGCGGGTGATGACGCGGCGATCTACCGGATTTCCGACGACCTTTGCCTGGTGCAAACGGTGGACGTTTTCACGCCATGTGTCGATGACCCGCATCTTTTCGGGCGGATCTGCGCCGTTAATTGCCTGTCTGACATTTACGCCATGGGAGGCGAACCGCGCACGGCGCTGAGCATCCTGGCGTTTCCAACCGAGAAGTTACCGGGCGAGGTGATGTATCAGATGCTGGCCGGCGCGATGGACATTTTTGAAGAGGCTGGCGTCGCGCTCGTCGGCGGGCACAGCGTCAAGGATGACGAGATCAAACTCGGCTTTGCCATCACCGGCCTGATCAATCCCAAAATCGCCGCCGCGCTGGAAAAACCGGAGGCTGGCGACGTGCTGGTGTTGACCAAGCCGCTGGGCACCGGCGTGCTGGCGTTCAGTCAGCAAATCGGGCGCGGGCATCCACAAGGCATGGCCGCCGCCGAAACTTCGATGGTAACGCTGAACAAGGCGGCGGCGGAGGCCATGAAGGAAGCTGGCGCCTCGGCCTGCACGGACGTGACGGGCTTCGGCCTGTTCGCGCATCTCCATCGCATGCTGCGCCAAAGCAAGCTGGGCGCGGAAATTTTCGCCGACGCGTTGCCGGCATTCGACGGCGCAGTTGAGGCCCTCCGGCAGGGCGTGATCCCAGGCGCAGTTGAACGAAACCGCGAATATGTCGGCGAGGCCATCCGCGTTGCGTCAAACGTGGACGAAGCGCTGGTCAACCTGGGTTTCGACGCGCAAACCTCCGGCGGCCTGCTGATTGCCGTTCCCCGTGAACGGCTGGAGACTTTGCTTCAAGCCCTGACCCGGCGCGGGGCCGGCGGCTTTGTCGTTGGCAGAATCATTGGCACGTCTGATGAAAGAATCCTTGTAAATCGTGGCGCTCTTGAACCGAACGTTCGGAGTTCCGCGTTTACGCGACCGCCTGAAGGCGGAACTCCAAACCCAAAAAGCAAATCCATGAAATCATCAACTTCAGATTCCACCGGCCAAGAATCTTCCCTCACCCGCCCTTCCGCCTTCGCTGAAGCTACGGCGGACAAGCCGGGCACCCTCTCCCATCCGATGGGCGAGGGACACGGCTGCTGCGCGGACATGTTCCAGGGTGCAGGCGCGGCCAGTTCCGTCGGCGAAACGCAAAAGGCTTTCGGCGCGATGATCAGCTCGGTGCAGGCGGCCGGCGTCCTGAGCGAGAAAGCCAAGGAACTGATCCTGTTCAGCCTGGTCGTGCACAGCCGGTGTCACCCGTGTTTCGACGCGCACTTTCGCAAGGCGCGCGAGATGGGCCTCACTCAGGCGGAATTGGACGAGGCGGCCTGGTGCGCCATCGCCATGGGTGGTGCGCCGGTAAAAATGTTTTATCAGGAGAGCCTGGAGCGGGCAAAGCAAGGTGCCGGCAAGCATTGATTGGGCGCATCTTCAAACTGCCGTGGCGGCGATTGGGAAATTGCCGGGGAAGCTGCAGGGAAGGCCATATGATGCCATGCAATTCCTTCATTGCCTGCCAGATATTCATGGTATAGCCTCGCCGCGTGATTGATCGCAAAACCGATTTGCAGATGGTCCGCACCGCTCTCAAGCGCAGCCGGGTGGCAGCTCTGCTGGGGCCGCGTCAATGCGGCAAGACCACTCTGGCCCGTCAGTTGGTGCCGGCGGATTCGTTGAACTACTTCGACCTCGAAGAAGCGCAGAGTCTCGCCCGTCTGGCCGAGCCGGACACCACTTTGCGCCCACTCAAGGGCTTGGTGGTGATTGATGAAATCCAGCGCCGCCCCGACCTGTTTCCGCTGCTCCGCGTGCTGGCCGACCGCCAGCCGTTGCCCGCCCGCTTCCTCATCCTCGGCAGCGCCTCGCCGGAATTGCTCCGGCAATCCTCCGAGACGCTGGCCGGTCGCATCGAGACCGTGCCGCTGGAGGGCTTCCGCCTCACGGACCTCGGTGCTGACGCTCTGGACCGGCACTGGCTGCGCGGCGGGTTCCCGCTCGCTTACACGGCGCGCAACGACGCCGACTCGCTGATCTGGCGGCGGCAGTTCCTGCAAATCTTTCTCGAACGCGACCTGCCGCAACTGGGCGTCACCATCCCGGCGGTGGCGCTGCGGCGTTTCTGGAGCATGGTGGCGCATTACCACGGCCAGATTTGGAACGGCGCCGAACTGGCCCGCGCGCTGGCCGTGAGCGAATCCACCGTGCGCCGCTACCTCGACCTGATGACCGGCGTGTTCCTCGTCCGGCAACTGCCGCCGTGGTTCGAGAACCTCGGCAAGCGGCAGGTCAAGTCACCTAAAGTCTATGTGCGCGACAGCGGCCTGCTCCACGCCCTGCTGGGCCTGGCCAGCCGGCGCGACCTGGAGCATCACCCGAAGGTCGGCGCGTCCTGGGAAGGCTACGCGGTCGAGGAAATCCTCAAGGCGCTGAATCCCGATGACGCCTATTACTGGGCCACGCACAACGGCGCGGAGATCGACCTGGTGCTGTTCAAGAACGGCCGGCGCATTGGCGTCGAGTGCAAGCGCATGGACGCGCCCACGCTGACGCCCTCGATGCGCATCGCGCTCGCCGATCTCAAGCTGGATGAACTGCGCGTGGTTTATCCGGGTGAAAAGCGCTACCCGCTGGCCGACCGGGTGGAAGTCGTGCCGCTGGCGGAGTTCGTGCAAGCCACGTAGCGGCAGGAGCGCGGGATTCATCCCGCTTCGACTGGACTGGACGAGGCGGCGTGGTGCGCCATCGCCATGGGCGGCGCGCCGGTAAAGCTGTTTTATCAGGAGTGCCTCACCCGGGTTCAGCCGGGCAAAACGGGCGGCGCGTGATTGCTGGAACTCTGGTTGAGCGGGCACATCAGGCCGGAAGATGTGACTGAGAAAATGGACGCAGAAACCGTGACGACACGATGAAGGTTCTGTCATAATTGTTATGAAACCCAGTTTGATTATCAAGCTTCCCTCGATTATTGCTCAATGGTCCGAGGCAGCGGCTGCCGGGAACACCGGGGTTCTGATGGTGGCTTTAACTTTGATTCTGTCACCTTTACCGGGAGCCAATGCCAATGAAAGTTCACCTGCGGCCGGGGCGGCTGTTCGCGGGGAAGTTGACCTGCTGCAACGGTATCCGACGAAATTGACTGCGGGTGATATCAAGCCGGATCAAGCCCGGTCATGGGAGTTCACTGAAGGCGATATCTTTCGAGTGACACAGTTTCATCTGGAGGTGGGCAAGGAATTGCGGGTGGAGGTCGGGCCGGCTGACCTGGGCCTCGGTCATTGCGCCGACGGAGCGGTCTGGGCGGTGCTGATTCCACGGCAGAGCGGTGAGTTGACCTTTTCAACCAACCCGCCGGAAGCCATCGCCCACGTGTGGCTTCGGTTTCACCCAGGGGAAATCGCCCGCCTGTTTCCGCCAGAGACGGTGTCCGCCGACGGGGCAACCAACCTGTTGGCCCAGATGCGCGCCATCGCCAATGCCAAGATGACTTCAAGCTGGCAAGCCGGAGGCAGGGCCATGATTCCCGAACCGAAGGACCTGACGGTGGACATGGATACCAAGGATGGCCCGCGACGATTCTTCAGTGTGGATACAGCAGTCCAAACCGCCCAGTACTGGGCGGCATTCGAAAACCGGTCCGTGAAGCTGCCGCAGGCCATAACCCCCGCTCTGGCCGAGGCGGCCTTCGATCAGCTCTGGGAGACGTTTGACCAGAAGTATGCCATGTTCGTGCTGCGCCCGGAAGTGGACTGGGCAAAGCTGCGCGAACAATACCGTCCGAAAGCGCTGGCCAGCAAATCCACCTATGAGTTTGCCGATGTCTGCGCGGACATGCTGAAAAATTTCCGCGACCTGCACGTCTGGCTGACAGTCGCCGACGCAAACGTGCCGGTATTCAACCGGCCCCGATCAGCCAATGCCAATCCGCAGGCCGATCAGTCAATTCTTGGCGTTCTCAAACGCGAGGGCCGCGTGGCCTGGGCGATTACGACCAACAATATCGGTTACATCGCCATTTTTGGTTGGGATGATTCGAAGGTACCCGCAGCGTGCGGCGAGGCGTTGGAACACATGCGCGATACGCGCGGCCTGATTGTGGATGTGCGTCTGAACGGCGGCGGCGGCGAACTACTGGCCGAACAATTCGCGGGCCGTTTTCTGGAGAAGGAGTTTGTTTATGCCTACAGCCAGTTTAGGAACGGCCCCAGCCACACGAACCTCACGGAGAAATGCGAACGCAAAGTCGCGCCCCACGAACCCTGGCGCTACAACCGTCCGGTGCTGTTGCTCATCGGCCAGAAATGCATGAGCAGCAATGAATCGTTCATCGGCATGATGACCGGTGACCCGGAGGTCACAACCATGGGCGATCATACTTGCGGCTCCAGTGGCAATCCCGAAATCGTCCACCTGCCGCTCGACATCACGGTGAGCGTGCCGGAGTGGATTGATTATCTGCCGGACGGCACGCCGCTGGATGAACGCGGGTTTCAACCGCAAATTCCATTCGAACCAGCCTCCGGTGCGTTTGAAGGCGATCGGGACGATCTGCTGACCGCTGCGCTGGCACGCCTGAGTCAGCTGCCTTTACCTGACAAACCCATTGTCGGGCCTGTGTACGAACGCTCGACGGCAGACCTGCCGGATCACAGCCGGGCTGTACAGGAGGAAGCCCGGGATCCATCGCGGCCCAAGGTGGTATCGGTCACACCCACAAACGGCGCTCCGGCGGTCGATGTCGCCACCGAACTTCATGTGCGGTTCGACCGGCCGATGGATCCGCTCTCGCTCAAGTTGGACTGGGAAAGCGGTGGTTTTCTGGACTGCGAATTTCCGAAATACGATCCGAAGAAATATGAGTTTACCATCCCGGTTCATCTTGCTCCGGGCAGGCTTCAGCAGATTGTGGTGAACGTACCCTGGCCGGGTGAGAACCTCGGTGAGCAGCGTCGGGAATTCCCCCGCGATGGCTTCCAATCTGCGGACCATCATCTGGCAGGATTGTTCGTTTGGCGGTTTCACACGCAAGCCACACCGGCATCGTCCAATCCGCCACCCCAGGTGGCTGCCATCTCCCCTGTCGCCGGCAGCCGGGTGCCGTTTCGAACCTTTTTGGATATTCAGTTCGATCAACCCATGGACCCGCTCACCGAGGCATTGCCCTACCTTGTTTCCGCGCCGGAGTCCGATCAGCCTCTGATGATCTCCCATGTTGAGTATGATGCCGCCCAACATCGGTTCCGCATCCCGTTGTTGCTGCCACCGAATAAAAAGGCGGCGTTTACACTGACCGGCTTCCAGAGCGCCACCGGAGTTCCCGCCCGGCCGATCATGCTCCAATACGAGGTCTCGGATGAAGAACTCGGCAAAGCGGAGCAGGAGAAGCTTGAAACGGGCACCAGGAATCCACGCCTGTTAAACCTTCTGGAAACCATGAAACAAAAACGCGCGCAACTCGCCTCGATTTCCGAACGGGTCCAAAACCTCACGCTGGGCCGAAAGGACGCTTTGTTTATCGAATTGCAGTCACAAAGCGGAACATTCAAATGGCAGAAACCGGATCAGTTCTATGGCGATGCCACGGACATCATGTTCGGGTGTGCCGACTTCCGGATTGGTTCGGACGGTCAGCGTTGGTGGAGGCACTACTAATCTGCTGCCGACACAAACTTTAGTTTTGTCGTCTGTCCGGCGAAGGAAATGCACGAATTGAACATCTCGATTGATGATCCATTTGGTCTGGCTGACCATACGCCTTCACTGGCGGCGGCTGACCTTGGTTTGAGTTATGCCGGAAACCCCAACGCGGCTGGCAACGATCGCCTCGTGGTGAATGCCTGGCGGGTCTACAGGCATCGTTCGGGTGCTCCGTTTGGATTTCTGCTGGAATGGCGGATGGACCCTCGAACGTATCGCGTGCAGGAAACAACGCGGTTTAGCATTGGCACGGTGATGCGCACCAAGTTTCTTTACGATTCGGTAAATAAAACCCTCCCGGCGGCGGATTTTGCCGTTCCAGAATTGAAAGGGCTTTCGCCTGCTCCGCCGGAGCCGCTGGATGCGGACTACACAAATAGGTTTGTAAATCTTCGGGACGGCAGCGATGGTCACATGAGCTTGCGGTGGGGCGAGAAAGGCCCCAAGGGCACTTCCAGCAGCGGGTTAAATTGATGGCTTGTGCGTACCGTTTGGCGGACTGTTTTGCGGCAGGGCAAAGCAAGGCTCGATTGCGCCGCAGGTGGTGCATTCGAGGCAGCGGATGCAGCCGGACACGTTGACGGCCTGATCCACCTTCACCCCCATCGAACAACGGCTGCGGCAGAGGTTGCATTCCACACATTCCTTGGGATTGAACCGGAGGTGAAACAGGCTGAACCGGTTGAAGAGTGAGAGAAAGCCGCCCAGCGGACAAAAGATGCGGCACCACGGACGATGAATGAACAAAGCGGCGGCGAGGAAAGCCAGGAGAATCCCCGTCTTGAACCCACTCATCATCCAGCCATTGCCGGCCATCAGGCTTTGGATGGAATAAGGCACGCCGGCTTCCAGCGCGCCGGCCGGACAAAGGCGGCAGATGGAAACGGCCTGACGCTCGAACGGAATGCCCTTGAAGCCGAGAACCATCGGCAGCAGCAGGACCAATCCCACCAGCACGACGTATCGCGTGTAGCCCACCCAGCCCGGCAAAGAAATTTTACGGGGAGAAATTTTACCCAGCAAATCCTGCAGGAAACCGAACGGGCATGCCCAGCCGCAGACGAGTGAGCCGCTCACCGCACCGACGAGCAGGAGCAAACCCATCAATAAATACGGGACTTCCCCGACCACCGGCAGCAGCGCGGCGTAATTTGCCGCCACGCCCACCGGACAGGCGAACGCGGACAACGGGCAGGAGTAGCAGTGGAACACACATCCGGGAATGCCATGCAACCACCGGCCCAGCGGCGCGAGCCACACGCCGAGAAAACCCGTCTGCAACCAGGGACGAAGGCGCGACAGCTTCCGGCCAAGCGCGGTCTCCCGGGAAAAGGCTGAAGGCTGAAGGCTCAATGCTAAAGATCTCCTTTTGAGCGTTTGTCTATAGTTGTGAAAATGGCGATGAGGTGCCATGATTCGTCGAGCAAGTCAGCCATCGCGGTTGGCGCAACGCAACCGCTCTCCGTGAGCAATTCGAGCCAAAACTCAGTTTCTTCGATTTCCTTGAGACAACCTCCGATCTTTGAAATGAACTCGGCTTTTGAACGGCCGCGCGAAGCCTCGCGATAATTCGCGCCGACGGAAGTTCCAGAGCGAAGCACCTGCTTGCCGAGCACCTGCGCGACTGTATCACTCTTGGGCAACTTGGAATACAAGCGGATGATCCGAAGCGCAAACGCTTTCGTCCTTAGTTTCAATTCCTGTGGCTTTTCACTCATGACGCAAAAGGCAATCGCTTCAACCTTCAGCCTTTAGCCTTTAGCCTTTTTTCCATTGGCCACGCCGTGTGGCCGGATATTATTTTATTCAGGTAGGACAGGGCGTTTTCGCGCCGACGTCCACGCGGACTTTCCACGCCGGCGGCTGGACATTGGCCTGTTGTTTCGCCCAGCGATCCAGCGCCTCGCCGGGATTGGCCACGTCATCGAGTTTCGGCGGCGGTGGTGGCGCGACCTGGTCCGGGTATTGCAGGCCGCCGGACGAGAAGGCTTTGACCAACTGAATTTCCCTGACGGTGTTTCCGTCAACAGTGTCCACGTTGGTCAGATGCTGCGCGCCGCAAAACGCCACGACCACGCCGGCCAGCGCGACGACGAATCCGGGCCAGAAATCGTGGCGTTCCAGCGCACGCAAGGTGGGGTTCACCGGTGGCTGTGGCACTCGTTTGAACATGTTAAAGGTGCGGGTTCGGGAAATTGGCGGAGGTGGATGGGAATCGAACCCACCTGGGACTTTGTTGAGCCCCACGCTGGTTTTGAAGACCAGGAGCGCCACCAGGTCGCCCCACACCTCCACACCGGGTCACTGCGCCGCCTGCCGATGGCAGGCGTGATTCATTTCCGGCGGGCTGCATTGCAACTGCATTTGGACAGATTCGAACGGATATTTCAATCTGAATTGATCGCAGCCCACGAGGCGCGCGGTCACCTCGCCGGTTGTTTGATCTGCGCGTCCAACTCGTTGAGCGCGAAACCTTCCGCGATAACCCGGTGATCGGCATCGGTGAGAATCAGCCACGGCAACGCCGGAACTGCCGAGGCCCATTTTGATTTTTCGGATTTCTCCGTCACTCGCCCGACCGGGAATGAAACCGGACTTGCGCTTTTCCATTCATTGAATGTTTCATCGCTGGTGACTGCGGCCTGAACGCCCAACACAGTGACGCCCTGCTGCCGCAGTGCGGCGGCCTGTTCATCCAACTGGTGCAGGACGTGCCGCGACGGGCGCTGGCTCGCATCGAACAGGCACAGCAACACCGGCTTGCCCGCGGGCGCGGTATCGCTGGCGAGATTCACCGTTGCCAAATCGGGCAACGGGCCGCCTTTGAGCAAGGCGCGACGCGGTGGCTGGCGGACATTCCCCGGCTGGGAACTCAAGGTCATCACGACGTTCGTGTCACCCGCTTCCGCGCTGGCCTGCGCAAATCCGGCCTGGGAATTGGCGAAGAGGCGAACCTGTCCCTCGCAAAGCTGGAAATGAAACCGGCCTTTGTTGTCCGTGATCATGTAGCCGTCCGGCTGGTCTTCGCCGTTCAACGACACGTTCACGCCGGAAACCGGCTTGTCATTTTCGTTCAGCACCTGGCCGGCCAAAACACGGTCAGCGAGCTTGAGGACAAACGGTGAGAGCTCCACGCGGTTTGTTTCGGATTCGCCTTGAACTTGCTGCTGGCTTCGACCGTGGCCTTTGGCTGTGGCGAAAACAATGTATTGCGCGTCCGGCGGAAGGCACATGATTTCGAAGCGGCCTTGTGCGTCGGCGGCAGCCATTTGTTCGTTCAACTGGTCGTAGCTGTTGCCCGCCTTGAGCCACACGCCGACCTGCGCGCCGGCGAGTGGAGAGCCGTCAGCGCTTCTTACCAGCCCGGCCACGGTCAGGGCCGGTTTCAATTTCACGTCGAGGTTCGTGGTTTCCTCCGGCAACTCTTCGGTGGCCGCCAGATTGCGGGCTGGGTCGCGGACAACCAGCAGCGCGCCGCCTGACTGCATTTGCCACGGCTGGAGCGACCAGGTGAGGCTGAACGCGCCGTTGGTCGTGGTCTTTGTCCAGCGCAAACCATTGGACGGAAACACCGCCACCTGCGCGCCGGCAGCGGGTTTGCCGTCGGCATCCGCCACCGTGCCTTTCAGTTTATGCGCTGTGGAACCGGGAGAGTTGTTGTAAGTTTGACCGAGCCGCAGAACAACGTTCGTGTCGCCGCCTTCCGCCGAAATGTTGCCGAACGAATTCCGGTTGTTGGCCGAGATTTGAGCCGGGCCTTCGCAGACATGCTCGAAGCGGAATCGTCCCTCGCGGTCCGTCCGTGCATTTCCGCTGGGCTGGCCGTCACCGTTAAGATTCACATAGGTGCCCGGGACCGGCTTGTCGTCCGCGTCGAGCACCTGGCCGGCAAGCTTGAGGTTTGCAAGCTTGAGTTCCACGGGATCAAGTTCCTGGCGACCGGCTTCGGAGGATATTTCAAGGTTGTGATTTTGTTTCTGTCCGTATCCCGGCGCGGAGACGACGACACCGTATTTTCTGCCGGGTGGCAGCGCGGGAATTTCAAATTGTCCCGGCGTATTGGTTCGCGCCAGGCCATCGAGCCACGTGCCGCTGCGACCGGTCCAGAAAACCAGTTTGGCGGTCGCGTTCGTGACAGGTTTGCCGTCGGATTCCGCCCGGCCAGCCAGGGTAAGTCCCGGCGCGAGTTTCAGGTCGAGCGGGCCGGTGTCTTCGTCAATGTCCTGCGCCACGGCCAGATTGTGTTCCGCGTCCCGAACAAGAATGCAGGCGGTCGTGTCGTTTTGTCCGAATCGGCGCTGGTTCCATTCCAACTCAAACTTGCCGCCGGCATCGGTCTTGACATCGCCCGCCTCGGGGCCAAAACCACCCATCATTCTCACGAGCAACCCCGCCGCCGGTTGGCCGTCCGGCTGGCGGACAATGCCGGTGATTTTTTGCGGCGCGGCGATTTCAATCTCCACGCGGTTCGTTTTGCCGGCTTCCACACTTGCGGAGGTTTGGTTCGCGGGCATGGATTCACGGGACGCCGCAACCTGATAATCACCCGGCGGCAGCCGCAGGAGGGCGATGCCGTTGCTGTCGGAACTGGCGGCGGATTGAAACATTTCCTTGTAGGCATTGACCATGACTTTCGCCAGCGGTTTGCGATCATTTTTTTCCAGCACGGCTACTTCCAGCAAACCGCCGCGCGCCGCAGTCACTTGCACGCCGCGCGTTATTTGTCCGGCTTCGACCGAAACTGGAACCATGTCCGCGACCCATTCCGGAATGGCATTGGTTCCGAAGGTGGCCTGAATTCGGCAGGAACCGGCGGACACGTCGCTGATGTGGAACGCGCCGTCAGGGCCGGATTGCACCGGCTCACGCTCGCCAAACGCGAAAAAAACCGGCCCATCGGACTGCAGCGTCAGCCGCGCGACGGGCGGCGGTTGATTGCTTCCCTCGAAGATAATTTTACCTTCGATGCTGCCGGCTGGTTCCACGACCAATTTGATGTCTTCCTGGCCCGCTCGCCAAGGCAGCGAGTCCAAGCCGGCGAAATCCTGCGGTGATTGGCGCAGAACTTTTCCCGACGCCTGAACCGCGAGGGCGGCCGTGGCATTGGTTGGAAAATTTTCGATGCGGAAGCGGCCGGCGGCATCCGTGCGGGCGGCAAAAGAATCGTGCGCGGGTTTGCCGCTGACATAATTAAAACCTTGGGCTCCATTTTCCCGCGACATTTCGCAGACGGCCATTGCCACCGAAACCTCGGCGTTGGCGACCGGTTTGTCCGCTTCGTCCACCACCACGCCCGACAGCGCCGCCGACGGAGTCAGCACCAAACGTTCTTTGATCTCGCCGGCGGGATTAAACGGCTGACCCAATTGTTTCCAAGCCAGCGCCATTCCCGGCTTTCGCGCCAGCAAAAAACCCATAGCCCGCGACATCGGGATTTCATAAGCGCCATTGGTGCCCGTGATGCTTTGGTTTTTCAATTCCAGACGGTTCAATAGTCCCTCGTAACGCCAATACTCGACCGTCGCGCCGGCGAGGGGGGTGCCGGCGCTGTCAGTAACCGTCCCGGAATAGTTAATCTTTTGCGCGTCGGTGTCCGGCGCCCGTTGAATGACGTTCTGCAGCCGTTCCTGTGTCTGGGGGTGCATGCAACTGCCCAAGAGCACCGAAACGGCAGAAACCAGGAGGAATTGCCGTGTCGTTTTCATGCTACAATCAGATTATTTTTTTGCCTCGAGAGTCAGCGGGCTCGTCAGCACCTGGAACGGGCTGAAGATTTTGACACTGCCAACCAACGGACGCTGAACATTTTTGGGCTCCCGCCATGAGAGCGAACAAACGCCGCCTCACCCAAACTCAAAAGTGTTCGTATAACATAACGTCCCATCGGCGTTGGCCAGCATCAATTTCGGCCCGCGCGGGCGCTGGCCGTCGCGCAGCATCTCGATGGATTCCTTTTGCCGGCCCTCGAAGCGGAGGCTGAAGGCGACCTGGCGATTGGTGCCCTCCGTCGCCCTGAGCACGGCTTGCACCGGCTCGCCGATTTCCAGCACGGCGGTCTTATCGGCGGCGACCTCGAAGCTGGCGGTTTTGGGAAAATTATAGCCTGACAGCGTCCACGCCGCGCCTTTTTCATCCTTGCGATTGATCGTCCAGTGGAAGGTCTGGTAATTGCCTGCCGGCAAGGTGAATTCGCCGTTCACCGGTTTGCGCATGAAATGGCCGTTCTCGCCGAACGCGGCGAATTCGGAAATGTTTTCCGGCACACGCACCTGGCCGAGCGTGACGTTCTCCGCCTTTTGCACTTTGACGAACGCGCCGTCGCGGGCGGCTTCGATCCGGTAAAACTTTCCGTCCATTTCCAGCATCCGGCCCAAAAAACGTTCGCTGGTCTTGTCGCCCTCGACCTGGATGCGGTCGCTGTCATACGGATCCGGCGCGACGTCGTTGAACGTGCCGTTGACGTTGCCGTCAATCAGTTGGATGCGCTTTTTCGCGCCGTCGAAATTCACCACGCCTTCATACCAGCCGGCGGACGATGCCAGCAATTGCGCGGGACTCTTTTCGTATTGATAGAACCGGAACACGAGATGATAGGTAATCGGGCCGTCCTCGCCCTTGAAAACAACGGGGTCCGGCGGAAAATAGGCGTTGTAGGAATCCAGCCGCGCTTGGAGGGGCATTTTGTCGTCAAGCCGGCCGTTGCCGTTGCTGTCAATGAACAGCCGGTCATACGGCCCGGACTTGCGCGCGCGGTCGAAGCAGAGCCAGCGCCCGCCGGCGGGATCCATCGGTGTAAGCCAGCGCGCAAAATAAGGCTGGCCGTTCAGCTTGGGCAGGGCGACGCCGGGCGGCGGGTTGGTGGTCAGTTCCACCTGCCGGTAGGCACGACCGTCGGTGCCGGTGTGGTATTCCAGCCATTGCTCGGACTGCGCGAACGCGGTGCCGGCGAGAACCATTCCGGCCAGAATCAATTTCTTGGAGAGTTTCATGATGTTGCGGTTGGTTTTTTGTTCATCGAGTTCAAGTTTTCACACTGGCATCCGGCAAAGGCGCGATCGCCGGCGGCGCTTCCGGTTTCACGTGCAGCAACGCCTTGAGCCGTTCGCGGAAAAACGGACTGGCCGACGACAGGATCAGGAACGGCAACAGCGTCGCGAAATTGACCGCCGCCACCGCGAGAACGGGAACAAAGAATTCGCTCCACGCAATCCTCCCGCCTGAAGCCATCAGCGCGAACAAAAAGAACGGCGCGGCAATCATCAGCCAGACAACGGCCAGCACGACGAGCAGCCATGGATAAAGTCCGAGCGGACAGTAGCGACCGCGGCAAATCAGTCCGCCAAGACTCAACGCCACCGCACTGGCCAGAACACCAACGGCCAGTACGATTCCGACTTGAAGCGATTCGGCTGTCATCAAGCTCCAGCCTTGTCTGGACACCGCGACCAGTATGCTGAAACCCGCCAAGACGAGCAGGATGCACAAAAAAGTAACGAACCGATGTTGCCGCCGGAGATAATTTGACAGGAGCCAGACCGCGGCCAGCCCAACGCCCAGTGCGGCGATGACATCCAGGAAAAAGTTTGTTCCCGCCGGCAGGACTGGCAAAGGCGCGAGAGTGAGCACAAACACGCAGCCGAGCGGCAGCCAGATCAGCCACGCACTCGCGCACCGGTTGGGTTTCAAGGCGAGCAACGCCAGAATGGCCAGCCACGGCAGCAACAGCGGCGCAACGCCCGGCAGCATCCAGTCGTAGGTGATTGGCGAGCCGTCGCGGGAACCGAGCGAGCCGAGGTCGGACGAAGCCACGATGGTCAGTTTGCCGGCGGCGGTGAGAGGCACTCGCCATGAGTGCGAACAGGTGCCGCCTCAACCAAACTCAAATGTGCCGGACGCGATTTTTTTGTCGCCCTTGAAAATGGCAAACTCCGGCGGCTGGGAGCGGTTTTGATTCGCCAGTTGGTAAGTTTCGCCGCCCACGCCGACCAGCCGGTAATCCAGCCGCAAATCCTCACCGTGACGGCTGGCGATGACAGAATTGGTCAGCGGCCCGCCCGCGTTCAAAACCGCCGGCGTTTTGTCGTCCACCGAAATGCGCCGGCCCGCTGGCGATTGAGCGGAATTGCAGAAGGCCTCGGCGCCGTTTTGTTCGAGGTGGACGATGGGCTGATTATAGCCGCCGGTCGGAATTTTCACGACGCCTGACGGCTGATCGAGCAGCACCAGATAGGTCCCGCCCCCCAAGACAAGGCGCTGAATAAATTTGCCGGTGATTTTCAATTCACCCAGCGCGACGGACTGTTCCGTGAATTGCAGCGCGGGCCGGGCCGCGCCATTTTGCGAACTGCAGATCAGGTCCAGTTGACAAGCGTGGCCGTCAATAAAAAGTTTTCGCGTGAACGGAAAGGTGTCGGGCGCATTACCGTAGGCGCTGAAAGCCAGGTTTCGCTTTTCCCACGGACGCAGCAGCAACTGGCTGTTTTCAAACGAACCGGTCTGGTTCAAGACATTTTGGACGATGCCCACCTGCCAGTCCCGACCTTGCAACGTCACCCTGCCCTGCCAGAACGAGCGCACCGCGAGGGTGCAACCGGGCCGCGAACTGTAATCCAAGAAATTGAGGTCCGCCAGCATCTGGAATTTGCCGGCAGCGGTGTTGAGCGGCAGGTGAATGTTCGTGAAGGTCTGGTAGGAAATTGGCCTGGTCACGCGCGCCGAAAACACGCCGGCGGAATCGTCGGTCAAATCCCGGTTTCGATTGAGGTCGAGAAAAAGTTTCCCGGCGTCGCGCTGCCAGACGAAGGCAATTGAATTGCTGGCATCGCCGCCAAAATTCAAAACGCCGCGAACTGTTCTTCCCGTGACCGTCGCCGGCTCATTTTTGAAAGGGACGGTTTGCGTCGTCAGCGAAACACCCCAGTTGGCGACGGCGTAGCCTGTTTCCTGATATTCCAACGCAACCAGGATCGCATTTGGGGGCGGCGAACTGGAAAGAACAAAATCAGCGGCGCGAAGAATATTTCCCGAACAAAGCACAACCATCAGCGCAGACGTCAACCAAGCCACCCAGACGTTTCCCAGCCGGTGCCATGATAAGCAACCAGTCTTTCGCTTTGGCATTAGATGGCTTATTAGCAAACCCAAAACTTATTTCAATATAAATCTGTAAACGGCGGTTGAAAAGTGTAGCGGGTGGCGGTCCAAGGCAGCGGCTGGACAGATTTCGACGTCGGCCGATACGACGTGCATGAAATCGCCGATGCGCAGGACTACTCCGGCATCGTCAACCACATGCGGTCCCTCGATGATCGTATCGCCGCATGGATGCGCGACCATCCTGGCGCCGAAGTGATTGCACACTTGGAATTTTGGACTCGACCCGCGTTGACGAACGAGTCCATGGGCATACTTGGAAAGGCCCGCGATCATGCCCGCTCCTTGGAGCAATTCCAAGTAGTGCGCGAGCGTGACGGTATTGCCCGCGTCCGTGAGTTGGCCGAGCATTTTCCGGTAGGAAAGAATCTGGCCGGAATAAGCGCAACCAAGGTGGAACAATTGTCTTAACAGTGCTGGCTTGTCCACACGAGTTAAGCGAGCAGTCGAAAAAGTTGCTTGAACCCCTGTAAAATCAGGCTAGAATAAGCCTTGAAACAGAGTGTGTTAGGCTCGGAACGGCAAAGCTTCCTCGTTCGATTCCAACCGTTGCTTCCAACTCCAAGTTGCAAAAGGCAATGAGTTGCAGAAGCCAGAGGAGGAAGTGCCAGTGAAATTATTACGGGGTTACGATTGGTTAACTACCGGGCCAATCCCTGCTTTTTTAACAGGAAAATGACTGGGTTGAGGTTCGATCAACCTGCAAAGGCAGGGAGCGGCGGGCCACGTTCTTGGCGGCTGCCGGAAAAATTTCACCTTGAACTGACCGCGGATGGGCGGGAGACTTTCGTTTTTTCGATATGCAGATCCTGGTTCGCTACTTACAAAGGCTGCCCAAGCAGTCCCGCGTCGTGTTGCAGACGTGCCTGTGCGGCCTGGGCGCCGGCGCATCGGCGGTGTTTTTTCAATTGGGCATGAACTGGGTCTACGGGCTCGGGCTGGGCAAGTTGTCACACCAGTCAACGTCCACCTTTCTCATCGGCAGCCTGGCAATCATCGTCGTTTCGTCCCTGCTGATGGGCTGGTTGTTGAACTCTTTTTGCCGCGAGGCGGCCGGAAGCGGCATTCCGCAACTCAAACTCGCCTTCTGGAAGGATTTCGGGACGGTGCCGTGGCGCGTGGCTTGGGTGAAATTTGTCGCCGGCATCGTCAGCATCGGCGGCGGTCAGAGCCTCGGGCGCGAAGGACCCAGCGTGCAACTGGCCGGCGCGGTTAGTTCGAACCTGGCCGGCCTGGCCGGTGAAGCCAAGCAGAACCGGCGGCTGGCGTCGGCAGCCGGCGCGGCGGCGGGTTTGGCGGCGGCCTTCAACACCCCGCTGGCGGCCACGACGTTCGTGCTGGAGGAAATCATCGGCGACCTAAACAGCCGGTTGCTGGGTGGTGTGCTGCTGGCGTCGGTGCTGGGCGCGCTGGTGGTGCATGGTGTCATCGGGGCGCAGCCTTCCTTCACCCTCACCGGCGCGGCTGCGCCGTCGTGGGTGGGTTACTTGTTGACCCCTGTGGTCGCAGCCATGGCAGGCTTGGTGGGCGTGTATTTCCAGAAGGCATCGCTGGGATTGCGCGGGCGGATGAAGTCAACCCGTCGGGTCCCCGGCTGGCTGCTGCCGCTCGCGGGTGGGCTTATCACCTGGGGACTGGGCGTGGCGGTCTTTGAGCGGACACAACGGCTGGGCGTATTCAGCCTGGGTTACGACGACCTGTCCAGCGCACTGGCTGGCGACATCGGCTGGCAACTCGCGACGGTGCTGCTGGCCGCCAAGTTCATCGCCACGTTCACCTGTTACGGTTTTGGCGGGTGCGGCGGGATTTTTTCGCCGACATTGTTCTTTGGCGGCATGACGGGCGTGGCCTTGGCGGGGCTGGTGGGGCTGGAATGGCCGATGGCGCGGGCCGATACGCTGACGCTGGCAGTGGTGGGGATGAGCGCGTGTTTGGGCGCAGTGGTGGGAGCGCCGGTCACGGGCATCCTCATTGTGTTTGAAATGACGCATGAGTTTGCACTGGTGCCCGTGCTCATGATCGGGGCGCTGGTGAGCCAGACCATCAGCCGCAAGATGAACCGGGAGAATTTCTACGACGCGCTCCTGACCCAGGACGGCCACCATATTGAACACGTGCGTCCGCCGCGCGATTTGCAGAGCTGGCAGCAATTTCCGGTTTCGGCGATAGCGAATTTTCGTCCGGTGATCATCCGCGACCTGGCCCCGGCCAAATTGCAGGACTTCCTGAAGTCGCATCCCTATCAGCGTTTCCCCGTGGTGCAGGAGGACAAGCTGACGGGCATTCTCACGCGGCGGGAAGCCGAGGCGGCCCTGCGGGAAAACCGCACCCCAAAACTGGAAAGTGTCACGACCTGCCTGCCGCACCAGACAGTCCGCAAGCTGCAAGGGCTGCTAGTCGAATCCACCAGCAACTTCGTCGTCCTGGTGGATGATGACGGCGGGAAGATCTTGGGCGTCATCACCCTGCACGACTTGTTGCGCGCCGAAGTTGAGAAGGCCGGGAGCAGTGACACGTGACGGTGTGGTTGCGGACGCCAGTTGCTGCTTCAGATATTGGTCATGTTTTTGCCTTCAGAGCCGCTTGCGGATGGATTTTAATTCCCGCCGACGTTTCGCGGTGGTTTTGGGATAGGCCATCTTAAGTTCATTGAGTCCATCAAGGACAATTTGGGAAACAATCAACCGGGCATCCTCTTTATCATCGGCGGGAACGATGAACCAAGGTGCTTCATGCGTGCTGGTCGCGGTCAGGCAATCTTCATAAGCCCGCATGTAATGCTTCCAGTATTTCCGCTCGTGAATGTCCGCGAGGCTGAATTTCCAATTCTTGTCCGGCTCATCAATGCGTTCTAGAAATCGTCTTCGCTGTTCGTCCTTCGACAGATGCAGGAAAAATTTGATGACCCGTGTGCCGTTGCGATGAAGGTGCTGCTCCAAATCCGTGATGGACCGATACCGCTCCTTCCAGATGGTTTTTTCGTCGCGCAGATCTTCCGGCAACTCCTGGTTGCGGAGAATTTCCGGATGCACCCGGACGACCAGCACTTCCTCATAATAGGAACGATTAAAAATGCCGATCCGCCCGCGTTCCGGCAGATGTCGTGTCGTGCGCCAGAGAAAATCATGTTCCAGCTCGTCGGCAGTCGGTTGTTTGAAACTGAACACCTCGCAGCCTTGCGGATTGACCCCGGACATGACGTGCCGGATGGCGCCGTCCTTGCCGCCAGCGTCCATCCCCTGAAAAATCAGCAGCAATGCGTAACGATTGGATGCATAGTGCAGTTGTTGCAGCGCGCTCAATGCTTCAACGTGGGCGGTCAGAAGCTTTTCATACCGCTTCTTCGATTTGCAAAAGGGTTTCACCTTCGTCGGCCACTCTTTGAGTTTCACCGTGGCTCCGGGCCGCATGCAGAAATCCTTTGATTTGATTTTCATCCTTATTCTTTCAGCCGAGTCAGCCACGTGTTTGTGGCGGCTTATTTTTTTGTTTCCTCGTCTGGAGTCTTTTGCTCCGCCTCGTCCGCTTTCTGAACAGCGCGAACATCCTCGCGCCCTAATTGCTCGTAAAATGTATGGACTTTTTTGACGAGCTGCGGTGATATCTCGGCGGCTGGCTTCGCGTTCGGTTCCGGTTTGGTTTCCGTTTGGGCATCAGGCTTCGGCTCAACTTTGTCGGTTGGTTTGGCGGCGGTTTTGGAGTCAGGTTTCGGTTCTGCTTTGGCGGTGGACGGCGGGACGGCTTTGGCTTCCGGTGTGGCTGGAATTTTGACTTCAGGCGCCGACTCGGTCTTGGCCTCCGGTTTAAGTTCGGGGGTTGCCTCGGGTTTAGCTTCAGGTTTGCTTTCAGGTTTAGGCTCGACCTTGGCCGCAGGTTTTGAATTGGCATCAGGATTCGGTTGAGCTTTTGCGTCCGGTGCTGACCCGGCTTTGGTCGCTGGCTTGGTTTCAGCTTTGGGTTCAGCCTTCGTTTGAGTTGCGCGAATCTGCTGTTCGGCCTTGTCCCAGTTCTGAACTGATTGACCCTCCCGATGGCCCTGCTGCTCGTACAGTTCGTACGCCCGTGTGGCGATTTGCGGCGTCAAATCGGACGGTGTTTTGGCCTTGGCCTCAGGTTTAGGTTCGGCTTTGGCATCGGGATTAGGCTCGTCCTTGGCTTCAGGTTTCGGTTCAGCTTTGGCTTCTGCTTTAACTCCGGGCTTAGGCTCGGTTTTGGTTTCAGCATCAGCTTCAGCTTTAGGTTTAGGGTCAGCGGCTTTCGTTTCGGGCTTAGACTCGGCTTTGGGTTCAGGTTTAGCCGCAGTCTTCGCTTCAGGTTTGGCATCAGCCTTGGGGTCGGCTTTGGCTTCGGTTTTAGGCTCGTCCTGAGCTCCAGATTTTGGTTCAGCTTTGACTTCGGGCTTGACTTCGGGTTTGGCATCAGGCTTTGCATCGGCTTTAGACCCGGCCTTGACCTCATGCTTGGGGTCAGTTTTGTCTTCGGCTTTGGGCTCCCCTTTTGCTTCCGGTTTAGCCGAAGTTTTAGCATCACCATTGACATCAGATTTGGCATCGGGCTGAGATTCAACTTTTGTTTCAGGTTTCGTCCCGACTTTTTTGACGGGATCAAAAATCCGATACGCGAGCAGTTTCACGCGGTCATTCAAGAGGAACCACAGCAGCGCATAACCCCACACGAACCCGGCCCAACCCCAGCCCAGCGGCGTCATAAACAATCCATAAACTGCGATCAACGTCGCCACGATTTGCGTGCCGAGCACCGCCATCCACAAAATCTTCGCTGGGCGGATGGACCAGAACGGCCCACGCGTACGCGTCAGGAAAATTGTCAAATGTCCCGCCACGGACAGCTTCAAATACATCAGCGTCTGGATGTGGGGCCGGTCGAGATGAAAGACGCGTTCGCCGAGATAAAACAATCCGAAGGCGGCGACGACCCCGATGACGCCCAGCACCGTGGAGATTCCCAGCACCATGCGCATGTTCCACGACTCGGGTTTGTTTTTGTAATGCACATTGTCATACGCGATGGACAAAATCGCGCCGTCATTGAGCAACGCCAGCATCACAATCATCACCGCCGTCAACGGATAAAAGTTAAAAACCAGAATTGCCAGCGTCATGAACAACAACACGCGTAACGTCTCGGCGATGCGATAAATCGCGTAACTGTTCATCCGCTGGAAAATCCGCCGGCTCTCCTTGATCGCGTCAATGATCACCGACAGGCCGGGCGTCAGCAGCACGATGGCCGCCGCCGCGCGCGCCGCGTCCGTCGCACTCGAAACGGCGATGCCGCAGTCCGCTTTCTTCAGTGCTGGCGCGTCGTTCACACCATCGCCCGTCATGCCGACGATGTGATCGTGTTTTTGCAGGACATCGACGATGTGAAATTTATGTTCGGGGAACACCTGGGCAAAACCATCGGCCTTCTCGATGGACTCGATCACTGCCGCCGACTCTTGTTTTTTCGAGTCACCAAGCGTGCCGGCATCGAGAATATTCGTGCCCATCCCTAATGTCTTCGCCGTCTCCTTGGCAATCGCCAGTTGATCGCCCGTAACCATCTTGATCTTGACGCCCATTGTCAGCGCGGTCGCAATCGTGGCCTTCGCATCTTCGCGCGGCGGATCGAACATGGGCAACACGCCGAGAAATTGCCACGGCCCGTCCCCCTCGGCCCGCGCCACGCCCAACGAACGAAAACCGCGCGCGGCAAAATCATTGACCGCTTTTTCCGCCGCCGCCTTTACCGACCCGACATTGGCCGACAATGCCAAAATCACTTGCGGCGCGCCTTTCGACACCTTGAAGGTCTTTCCGTCCTTGCCCTTGACGGTCGCCTCGGTGCGTTTATGCACCGGATCGAATGGCATGAAATGAACCACCTGATAATTCTTCAACTCCTCTTTGTTTTTCACGCCACCCAGAACGGCCAGATCAATCGTATCGTTGTTTTCCTCGCGCGAAGCCAGCGCAGCCGTCAGGACGATTTGCTCGGTGGGAATGTTATTGACGCTGAATGGATCGCCCAAGGTCAGCTTGTTCTGCGTCAGCGTGCCGGTCTTGTCGGCGCAGAGCACGTCCACGCCCGCCAGTTCTTCAATCGCCACCAACCGGCTCACAATCGCCTGTTTTTTCGCCAGCAATCGCGCACCGACCGCCATCGTCACCGACAACACCGTTGGCATCGCCACGGGAATCGCAGCCACGGTCAGCACGAGAGCGAACTGCAACGTCGTAAGAATCGGGTCGCCGCGAAAAATCGCGAAGCCAATAATCACCGTCACCATGGCCACCGCCAGGATGATCAAATAATTACCGATCTTCAGCACCGCCTTTTGAAAGTGGCTGACCGTTAGAGCCTCCTGCACCAGTTGCGCCGTTTTGCCAAAATAAGTATTCCCGCCCGTCGCATAAACCAGCGCACCGATTTCGCCGCGCCGGATGATCGAGCCGGAAAACACGACGTCACCGGATTTACGCGTAGCGGGCAAAGATTCGCCGGTCAGCGCCGATTGATCCACCGACACCTCGTCGCCCGCCAGCAACCGCGCGTCCGCCGGCACCACGTCGCCCAGACGCAGGCGAACGACATCGCCCGGTACCAGCTCGCGAGCCGCTGGATTGATCCATTTGCCGTCGCGAATCACGCGGGCCTTGATCGCCAGCTTGGCTTTCAAGGCGGCAATCTCATTGCCCGCCTGGCGTTCTTCCCAGAAGGCGACCACCGCATTGGTCACCAGCAAAAGGAGAATGATGAAAAAATCCGGCCAGTGCCGGACCAGGCCCGACAGAATCACAGCAATCTCAATCATCCACGGGATGGGTCCCCAAAAATAGGAGAGGAATTTCAGCAGGAGGTTTGTCTTCTTCTCGACAAGTTCATTCGGCCCATATTGCGTGAGCCGCTTCTTTGCTTCTGCATCGGTGAGACCATCCGGGGACGATTCCAATTTTTTCTCCACCTCTGCCATGGGCAGGGTTTTCAAATCATCTTGCGGAGCCGGTTTGGCATCGGACTTCGCACCAGTTTTTGGATCAGCTTTGGCATCAGGCTTGGCATCAGGCTTGGCGTCAGGCTTGGCGTCAGCTTTTACATCTGGTTTGGATGCGGTAGCTGTGGGCTTTGTGTCGGCCTTGGTATCATCCTTCACCTCTGGCTTGGCAACGGAGGCGTCGGGCTTCGATTCTGCGGATTTGCCCGGCTTGGGATCAGGCGTCTTGGGCGGGTCGGAACTAGGATTCATAATTGGAGATGTTAATTTTTTGCCATGAAGTGGATTACGCTGGTTCCGGGACACCGTTTCTCGCACCTTTAATTGGGCTTGCTCCCGATCCAGATGGTGTGATTGGGATCATGTTGATTGTTCTTCGGTTCGCGACTCGCTGATCCCAGCACGGACGATAGCCATGAACTGGTCGGCAATCAGGCTCGCACCCCCGAGGAGAGTTCCATCCACACCTTGCCGACTGAGCAATGCGGCGGCGTTGTCTGGTTTGACGCTGCCGCCATATTGGATGGGAAGTGACTGAGCCGCTTTCTCCCCGAACATCTGGCCGAAGCGGCGACGAATGACGGCGTGCGCCTCCTGAACCTGCGGGGGGGCGGCGTGGTGTCCGGTGCTGCCGATTGCCCAGACCGGTTCGTATGCGACGATCAGGCGGGGCAACGTATCCGCCGACAGGCCGGCCAACCCGTGAACGAGTTGCCGGTCGAGCACAGTTTCGGTCTGCCCGGCCTTGCGCTGGTCCAGAGTCTCGCCGACACAGAGGATCACATTGAGGCTGGCGGCCAAGGCAACCAGCACCTTCTGGTTGATGAAGCCATCGGTTTCGCCCAGCTTGTGCCGACGCTCGCTGTGACCAAGGATTACATACTTGCAACCGACATCGAGGAGCATCGTCGGGCTGATCTCGCCGGTGAATGCACCTTCCTTCTCGGGATAGAGGTTTTGCGCACCGAGCGAGACGTGACTGCCTTTGAGAATTTCGCCGACCAGAGCCAAACAGGTGAAAGGAGGACAAATTGCAATGACGACGTGTTTCTCCATTCCGACGCCATCCACGACCGCTTTGGCCAAGCGCCCGGCTTCAGCGGTGGTGGTATGCATCTTCCAGTTGCCGATGATGAATTTCTTGCGCATGTTTGTTGGTTCCATATTGGTTATTGTGCAGTTCACGTCTTTTCCATCGCGACCGTGTATTCGCCCCGGCGTGCGGCACGGTTACATCGAGCGCGATGCAGCAGGGCTTGCTGTGCAGGTGTAACATTGGCCTCTTCGCCCCGCCAAATCTCCAAAGCCGGTTGCTGGATGGCACGGGCAAACGAAAAAGCCAATGCCCATGGCAGTTGCGTTTTGAAGCGATGGTTCATGGTATTCAAACGTGCCGAAGCCAGTTCGGCGGACTGGCCGCCGGATAAAAATGCAATTGCAGGGACCGCTGCCGGAACGGTGCGCCATAAACTCTTCATGGTAGTGTCGGCCACTTCGTCCACGGACTCTTGCGTGGAACAAGTTAATCCCGGAAGCACCATGTTGGGTTTGAGAATCATGCCTTCCAGCATCACGCGCTGTGAATTGAGTTGGTTGAAAACGGTTCGCAGGACTTCCTCCGTCGCCGCGCGGCACTGCTCCAGAGTATGATCGCCGTCCATGAGCACTTCCGGTTCGACGACGGGAACCAAGCCGGCTTCCTGGCATAATGCGGCATAGCGCGCCAGTGCATGTGCATTGGCCTCGATGCAACTCCGACTGGGAATGCCAACACCGATGGCAATCACCGCGCGCCACTTGGCAAAAAGCGCGCCCATTTGAAAGTATTCCGCCAGGCGGTCGCGCAATCCGTCCAGACCTTCAGTGATTTTTTCGCCGGGATGAGCGGCCAGGTCCTTGGCTCCGGCATCCACTTTGATGCCGGGAATAATTCCCGCATCGGTTAGGACTTTGAGAAACGGAGTGCCGTCTTTCTTCTGCTGGCGAATGGTTTCGTCATAGAGAATCACACCACTGATGCACTCGCCGAGACCGGGCGTGGTCACAATCAATTCCCGATACGCGCGCCGGGCCTCCACCGTTTGCGGGATGTTGAGCTTTGCGAATCGTTTGTTGCAAGTGGGATTGCTTTCATCCATCGCCAGCAAACCTTTGTCGTCGGCAACCAATTTGTTGGCAGTATCTATTAACAGTTGCGTGTTCATGTAGGTAATTGACGGCTCGCCAAATATTTTCAGCCGGCCATTGGCACCATCGGCTGCGGATGGTCATGAAACGGCCAGCGCAAGTCACCGGTCATCAAATAAACCACCATGGCCGCCAGCATCAAAATCACGCAGAACCAGATGCGCCAATCCCGATGCGCACGTCGCCAATAAGGCGGATGACCTTGGTTAACCGGGCCGCCATTCGGATCTCCGTGCGACTTGTGATCGTGCTTTAATTCATTCATATTTCCATTGCGGATTAGGGACTGACCGGAGTTCCCTCCTTGAGCCAGCGCAGCGCGTCCTCGTGCTGCGATTCCGAAAAGTGTTTGACCTGCATATGCACAAGATGAGCGGCGATCTTGGGCAATTCCCCCAGAAGTTTGCTGTCGGTGACCATCGCCAGTCGGACAATCTTCTGGTGATGGCTTTTGATAAATTGCATATGAGCGAGAAACGCTTCGGGATTCGCCCAGCCGGGAAATGCTTTGGCGTGAACCATCAAGCCCGATAGTTTTCCATGTTCCGCAATATATGGATCGATCTCGCGAACCAGGCCCTCGAAGTCGGCCGCTTCGAGCGGCGCGTCGGGTTCGAGAATGAGTATCCCTTCCGGCAAAAGCAGTTGGTGTTTAAGCATGTGTCGTCCTCCTATTTCGTTTCCTGTCGCTACAGATTCGTCCAACCACTTTCGCGCCCCGGCGATGTCGGTATGATCGAAGTATCGGACAGTCGCTTTCGTGAACGGCTTGCAGAATGTCGCCATGCCTTGCTGCCACTTCTTTTCTCCGACCATCGCGAGTCGCTCGATATCGGCAAAGTGTGCGACACCGAACTTGACGTCCTCCCACGCCGCGCCGGCTTCCCAGCCGTGTAAGCCGGTCATATCGAAAAGCACGCGCAACTTTCCGTGCTGCCGGACGAGTCGCTCGAACTCGGGTACAAAGTGCTCGTAATCTGCTTTTACCAGCTTCCCGCTGACGTGAACGGCGAGAATCTTCCCGCCGTTTTCTTCATTGAGTTGAATGGGCATTTTAGGCTCCTTTGGTTCGTGTCAGCTTGTTATGTTTTCCATTTTTGCTCCCGATGATCCGCCGTAACTTTAGTTCCGGCACAAATGTCTTTTCCACCAGCGGTTTCCCGTTCTGCGTTTCGCCCTGGCCCCACTTCCAATTCCGAATCTCCGGCAAATCCTGGCCGTGTTTATCAATGTAATGCTTGTGCTCGATGAGTTTGTCCCGCATCTGCTGCTTCAGGTAGGCACCCTTGGAACCTAAATTCGGCACCCGATCCACCACGTCTTGCACCAGATGAAAGCGATCCAAGTCATTCTGCACCCGCATATCAAATGCTGTCGTAATCGTTCCTTCTTCCTTGTAGCCACGGACGTGGAGATTGCGATTGGTGCGGCGATAGGTCAGCCGGTGGACCAGCCAGGGGTATCCATGAAAGCCAAAGATAATGTGCTTGTCTTTTGTGAACAGCGAATCGTAATCCGTTTCGCTCAGCCCGTGGGGGTGTTCGGTTTTGGGCTGGAGCTTCATCAGATCGACCACGTTGACCACCCGGATTTTCAGATCGGGCAGATGCTGGCGCAGAATGGAAACGGCAGCCAGAATCTCCAGCGTGGGCGTGTCGCCGCAGCAGGCCATCACCACGTCCGG